>Ga0222423_1000283_pt1 | contig 42242 bp, 37 predicted proteins | sample 3A0metagenome_FD_182472 | JGI IMG/M metagenome (GOLD analysis project Ga0222423, IMG submission 182472) | Enriched microbial communities from leaf-cutter ant dump, University of Wisconsin, Madison, United States - 3A0 (version 2) | ecosystem: Environmental > Terrestrial > Nest > Insects nest >...
TAGACGGCGCTACCGGCCACGAGGGTGTCGGCTCCGGCCGCGACCGCCTGACCTGCAGTGTGAACATTGATACCGCCGTCCACCTCCAGCCATATGTCGGTCCCTGCGGCAGCCGCAGCGGCACGTAACTCGCCCAACTTGGACAGCATCTCCGGCATAAACGCCTGTCCACCAAAGCCAGGCTCGACGGTCATCACCAACACCATGTCCACTTTCCCAATCAAGTCCAGCACGGCGCTGACCGGGGTGGCGGGCTTGATGGCGACGGCGCAGCGCGCTCCGGTGGAGCGGATATCGGCCGCAGTGCGCTGCGCATTGGTGGCTGCCTCAATGTGGAAGGTCACGGAGGCGGCACCCAGTTCGGCGTAGCGCGGTGCCCAATGGTCGGGACTGTCAATCATGAGGTGAACGTCCAAGGGCAATGCCGAAACTTGCGCTATGCGCTTGACCACCGGCAACCCCAGGGTGAGGTTGGGAACAAAGTGGCCGTCCATGACATCCACATGCAGCAGATCGGCGCTGCTGACGGCGAGGATGTCCTGCTCTAAGCGCGCAAAGTCGGCCGACAGAATCGAGGGGGCGATGCGGATGCTCATTCGACCAACCTAGCGCCCGCCTGGCCTACTCAGGAGCGCCACGTACATCGAGTCGGTGCCGTGCACGTGGGTGAACAGTTGCACGTCTGGACCACTGCCCCACTGGCTGGCAGGTGAACCGGTCACGTGCGCGAACGCGGACCGCGCATTGTGCATTGCCAATCCTGCATGCTGGGCGACCTCGCGTGTCTCCGCGAGCACCGGAGAGCAGGTCACATACGCAATCACGCCTCCGGGAGCCAGCAGGGTGCGGGCGCGTTCTAGCAGACGACGCTGCAGCTGGGTGAGCTGCATGAGGTCGGCTTCGTGTTTGCGCCAGCGAGCTTCGGGCCGGCGTCGCAGTGCCCCAAGGCCGGTACATGGTGCGTCAAGCAGAATTCGGTCATAAGGCCCGCCCTGGAAGGTGGTGGCATCGGCTTCGATGACGCGCACCACGCCACTGGGTAGTGCCCGCACGTTACGGCGCACTAACTCGGCCCGGTGAGGGTGTAACTCGGTGGCATCCAGCGTGGCCCCTGTCTGGGCCGCGAGCGAACCCAGCAGGGCGGTTTTGCCGCCGGGTCCCGCACACATGTCGAGCCATCGTTCATCCGGGCTGGTGGGCCGCGCAGCCGCCGAGGCGAGCACCGCTGCCACCAGCTGCGACCCTTCGTCTTGCGCACCGGCCTTGCCCTGGGCAACTGATTCAACCGCGCCCACATTGCCGCCGGACATGACCACGCCATAGGGCGATAACGACGTGGGTGTGCCGTTCACTTCGTGGACCAAGTGGTCGCGGTCCATGAGGGATGGACGCACCGCCAGGGTCACCTGCGCCGGTTGGTTATGAGCTTCCAGCAGTGCCTCAAGGTCGCCCGCACGCCCGTGGGCGGCCAATGATGCGGCCAATTCCCGTGCCACCCAGTCCGAGTGGGACGTGCGTAACGCGATGGCATCGCGGCTTGACCCGGGGGCAAGAACCGCGCGCCAGGCATCAGAACTTCGTTCCGTGATGCGTCGCATCACCGCATTGACTAGCCCCTTGGCGCGTCCAGCGCCAGCCCTCACAGCCAGGTCGACCGTCTCCGACACGGCTGCATGCGGCGGGGTATTCATCGCCAGTGCCTGGTGTGCACCGAGCCACAACACACAGCGCACCGTGGGGTCTAGATCCCGGCTCGGACGGCGGGCAGCCGAGGTGATGACCGCGTCGTACCACCCCTGCATCCGCAAGGAGCCGTAAGCCAATTCCGTAGCAAACCGGGCGTCACGGCCCTCCAGCGCACGCCGGGACAAGATGGTGGGCAACACTAAGTTGGCGTACGCATCGTCACGCACCACTGCCAGCACGCATTCCAGTGCCGCGCGGCGCGCCAGGTTGCTCACGCCTCACCCAGAACGGTCGGTTCACTCCACCGCGCGCCTCGCCACCAGTCGGTGGCGGCCATCTCCCGCTTGCCCGCCGGTTGAATGGTGGTCAATCGCACCGGGGTACTCCCCGTTCCGACGCTCACCGCGCCGTCGGCCGCAATAACCAGCCCCGGCGTTGTGGCCGCAGCATCCACGGTCAGTTCCACGGGCCCCAGGCGGGCGGTGGAGCCGTCGGGAAGTGTGGTCCACGCGCCTGGTGCGGGCGTGTGTGCGCGGATGTGCCGGTCGATGACGTGCGCGGGTAGATCCCAGCGCACTTGGGCGCCCTCACGGGTGAGTTTGGCGGCATAGCTGACGCCGTCCTCGCTTTGAGGCTGTGGTCGGGCTTGTCCACTGACCAGCGCTTCCAACGAGTCACGCAGCAGTGGTGCACCGGCGTGAGCAAGCCGGTCAAGGAGGTCGGCGGCAGTGTCTCGCGGCCGTACCGACTCAGTCAGTTGACCGATGATGGGGCCGGTATCGAGCCCTCGCTCAATCACAAAGGTCGACGCTCCGCTGACGTCATCGCCTGCTTCAATAGCCCGTTGCACGGGAGCCGCCCCCCGCCAAGCGGGAAGCACCGAGAAGTGCAGATTCACCCAACCGTGGTGTACCGCCTCGAGCAGACGGGGGCGCAGAATTTGTCCATAAGCGACCACGGCGGCAACGTCTGCGTTCAGGGCCGCAACCTGTTCGATGACCTCTGGCGCAGAAGCAGTCTCAGGGGTCGCCACGTTCAGTCCCAGCGAGAGCGCGAATTCCTTCACCGGGCTGGGGTAGGTAGCTGAGCCACGCTTACCGCGGGCGTCTGGCTGTGTGAGGACCAGAGCAACCTCATGCCCGGCGTCAACGAGCGCCTTGAGGGACGGGATGGCCGCCTCGGGGGTGCCGGCAAAGATCACGCGCATGGGGTCCATCGTAGGTCGACGGACGCGTCTGGAAGGTTTGACTACGTCCCGGTGACAGTTCGTTGCGGATGGCTGGCAGTGAGCCGCTAGCGTGTCCCCGGCAGCGCATCCACGCGAACATAAAGGGGTGCGAGGCCCCGCGCCGACCGTTCCACCACCAACGCACGCAACGCATCGACAAGGCGCTGCATACGGGCGCGGCTCGTGAACACCCATGCCTCATCTGCACCGGCCTGCACGGTAGCGCCCTGGCTGGTAGCCAACGCTGCGACGGCGTCGAGTGCATCCGCAGGGCCCAGAACACGTAGGCAGCGCCGATGTGGCGGTAGGGCCAGGGCCATGCGCTGGTCCAGATCGCTGCGTCCCAGGCTCCAACCATCCCAGGATGCCAATGCCGCCCGTACCGGATCGGGAAGGTCCCCCACCACGGCGACGTAGCCGCCCTGCTCACGTCCGCGTACCAGACTGGCCGCATTCACCCAGCGTCGGGCGGCCAGAACCTCCGCCCCTAGACCTTCATTGATGTTGATGCGTGCGCCAACGATCGCCATGGCGCCATATCCGCCCGCGACGGCAGGCACGGCCCCGGCGGTGGCGACCACAATTCCTCCCATCACCGCGCCGTCCGCTAGTACTCCGGCTTGCGCAGAGGACTCCACGACGTTCACGTCAGGGGCCATACGTGCCAGTTGCGTCGCCAGGCGTGACACGCCCAGCCCAACCGGACGTAGCCGGTAGCCACGGCATTCAGGGCAGTGCCAGTGGGGTGCCTCGGTCCCGCAGTCACGGCAGGCTGGTACTGCCGTGGCCGAACTCATGTTCAGGTCACCGCCACATTGCGCACATTCGGCCCACACATCGCAGCGCACGCACGCTAACCCTTGGGCGTATCCAGCCTGTGGCACTACCACGGCGGCCGTGCCGGTGCGCGCTGCTTCGCGTAGCGGTGCCCACACGGTTGGCGGCATCCAGTGACGCCCCGCTCCCCCATGGGCTGTGCGCCGCTGCGTACCGACGACGTCCACCTGAGGCAGCAGCCGACGTTCCTCGCGCCACTGAAGGTGCTGAGCAAATCCGTTCTCTACCAGGGATATCGCATCGGCGCTGAGCATATGTCCAGCAATGAGGAGCGCGCACCCGCTGCTTTGGGCCCGCATCGCGGCCACAGTGCGGGCGTGGGGGTACGGGGCTCGTGGCTCCTGCAGTAGGTCGCTTGCCTCATCCCACACCGTCAGATGCCGTAGGTGCGGCACCGGTTGCCAGGCGGCATGGCGGGTGCCAATCACCAGTGGAGCCAGCCCTCGCAAGGCCGCGAGGTAGGAGCCGTAGCGGACCTGCGGGCCATCGGACGCATCCAGCACGGCGATTGCTCCGCCATGCCGCGCGCTCCAGCGCGTCAGTCCCCAGCGCTTTGCCACCTCCAGCAGGAGTGCCACGGCCCTCGCATCAGGCACCACGATGATCGCACTGCCGTCCTCAGCAATTGCAGCCAGTGCGGCGCGCAGAATCTGTTCGGCAGGCATGGCGCTAGCGCTGTGGTGTGGACCCACCGTAGTTGCCGCCGTGCCCGCGTCCCAGACGGCTCGCTGCCCCGGCTTGGTGGGAAGCTGCGGTTCGGGGTGCACCACGTGCGGGGCCGACTGATCGGAACATGTGGGAGTCGGGACAGTTCGCTGCCACTGGTCCCAGGCGAGCCTGTCCACCGAGGCGGATCGGGCTGGAATTGTCAGACGCACCATGTCCCAGGTGTTTGCGCCATAGCGACGCGCAATCTGGTGGGCCAACTCGAGCCCAGCTGGGTCAATGGACGGCACCGTTGCCGCCGACTTCACCTTGCGGGTGGCATGCGCCGAGACGCCATCCACTACCTCGGTGACCACGGCGGAGGTCAGACGCCCCGCAAACGGCACTCGCACACGTGTGCCCACGGTGATGTATCCCAACGCCTCAGGAACGAGGTAGTCGAAGGGTCGATCCAAATGGGGCAGCGGGCTGTCGATGAGCACCCGCACAAACACGGTGGACTCCCTAGACGGCAGCGGCAAGTGCCGCGGCGCGGTCGGTCCTCTCCCAGGTGAAGTCCGGCAACTCGCGGCCAAAGTGCCCGTTGCTGGCCGTAGCCCGGTAAATGGGCCGCAGCAAGTCAAGGTCGGCAATGATCGCGGACGGACGTAGATCGAACACCTCACCAATGGCGGCACTAATGCGGTCCGGGTCCACCTTGTGGGTGCCAAAGGTTTCCACGTACACGCTCACCGGGGCGGCCGTACCAATGGCGTAGGCCACCTGGATTTCACACCGGCTAGCAAGGCCCGCCGCCACCACGTTCTTTGCCACCCAGCGCATGGCGTAGGAAGCCGACCGGTCCACCTTGGACGGATCCTTGCCCGAAAACGCCCCACCGCCGTGGCGGGCCATGCCGCCGTAGGTGTCCACGATGATCTTGCGGCCCGTCACGCCGGCATCGCCCATCGGGCCGCCAATCTCAAAGCGGCCCGTGGGGTTAATCAGCGTGCGGTAGTGGCTGGCATCCAGGCCGAAGCTCGCCACCACTGGTGCAATGACCTCAGCCGCAATTGCTTCGCGCAGTTCGGACGTGACGAGCCGTTCGTGGTGCTGGCTAGAGACCACCACGGTATCGACAGACACGGGCTTGTCGCCGTCGTACCCAATGGTGACCTGCGCCTTACCGTCCGGGCGGAGGCCCTCGATCAGACCGCTACGGCGCGCCTGCGCCAACCGCGCCGTGAGGGCATGTGCCATCGCGATGGGCAGCGGCATGAGCTCTGGGGTATCCGTGCATGCATAGCCAAACATGAGGCCCTGGTCACCGGCACCCAGCTCACTTTCGGATGAGTCCGTGGCTTGACTGACACCCATCCAGATATCGGGGCTCTGCTCGCCGATAGACACGGACACCCCACAAGAATCGGCATCAAATCCAATGGCGGATGAGGTGTAGCCGATGTCGCGCACTACGGTGCGGATGGTGGAGGGAATGTCAACGTATGCAGTGGTGGATACCTCCCCCGCCACGTGCACCAGTCCCGTGGTCACCATCGTCTCGACGGCCACGCGCGAGTGAGGGTCTTGACGCAACATCTCGTCCAAAATCGCATCGGACACCTGATCGCAGATCTTGTCAGGGTGACCGTCAGTAACCGATTCGGACGTGAAGAGGCGCAACGACATGGCTCTCAGCATAGTCGCGCCGTGTGACAGCGCCTGTGGCTACGCGGTGGGCGCAGAAGGGGCTGACGACGCGCGCAGCGCGGCTATACGATCCCAAATCGCATGTGCCACATCCAGTTTGGTACCTGCGGCAGTGGCCACCACGTCCCCCGTCGCGGTGAACATTGTGACCGTGTTCGGTACATCGCCAAAGCCCACGCCGTTACCCACCGGATTGACCACCAGCAAGTCGGCACCTTTGCGGATGGCTTTGGCACGCCCATGGTCCACCACGGAGCCGTTGGCATCGCCGGTCTCGGCACCGAAGCCCACCACTGTCTGACCCGCTACCGTCTGACCGGCCGCGCGCCGCTGAACCAAGCCCGCCAGGATGTCCTGGGTGGGTACGAGCGTCAGCGTGAGGGGCGCGTCAGCGTTCTTCTTGATCTTGACGTCCGCTACCTGGTCGGGGCGGAAGTCTGCTACCGCAGCAGCCATGATGACTACGTCCGCGTCGTCGGCCTCTTCCCGTACCGCGTCGTCCAATTCCGCGGTGGTGGATACGGCTCGTACCTCGATACCCTCACCGGCGGGTAGCGACGTGTTGGCGGCAATGAGCCGCACCTGCGCGCCCCGTTCCCGGGCCGCCTCAGCCAACGCGAAGCCCTGGTGGCCAGTGGAGTGATTACCCAGAAAGCGCACCGCATCGATCGGTTCACGGGTACCGCCGGCCGTAATGACGACCCGCAAATCTGCTAGATCCCCCCACGCGCGTGATGTGCTCGACGTTTCCACACCCTGACCGGCAGCGATGGCGTAGAGGCTGGCAAGAAGATCCTCGGGTTCGGGAAGGCGGCCCGGGCCGGAGTCGGGCCCGGTCAGACGGCCCACGGCAGGTTCAATCACGTGCACCCCACGGGCGCGTAGCGTGGCGACGTTGGCTTGGGTTGCGGGATGCAGCCACATTTCCGTGTGCATTGCCGGAGCAACGACCACGGGCGCTGCAGTGGCCAACAGTGCATTGCCTAGCAAGTCCCTGGCCTCGCCATGCGCGTAAGCGGCCAAAAAGTCGGCTGTTGCCGGGGCGACGAGTACGACGTCTGCCCCCTGCCCCAAGCGCACATGCTCCACGGAGGGCACGTTGGCAAAGGTGTCCGAGGTGGCCGGTTGAGCGCTGAGCGCCTCCCAGGTGGCCCGCCCCACAAAGTTCAGGGATGCGGCAGTGGGGACCACGCGGACCGTGTGCCCGTCCTGGGTGAGACGGCGCACCACCGTGGCGACCTTATAGGCCGCGATGCCGCCGGTGACCCCCAGCAGCACCCGCATGGGCTACTCCGCTTCGGAGCCGAGGATCAGCAGGTTGCCGTCGTTGATTTCGCGCAACGCTACCGACAGCGGCTTGTCCGTCGAATCGGCCTCCACCAACGGGCCAACATTTTCAAAGTGACCCTCGCCAAGTGCCTCGTAGTAGGCGTTGATCTGGCGGGCACGCTTGGCGCCATAAATCACCAAGGCGTACTTGGAGTCCACCTTGGTGAGCAGCTCATCGATCGGCGGGTTGGTGATGCCTTCGGGATGGGCAATCGTTCCGGCCACGTATTCCTCCTCGGCACAGTGTCGCGGCGTGCAGACAGCGGCGTTCAGTCTACCGTGCCGAGGCGACGATGGCTTCCAGCTGGTCCACCGCGTCGTCCAACACGTCGTTAACGATGATCACGTCGAACTCGTCGGCTGCGGCAAGCTCGTCACGCGCCGTGATGAGTCGACGTTCTCGCTCATTGGCTCCTTCGGTACCCCTGATGGCCAAACGTTGGGCGAGTACATCGAACGACGGTGGTGTCACGAACACAAAAAGCGCCTCCGGCATGGACTGCCGTACCTGCCGTGCACCCTGCAAATCAATTTCCAGCACGACGGACTGCCCGCGTGACAAGTGTTCCTGAACGCCCTGACGTGGCGTTCCGTAGCGGTGTGCGCCGTGAACCGTGGCCCACTCCAGCAATTCGCCGTCGGCAATCAGACGGTCAAATTCGGCGTCGTCCACAAAGTAGTAGTGAACGCCGTCGTTCTCACCGGGACGGGGTGCTCGGGTCGTGGCCGAAACTGACACCCAAATATCGGGCCGCCGCGACCGCAGCGCATTCACCAAGGTGCCCTTGCCAACGGCGGTTGGTCCGGCCACCACTACCAATCTGGTCATCGACGCTCGCGAGCGATCAACGCCTCCACCTGGTGCTCACCCAACCCGCGAATGCGTCGTGAAGCGCTGATGCCGATGTCTTCCATCACCACGGCTGCCCGCTTGGGGCCAATGCCCGGTAGGCACTGCAGGAGGTCGTGAACTCGAATTCCTGCCAAACCTTCATCGGCCTTGGCGCGAGAGATCGCATCGGCCAGCGTGAATTCGCCGCCGGTCAGAGCTTCCTTGAATGCGCGCCGGGCGCTGCGCACCGCGGTTGCCTTGACGAGAGCGTCCGCACGTTGCTGTGGCGTCAACTCGGGAGTTGCCATGTCGCCTCCTTGTTCAGGGCCCGATTCCGGGATTCCTATTCTCCGCTATGAGAAGACAACGCGAATTGCGCTGCCCCTGCTGCGGCCTGTATTGCACCTCGCAACTTCTCAACGAAGGGACCAGCCGCTGCTATCCCACGCGACTGGCTGACGAGTACACGCGAACGCGCGTCGCCAAATACACGTGCCACATCGGCGGGGCCTGCGCCTTGGGCGCCAACACCGGGGGCAAGGAGGGGGCCGTTGACGGCAGCAAGATCGATCCCCAGGTCCTTGACCGCGGCACCAATCGTCGCGCCCACCACCAGACCCACCGACCCCATGGGCTGGGCGCCTCGGTTAATCTCCGCTGCCGACTCCGCAATGATTCGCGCCACCGCCGTGTGATCGGCATCCCGAGCGTGCTGCACCTGAGCGCCTTCGGGGTTTGAGGTCAACGCCAGCACAAACAGACCCTTACCGGTGTGTTCGGCCAATTCGAAGGCAGGGCGCAGGGACCCAAAGCCCAGGAACGGGGACACGGTAATCGCATCGGCCTCCAGCGGTGCGCCCCGCGACAGATACGCGTCCGCGTACCCCTCCATCGTCGAGCCAATATCCCCGCGCTTGACATCCAAGATGGTCAACAAACTCAGCTCGCGACAGCGCGCCAAGGTGCGTTCCAGCGCCGCAATGCCGCGTGCTCCATGCCGCTCAAAGAAGGCCGAGTTGGGCTTTACTGCTGCCGCCGTTCCCACCGAGGCATCCACGATGGCGTCAGCAAACGCGGCAACCGACTCCGCAGTATCAGGAAGGCCCCACCGAGCAAGGTATTCAGGGTGTGGGTCAATGCCGACGCATAGGGGACCTTGGTCCTGCATCGCTGCGGCTAGCCGCGCGCCGAACGCCATCATTACTCCTGATCGAGTGGTGTGAGTCTCGAAAAGTCTTGACTTGCTAATGCTACCTGCCGACGCGGTTCGCCGCCTGAGAAAGCCCTGCTTGCTGCAGACTCATCACCTCGAACCGACTTCCTTGCAACGCTTCAATTGCCTGAACTGCTGCAGCCAATTGTGGCGTGGTGGTCACAATGGCCACGTCGGCCGCGGTCGCTGCGGCGCGAATCTCGTAACCGTCCGCACGGGCACCCTGTCCCGAGGGGGTGTTGACCACCATGTCCACCTCACCGTTGTTGATGAGGTCAACAATGGTGGGCTCACCGTCGGTGTCCGTGCCTTCCGAATACTTGCGCACCACGCGTGAGGGAATCCCATAGCGGCTCAGCACACGCGCCGTCCCCTCCGTGGCCAGCACCGTGAAGCCCATCTGGTGTAACCGCGCGATTGGGAAGGAGATGTCGCGCTTGTCCCGGTCGGCTGTGGACACGAATACCGTGCCCTGTAGCGGTAGCCCGCCAAAGGCACCAGCCTGTGACTTCGCAAAGGCCAACGGGAAGGTCTCGTCAAAGCCCATCACCTCGCCCGTGGAGCGCATTTCCGGCCCCAGGACGGAGTCCACGGCCTTGCCCATGGCGGTGCGGAAGCGCTTGAAGGGCAGCACGGCCTCCTTCACGGCAATGCGTTGACCTTCCACAAAGGTGGAGGCGTCCTGCTGAGGTAGCAACCCTTCGGCCTGCAACGACTGAATGGACTCACCCAGCATTACCCGGGCGGCTGCCTTGGCCAACGGCACCCCGGTGGACTTAGCCACGAACGGCACCGTGCGGGAGGCACGCGGGTTGGCTTCTAGGACGTACAACACGTCTGAGGCCATTGCGTACTGCACATTCATCAGCCCCCGAACGCCAATACCACGTGCCAGTGCCTCGGTGGAGGTGCGAATACGGCGCAGGTCTGCTTCCGACAACGTCACCGGAGGTAGTACGCACGCCGAGTCACCGGAATGAATGCCGGCTTCCTCGATGTGCTCCATCACACCACCAAGGAACAGGTCTTCACCGTCAAAGAGGGCGTCCACGTCAATTTCGATGGCGTCGTCCAGGAACTTGTCAATCAACAGCGGTGCACCGGTGGTGAGCTGAGCGTCTAGATCCATCCGCACGGCATAGTCGTCCAGTTGCTCGCGGCTGTAGACGATCTCCATACCCCGTCCGCCCAACACGTAGGACGGGCGCACCAGCACGGGATAGCCAATTCCTTCGGCAATCTCGACTGCCTGGGCGCTGGTGGTCGCGGTGCCGTACTGGGGCGCGGGTAGTCCGGCCGCAGCAAGCACCTGCCCGAACGCACGGCGGTCTTCCGCGTTGTTGATCGCCTCCGGGCTGGTACCCAGAATCGGTACCCCGGCGTCGGCCAGGCGCTGCGCCAAACTCAGCGGCGTCTGCCCACCCAACTGCACCAGCATCCCCTTGACGGGGCCGGCCTGCTTTTCGGCCTCGTACACCGCCATCACATCTTCAAAGGTGAGCGGTTCAAAGTAGAGCCGGTCGGAGGTGTCGTAGTCCGTGGAGACCGTCTCCGGGTTGCAGTTGACCATGATGGTGTCGTAACGGTCCCCCAACGTCAGGGCCGCATGGACGCACGAGTAGTCGAACTCAATTCCCTGGCCGATGCGGTTAGGACCAGACCCCAGGATGATTACTGCCGAGCGTTCCCGGGGTGAAACCTCGGTCTGTGAGTCGTAGGTGGAGTAGTGGTAGGGCGTGCTCGACTCAAACTCTGCCGCGCAGGTGTCGACCGTCTTGAACACCGGTAGCACTCCCGCGGCCACGCGTGCGGCCGCCACGTCAGATTCGGCAATACCGCGAATGTGCGCAATTTGCGCATCCGACAGTCCGTGGCGCTTCGCCCGGCGCAACACCTGTGCATCGAGCTCGCTGGCACGGGCGACCTCGTCGGCAACCTCGTTGATCAGCACGATTTGGTCCAGGAACCATGGGTCAATGCCGGTGGCTGCGTAGACCCGATCCACCACTGTGGGGTCCGTCAGCGCACTGCGTAGCGCCTGCTGGACCTGAATGAGGCGTACCTCGGTAGGAATTCGGCTCGCCTCAATGAGCTCGTCTAGCGCGCTTGCCTGAGGTGCGTCGCCACGCCAGTGGAACTGCAAGGCGGGCTTGTCGATGGAGCGCATTGCCTTGCCCAGCGCCTCCGTGAAGTTGCGCCCCAACGACATCGCTTCACCCACCGACTTCATGGTGGTGGTCAGCACTGGATCGGCGGCGGGGAACTTCTCAAATGCGAAGCGCGGCACCTTGACCACCACATAGTCGAGTGTGGGTTCAAAGCTGGCCGGTGTGGTGCCGGTAATGTCGTTGGGGATCTCGTCCAGCGAATAGCCAATAGCCAGGCGGGCCGCGATCTTGGCGATGGGGAATCCTGTCGCCTTGGACGCCAAGGCGGATGAGCGCGACACGCGCGGGTTCATCTCAATGACGATCACACGCCCCGTGGCGGGCTCGATGGCGAACTGAATGTTGCATCCGCCGGTGTCCACCCCTACTTCCCGAATCACGGCAATGCCAATGTCACGCAGCTTCTGGTACTCGCGATCTGTCAGCGTGAGCGCCGGAGCGACGGTGACGGAGTCTCCCGTGTGCACACCCACTGGGTCGACGTTCTCAATGGAACACACCACGACGACGTTGTCGTTGCGGTCGCGCATCAGTTCTAGTTCGTATTCCTTCCATCCCAGGATCGACTCTTCAAGCAGCACCTCGGTGGTGGGCGAATAGTGCAGGCCCGCCCCCGCGATGCGGCGCAGGTCTTCTTCGTTGTAGGCGAAGCCAGAACCGAGGCCACCCATCGTGAACGACGGCCGCACCACCACCGGGTACTTCAGGTCCTCGGCGGCGGCAATGCACTCATCCATGGTGTGGCAAATGAACGACCGCGCGCTGTCTGCACCGCATCGCTCAACCACGCCCTTGAACAGTTCGCGGTTCTCCCCCAGGTTGATGGCGTCCAAGTTCGCGCCGATGAGCTCGACGTTGTAGCGCTCCAGGATTCCCGCCTCCGCAGCCGCGATGGCAGCGTTCAGTGCCGTCTGTCCGCCCAAGGTAGGCAAGAGAGCGTCGGGACGTTCGGTGGCGATGATGCGTTCAATCACCTCGGTGGTGATCGGCTCCACATAGGTGGCGTCCGCAAACTCGGGGTCAGTCATGATGGTGGCGGGATTGGAGTTCAGCAACACCACCCGCAGCCCTTCGGCCTTGAGCACGCGGCACGCCTGGGTGCCGGAGTAGTCAAACTCGCAGGCCTGGCCGATGACGATCGGCCCGGAGCCAATCACCATCACGGTGTTGATATCGTCGCGGCGCGGCACTAGCGGGCCCCTCCCGTCGTGTGGCGACCTGTCATCAGGTCAAGGAATCGATCAAATAGGTAGGCAGCATCGTGCGGACCGGCAGCTGCCTCCGGGTGGTACTGCACGGAGAAGGCCGGAATGTCGAGGCACTCGAGGCCTTCCACCACGTTGTCGTTCAGGCATACGTGGCTGACCTGTACGCGCCCGTAGCCGTTGGGGGACTCACTGGCTCCGTCCAGCGGCGCATCCACCGCAAAGCCATGGTTGTGGCTGGTCACCTCCACCTTGCCGGTGGTGCGGTCCATGACCGGCTGGTTGATGCCACGGTGCCCAAACTTCAACTTGTAGGTCCCAAAGCCGAGCGCCCGCCCCAACAGTTGGTTGCCAAAACAGATACCAAAGAACGGCACCTTGGCATCGAGCACGTCCCGCAGGACGCCGACGCTGCGGTCAGCGGCGCTGGGATCCCCGGGACCGTTGGAGAAGAACACCCCGTCAGGCCCCAGCGCCAGGATTTGTTCACTGGTCCATGACGACGGCACGACCGTGACCCGCATGCCCCGCTGCGCCATACGTTCGGGCGTCATCGCCTTAATACCCAGGTCAACGGCGACAACGTGGGCACGCTGCTGGCCAACGGCCTCGATCACATATTCGCCATCGACGGAGACGGCGTCGGCCAAGTGGGCTCCGCTCATCGCGGGGGCACGACGGACCTGCTCAAGCAACGCGGCATCGTCAGCAAGGGCGTCGCCGGAGAAGATGCCAGCGCGCAAGGATCCACCGTCGCGCAGGGTGCGGGTGAGCTGGCGGGTATCAATACCGCTAATAGCGACGATGCCGTTGTCGCGCAGATCTGCTTCGAGACTGCGCTGGGAGCGCCAGTTGGAGGGACGCCGGGCCGGGTCACGCACCACAAAGCCGGCCACCCAGATGTCACGCGATTCGGCGTCGTCATCATTCATGCCGGTGTTGCCAATATGCGGCGCGGTCATCACCACAATCTGGCCAAAGTACGACGGATCGGTGAGGGTCTCCTGGTATCCCGTCATCCCGGTATTGAATACCAACTCCCCCAGCGTCGTACCGGTGGCGCCGTACGAGTCGCCACGGTAAATATCGCCGTTTTCGAGGACCAACAGGGCAGGGGAACTCACGCGAAGGCTCCTTCGAAGCGGGGATCAAGATAGGTGGGTGTGCCGCGCAAGAATGTCGCGACAGCCCGGCCAGGAAGCGTCCTGCCAGCGTACGGCGTGTTGCGGGACCTACTGGCCAAATCGGCGGGATCAACCACATAGGCCGCCTGCGGATCAATCAAGGTGAAGGTGGCACTCTCCCCCGCGCGCAGGGGTCTGCCGTGGACGTGGTCTACCGACCCAATGCGCGCCGGCACCTCGGACATCACCCGCGCCACGTCACGCCAGGTCATGCGCCCGGTGTCGACCATCACCTGCTGGATGACCCCGACGGCCGTTTCCAAACCGACCATCCCAAACGCGGCACTGGCCCATTCGCAGTCCTTGTCCTCGATGGCGTGCGGCGCATGGTCGGTGGCGACAATGTCGATGGTACCGTCGGCCAGTGCGTCGCGCAGCGCCTGCACATCCTCGCTGGTACGCAGCGGCGGGTTAACTTTGAAGCGGGGATCGTAACTACGGGCTTCCTCGTGAGTCAGTGACAGGTGGTGCGGCGTCACCTCCGCGGTGACCGCAATGCCACGCGCCTTGGCCCACCGCACAATGTCTACGGACCCGGCCGTTGAGACATGCTGAACGTGAATGCGTGAGCCGACGTGCCCGGCCAGCAACACGTCCCTGGCCACAATGGACTCTTCAGCTACGGCTGGCCATCCGGCCAAGCCCAGCGCTGCGGACACCTCGCCCTCATGCATTTGGGCGCCTTCCGTCAGGCGCGGGTCCTGGGCATGCTGGATCACCGCACCCCCAAAGCCCTTCACGTACTCCAGGGCCCTGCGCATGAGTACCGGGTCGGACACGCACTTGCCGTCGTCGCTAAACAGGCGCACCCGCGCCCGCGACTGGGCCATCGCGCCCATCTCGGATAGCTGGTCTCCTCGTAGCCCCACGGTCACGGCGCCCACGGGATAGACATCCACCAGGCCGATCTCCTGGCCACGGCTCCATACTTGCTCCACCACGCCGGCAGTGTCGGCCACCGGGTTGGTGTTGGCCATCGCGTGAACGGCCGTCCATCCACCTCGAGCCGCAGCGCGCGACCCCGTCTCAATGGTTTCGGTGTCTTCCCGGCCCGGCTCGCGCAGGTGCGTGTGCAGGTCAACCAGCCCCGGAAGTACCACCAAACCGGAGCCGTCAATCACTGTGGCACCTGCGGCGGCATCGTCCACCAGGACGCCATCGGTGACGGCAATATCAGCCGTGGTGTCGCCATACAGCGACACCCCCTTGACAACAAACGCGGTACTCACGGCCGCTCCTCTCCTGCTAGCAGCAAATACAGGGCGGCCATGCGCACCGCGACCCCGTTGGCAACCTGTTCCACAATCACCGAGCGGGTGCTGTCGGCAGCTTCTGCTGAAATTTCCAGTCCGCGGTTCATGGGTCCGGGGTGCATGACGATGCTGTGGGCATCCAGTCGCGCTAGGCGGGCACTGTCCAGACCGAACAGCCGGGTGTATTCGGCGGGGCTGGGGAAGTACGCCGCTCCTCCGCCGCTCATGCGTTCGCGTTGCACCCGCAGCATCATGACGGCGTCAAAGTGGTGGGCGTCCAGCGCATCGTCCAAGTTCATGAACACATCCACCGGCCACGGCCCCACACCTACGGGAATGAGCGTGGGGGGCGCGACCAAACTCACCTGCGCACCCAACGTGGTCAGGAGCGCCACATTGGAGCGTGCCACTCGTGAATGCAGAATGTCGCCCACAATGGCGATGCGCAGGCCGTCCAGCCCTTTGCCGTCGGGCTCGTCCACCAGGTGACGACGCGCCGTGTACGCATCTAGGAGCGCTTGGGTGGGGTGCTGATGCGTTCCATCTCCGGCGTTGACCACACTGCCGTGCATCCAGTTGCCATGTGCAAGCTGATGGGCCGCACCAGAGGCCCAGTGGCGCACCACTACCGCGTCTGCGCCCATGGCCTGCAAGGTCAGTGCCGTGTCTTTGAGGCTTTCACCCTTGGACACGCTGGAGCCTTTGGCCGAAAAGTTGATGACATCCGCGCTGAGGCGCTTTGCCGCCGCCTCAAAGCTGATGCGAGTGCGGGTGGAGTCCTCAAAGAACAAGTTGACCACCGTCTTGCCACGCAGGGTAGGCAGTTTGCGGGCTTCACGCTCCTGGGTGGCTGCCATCTGGGTGGCGGTGTCCAAAATGCGGATCGCCTCGGCGCGGGTGAGGTCGTCTGTACCCAGCAGGTGCTTCACTGCGCGCCTCCGGTCAGCACCACCGCGTCGTCGCCATCAATTTCACTCAGGCGGACAGCGACTCGTTCGCTACGCGACGTGGGGATGTTTTTGCCCACATAGTCGGCACGAATGGGCAATTCGCGGTGACCCCTATCCACTAGCACAGCCAGCTGAACCGCGCGGGGACGGCCCACATCGTTGATGGCGTCCAGTGCGGCACGAATGGTGCGCCCGGTGTGGAAGACGTCGTCCACCAAAACCACTACTGCGTCGTCCACGCCATGGGCGGGAAGCGTGGTGGGGCCAATGGTGCGCGTGGGGTGACGGTGCAAATCGTCGCGGTACATGGTGATGTCCAACCCGCCGCACCGGTTCAGGGGATCAAATCCAGGCTCGGCCACCGCAATACGTTGCGCAAGGCGCTGGGCCAGCGGTACACCGCGCGTGGGGATACCGAGGAGCACAAGAGACTCGGGGCCGTCATTGCGCTCGAGAATCTCGTGCGCAATACGGGTCAGCGCGCGAGCCATGTCGGGCGCGCCAAGAATGGTGCCAGTCACTGGCGACCTCCTTCTCCGCCTCACAGGACGGCCTTTAAAGGTTGTCGCGACCCAGCCTAGCGCAGCAGGAGTCGGCCTGCCCGCAGGCCCTTACTGTGGCGAAGCGAAACTTCCCAGCACACCGCCCACAAACCGAGCCGAATCGTCGGTGGACAGGTCCGCCGCGAGCGACTTTGCCTCATCGATAGCAACGGCAGCCGGGACGGAGTCGGAAAACAGAATCTCCCACACCCCGATGCGCAACAGTGCCCGATCCACGGCTGGCATACGTCCCAGCGGCCACTGCTGCGAAGCGCTGGCCAGCCGGGCGTCAATGTCATCTCGGTGCGCGGCCACTCCGCGCACAATGTCCACGGCATACTCCGGAAGCGGCGTGGGGCGGCCCGAATCAGCGAGCCGCTCGTCGAGCACGCTCAGCAGGTCGGCATCGCGTTGCTCGGCCTCAAACAGCACGTCGAGGGCCCGTTTGCGGGCCTTAGTGCGAGCGGCCACGTTAGTCGTTCACGCGGCCCAGGTATTCACCCGAGGAGGTGTTCACCTTGACCTTAGTGCCCTGCTCCAAGAACAACGGCACCTGGATTTCGCGGCCCGTCTCCAAGGTGGCGGGCTTGGTGCCACCGGAGGAACGATCCCCCTGCAGTCCCGGCTCCGTGTAGGTGATTTCCAGTACGACGGATGCGGGTAGTTCCAGGAAGATCGGCGCGCCATTGTTAGAGCCAATAATGGCGTTCTCGTTCTCCAGCAGGAAGTCCGTGGCATCCCCCATGACCGCCGGAGGAACCGACACCTGCTCAAAGGACTGCGGGTCCATGAACACATAGTCGCTGCCGTCAAAGTACAGGTACTGCATGGTGCGCCGGTCGACGGTCTCAAACTCGACCTTCGCGCCCGCGTTGAAGGTCTTGTCCACCACCTTGCCCGAGAGCACATTCTTGAGCTTGGTACGCACGAACGCACCGCCCTTACCGGGCTTGACGTGCTGGAACTCGATCACCGACCACAGGTTGCCGTCGATGTTGAGTACAGAGCCGTTCTTGATGTCGTTCGAGGTCGCCACGATCGTCCTTGCTTGGGTTGCGGGAAAAATGCCGTCGTTTATCTTAGCCGACGCGTGTAGCCACTGCCTGAAGGGCCAGGCGGTATGAATCCACACCGAATCCGGCAATGGTGCCGGTGGCTACCGCCGAGATCACCGAGGTGGCCCGGAACTCTTCGCGGGCGTGCGGATTCGTCAGGTGAACTTCCACCAAGGTGAGTCCCTCGCTCGTGACCATCGCACACGCGTCGCGCAGCGCATACGAATAGTGCGTGAAGGCGGCCGGGTTGAGCACCACGTGAAGACCCTGGTCCACGGCTTCATGCATCCAGTGCACCAGCTGGGTTTCGTCGTCACTTTGACGTACGGATACCTCAAGGCCCAGTTGCGCACCCCACTGCGTTGCCAGAGCCACCAACTCCTCATAGGAGGTGGAGCCGTACGTGGCGGGCTCGCGCTTGCCCAGGCGCCCCAGGTTGGGGCCGTTCACAACGATGACCTGACTCATGCGCCCAGCGTAGTGGTGTGAGCACTAGCCTGAGCAGATGCTTACCGATGCTGCGTCATCTCAGGCGCGCCCCGTCGTCGCCGCGGCTCGACGGTTCGCCCCTTTTGCCCTGGTGCTCGCCGTCGTCATTGTGCACCTGTGGATTGCCGCCCTATCGGTGGGCCCCATGTACTTGTTTGACGAGGTGGGTTACCTCGCCGGGGCGGACGTAATCAGCGGCAGTTCGGACACATTTAGCCTGTGCGGGTCGAGCTACGCCGTGGGGTATTCGGCGTTGCTGGCTCCCCTGTGGTGGCTACCGATCACCCCGTTGGCGGTGTACCAAGTGGCCGTCATCGTCAGCGCATTGATTGGGGCTGCGGTCATGTGGCCGGCGAGCGTGCTGGCGCGCTTTGTGGGAGTGCCACGCGGCGCCGCCTTGCTCATCGGCGCGGTGGTCACGCTCGTACCGGCGCGTGCACTGCTGGACAACTACGTCATTGCCGAAAATCCCCTCGCCTTGCTGGTCGTCACGGCTTGTGTCTACGCCATCCGTATCGCTCGCACGTCCCATGCCGCACTGGCGGACTATGTGGCATTCGGGGTGTTGGTGGGTGCGGCTGGAGCCGTACACGCTCGCGCATACCCGTTCGTCGTGGTCGCCGTGGTGTGGCTGGTGTTCCGGGGAACATTGCATACCGCCACCCGCGTCCAGGTCATTGCGGCAAGCATTCCTGCTGTGGCGCTCACAGTGACGGGCTATCTGGGTATGCGCGCAATAGGCGGGCGGATATTTCCGGACGACTCGCGTACCGATGACCTCTTTGCAGGCACGACGCCGGGGCGTCTTGCCGAGGTTGTGGCCGGGCAGGCCTTCACTCACGTGGCGTCCTGGTCGATTGTGGGGTTGCTGGGTATGGGAGCACTTGCCGTGCACGTGTGGCAGCGCTGGCGCAATGAGCGTTTGACGGCCGTCACAGGATTCTCGGCCTTCCTACTGTTAGCAACCGTCGTCATGGCCGCCAGCATCGTGGTGCTCCTGGCAAGTTCATCGGAATACGCCCAGCGCTTGGATATCCCCCTCTTTGGTCGCTACCTCGACCCCTTCATAGTGCCCGTGGCCGTCGTCGGGCTTTCTGCATACGTCCTCAGGGGCCGCAGGCGATTGGTCACGCACGCGATGCTTGCATCGGCGGCGGCCATCGTTGTCTATGCGACGACGGTTCTGCCTCGCGTCAGCCCCACTGCTACCTGGATTCCGTTTGCGGTGCCGGGCTTAGAGCCCATCATGGACCCCCACACGGGCGACGATCGCCCGACGCTTGCGGTGGCTGCGTGTATTGCCTTGGCTGTCGCTGCGGCGGTCTGGATGCTACGCAGGAGGGCACTAGCTGTGGTGGCGTGCGCCACCGTCTTTGCCGCTGCCGTTACCGTCTACGCGGATATGCAACGGGTCGATCCGTTTGAGGCCGACCTTCGTGCCGAAAGTGTGATGACCTCATTCGTGTGGGATCAGTCCAACATGAGCACGGGAATCGCTGTGGGTGAGTTGAACTGCGCCGAACGCAACAAGTTGCAGTTCGAGCTTGCAGGCCGCGTGCACGTGGCAAGCGCCCAGGCCAAGGACGACCTCTTGATTGGCCCTGCCCCCGATTGGGATGCCGTACGTGAACGGGGCTACCGGCGCGTTGCGTTCACCATGTGGCTGGGGGCAGCAGTGTGGATGAGCCCCCAGGCCGCAGCGAATTACGCCGACACAGCGTCGTAGGCAGCCGCCAGCAGGGTGGGATCGGGGCCTTCAAGTCGCTGCGGATTGCCGATGCCGTGAAGCACCACGAATCGCAACATGTCACCGCGGGTCTTCTTGTCTCGGCGCATGGCGGTGTACAGCGCCTCCCACCGGCCCGGTCGATACGCCACCGGCAACCCCAGCCCCGTCAAGATGCTGCGGTGCCGCGCTACCGCAGCATCGTCCAATTTGCCCACCAGCCGTGCTAACTCTGCCGCGTACACCATGCCAACGGACACCGCGGCGCCGTGGCGCCACTGATAGCGCTCCGTGTACTCGATCGCGTGCCCAAAAGTGTGTCCGTAGTTGAGAATCTCGCGCGTAAACGACTCGGTGAGGTCGGCCGCCACCACCGTGGCCTTTACCTGCACCTTGCGGCGAATGAGTTCTTCCAACACCTCAAGTGCATCGGCGCTCACGGGTTGGTCCGCTCCGCCCCCACCGTCCCGGCGCCCGCTTTGCGCAGTGCTTGCCGCCAGGATCCCCATGTTCGCTTCCACCAGGTCCAAAATCCCGGTGTCCGCAATGAACCCGCCCTTGACGACTTCCGCAAGACCTGCGGTGATGTCGTGCCGGGGAAGGGTGAGCAAATAGTCCAGGTCACACAGCACCACGACCGGCTCGTGGAACGCGCCGACGAGGTTCTTACCTTCCGCGGTATTGATTCCGGTTTTGCCGCCAACCGCCGCGTCCACCATGGCTTGCAAGGTGGTGGGAACCTGGATGACGGCGATGCCGCGCAACCAGGTGGCGGCCACGAATCCGGCCAGGTCACCGATCGCTCCCCCGCCCAAGGCAATCACCACATCCGATCGGGTGAAGTCAGACTGTCCCAGTACCTTCCAGCAGAAGGCGAGGACCTCGGCGGTCTTGCCAGCCTCCGCATCGGGAACCTCCGCCAACACGGGCGTGAGACCTGCCTGGGAAATGGCCGCCTTCATTACGTCGGCCTGCTGCCGCATTGGCGCAGAGTGCACGATGAGGGCCCGCGTCGCACCGGATGGCAGGAACTGCGTTACCTGGTGGGATATGCCCCGGTCAATGTGGACGTCGTAGGGGTGAGCGGTCGCCACCTGCACGATACTCATGCGTTCTTCTCCATGATCTGCTGGGCCACCTGATCGGGGGTGAGGTCATCGGTCAGAACGGTCACGGTCGCTAGCGACTCATACACAGGCCTGCGGTCCTTCATCAGAGCCAGCCACTGCTGGCGCGGATTTCCCACCAGGAGGGGACGCGATGCGTTCAGCCCCACGCGGGGGGCCACCGCTGCCAACGACACATCGAGGAACACCACCGTTCCGCCGCCCGCCGCATAGGAGCGAAGGTCGTCCTGGCTGAGGGGGTGCAGCGGCGCTCCCCCGCCCACGCTCAATACGCCGTCGTGCTCCTGAAGTGCCTTGACAAGAGCGTCGCGTTCGAGTTCACGGAACGCGGCCTCGCTTTGGGTGACAAAGATGTCCGCAACGCTCATGCCGGCGCCTCGTTCCACATCCACATCAGTGTCACGGAACGCCACACCCCACGCGCGCGCCAGAGCCGTTCCAACGGACGTCTTCCCGGCACCAGGAGGACCGATGAGGACCGCCCGGACATTCATGAGCGCAACGTGTCCGGCGTGGCGGCCTGGTAGCTGTCCAGGTTGCGGCGCGTCTCCGAGACGTTGTCTCCCCCGAACTTCTCCAGGACTACCTCCGCCAACACCAGCGCAGTCATCGCTTGAGCGACCACAGCCGCCGGAGCGACGGCGCACACGTCGGAGCGTTGGTGGATGGCCTTGGCCGGCTCTCCCGTCGCGGTGTCAATGGTGTCCAGGGCGCGCGGCACCGTGGAAATCGGCTTCATGGCCGCGCGTACGCGAAGCGGTTGCCCGTTGGACATGCCGCCCTCGATACCGCCTGCTCGGTTGGTACGGCGGGTCACAGCACCATCGATACGTTCGATCTCGTCGTGCGCCACCGAGCCACGGCGTGCAGCGGTGGCGAACCCGTCGCCCACCTCGACACCCTTAATGGCCTGAATGCCCATCAACGCACCGGCAAGTTTCGCGTCCAGGCGGCGGTCGCCATGGACGTAACTGCCCAGTCCGACCGGAAGACCGTACGCCACCACTTCGACCACGCCGCCCAGAGTGTCGCCTGCCTTTTGGCAATCATCAATCTCCGCCACCATGGCTGCGGACGTTTGCGGGTGGTAGCAACGGATCGGGTCCGCATCAAGCTTTTCGGTTGATCCCGCAGGCGGCAAGGGAGCGTCATCTGGAACGCGAATCGGGCCAACCTGGAGTGTGTGGGACACCAGGCGAATACCTGCGGCCTGTTCAAGGAACGCCTCAGCTACGGCGCCCAGTGCCACGCGCGCCGCCGTTTCTCGCGCTGAAGCACGTTCCAGGATCGGGCGTGCGTCGTCGTGACCGTACTTGGTCATGCCGGACAGGTCCGCATGCCCGGGGCGGGGCCTGGTGAGTGCAGCGGCGCGAGCACCTGTCAGTTCTGACGGGTCTACCGGGTCGGAGGCCATGACCTGTTCCCACTTGGGCCATTCCGTGTTGCCCACCATGATGGCGATCGGTCCGCCTTGCGTAACGCCATGGCGTACCCCACCCAGAATCGTCACCTGGTCCTGCTCGAACGACATGCGTGCACCACGCCCATAACCAAGCCGCCGACGCGCCAACGCGTCTTGAATCTGCTGCGTGGTGATGTGCACCCCCGCCGGCAGGCCCTCGATTGTGCCGACCAGCGCGGGTCCGTGTGATTCTCCTGCGGTGAGCCATCTGAGCATGGGCGTCATTCTTCCACGCCCAGCCCAGACGCTCACACCGCCCGTACAGTTCCTTACCCTGCGGGCGCGTCGCTTTCCACAGGAACCGTGAAGCTTCCCGACGAGTACGGCGGGTTGGACCCCGGTGGCTCAATCGGGAATGAACGGTCAGGGTCGAGCAAGGAGAAGGCCATCAGGTTCAGGGTGAGCGTCCAGTCACCGGGTAGGGTCGGTGGAACGCCCGGCCGTTCAGTCGAATCTGTAACAGGTCCAATTTGGAAGCCCACCAGTGTGAGGAAGCGACTGTCTTGGGTCTGGATGTACCGCATCCAAGTCATCACGGCATCAGGCGAACCCTGGGTAGTGATCGAAATGGGGATACTAATCAGATTGTCCACGGCCGGTGCAGCGGGCTTCGCCGGTTTGACGGGCTCATCACCCGAATCTGAGTTCGGTTCACTTGGAGCAGGCGACGCCGTCGACGTCTCATCACCACTGGCAGGAGACTCAGCCGCTGGGGCTGGTTCTGCGGCAGGCGCGAGCAGAACCAATGGGTTCGAATAAGTCAGCCCCATGACAGGTAGTCCGCGAGACTCCAAGGATTCGACAAGCATTCGGTGAAGGCTTGCCTCTTCCACCATGGGCGGCATATCGATATCGATAGCCGCAAGAGTGCCCCGCCACACTGGCGCATCCTTTGCGGTGGTCTTAGCAGCAAGGATTTGTTGATCGAGTAGGTCGTTGAACGATCGCGCCTCGTCAACCTGCGAGTTCACGTCCTCGACCCCGTCGAGTGCCGGTTTGATGGCAAACAGGTAGCCCACAGCGCCAATGGCGCCACACAGGAGCAAGGTGCCGACAGTCCAGGTACGAGAGTTGCCACTTGCCATGATTAGCCCTCCTGGTCCGTCGTATCGCCGGCAGGAGCTTGGTCAGTAGCCGACTCCTCAATGGGAACAATCTTCTGCGTGGTCTCCGTACGACCGCTCAGCGCGAACTCAGTAATGCGCACCAGACCAGTGACGCTCCACCGGGCTACGCCGTCATCCTTATCCGGTGCCAATTCGACCGCGTCCACCCAGGAGCGTTCGAAGCCGGGCAATGCGTTCAACCGTTCGATCAATGCCGCGGCATCGACCGGCACCGTCGAGGTGGCCTGGAAAGTCACGGAACCATAATCCGGCACATCAAACACTCCGCCATCAAGCGTCAGCGGGCTGGACGGTCCGGTCTGAGAAATCTCCAACGTCTTAAGCGCCATTGAACTGGGGAACGCACTGAACAGAGCCTGCAACTGGTCAGTCCAGATAATGTCCGTGGAGCCGGCCAACGCACGGGCCAGGACGGCCTGATCCACCTGCGCGCGCAAAGCAGGAAGGTACGAGTACGAGGCCAGTTCCTTCTGCTTGGCAGGAGTGCGGCTCTCCTCGGCGGTGAGATTGTCATCTGCGGCCTGCTTCAACGTGGTGACGTAGTACCACGCACCCACAACAAGCAACGTGAAGGCCGCAACCAACACCATCATCATGCGCCGCGCACGCCCGGCTGCACGGCGTTCGCCAACGTCCGGGGGTAGCAGGTTGACCTGAGGCGCCTTAGGAGCACCCACCTGGGCTGGCACGTTGTTCATCAGGCCACCTCCCCGAGAGCTAAGCCAATCGCCACTGCAACTCGCGCTTCAAGGCCGCGTAGCGACTCGGCACTGACCTTCTTTCCGGGGGTGACACGTGCGAAGGCACTGCCGTAGCGCACCGGGAGGCGTGTTGCACTGGCTAGATACTGACCAAGTCCGGCCAAGTGAGCTCCTCCCCCGGAGATCACTACCAACTCAATTGCCCCACCGGGGTTGTTGCTGGTGTAGTACACGAAGGTGTTGCGAATGGTCTCCACCAACGCACGAGTGGTTGTCGTGATCGGCTCCTCGGCGCCCTGAACTGGCTGGGGGCCACTATTACCCAGGCCCGTTTGAACCTTGATCTCTTCAGCCTTATGCGCATCAACGTGCAGAGCCGACGAAATCGCATCGGTCGTATCGTGGCCGCCGCTGGCAAGGGTACGGACCAGTCGCGGTTCGCCGTCCTGAATGATCGCCACCGAGGTGGTGCGGGCGCCAATGTCAACGAACGCCACCACCCGGCCATCAAACTCGGAGGTGGTCTGAGCCCTTACCAGCGCGAAGGCGTTGAGGTCCACGGCACGCGGACGCAGACCTGCGCCCTCGACGGCAAGTAGACGCTGCGAAACCACGCCCTTGGGCGCAGCAACCAAAATGCCTCTCAGTAGCCCGACGGCGCCGTCAACACGGTGCGAGGTGGGGTAAAAGTCCAAGAGTGCTTCACTCGGCGACATGGGCAACATCTCGCTGACCTGGAAGGGCAAGGATGAGCGCAGTTGATCCATCGGCAACTCGGGCAGCTCTATCTCGCGCACAATTACACTTTCGGAGCCCACTCCGACAACCACATCCTTGGTGGTGGTGCCAGCCGCTGCCATCGCCTTCTTCACAGCACTAGTGACGGCTGGAACGTCAAGCACATCACCGCCCACCACCGCGCCGGCGGGAATGGGGACTTGCGCAAAGCCTGTGAGCGTGCCGCGTGCGTGGGGGTCGGCGCTCTTGCCGGACAACTCCACCTCCGCAGCCCGCACGTGGGTTACGCCAATATCGAGACCTACTCGTCTCATTGCACTCGCACTCCCTCCACCAGGCATTCCCTCTTCGTATCGGACATTTTCATCAAGAACTCAAGGACATTGTGGTCACGTCGATGTACCACGATCCCACCGGCTCACCGGCCAGAATGCCCACCCACGCTCCGGCGATGAGCCATGGACCAAATGGCACCCGGACTCCACGCAAGCGGCGGGTGCGCACCATCACCAATACGCCAACGATGCCACCGATGAGTAGCGCGCTAATTGCGCCCACGGCTAGCGCCTTCCAGCCCACTGCTGCCAGCACGATTCCTAGGAAGCCCGCTGTGATGACGTCTCCGCGGCCCATCCCTCCCCGGGATGCCACGCGCATGACAAGGTAGAACCCTCCCAGTGCCACCATGCCCACGCCAGCACGTGCCAGAGGCCACCAATTCGATTCAACGCCGCAATTGATCGCAACTCCAACTGCCCCGATCACGTAGGACGGGTAGGTGAGCACGTGGGGAAGTCGCTGGTGGGCAAAGTCGATCGCGCTCAGCGCGACGGTGATGACTGCCAGTATCACCAACATTACGGAAAGTGCACTGAGGCCAAACCGCCACACCACCAGCGCAAACAGCACGCAGGTGACTAGCTCAACCGCTGGGTAACGCCACCCGATTGTTGCGTGACAGTGACGGCACCTGCCCCGCAGTACCAGCCATGACAGCAACGGGATGTTGTCGTACCAGGCAATGGGATGAGCACACCGCATACATTTGCTGGGGCCCATCACCCACTGCTCATCGCGGGGAACGCGCGCCACCAACACGTTTGCAAAGGAGCCGCACACCAAGCCCACAAGCGCCGCAAGAACGACCATTCGCTACGACGTCTCGCGCTTGTACTCAATGGACACATCCGACCCCGTGGCGTGGGAAGTGGACAGGTTCACTCCAGGGATCCCGATGGGCGTGTACTTAAAGGTCGAGGTGGGGTGCACGTTGACCTGACGTCCGTAGATTTGCCCGGTGGTGGTAGTCGAGTTGTAGAAGTCGATGGTTCCCGGCGAGTACAGGAATACCCGGATCGGGTCCTTGAAGTTGTTGGACTGGGAGTGGAAGTGAATGCCACCACCGGAGTGGCTGTAGCTTGCCGGCATTGACGGGTGCTGGTCGTTGGGGACGATGAACCATACGTTGTGTGGTGAACCATCCTTGCTCACCACGTCAATGGGGTTGTACGCCTCAAAGTTCTTGGCAAAGATCACCAGGTCACCGCTGAGCTCAAAGCGCACATTCTGCAACACCAGCGTGTCCGATGTGCACTTGGTGCCAAAGGTGCCGGTGAGGTCATACATCACGTTCGCGGGTGGGCGGATGACCACCTTGTTGTCCGTCTTCGCGTTGGCCATCCAGTCTGCAATGGTGCAACTATCCAGTTGGCCGGTTTGGTATTGGTTAATACCGCCCACCACCACCCCGGGTGACAACAGATCGTTCTTAAAAGCGGTGCGATCGCGCGGACCTGACATGCCGGGCCAGTCGCTCGGCACGATGCCTACCACGGGTAGCCCGATCGGCGTCAACGATTGGACGGTCTGGTTCTGGTATATCCCGCCATCCTCCACAGTCATGGTGTTGGCGTTGAACCCAGTTACTTGGCCACCCAGGATGACGTCTCCGCGGAACTTCTGATTGGAGTTTTGGATATTGAGGTCACCATTTTGGACAATGAGCCCGTTGCCCACGCGGTAGCCAGAAAACTGAGTGTTGATGGTCACGGACTTCTTGGTCCACATCTGACCGGTCACGTAGCAGTTCTGGTTCATGGTGACGCCACCATTGACCACCGTCAGGTCGCCGTCAATGCCCACCGAGGTATTGCACAGGAAGTCCCCGTCATCAACCCACACGTTTGCTGTATCGCTGGGAACAAGCGGGCCTAGGCTAAAGCCCGCTCCGGTTTGTGGCTGGGTAGCAGAGTAGATCGCGGCCGAGTGACCAGCGCGTGGAGTAAGCTGCACGGCTGCCTGAATGCTTCGAGCCGGCTGAACACCGTTAGCGGCGTGCACGGGGGTGGCGGTGGCCGTCACCGTCGCCCGCAACGGCGTACCCGCAATTTGGCCATTAGTGCAGGTGGTCAGTGGTCCATCTGCATCGGAGTACTGGATATCCACCACCACGTTGGCGGACACGGTTCCCTGTGCGACGCTGTTGAAAGTCAGCGGCGGGCACGGGTTGGAGACGTTAAATCCCTCAATAACAGTGTCAAGTGCGGCCTCTGCCGCATGGATCTCACTGGTGCGCACTGAGTCCCGCGCGGCGTCCTGTGTCACGACCACGGCCTGCCACACCACCACCATGCACAACGCAATGCCAATAATGGCAACCCCTACTGCTGCAACGAGGGCGGAACCCTCGTCTTGACCACGTAACGCTCTCATGGTGCCTCTCCCTACGGTGCCGGAATCACGGAGCAGCTGGATTCGGAATAACCCAGTACGGTGTTGCGTCCTGTCACCACGCTAGAAATGCTCACCGGCTTGGAACCCTTACGCATCTCGGGTGTCAGGAGCTTCAGCGTGATACGTACGTTCTGGGCCGGGGTTGATCCGAGCGCGCTGGTCACCGTCGAAGGGTCCTTCCAAAATGGCGGCCAGGTGGACGAGTCGTTCGAGTCTGGAGCAACGAACGCCGGGACAATCACGTTGTGGGCAACCACCGCCCAATCCGATACTGCAGGATCGGTGGGATAGTTCGGCGACCAGTACCGATATTCCAAGTTGCCAAAGCCGTCATCGTTCTCATCGATGACGCGCCACTGCGCGCACTTGGGGCTGTCGCCCTCTTGGGTGTAAATGCGTAGTGAGTAGTATGGGTCGACGCCAGAGTCGGTATAGGTCTCTAGCGCGGGATCCAAGATGACGTTGCCGGAGCGCACCTGCCGGTCAATCTGCGACAGCCCCAACCGCGCCTCTTCAGTTGCGTTAACCCGCCCAAGGTTCTCCCGCGAGGCATACATCATGTCAATCATGATTGCCGTGGTGATGACCATCAGTATCGAGAAAATCCCCATCGACACCAGCAACTCGACCAGGGTCATCCCCTCGTCACGGCGTTCTTCACTCGTTCTACGCATCACGTCCTCCTATCGAAGGACGCCGACGCTGCCGAACCGGCCAGGACCGTCTGCTGGCTGAGCTCCCATTGTTCTCCAGCTGGTGTGGTGATCAGGTAACTAATGGACACGGTCACCGATCCGGCGTTGGCGCTAATGGCGCAAGTGTCGGCCTTGCAGTTAGCCACCGGCGTCTCCCCTAACAACTGCGATGCTGCCGGAGTGGCCGAAACTGACCCGGAGGCCTCCACGGTTACCCCGTCGGGTGATGTCCACGTCAATATCCCGGTGGTGGCCAACGTTCCACTGGAGGTGGCCGTCAACGCGACGGTCTTCCACACCGTGCCATCCCAGTAACGGATCGTGCCGGTGCGGGTCATCGCGGCGGGGTTAGCGGTCTGAATGGAGCCGCGCTCGGTGCGCACCGAGTCCGAATAGTTTGCGAGCTCTACCAGCGTGGTGATGCCCTGATCCCATGTCCCCGTCTGGAAGTGGCCCAGGCGTAGGGAAGCCTCTTGGTGTTCGGCACGCCCCGACGTACAGCCAGAGGCATCCAGCGTCTGGCAACCAAACTGAGCGCCTGGCTTATTGGCAAGGAATCGCCCGCCACCCGCGGTGGAGACGGCACTGCCTGAGCGCCACAGCGCATATAGGGGCGATCCACCTGTTCCTAATGAGACCGACATGCTTCCGCTACCAGAAATGTCCGTGTACGTGCACGGCTCACCCGCAAAAAGTTGCGAGGACAAGCATGCCTGCGACATGTTCGAACGCGACGTACCTGTGCGCGCATCGTCGGCGGTAGCTGCCAAACTTACGTAAGTCGAACCCACCGACTGCGCCGTAGAGGGGCTCGCCCCCACTGCGACCGTGCTGTTTTGGGGCAGACCGGTGGAGGAAGCGTAGTTGTTGGACGCGCCGCTGGAGGTCGAGGTAAAGCCCTTGGTGGTGGAGGTTCCTGCGCCCCCTGGCAGTAGCGGCGCGTAACGCACCGTGGTGCCCCCGCGGCGCGCCTCCCCCGTGGTATTGGTTACCTGCACCGAGTCCCCTGTGGCCACGAGCATGGAGGACTGCATGGAGACTTCCTGCACATTGGTGCCGGGCAACACCGGGGTAAAGTCTGCGCTTCCCTCGGTAAGACCGGTGACGGAAGTGCTCACATAGGCAGACGTAGCCGCGAACGTCAGGCGGTCCTGGCATGCCACCAGATACGGCATCACGGACTTGTCGCCACAGCCAGCTGAGCCGGGATAAGCAGAGGATCGCAGCGCCAAGTCTTTAGTTTGGCCGGTCTTGGCATCAGGCCACGACACGATCACCAACAATCCAACTGAGGCGGCTGAGCCGTCTAGTGAGTTGATGATGTAACTGCGTACGTCGTACGAATTACCGGGCTTGGACGGATCGGTCTGGACGGTGTGATTTGACCCAGTGGCGTCGAACAGCGGGGTGCGAGGATTGGAGAGGTCCTGAGGGTTAGTCAGCGCCAGGCGAACCGTATACACCGCACCATCGATCGACACGGTGCCGCCCGTGTTGTTGCCCGTAAAGTACGGGTCGCTATTTCCACCGGCCACCTGGAACCCTGGCACATTGCCCTTGGACAGAATGTCCCACGGCAGCGCCCGCATGGTCTCCATCGCCTGGTTCGCGTAGGCGGTGGCCTGCTGGCGCTTAGTGGCGTTGACGATGGACTGCATCGCCGAAACCTGGACACCAGCCAGGAGGAGTAGCACGACGGCGATCACGAACATGGCGACAACGAGTTCGACGAGTGTGAAACCGCTCTCGTCGAGGTGTCTCTTTCGTTGCGTCAGCCGCATTGTTGCTCGCGCTCCCTCAAAAGGATCGAACTGCTCGACTCCCTTGCGGGGCAACAACACAGTACCCCGCAAGGGATCGAGATGACATCATCCGGCAATGCTGATTAGCAAGAACCTTCCTCGAGGCCTCCCTCAGCGGAGTACTGGTAGCCGTCCACTGCCTTGTCGCCCTTGGGGTTAGTCACGTAGACACACCAGTCAGTCGAGTCGTTTCCAGAAATTGCTCCAAAAACAACGTTTGATGACTGGTTACCGATCGGCTGCGCGCCCGCAGCATCCTCGCCGAGCGAGTACTTGTCTCCGTCACCATTGACATATGGAATGTCGGTGTTGTCGACGAACCAGGTCGCGATTTCCTTGCCGATGGTAGACACGTCCGCCTTGGCTGCCGAGTCCTCGGCCTTCTTGCGCTGGTTGAGGAACACCGGGATCGCGATTGCCGCGAGAATACCGATGATAATCATGACCACCAGAAGTTCGATGAGCGTAAAGCCCTTGTCTTCCTTGGCCATCTGCTGACGAATACGAGCCATCATGATGGTTGTCTCCTTGGTTATTTTCTCTATGAGGGTCAAGCACGGATTTCTCCGTTATTTCCTGATGAGACGACTTTGTCTCATCAAGCTTTGAGTTATTCGATCAGATCGAACACTCCAAAGATTGGCATGTAGAGGGCAACGATCATACCGCCTACGAGTGCTCCCAGCACTGCGATCATGAGGGGTTCGATCAGCGACGTCAAGGCATCTGTGGTGGCTTCCACTTCCTGGTCGTAGAAGTCGGCCACCTTGTCCAGCATCGTGTCCATGGCACCGGTGTCCTCACCGACCGCCATCATCTGCACCACCATGGGCGGGAACACGGGGTGCTGTGCTAGTGGTCCTGCCAAAGAATTACCCCGTCGCACCGACTCCCGCACGTCAATGGCAGCGCGTTCCACCACAATATTGCCGGCTACTTCGCCCACAATGTCTAGCGCCTGCAAAATGGGTACGCCAGCGCGCAACATGGACGCCAAATTGCGGGTAAATCGTGACAAAGCGATTTTTTGTACCAGGGTGCCAAAGACGGGTGCTTTGAGGAACAACGGCTCCACCCGGTCCCGGAAGGCCGGCTTGCGGCGATTGCGCCGCCACAGCGTGATCCCAATGATGATCAGGATGATCAGCGGCACCGCTCCCACCCGCAGTCCCGTGGATAGCGCCACCAGGATCTTGGTGGGCACCGGCAGTTCCCCACCGAGGTTGGCGAACATATCGGAGAACACCGGCACAATGAACAGCAACATGCCCGTCACGGCCAGGATGGCGATGGAGAACACCACCACCGGGTAGGTCATCGCGGACTTGATCTTGGAACGCAGCTTCACCTCGTTCTCAAAGTTCTTGGCGACCGACTCCAGCACGGTGTCCAAGAATCCACCCACCTCACCAGCTTTGACCATATTTACCATCAACGGTGGGAAGGCCTTAGGGTGCTTGCCCATCGCGGCCGACAGTGACGTGCCGGCCTCCACATCCGCGCGCACCCGGTCCACAATTCCCCCCAGGGTTTTGTTTTCGGTCTGCTCAGCCAGGATGGTCAGCGCGCGCAGCAGCGACAACCCGGAGGCAATCATGGTGGCCAACTGGCGGGCCATCACCGCAATGTCCTTGAGCGCAATACGGTCGGACAGGCCCGGGATCTTGATCTCGGTGTTCAGGCCGGAGGTCTTGACCTCGTTGATGGCAATGGGCGCAAAGCCCATGTCCTGTAGGCGGCGGGCCACCAGGCCTTCGTTTTGCGCCTCGATCTGCCCGGTCTGGACTTTTCCTTGCCGGTCACGGACCTGGTATTCGTACTTCTTGAGACCGGTTTCGCCTGCCATCAGTGCACCTCCATGCCTGTGCTGCGGCCGGCCAGCCGGTTGAAGTCCTCCACATGGTGGCACATCTCCAGGCCCGTGTCGTAGGAGATGCGGCCTAGGCGCACAAGTTCTGCCAGGTGCTGGTCCATGGTCTGCATCCCCATCTTGGAGCCTGCTTGCAGTGCCGAGTAAATCTGGTGAGTCTTACCCTCGCGGATCAGGTTGCGGATGGCGGGGGTGGCCATCATCACCTCGACGGCAACGGCGCGACCCGGGCCATCCGAGCGCTTACACAGGGTCTGACACACCACGCCTTGCAACGCGGTGGCCAACTGGGCCCGAATCTGACCTTGCTGGCCGGAGGGGAATACGTCAATGATGCGGTCAATGGTTTGTGACGCATCCTGCGTGTGTAGGGTCGCAAACACCAGGTGGCCGGTTTCCGCGGCGGTCAAGGCGACCTGGATGGTTTCCAGGTCGCGCATCTCACCAATGAGGATGATGTCCGGGTCCTGACGCAGCACGTGGCGTAGCGCCGCCTCGAAGGTGTGCGTGTCAGAGCCGACCTCGCGCTGGTTAACAAGGGACCTCTTATGCCGGTGCAAGAACTCAATGGGGTCCTCGACCGTCATGATGTGCGCCGAGCGCGACCGGTTCGCCAGGTCCACCAACGAAGCCAGCGTGGTCGACTTGCCCGAACCGGTCGGCCCCGTCACCAGCACCAGCCCGCGCGGCAGATGCGCAAAACTCGCCACCGTCGCCGGTACCCCCAGCGCTTCCAGTGGCTTGATCTCATAGGGAATGATGCGGAATGCGGCGCCAACGGAATCACGCTGCCGGTAAATGTTCACGCGGAAGCGTGCCTCCCCTACCAGCGCGTGGGAGAAGTCCAGCTCCAGGTCTTCCTCAAACTTCTCACGCTGCTTTTGGGTCAGCATCGAGTAAATGGAGCGTTGCAGGCTGTCTGGTTTGAGCACCTCGAAGCCCGGCAGTGCAGCCAACTGACCGTCCAGTCGCACCATCGGCGGTGCACCCGTTGTCAGGTGTAGGTCCGAGGCTCCGGTGCGCAACATGGTGCGTAGCGCGTCGGAAATGTCTAGGTCTCCCTCACGCATCTCCTGCGACATGCCCACGCGCGCGCCCCGTACCGGAGCATTGCCTGGTACCTGTGGCACGGGCTGAGTGGCCGCTGCGGGCTGCCCCGCTGCCTGCTGTGCCGGTTCAGGCTGCACTGGTGCGGACGACGCCTGTGCGGACGACGCCGCTGCGGGCTGTGCCGGCGTGTACTGGCCGGGTGTCGCGGCAGGAACACTTCCTGGCTGTCCAGCCCATCCGTAACCAGAGTCCGGATTCACGCTCATTCGTCACCTACCCGCATCGACATTGATGTCCCTGACATTACTTCACCACGCGCAGGAGTTCTTCCAAAGACGTCAACCCTTGCGAAACTTTCTCCCAACCGTCGATCAGCAACGGCTCCATTCCACCGGCTTGGGCCACTCGGGCGATCTCAGCCGACGACGACCGCGCCACTGCCAAGCGCTCGATTTCTTCGGTAACCACCATGATCTCGTGCAGTGCCAAACGCCCGCGGTAGCCAGTCTGTGAGCAATGCGCGCATCCAACTGGCACGTGCAGGCTCACGCTCGGGCCGTTCACGCGTGCGCGCAATCGTTCCGGGATCGCATCCACAGGGAACTCTTGTGGTTCGGTGCACTGCTTGCACAAGCGGCGCGCAAGACGCTGCGCCACCACACAGTCCACGGCAGACCCCACCAAGAACGGTTCCACGTCCATCTCAATCAGACGGGTCACGGCGCTGGGAGCATCGTTGGTGTGCAGCGTGGACAACACCAAGTGACCCGTCAAGGCCGCTTCGATAGCAATCTGTGCAGTCTCCTGGTCACGAATCTCACCCACGAGCACCACATCCGGGTCCGCACGCAGAATGGACCGCAGCGCCGCCGCGAACGTCAAGCCCGCCTTCACATTTACCTGTACCTGGTTGATCCCGGGCAGTCGGTACTCCACCGGGTCCTCAACGGTAATGACGTTGATTTCCGGGCGGGCGATCTGGTTAAGCGTCGCATACAAGGTGGTGGACTTTCCGGACCCGGTGGGGCCGGTTACCAGGATCATCCCGTACGGCTTGGTGAAGGACTGGCGGTAGCTGGCGAGGTTTGACTCGCGAAGTCCGAGGTCTTCGAGGTCCAAGGTGGCGGTGGAGTTGTCGAGAATACGCATCACGACCTTTTCGCCCCACACCGTGGGTAGGGTTGCCACACGCAGGTCCACCTTGCGCCCTTGATGGTTGACCGACAAGCGCCCATCCTGGGGCTTGCGCCGCTCCGCAATGTCAATATCGCTCATGATCTTCAAGCGCGACACCACGCCGTTGGCCGAAGACTTGGGCGCGCGTTGCATCTCATGAAGCACACCGTCAATGCGATAGCGGATCGCCACGTCGCGCTCCGCGGGCTCAATATGGATATCTGAGGCACGGTCCTGGATAGCCTGCGAGATGAGCAGGTTCACAAAACGCACAATGGGGGCATCGTCCTCTGCGGTGGTGCCCATGTTCGACAGATCGTTGTCGACATCGCTGTGGTCGACCATCTCGTCTTGGAGCTCGTCGAGCTCATGGTCCGCGCGGCAATAGCGATCGATCGCGGCACCGATGTCGTCGTGGGTGGCAATCACGGGCACCACCTCAAGGTGGGAGGCCGAACGGAAGTCATCCACTGCCACCACGTCGGACGGGTTCGCCATGGCAAGTTTCATCTTGCCGCCGGCCACCGCCACGGGTAGCGCGTGGTGACGCCGACATAATTGGGCCGAGACAGTCGCCACGGCGGACTGCTCGATCGGGTACGTGGTCAGTTCCACGAATTCGATCCCCACCTGCTGGGCAAGAGCACGCACCAACTGCGCCTCCGAGATCATGCCCATTTCGACCAGCGCGCGGCCCAGTGACGACCCGCGTGACTTGGACTCATCGATCGCGTCCAAGAGCTGCTGCTCGTTGAGAACACCATCCGCGATGAGGATCTCACCCAACTGGCGCACACAGCCTCCTTTGCCCGTGACGACACATGGTCATCAAATGCCACCTATTACATCGGCACGGACTGTAGAAAATGGAGTTACATCGCGCCCATAACTGCCGATAATGCTGCATCCATTGCACCCAATGGAGCCACCTGGCCGGTCATGAGCCGCACCTGCTCGCCTGCTTGGTGCAGCAACATACGTGTCCCCGCGATCGCCGATCCCCCGGCCCGTATCCACATCTGTGCCAGCGGGGTGACCAGCGGGTCATAAATCACGTCCAATAACGTGCCTGATATCTGCCCAGTTGCGTGGTCTGAGACCGTGCCGCTCAGGCGGGTCGCCACCTGCTCGCCGGCCGACGCTGGCACGGTCGAAACCACCGCGTCGGCATGGACGAGGGCCGCGGTGACGGCGGCGTCGTCCCAGCCCATCAGGTGCGGTTGTAATCCCATTGCCGTACAGGCACGTAACAGATGGCCTGCTCGTGCGCGTGAGCGCACCACGATCACCGGATGGGTCACGCCCATCGAGCCCAATGCGGCAGCCGCGGAGATGGCCGTGGCACCACCGCCAAGCACCACTGCACGCTCTGCACGGTCCCGCCCCCCTTCGCGCAACGCGGCCACGATGCCGTAGATGTCCGTATTGGCGCCCACCCATTGGCGATACGTGCCCCGGCCAGACGGGATGAGCGTATTGACAATCCCCAACAGGCGTGCCTGCGGCTCAATCGCATCGGCCAGCCGTGCCGCCTCGACCTTGAGCGGCATGGTCAGTGACAGGCCGCCCCACTGGTCGTCCCGGGAGGACAGGAACGCTTCCAGGTACGCAACATCCACATCAACGGCCGTGTACTCCCAGTCAAGCCCTAGCGCCTGATAGGCCGCCTGGTGCAACACCGGTGACAGTGAATGGCTGATCGGGTGGCCGAGAACAGCCGCCCGGGTGCTCACTCCTGGCTACCCACGTTCGCCTGAATCCAGGCCTGCAATGCCTGCACGTTCTTTTGGTGTTCCGCAAAGGTGGCGGCGTAGGCCGTTTCACCGGTCTGCAGATTCACCGTGACAAAGAACATGTAGTCATGCTGGGCAGGGCTCACGGCGGCACTGATTGATGCTTCACCGGCACCCGAGATAGGAGCAGGCGGCAATCCCGCGTACAAGTAGGTGTTGTAGGGGCTATCAATCGCCTTTTCGTCCTGAGTGACGAAGGCGCCTTCCGTGTCCGGCGAGACGTACTTGACCGTTGAGTCCAGCTCCAACTTCCAGTCCTGAGACAACCGGTTGTAGATCACTCCGGCAATCAGGGGTCGGTCGTCGGCCAACTTCGCTTCCTGTTCCACCAACGAGGCGACCGTCAAGATCCGTTCACGATCCGCCGGTGCAACGCCCTGTGCATCGAGTACGTCGATGGTCTTCTTCACCATCGCCTGCATAACCGCCGTAGGCGTCACACCGGGGTTGAACTCATAAGTTGCCGGGAACAGCCAGCCTTCCAGGTTTCCACCCGCCTCGGCAGGCAGGCCGAGCTTGTCCGTATCGGCTGCAGCTGCCTCCACCTCATCCAAGGAGGCACCCGTCAAATCCGCAATCTTTTGGTAGTAGAAGGGCAAGGTCTTGCCCTCAGGCACGTTGATCTTGCGCAGGTCGCGGTTGTTGGGGTCCAACAGCAACGCCAAGGCGTATTCGGCCTTCATGCGCCGCTGCATGAAGTAGAACCCGGGCTTAATGCTGCGGGCATCCGTGCTATCCGAGTACACCTTGGTGAACGCCTCAACGGAGGCAACCACATCATGTTCGTAGAGCGTCTGTGCGATCATCGCGCCCGTGTCACCGGGCTTAATTTCGATCTGGATAGCGCCCTGACCGAGGCCGTCGTAGTCAGCGAGTGCGACATCCTCCTTGTGGAAGGATTCCTGCACAAAGTTGTACGAGAACGATGCGCCCAGTGCAACCAGTACCAAGCCCACCGCAATGAGCACCAATGCCCACTTGCGTCGTTTGGCGCGGCGCTGTTGGCGCTGCAAGCGGCGTAGGTCCAGCGACGTGGTCGTCGTGGTCGCCTCAGCCTCGAACAGGTCAGTCATCGCTCTCCTTGGTTGCCACCCCACGGGTAACTGTACCCAGGTTGCCCCTCCGGTCGGCCTCCAGCGCCGTGTCGAGGATCACCACGGCAGCTGCTTGGTCAATGCTGGCACGTTGCTGGCGACTATTTCTACCCGCCGCGCGCATCGCCTGAGACGCCGACGCCGTGGACAGCCTTTCGTCGATCAAACGCACATCCACGTCAGTCAGTTCCGCCACGGCGGCAGCAAAGGCTCGCGCATCGCTGGCGGAACTACCTTCCCGTCCGGACAGGTGCTTGGGTAGCCCCACGACAATGGCCGTGGCTGCGCGCTCCTGTGCCAGTTCCACTACTCGCGCCGCAGCGGCGTCGCCGCGTGGGACCGTCTCGAGCGGGAACGCCATGATGCGGTCGGGGTCGCTGGCGGCGACGCCCACGCGGACGGTACCCACGTCAACGCCCAGCCACGCTCCCCTATCCACGGGCCTCGATCTGCGCGGTGACGGCCTGCAACGCGGCGCCAATAGCCTCCACCTGGGTGCCTCCCCCCTGGGCGAGGTCCGGCTTACCGCCGCCGCCACCGCCGAGCACGGCTGTGGCCGTCTTGACTAGGTCGCCGGCGCTCAGGCCCGCATCCCTAGCGGCCTGGTTGGTTGCGACCACTACGGCGGGACGGCCCCCTGCGTCGGTGGCCAGTGCCACGACCGTGGGCCGATCCTCACCCATGCGCTGACGCAGGTCGATCGCCAGGGTGCGCAAGGCGTCCGCGCTACCAGCGTCGGCGACGGCGGTAGCCAGCACCTGCACACCTGCGACGGAACTGACGGACTCGAGTAGCGACTGTGCTGCCGCGAGAAGTGCCCGTTGCCGCAGAGCTGCGAGGTCCTTCTCGGCCTGGGACAGCCGCTCTACCAGGGACGCTACCCTGCCAGTCAATTCATGAGGCTGAGTCTTCAGCGACTGGGTCAGTTCAGACACGATGGCTCGCTCGGCTGCCAGGTGGCTGAATGCATCGGCACCCACGAGCGCCTCGATGCGGCGCGCACCCGAACCAACAGAACCTTCGGCCGTGACGGTGAGCAAACCAATCTGGCTGGAATTGTCTACGTGCGTACCGGCGCACAGTTCACGGGAGAACGGACCGCCAATTTCCACCACGCGGACTCGTTCGCCGTACTTCTCACCAAACAGTGCCATGGCGCCCAAGGCTTTGGCCTCATCGAGGGCCATGATTTGGGTGGTGACAGGGAGTTCCTCGCGGATCGCGCGGTTGGCGACGTCTTCGATTTCGCTACGCGCCATGGCGCTAACGGCCTGGGTCCACGAAAAGTCCAGCCTCATGTAGCCGGGCTTGTTGTAGGAGCCGGCTTGGTTGGCCTGCTTGCCTAACACCTCATGTAGTGCAGAGTGAATCAGGTGTGTGGCCGAGTGTGCCTTGGAAGCCTGACGGCGGTTGAGAGCATCCACTTCGGCAGACACGGCGTCACCGACGGCAATGGTGCCCTCGTCAACTCGTACCGTGTGCACAATGACGTCCTTGATAGGCCGCTGCACGTCCACCACTTCCAAGGAGGCGTTGGCCGCTCGGATGACGCCAGAATCAGCGTCCTGTCCACCCGATTCGGGGTAGAACGGCGTATGCGCCAGCACCACCTCAACGGTGTCTCCAGCCTGCGCTACCGGAATGCTGACGCCATCTTTGATGAGTGCAACGACCGTGGATGCCACCTGCAGTTCTTCGTATCCACGGAACACGCTGGGGGTAGCGGCACCAATGTGCTGGTAGGCCGTCAGGTCGCCATGGCCGCCCTTCTTCGCCTTCGCATCCGCGCGGGCGCGGTCCTTCTGCTCCTGCATGAGCGAGCGGAAGGCCTCCTCATCCACACTCAGTCCCTGCTCGGCGGCCATCTCTAAGGTCAAGTCGATGGGGAAGCCGTAGGTGTCGTGCAGCGTGAATGCGTCCGCGCCGCCCAGCACCCGTCCGCCCGAGGCGGTGGTTGCGGCCACGGCCGACTCAAAGATCGAGGTGCCCTGGGTCAGAGTGCGCCGGAAGGCATCCTCCTCGGCACTCGCGACGCCAGCGATATGGTCGTAGCGCTCATCCAGGCTCGGATATGAGGCCCGCATAGCCTGGTAGCTGGTGTGGATCAAGTCAACCAGCGCGGGGTCGTTGACCCCCATCAAACGCATGGCGCGCACGCTGCGCCGTAGCAGACGACGAAGCACATAGCCGCGTCCCTCATTGCCGGGGACCACACCGTCGTCCATCAGCATCAGGCCAGAACGGACGTGATCGGCGATGACACGCATGCGTACGTCGTCGTCCCGGTTCGCGCCGTAGGTGCGTCCGGTGAGCTCTTGCACGGTGCCGATGACGGGGAACACCTCGTCAATCTCGTACATGTTCGCCACACCCTGCTTGAGGAATGCGACGCGTTCCAAGCCCATGCCGGTGTCGATGTTCTTCTGGGTGAGCTCACCCAGAATAGGGAAGCCATCCTTGCCGCCCCCCGCCCCGCGTTCGTACTGCATGAACACGAGGTTCCAAATCTCGATGTACCGGTCCTCGTCCACAACGGGACCGCCCTCTTTGCCAAACTCGGGGCCCCGGTCAATGTAAATCTCGGAACACGGCCCGGCGGGACCGGGCTGGCCGGTTGACCAGAAGTTGTCCTTCATGCCGCGGCGCTGAATGCGCTCGGGCGGCAAACCCGCAATGCGCTGCCACAAGTCGGCTGCTTCGTCGTCCTCGTGATAGACGGTTACCCACACCAACTCGGGGTCAAAGCCATACTTGCCTTCCGACTCGGGACCGGTGACCAGGTCCCATGCGTAGGTGATGGCGCCCTCTTTGAAGTAGTCGCCAAAGGAGAAGTTGCCGTTCATCTGGAAGAACGTGCCGTGCCGGGTGGTCTTGCCTACCTCGTCAATGTCCAAGGTACGAATGCACTTTTGCACGCTGGTCGCGCGCGGCCAGGGGGCGCGCTGCTGACCCAACATGTACGGGATGAACGGCACCATGCCTGCCACGGTGAACAATAGGGAGGGGTCGGGAGAAACGAGCGAAGCCGACGGCACCACGGCGTGTCCGTGCGCGGCAAAGTAGTCAAGCCAGCGCTGGCGAATATCGGCGGTACGCATCGGGTCCTCCATATGTGACAACGCCGCTGGGCCCGGACCTGCGCCTGGGGCCCAGCGGCCGTCGTCGATACTGTCTGTGTCGTAACAGGTGCTGCTACTTAGCGGGCGTAGTACTCCACCACCAGTTGGACCTCGCACACCACCGGAACCTCGGCGCGCTTGGGGCGACGCACGAGCTTGGCGGACAGCTTCTCCAACTGAACGTCTAGGTAGTCAGGAACCTCCGGCAGCACGTCACGGTGCGCGCCAGCGGCGGCAGCCATGTACGGCTCCATGGTGACAGCCTTGGGCTTGACCTGAATGGTCTGCCCCGGAGCCACACGGAATGACGGACGGTCCACAATCTTGCCGTCCACCAGGATGTGGCGGTGCAGCACCGACTGGCGGGCCTGCAGGATGGTGCGTGCAAATCCGGCGCGCAACACGAGTGCGTCCAGACGCATCTCCAGCAACTCGACGAACGACTCACCGGTCAGACCCGGCTCCTTGCGAGCTTCCTCGAAGGTGCGCGTCATCTGCTTCTCGCGCAGACCGTACTGCGCACGCAAGCGCTGCTTCTCGCGCAGACGCACGGCGTAGTCGCTTTCCTTGCGACGTGCGGTGCGGCCGTGCTCACCCGGCGGGTAGGGGCGCTTCTCAAAGTGCTTCACGGCCTTGGGCGTGAGCGCAATTCCCAGCGAACGCGACAGGCGAACCTGGCGACGTGCCTTCTGAACTGAGGTCATGATGTCCTTACGTGGATCGCGGCGCGCGGAAGCGCCACGAAGAAATCGATGTGTGCTAACGCGGCGACAGCAGCCAACCGTCCGCGAGGGCCTGCCAAGTGTAGCAACTTCCTACCGGTTACGCCCTAACATGCGTCGAATCGTTTGCCACCGCTCCCCCAAGGTACGTTCCAGCCCATGCTCGGTGGGTTCGTAGTAGCGCTCACCGCGCAGCTCCTGCGGTAAATACTCCTGGGCGGCCACGCCATGAGGCGCATCGTGTGCATAGATGTAGCCGGTGCCGTGGCCAAGATCCTTCGCTGATGCGTAGTGGGCGTCCCGCAAATGTTCGGGCACCACCCCGGCCCGGCCGGCCTTCACCTGCGCGATCGCCGTATCAATGGCCACGTACGCACGGTTGGACTTTGGTGCCAACGCTAAGTACGCGGTTGCCTCCGCGAGGGGGATGCGGCCTTCGGGCATTCCAATGAAGGCCACCGCATCGGCGGCAGCACTGGCGATGACCAGCGCCTGCGGGTCTGCCAGGCCGATGTCCTCGCTGGCCAAGATCACCAGACGGCGGGCGATAAAGCGCGGATCCTCCCCCGCCACCACCATGCGTGCCAAATAGTGCAGTGCCGCGTCGACATCCGAACCGCGTACTGACTTAATGAAGGCGCTGATCACGTCGTAGTGCTGGTCGCCAGATTTGTCGTAGGCCACCAATGCCGCGTCCATGGTTGCTTCCACGATGCCCGCGGTGATGACGCCTGGACCGCCGCCGCCTCGTGCACCCGCGTCGGCGGCCGCGTCGGCCACAGATTCAAGCAAGGTCAACGCCTTACGGGCATCCGCACCGGCTACTCGCACCAGGTGGTCGAGGGCGTCCGCTTCGATGGAGACCTCGCCGCCTAGCCCACGTGGGTCATCGAGTGCGCGCTGGACGAGCGCGGCAATGTCCTCACCGGTCAGCCCCTTGAGCGTGAGCAGGAGCGAGCGTGACAGGAGCGGCCCCACCAC
>Ga0222423_1000284_pt1 | contig 42157 bp, 34 predicted proteins | sample 3A0metagenome_FD_182472 | JGI IMG/M metagenome (GOLD analysis project Ga0222423, IMG submission 182472) | Enriched microbial communities from leaf-cutter ant dump, University of Wisconsin, Madison, United States - 3A0 (version 2) | ecosystem: Environmental > Terrestrial > Nest > Insects nest >...
TTGATGCGCTTGGAGGTGTCCTGGATCTGGTCGCGGATGGAGTTCATGCCGCCGATGGCGTTCTGCACGGCCTGCAGACCCGAGTCAGCCGCTTGCAGCGACTGGCGGGCCACCGTGGCGGACTCTTGCGCCTGCGTGGACACCTCGTTGATTCGGGTCGCCATGTCGAGCACCGAGCGGCCGGTTTCGCGGATCTCGCGCAGCTGTTCGGTCGATGCGGCGAGCAGTTCGGTCGAGGTGCTGTCCACCTGCGCCGTCGTCTGCGCCACGCGGGTGGCCGTGTTCTGCACGCTGCCCACGAGCTGGCGCAGCTCTTCCACCGTGTAGTTCACCGAGTCGGCGATGGCGCCGGTGATGTCCTCGGTCACGGTGGCTTCCTGCGTCAGGTCGCCTTCGGCGACCGACTGCAGCTCGTTCATGAGACGCAGAATGGCGGCCTGGTTCGCGTCGTTGACGCGCTTGGCCTCCTGCTCCTGGCGCTTGGCGTCGCGCTGCTGCTGTTCGGCAGCCGACTGGCGCGCCCGGCTGTCCAGCAGTTGCACACGCGAAATCCCGATACCGCACAGCAGCACGAACAGGCCGGCCAGTGCCAGCGCGGCGAACTGCCCGGCCCCCATGCCCGTCTGGGCCGACAGCTTGTTCTGCAGGCCTTCGAGCTGGCGGCGCAGCGGCTCGCTGTCGGCAATGATGGCGGACTGCGCTTCGCGCGCCGACACGAGGCCCTGCAGGTTGCCCAGGATGGCGCTGGCCTGCGTACGGGTCTGGTCGTAGAGCTTGATGAGCGCGGCGAGCTGCTCGCGCGTCTGGGCGTCCTTGGTGGGCGAGAGGCGCAGTTCGGGGCTGCCGTCCAGGATGCCCTGGGCGATTTCCTTGAAGGAGTTCAAGTCCTTGCCCAGCAGGAACACGGCTTCGGGGCTCACGCCCTCGGTGGTCTGGAACTCGTTGGCGGATTTGCCGATGCGCTGCGTGAGCATCACGAGCTGGCCGGCGGCCGAGATCTCGGCGGCGGGGGCGTTCTGCTGCAGCTTGAGCGAAGAGATCGTTTCCGCGATTTCGAGCAGGTCGGACGACTGGCGGTTGATGGTGCGCAGGGCGTCGCCCACCTGGGTCAGGATCTTCTGCTGGCCCATGACCACGCTGGAATTGCGCTCGGCGCGCTCCATCAGCGGGGTGATGGCGTCGAGCTCGGGCTTGTAGGGCTCGCCCAGGGCCTGGACGCCCATGTCGCGGTCGCCGCCACCGAGGGCGCGCACGTTGCGCGCCAGCACGCCGGAGCTGTCCACCACGTCGGGGAAGGCCTGCGGGCTGCCCACGAGGGCCTGCGACACCGACTTGGCCAGCCGCTGCGACTGCATCAGGGCCTGGCCCGTGGCAGCCAGTTGCTGCGCGGAGCGGTCGGCCTGCTGCAGCACCCAGCCGGCGATCAGGGCCAGCACCACCACGCCCACGGCCAGCAGGGCCAGCAGGCGGCGCTGGTGGGCGGCGGCAGGTGCCCGGCCCAGCAGGAACAGGCTCACTTGGTCTTCATCGACCACGGCCGTCTCGGTGGCGAGCTGGGATGCGCCCGGGTCTCCTTGCACGCTGTTCATGGCATCGGCCTGGTACGAGTCGCGCAGCGGCGAGTTGTCGAGTACCGCCGCACCCGCCAGCGGGTCGGCCGCGCCATCGGCAACGCCTGCCTCCGCGCCGTTGTCAGCGGTTTTGCGGTTGAACAGTTTTCCAATTTGATTCACGAAGGACATGGCTCTGCCTTATGGGGAAAAACTCAAGCACTGATGCTCAGGAACACGGGATGCTGCGAGAGGGCCTGCAGATTCAGCTCTTGCCAGCGCCCCCCCTGGGCGTCCAGGTAGGTGGTGCCGTAATAGGCGGGGGCGTCCTCGGCCGGGGGCTCGGAGGCCACGAAGGCGTCCGCGCCGCGCAGGCCCGAGAGACGATCGACCAGCAGGGCCGCATTCACTTCCAGCGCCGCGTTGAGCGCCAGCAGGCTCGACTCGTTGAGAGCCTGCTCGGTGCGCAGGCCGGACTGGCCCACCAGGCCGGCCAAGTCCACGACGCCGACCAGCGTGCCGCGCAGGTTGGCCACGCCCAGGAACCAGTCCTGGGTGTAGGGCACGGCCTGCACGCCCGACCACGGGAAGATTTCACCGGATTGCCCGAGGGGCATCAGGTAGTTCCGGCCCGCGGATTCGACCGCCAGCCAGGAGGAAACGGACATACCCTCGCCGCGCGCCGCCTGCAGGCGGCCGGCGAGGCGCGTTTGGAGTTCTCGGAGGGCTTCGCGGTTGGCCATGGACGACGCAGATGCCCGTTCAGTTCAGCGCGTCGATCTTGGCTTGCAGCTCGGCCGGGTCCACCGGCTTGGTGATGTAGCCGCGCGCACCCTGGCGCATGCCCCAGACCCGGTCGGTTTCCTGGTTCTTGCTGGTGCACATGATGATCGGCACGTCGGCGAACTGGGGGTCGCGCGTGATGGCGCGCGTGAGCTGGAAGCCGTTCTGCCCGGGCATGACCACGTCCATGAGGATCAGGTCGGGCTTCTCCTCGGCCAGGCGGCGGAAAGCCTCGTCCGCATTCTCGGCCGTACGCACTTGCATGCCTTTTTTCTGCAACAAGTCGGTCAGGAACATCAACTCGGTCTTCGAGTCGTCAACGACCAGAACTTTCTGGATGGGCATTACATCGCTCCTTGCTGGGAATTGCCGAACTGCTGCACGGCCTGCAGCAGTTGGTCCTTGGTAAACGGTTTGGTGAGATATTCCTGGCAGCCCACCATGCGGCCCCGCGCCTTGTCGAAAACACCGTCCTTGGAGGACAGCATCACCACGGGCGTATTGGCGAAGCGCGCATTGCGCTTGATGATGGCGCAGGTCTGGTAACCATCGAGCTTGGGCATGAGGATGTCGCAGAAAATCAGCTGGGGCTGGTAATCGTTGACTTTGGCCAAGGCATCGAAGCCATCGTCGGCCAGAAGCACTTCATGCCCGCCCTGCTTGAGAAAGATTTCCGCGCTGCGCCGGATGGTATTGCTGTCATCCACCACGAGCACCTTGAAGGATGCGCCGGTCGTAGTCAATTCTTGCTGCTCCTGATGGGAAAAACAAACAACGCAGGCACATCCGCGCTCAAATCTGAACCATTTCGAAGTCTTCCTTGCGTGCGCCGCACTCAGGGCAGGTCCAATTCATGGGGACCTGATCCCAAGGGGTGTTGGGTGCTATGCCGTGCTCGGGGGAACCCTGGGCCTCGTCATATATCCAACCGCAAATCAAGCACATCCAGGTCTTGGGTTCAGTCACAGCTTAATGGGCCTTCACATAGAATGCAACGATTGTATCCAGCGACAACCCAGGGTCACGCCTGGGCGCTACCCTTACTGGGGCATGACCTCCACAACGCCTCCCCCCTCCCCCCCTGACGACCTCGCGGACGATGCGCCCGAGGATTCGAGCCCGGCCTGTGTCCTGCTCTTCAATGCCAGCGACCCGAGCGGCGCGGGCGGCCTGACGGGCGACATCACCGCCGTCGCCTCGGTCGGCGGCCACCCGGTCGCCGTGGTGACCGGTGCCTACGCGCGCGACACGGCCGAGGTGTTCGACCACTTCCCCTTCGACGACGAGGCCGTGGCCGAGCAGGCGCGCGCCGTGCTGGAGGACCTGCCCGTGCAGGCGATCAAGGTCGGCTTCGCGGGCAGCCCCGAGAACCTCAGCGCCATCGCGCAGATCGCCAGCGACTACGCCGAGGTGCCGGTCGTCGCCTACATGCCCGACCTCTCGTGGTGGCGCGACGACCTCATCGACCAGTACCACGACGCCGTCGAGGAGCTGCTGCTGCCCCAGACCTCGGTGTTGGTAGGAAACCACAGCACGCTCTGGCGCTGGCTGCTGCCCGACTGGAGCAGCGAGCGCAGCCCCTCGGCGCGCGACCTGGCCATGGCCGCCTCGGAGCATGGCGTGCCCTACCTGCTCGTGACCGGCATTCCCGCGGCCGACCAGTTCGTCGAGAACGTGCTCGCTTCGCCCCAGACGGTGCTGGGCAGCGGCAAGTTCGAGCTGTTCGATGCCACCTTCGCGGGCGCGGGCGACACGCTCTCGGCCGCGCTCACGGCGCTCATCGCCAACGGCATCGACCTGGGCGAGGCCACGAGCGAGGCGCTCGCCTACCTGGACCGCTGCCTGGACCACGGCTTCCGGCCCGGCATGGGCCGCATCCTGCCCGACCGCATGTTCTGGGCCCAGCCCGAAGACGACGGCGACGAGGCCGGCGAGTCCACCCCCTTTGAAGACACGGCGCCCCTCGACGGCTTCGTGCTGCCCCCCCATGACACCAAGCACTGACCTCAACCTCCCCCTGTTCGAGCGCGCCAAGGCGCTCATCCCCGGCGGCGTGAATTCCCCCGTGCGCGCCTTCAAGGCCGTGGGCGGCACGCCGCGCTTCGTGCAGCGCGCCCAGGGCGCGTACTTCTGGGACGCCAACGGCCAGCGCTTCATCGACTACATCGGCTCCTGGGGCCCGATGATCCTGGGCCACGGCCACCCCGCCGTGCTCGAAGCGGTGCGCAAGGCCGCGCTCGACGGCTTCAGCTTCGGCGCGCCCACGGAGCGCGAGGTGGAGCTGGCCGAGGCCATCCTGGGCCTCGTGCCCTCGATGGAGATGATCCGCCTCGTCAGCTCGGGCACCGAGGCGGGCATGAGCGCCATTCGCCTGGCGCGCGGTGCCACGGGCCGCAGCAAGATCGTCAAGTTCAACGGCTGCTACCACGGCCATGCGGACGCGCTGCTGGTCAAGGCCGGCTCGGGCCTGGCCACCTTCGGCCATGCCACCAGCGCGGGCGTGCCGCCCGAGGTGGTGCAGCACACGCTGGTGCTCGAATACAACGACGTGGCGCAGCTCGAGGAGGCCTTCGCACTGCACGGCCCCGAGATCGCGGGCCTGATGATCGAGCCGATCGCGGGCAACATGAACTTCGTGCGCGCCAGCGTGCCCTTCATGCGCCGCTGCCGCGAGCTGTGCACGCAGTACGGCGCGCTGCTGGTGCTCGACGAGGTGATGACGGGCTTTCGCGTCGCCCTGGGCAGCGCGCAGGGCCTCTATGCCCAGGCCATTCCCGGCTTCAAGCCCGACCTCACGGTGCTGGGCAAGGTGATCGGCGGCGGCATGCCGCTGGCGGCCTTCGGCGGGCCGCGCGCCATCATGGAGCAGCTCGCGCCGCTCGGGCCGGTGTACCAGGCGGGCACGCTGTCGGGCAACCCGGTGGCCACGGCCTGCGGCCTGGCCACGCTGCGGGAGATCAGCCGGCCCGGCTTCTACGAGGCGCTGGGCGAGCGCACGCGCTCGCTGATCGACGGCCTGGCGGACGCGGCGCGGGCCGAGGGCGTGGACTTCTGCGCCGACTGCGAGGGCGGCATGTTCGGCTTCTTCCTGCTGCCCGCGCTGCCGCAGAACTACCCGCAGGTGCTGGCCACCGATGGCGCGCGCTTCAACACGCTGTTCCACGGCCTGCTCGACCGCGGCGTGTACATCGCGCCCGCGCTGTACGAGGCGGGTTTCGTGAGCGCCGCGCACAGCGCCGCGGACATCGCCGAGACGGTGGCGGCCGCGCGCGCGGTGTTCAAGACGCTCTCGTAACGATAGCTGCTTGCGCGCTTCAGCAAAGGGCTGGAGCCTGATTTCACCTTTTGCGGCTGCGCTGCCAGCCAAGAACCATCCGAAAGCCGCTCAACCCTTGGGCGGCGGCCCGTCCTGCACCAGCCGGAAGCCCACGTGCGACATCGGGCTGTACGGGTCGGAGCCGCGCCGCGCGCTGGGGCGGTACGACAGGCAGTAGTCCTGGTTGCACAGGAAGGAGCCGCCGCGGATGACCTTGCGCGGCGCGTTGGCGGGCGCGCCGCGGTCGTCGGGGTCGAACGAATCGCGGGGACCGGCGGGGTTGTCGGGCGTGGCGCCGCCGGCGGCGCGGGCCTGCTGGGCGAAGGTGTCGGCGCGGTACCAGTCGGCCACCCATTGCCAGGCGTTGCCGGTCATGTCGTACAGGCCGTAGCCGTTGGCCGGAAAGGTCTTGACCGGCTGGGTGCCCATGGCGCCGCCCGCCTTGGCACTGACGACAGGAAATGGCCGCTCGCGCGTGTCCCAGTAGTTGGCCAGGCGCTGGCCCTCGGGCATCCGTTCGTTGCCCCAGACGTAGGTGGCCTGCTCCAGCCCGCCGCGCGCGGCGAACTCCCATTCGGCCTCGGTGGGCAGGCGCTTGCCCGCCCAGCGGGCGTAGGCCAGCGCGTCCTCGTGGCTGACCTGCACCACGGGGTGGTTGCCCTTGCCGTCGATGCTGCTGCCTGGGCCTTGCGGGTGGCGCCAGCTGGCGCCGGGCACGTAGCGCCACCATTGCGAATAGTCGTCCAACCGCACTGGGCGGTCGGTGCCCACGAACACCATGGCGCCGGGCACGAGCACCGCGTCCGGCGGCCGGGGGGTGCCGGGCGGCAGTTGCACCCGGATGGTGTCCCAGTCGGGCTTGCGCTCGGCGGTGGTCACGTAGCCGGTCTGCCGCACGAACGCGGCGAACTGGTCGTTGGTGACGTGGGTGGCGTCCATCCAGAAGCCCTTGACGCGCACGGCATGCGCCGGGCGTTCGTTGGCCTGCGCGAGCGGGTGGTCGCTGCCCATGAGGAACACGCCGCCCGGCACCCAGGCCATGCCCCGGGGGCCGGTGACGCCGTCGCCCAGCACCGCCCTGGGCCTGGCCGCGCCCGCGTGCGAGGGCGCGCCCAGGTACCAGCCGCCGAGCGCGCCGCCCGCGGCCAACGCCGCCAGCGCAGCGCCGCCCGCCAGCCAGCGCCTGCGGCGCGATGCGCGGGCCAGCACCTCAGTAAACGCCATGGCTCTTGGGGCAGGACTTGCCCAGGTTGGCCTGGACGATCTGCCCGTCGGTGGCGTCGGTCTTGCCATCGAACACGCCGTTGACCAGGAAGTCGTAAACGCTGGACAGGCCCCAGTCCTTGGCGAGGCGCTGCCATTCGCTCACATCCTGCGCATCGACCACGCCGTCCTTGTTGCCGTCGCCGGGGCAGCCGGGCTCGGAGGCCAGGATGTCGCTCAGCTTGGCTTGCAGCGTGTCGTAGGCGGCCTGGGCCTCGGCCGTGAGCGGCGGGCTCTTGAGCAGATCGTTGCTGTCGGGGTCTTCCAGCTTCGGCGTGGGCGCGGCCTGGTCCACTTGGTAGAACTCGTTGCTGGTGAGGGTGCTGATGCTGTCGGTGGCCGGGTCGTAGTGCTGGATGGTGTTCTGGATCAGCTTGTAGTTGGCGTTGCGGATGGCGGTCGAGATTTCGGGCAGGACGGTGACCTGCGAGGCCGTGCCGCCGCTGCTCTTGTAGAGCGCCTGGTTCACTTGGGCGCAGCCCTGGTAGCCGGCGCCGCCGTTGTCCACCACCGAGGGATCGTCGTAGCCCGGCCCCCACCAGACGCCCTGGTTGTCCTCGCAAACGCTCTTGCTGACGGGAATCTGCGTACAGCTCGTCGCGTTCATCACGCAGGGGCCGTTGCGCCCGCCGTTGGCCTGGATGTTGTAGCCGCCCATGGTGAAGTTGATGCTGCGCAGGCTGGCCTGGCCGGGGTCGCTCAGGTAGGGCAGCAGCGGCGCCGAGTCGAGCGTGCGCGGCACGGCCTTGTGCACGTCGATGCCGGCCAGCTCGCCGAAGAACTGGAACAGATCGACCATGTTCACCATGTGATCGACCTCGCGGTTCGGGCTCGCCACCGGAGGCCCGGCGACGATGAGCGGATCCCACACGCCAGTCTGGTAGGCCGTGCCCTTGGCCAGCGAGCCGCTGAACGGCAGCTTGACCGAATAGCCCAGCGTGCCGTTGTCGCCCACGATCACGATCACTGTGTTGCTGGCCTTGGGGTCGTAGGCCAGGCTGCCGTCAGCGTTGCGCTTCGCCAGCCCGGTCTCGACCAGGATGCGGCCGAACTCGCTGTCCATCGCCTCGGTCATCTGGTTCTGGATGACGCGGCCGTCCACCGTGCTGCTGCAATCGAGCGCATCGGTGGCAGTGCGGCCGCTGACCGGAATCAGCTCGCGCGGCGGCTGCTGCAGCGGCGTGTGGGCGGCGCTGAAGCTCACCGTCGCCATCCAGGGCCGGGTGGAGGCGGCGCGGGCCTTGATCCAGTCGATCGCGGCATCGGCCTCGATGCGGGTGCGGTAGCCGCGGGCGCGCGGGTCGCTGAGCGGCACTTCCTCCATCTTGCCGTTCTGGATGATGACCAGCGGCGAGACGTAGAAGGCGTTTTCGCGGTTGAAATCGAGCCCCGCGGGCGCCGCCGCGCCGCACGCCTGGTTGGGCACGAAGATGCCGCCCGCGGCCAGGCATTGCAGGCCGGCGGCGTCCTGGCTGGCGGACGCGCGGCTCACGTTGCCGCACGAGTGGTCGGCGTGGTAGCAGGCGCCCGAAGCGGCCGCCGCGCCGGACACGAAGCCGCACGAGTAGGCCTTGCGGCTGGCCACGCCGCCGGCCGTGGTGTCGATGGAGCCGGGCAGCCCGCCGATCCAGCCGTAGAAGTAGTCCCAGCCCAGGGTGCTGGGGGTGGATGCGCCGGCCTCGTTGTTCTCCGGGCCGCCCAGGTGGAACTTGCCGAACATCGCGCTTTCGTAGTTGGCCTGCTTGAGCAGCTTGGGCACGGTCACGTCGTAGGGCGAGACCTGCGAGTTGGCCAGGTCGTTCGGGCCAATGGCCTGGTAGATGTTGGTGCGGAACGGGTAACGCCCGACGAAGAACGAGGCCCGCCCCGGCGAGCACTCGGGCATCGACCAGGTGTTGCGAAAGCGGATACCGGCCGCCGCCACGGCGTTCATGTTGGGCATGGGCGGCGCGGTGGCGCCGCCGTAGCCGAAGGAAGCCATCTGGTCTATGCCCACGTCGTCCATCACGACGAACAGGATGTTGGGCGGGTTGGCGGATGGGCGGGCGGCATCGCCGCCGCCGCTGCACGCGGCCAGCGCGAGCGCGGCGCTCGCCGCGGCCAGCAGCCGGGTCAGTCGCTTGGTCAGGACGTTCATGGCGCTCTTTGCTCCTCGATTGATAGCTGTCAGCGCGCACCCGGCGGGCGCTAGCGGCGGATTTTTCTCAAACCCTCAGGAGCCCGGCACGGGGCCTTGCTTGCCGGGGTCGGCCTTGATGATAGTCCGGCCGGCGGCGTCGGTCTTGCCACCGTGGCTGAGGCCGTACCCGCTCAACGGGCCGTTGTTCCGCCGGCTCGGTCGCAGCAGGTGCGCCTCGCAGCGCGCCGTGCGGCCGCGCGCGCGGTATTCAAGACGCTCTCGTAGCGATAGCTGCTCGCGCGCTCCAGCACAGGGCTGGAGCCCTCAAAGCCACAATGCCGCCACGCCCCGCACACTGCGGGGCGTGCTTCAATGTCTCGGCACGATGGCGAACTGCGGGCCCACCGTGTAGTCCTGCTTGACGCTGCGCCCCGCGTACGTCTGCCATGCCGCAGCGGCCCCCGCGATGCCCGAAGTGGCGCTGTACGCCAGCGCGGGCTGCAGGTTCGCCGGGAAGCCGATGGCGGAGTCGGCGTAGCCCACCATCTCCCCCGCCTGCCCCAGCCCCAGCGCCGCGGCCATGCCCTGGCTCGCGCATGGCTGGCCCAGCGCGGCGGCGGGCGTGCTGGCCTGGTAGGCCTGCGCCCAGGTGGTGTAGAACGGGCTGCTGGCGCTGTCGCGCAGGTGCATGGTGTACACGGAGGCATTGATCCAGCAGTAGCCGCTGCCCGCCATGCGGCCCACGGGGAATTGGGCTTTCCATTGCAGCAGCGGCAGGGCCTGGCTGAAGCCCAGTTCCGCCGTGCGCCCCACGGCGGAGGTGAAGAAATCGTCCTGCCAGGGCGCCAGTCCCGTTCCGCCGTCGTACACCATGGCGTTGCCGCTGGTGATTGCGCCCAGGGCGTTGGCCGCCGTGGCGTTGTGGGCGTACTCGGCGTTGTACCAATTCAGGTTGTTATCCAGGAATTGGGTGAACTGGGCCTTGAACGGGTCGCCGTCGGGGGTGATGTAGGCGGCTTCGGCCAGGTTGCGCAGGATCCACGCCTGGGCGCGGACCTGGTCCCGGTTGAACAGGGCCTGGATGTTGTTGCGGTAGCCGGGATTGCTCCAGAAAAGATTCCACATCGCCCAGAACTGGAGTTCTTCGAGGTAGTAGAAATCGCCCGTCACCAGGTACGGCAGGTAGGCGAACGCGGGCTGGTGGGAGCCATCGGGCGCGTCGTTGGGCGCGTTGGCGCAGGCGCCGCTGCAGGCCGGGAACTCTTCGTACTGCTTCGTGGCCGGATTGAACGTATCCCCATGGTGCCCGGCGATCGTCATGTAGGGGTAGTCCACCAGGCTGATGGGCCGGCCCGTGTGCTTGTCGCGGTAGTGCATGGGACGGGAGCCCGCGAGGTCGGCGGTGCCCAGGGTGACGGCCTTGGCGTCCCTGTCCATGCTCAGCAGGTACATGGCGGCCCAGCCGGGCAGGAGCCCGATGTCGGCGCGCCCGCCCGCGGTGTTCATGGCGGGCAGGGAGACGCCGGGGCCCATGGGTTCGGCGGCGGCGCCGCTGAACCTGGCCTTGAATTGCACGATGGCGGCGGGGGAGACGGCAACGCTCTGGTCGTAGTTGGCCACGGCCCTGGAACGGATCAGGTAGGCGGTTTCGTGCCGCAGGTGTGCCTGCGGCTCGCCGTTCCACCAGAAGACCTTGCGCCAGCGCGTCTGGCGGTAGTGGGTGAGGCCCGCCTTGGCATAGACGGGCTGGCCGCCCACCAGCACCTGCACGTCGTAGGTGAAGTTCTGCGGCGCAGCCTCGTAGGCCCAGTCGTTTTCCACGGACACATCGACCCGCGCCCTGTTCGAGCCCGCGTAGGCGCGGATGGCGAAGCGCGCGCTCAGGTGCGGGTGCTCTGCGCCCTGGCTGGTCTTGAGCGGTACGGCCACCAGCCACTCGCCCGCCACGGGGCCCGACAGCCAGGCCGTGTAGGCGCCGCTGCGCAGCGCATCATCAGCGCTGGCGGTGTAGGTCTGGCCGCCCAGTTGCACGTTCACCCTGGCCGTGAAGCCCGCGCTCAGCAGCCCTGCGGGCGTGAGGACGCTGCCGCCGCTCCCCTGGGGCGCCTTGCTCAGCACCAGCGCAGCGGACTGCCCCGCACCCAGGCTGGGCACGAGGGCCGAGATGACGGCATGGCGCAGCGAGCCGTCGGGGTGCGTGGCCTTGGCGTCCACCTGCAGGGCCACGGCGGTTCCGTCGGCCAGCTCGCCGGTGAGCGTCGAGGACGCGGGCACGTCGCCCGGCGCGAACACCTGCCCGAAGGTCAGGGGCACCTGGGTCTGCCCGGCCGCCGAGGTGCTCTCGATCCGCAGCGTGGTCACTTCGGCGGCGGGGACTCCGGGCGCGGGCGCCGGAGTGGGTGCGGGCGCAGGGGTTGGCACAGGGGCGGGCGCAGGCGCAGGGGCGGGAGCCGGAGTGGGAGCCGGTGCGGGAGCGGGCGCACCGGGTGCAGGCGATGGCGCGGGAGCCGCCGGCGCTGGAGCAGGCGCCGGCCCGCCCGGGGCGGGCACGGGCACGGCCACAGGCGCGGGCACTGCACCGCCGGGGGCCGGTGCGCTGGCACCGCTGCCGCCGCCACCGCAAGCGCTCAGCAGGGCCATCGCCGCCAGCAGGGCCATGGAGCGGTCGATACTTCGGGCGGGAGGCTTCGGGACGGTATGGTGCATGGCAGGGGTTCGGTTCGGGGAGCCTGGGGCCGCGAGGCGCGGCCGGGCACCGTGCCATGGCACGGCGGATGGCGGGGCGGTTCGCCTTCCGCAAACCTGGGGAAGGCGCGGGAAGTGTAGGAAGGGCCGCCCGGGCACCACAACGCCGTTAACCCCCGAAAATCAACCGCTCATCGCTAGAAGCACCATTTCGTCAGCAGCACGTCAGAAACATGGTGCAGGCAAAAATCACAACTGCCAGACTACCCACAGGATGCGTCGAACGCCTCAACCGCTATCGTTACAATAGCTGCTTGCGTGCTCCAACAAAGGGCTGGAGGCCTGAAACCCCTCAAACCCCTTGCCCGCGCGCCTACTGTGGTTGCGCCGCCCGGTACAGCACGCGCACCAGGTCCGACTGGGTGATGATGCCCGCCAGCCGCCCGTCCTCCTGCACGATGGGGATGTGGTGGTGCCCGCCCTCGCTGAACAGCGGCACCAGCTCGGCCACGCGCTGGTCGGCGCGCGCCGTCTGCACCTCGCTGGTCATGATCTGGCCCACGCGCCGGGGCTGGCCCGCGCCCAGCAGCAGGGCGCGCAGGCGCCGGCCCATGCCTGGCGGCGGCGCGTCGGGCTGGGCATGGCGCAGGAAGTCGGCCTGGGTCACGATGCCCACGATGCGCCGCGTGGCATCCACCACCGGCAGCGCCTTCACGCGGCGCTCGCGCATGGCGGCCCAGGCATCGGCCAGGGAGGTGTCGGCCTGCACCGTCACCGGGTCGGCCGACATGACGCCCTGGCAGCGCAGCTCGCCCCACTGGCGCTGCCAGGCGGCGAGCTCGGCGGCCTGCAGCAGGGCCTCGAGGTCGTCGCGCGGGATGTCGAGCACCTGGTTGTAGTGGGCCAGCGCGGCGTCGAAGTCCGCCGCGGTGAAGTGCGACGACCGCGCGGGCGCGGCCTGCTGCGCGTGCGGGTAGCGCCGCCCCGTGAGGTTGTTGTAGACCATGCCCGCCAGCGCCATCAGCACCGCGTTGGCCAGCACGGGGAACAGCACGAAACCCGGGTCCACACTGTGGCCCATCACCGCGAACAGCGCCGTGGCGCCGCCCGGCGGGTGCAGGCAGCGCAGCGCGAACATGGCCACGATGGCCAGGCCCACGGCCGCCGCACCGGCCCAGGCCGCGTCGGGAATCCACACCGCGCAGGCCACGCCCGCGAGCGCCGCCACGCCGTGGCTGCCCACCACGGCCCAGGGCTGCGCCAGCGGGCTGGCGGGCAGCGCGAACACCAGCACCGCCGTGGCGCCCATGGGCGCGATCAGCCAGAGCGCCAGCGCGTTGTGCTGCGCCAGGGCGCGGCACAGCAGCGCCGTGAGCGCGATGCCCAGCGCAGCCCCGGCGGATGCGCGCAGCCGCTCGCGGCCATTGACCCGCATGCGCGCGGGCAGCAGGGCCCGCAGGTATCCGCCCACACCCATGGCCGTGCTCATTGCCATTGCGCGGTGAACGCGGAGATATGGGCCACCTGGAAGACCTCCTGGAGCGAGCGCAGCTCGCGCCGGTGCAGGTCCGCCAGGCGCAGCAGGCGTGCCTCGCCCTCGGGGCTCAGGCGCACCAGCACCTGCCGCTTGTCGGTGGGGCCGCTCTCGCGGCACACCAGCCCCAGCGCCTCGCAGCGCGCCACCAGCGCCAGCGCGCCGTGGGGCCGCACCTGCAGGCGCTCGGCCAGCTCGCTCACCGTGGCCCAGTCGCGGCCGGGATAGCCCTTCACGTGCAGCAGCAGTTGGTATTGCTGTGGCGTCAGGCCCTCGGCCTGGGCGGCCTCCTCGCTGAAGTGCAGGAAGCGGCGCAACTGGTAACGGAATTCGGACAGGGCCTCCAATTCGGGCTTGGCGGGCGGTTTCTGTTTCTTCATGCAAGCGGATACATCACGTTGTGATGTAATTTGAACATGACTTCCGACAATTTTTCCGCAGCATCGGCCGCGCGCGACTACGCGGCCGATGCCCGCCTGGCGCTGCTGGCGCTGCTCGCCGTGCCCATCGGCGCCCTGGGCGTGGTGGCGGCATGGCTGCTGCTCACGCTGATCCGCTTCTTCACCAACCTGTTCTTCTTCCAGACGCTCTCCATCGCGCCCACATCGCCCGCCGACCACCACCTGGGCATGGCGGTGGTCCTGGTGCCCGTGGCGGGCGCGGTGATCGTGGGGCTGATGGCGCGCTTCGGCTCCGACAAGATCCGGGGCCACGGCATCCCCGAGGCGATCGAGGCCATCCTGTTTGGCAAGAGCCTGATGTCGCCCAAGGTGGCCGTGCTCAAGCCGCTGTCGTCGGGCATCGTCATCGGCTCGGGCGGGCCGTTCGGCGCCGAGGGGCCGATCATCATGACCGGCGGCGCCATCGGCTCGCTGCTCGCGCAGCTGCTGCACCTGTCGGCCTCCGAGCGCAAGACGCTGCTGGTCTGCGGCGCCACGGCGGGCATGACCGCCGTGTTCGGTACGCCCGTGGCCGCCGTGCTGCTGGCGGTGGAGCTGCTGCTGTTCGAGCTGCGCCCGCGCAGCCTGCTGCCCGTGGCGCTGGCCTGCGCCACGGCGGGCTTCCTGCGCTCGCTGGCGCTCGAGGGGGGCCGCCTGTTCCCGCTGCACACCGAGCCCGCGGGCCTTGCCGCCCTGGGCTCCTGCGTGGTGGCCGGGCTGCTGGCGGCGCTGCTCGCGGCGGGCCTGTCGCGCGCGCTGTACGCGGTGGAGGACGGCTTTCACCGCCTGCCCGTGCACTGGATGTGGTGGCCCGCGCTGGGCGCCGTGGCCATCGGCATCGGCGGCTGGCTGCAGCCGCGCGCGCTGGGCGTGGGCTACGACGTGATCGGCGACCTGCTGCACGGCAACCTGCTGATCGGCGCGGCCCTGGCCCTGCTCGCGGCCAAGGCCGTGATGTGGGTGCTGGCGCTGGGCTCGGGCACCTCGGGCGGCGTGCTGGCGCCGGTGCTGATGATGGGCGCGGGCCTGGGCACGGTGCTCGCGCCCTGGCTGCCGGGCGGCTCGCCGGGCCTGTGGCCGCTGGTGTGCATGGCGGCGGTGCTGGCGGGCGTGCTGGGCGCGCCGCTGACGGCGGCGGTGTTCGCCTTCGGCCTCACGGGCGACGGCGATGCGCTGCTGCCGCTGCTGCTGGCCTGCGCGGTGTCGCACGGGCTCACGGTGCTGCTGATGGACCGCTCCATCATGACCGAGCGCCTGTCGCGCCGCGGCCGCCACGTGTACCGCGAATACGGCGTGGACCCGCTCGAGCGCACGCCCGTCGAGGCCGTGATGACACGCAACGTGCAGACCATTCCGGCCGACGCGCCGCTGGCGCGCGTGGCGCACGAGTGGTTCGGCCCCGCGCAGCGGCACCGGGCCTTCGCGGTGGTGGATGCGCAGGGCGTGTGCCTGGGGCTGCTCGACCGCGACCGGCTGAACGACATGAACGGCGACACGCGCGTGGCGGGCGACCTGCTGCGCGGCAAGGCCCAGGACGAGGCCCCCTTCGCGCTGCCGCACTACACCTGCCGCGCGCTGGCGCAGCAGATGGCGGCCTGGGGCCTGGAGCGCCTGCCCGTGGTGGACGACCTGAAGACGCGGCGGCTGGTGGGCATCGTGAGCCGCAGCGACCTCGTGAAGGTGGCCCAGTCGGTGCACGACGAAGAAGCCGTGCGCGAACGCATGATGGGCTGGGGGCGCTCCTGATTCAGTAGCTGCCAGCGCCCCTCCAGTGGGCGCTACAGACCGATTTCCCTCAGCAAGACGGGCTCAGTGGCGGAAGTGCCGCACGCCCGTGAACACCATGGCCACGCCGCGCTCGTTGGCCGCGTCGATCACCTCCTGGTCGCGCATGGAGCCGCCGGGCTGGGCGACGCAGGTAGCACCTGCATCGACCACCACGTCCAGGCCGTCGCGGAAGGGGAAGAAGGCGTCGCTCGCCACCACGGTGTTCTTCAGGCTCAGGCCCGCGGCCTCGGCCTTGATGCTGGCGATGCGGGCCGAGTCGAGGCGGCTCATCTGGCCCGCGCCCACGCCCATGGTCATGCCGCCCTTGCAGAACACGATGGCGTTACTCTTGACGTACTTGGCCACCTTCCAGGCGAACAGCAGGTCCTGCATTTCTTCCTGCGTGGGCTGCTTGAGGGTGACGACCTTCACGTCGGGCAGCTGCAGCTCGTAGTTGTCGGCGGTCTGCAGCAGCAGGCCCGAGCCGACGCGCTTGGCGTCCATGGCGTTGCGGCCCTGGGCCCAGGCGGTGCCGCCGCCTGCGGGGAGCGCGATCTTCATGAGGCGCACGTTGGCCTTGGCCTTGAACACTTCGAGCGCCTCGGGCGTGAAGTCGGGCGCCATCAGCACCTCGACGAACTGCTTGCTGACCTGCTGCGCCGCCGCGCCGTCCAGCGGGCGGTTGAAGGCGATGATGCCGCCGAAGGCGCTCGTGGGGTCGGTCTGGAAGGCCTTGGTGTAGGCCTCCAGCGCGCCGCCGCCCACGGCCACGCCGCAGGGGTTGGCGTGCTTGACGATCACGCACGCGGGCAGCTTGAAGCTCTTGACGCATTCCCAGGCCGCGTCGGCGTCGGCGATGTTGTTGTACGAGAGTTCCTTGCCCTGCAGCTGCACGCCCGTGGCGAGCGAGCCGGGCGCGGGGGCCAGGTCGCGGTACCAGGCGGCCTGCTGGTGGCTGTTCTCGCCGTAGCGCAGGTCCTGCACCTTGATGAAGTGGCCGTTGCTCTGGCCCGGGAACGGCGAGCGCTGGGGCACGTACTGCTCGGAGAGCTTGGCCTCGTCGAACTGCACGGACGAGAGGTAGTCGCTGATCGCGCCGTCGTACTGCGCGATGCGGTTGAACGCGGCGACCGAGAGGGCGAAACGCAGCTTGTCGGAGAGCTCGCCACTCGCCTTCAGTTCGGCCAGCACGGCCTCGTACTGGTCGGCCGAGGTGATGACGCCCACGTCTTTCCAGTTCTTGGCGGCGCTGCGCACCATGGCGGGGCCGCCAATGTCGATGTTCTCGATCGCGTCGGCCAGCGTGCAGCCGGGCTTGGCGACCGTGGCCTCGAACGGGTAGAGGTTGACCACGAGCAGGTCGATGGTGCCGATGCCGTGCTCCTTCAGGGCCGCCATGTGCGCGGGCACGTCGCGGCGCGCGAGCAGGCCGCCGTGCACCTTGGGGTGCAGGGTCTTCACGCGGCCGTCGAGCATCTCGGGGAACTGCGTGACCTCGGCCACCTCGGTGACGGGCAGGCCCTCCTTGGCCAGCAGCTGGGCGGTGCCGCCCGTAGAGAGCAGCGTGACGCCCAGCGCGTGCAGCGCGCGGGCGAATTCGACGATGCCGGTTTTGTCGGAGACGGAAAGCAGTGCGTTCATGGCGGTGGTGGTCTCAGGTTTTTTTAATCAAATCGGCCTCTGGCGCGCTTGCAATCTGCGCCAGAAGCTATCTATTCAATAGCGCATCAGGAGCGCAGCAGCTTGTGCTCCACGAGCTTCTTGCGCAGCGTGTTGCGGTTGAGCCCCAGCCACTCGGCGGCGCGGGACTGGTTGTTCTCGGCGTGGCTCATCACCACTTCGAGCAGCGGCTTTTCGACCACGCGCACCAGCATGTCGTACATGCCGCCGGGCGTCTCGCCGTCCAGGTCGCGGAAGTAGCGCTGCAGGTTCTCCCGCACGCATTCCTCGATGTGTTGCTTGCTCATGCGCACATTCCCTCGGGTTCTTCGTTCGGGTCCGCATCCGCCGCGGGCGCGGCGGGGGGCAGCCGGTCCATGCGCTGCGCGAGGTCAGCGAAGTACCCGGCCACGGCCTGCCATTGCGCGGTGCAGTCCTCGATGGTGTTGATATGTTGTCTGAAGGCTTCCCCGCCCGGCAGCGCGCGCACGTACCACGCAATGTGCTTGCGCGCGCTACGCACGCCCGTGGCCTCGCCGTACAGGCCGTAGTGGTCCTGCAGGTGGTCCAGCAGCAGGCGCCGCACCTCGGCCACCAGCGGCGGCGCCAGGTGCTCGCCCGTGGCCAGGTAGTGGCCGATCTCGCGAAAGATCCACGGCCGGCCCTGCGCGGCGCGGCCGATCATCAGCGCGTCGGCCCCGGTGGCGGCGAGCACCGCTTGCGCCTTCTCGGGCGAGGTGATGTCGCCATTGGCCACCACCGGCACGCGCACGGCAGCCTTGACGGCGGCGATGGTGTCGTACTCGGCATGGCCCTTGTAGCCCTGCTCGCGCGTGCGGCCATGCACCGTGAGCATCTGGATGCCCGCGCCCTCGAACGCGCGCGCGAGCTGCACGGCGTTCTTGTGCTGCTGGCACCAGCCCGTGCGCATCTTGAGCGTGACGGGCACGTTGCGCGGCGCGCAGGCGGCCACCACGGCCTCGGCGATCTCCACGGCCAGCGCCTCGTTCTGCATGAGGGCGGAGCCCGCCCACTTGTTGCAGACCTTCTTGGCGGGGCAGCCCATGTTGATGTCGATGATCTCGGCGCCGCGGTCCACGTTGTAGAGCGCGGCCTCGGCCATCATCTGCGCGTCGGTGCCCGCGATCTGCACCGCGATGGGGCCGGGCTCGCCCTCGTGGTTGGCGCGGCGCGAGGTCTTGAGGCTGGCCCACAGGTCCTTGCGCGAGGTGACCATCTCGCTCACCGCGTAGCCCGCGCCCAGGGCCTTGCACAGCTGGCGGAACGGCCGGTCCGTCACGCCCGCCATGGGGGCGACGTACAGGCGGTTCGCCAGCGGGATGTGGCCGATGTGCAGGGCGGGCATGGGGGGCGGGAGGCTGGGGGAGGCGGGATTGTACCTGCCCAAAATTTCAGCAACCGAAAAGCCGGTCCACGCGGCGTGCGGGCGCCCTCAGCGCTTTTGCGCCATGTGCCGCAGGTAGGCGACCAGGTCGTCCAGCGCCGCGTCGCTGAGCTGCTCCGGGCCGAAGGCCGGCATGGCCTGCGCGGGCCAGCGGCGCACGCCCGCGCTGTCGCGCACCAGGCGGCGCAGCGCCTGCGGCTGGAGGTATTGCACGGGGTTCATGGGCTGGTTCAGGTCCGGCCCCATGGTGGCGCCGCCCCCGCCGTTCATCGTGTGGCACACCATGCACTGCGCGATGAACACGGCCTGGCCGCGCCGCGCGGGGTCGTTGGCGGGCAGGCCCTCGGCCACGGCGATCTGCGGCCAGCGGCGCGCGGGCGCCTCGCGCACGGCCAGGCGCGCCACCGCGAAAGGCCACTGCTCGCTGTTCACCCCCGTGGCCACGGGCCACACGATGTAGAACGGGCCCGCGCCCTGCGCCTTGCCCGGCAGCGCGGGCCAGGGCGCATCGGCGGGCTCGATGGCCAGCCAGGGCTGCGCCCGGCCCGGCCCCTGCTGCAAGGCCAGCGCGCCGGGCAGCTGGGCCACGAAGCCGTCGGTGGCCGCCACCTCCAGCGTGTCCTGCGGCGCCAGGCCCAGGCCCTGCAGCACCACGGCCAGCGGCACGGCGCGGTAGCGCATGGCGCGGTGGTAGGCCACGTCCTGCGGCACCTCGATGTCGCGCGCCTGCGCGTGCCGGGCCAGCGCCGCGCCATCGAGCTGCTGGCGGCCGTGCGGGCCTTCCAGCTCCAGCGTGGCGGCCTGGGCCCCGGCCCACAGGCCAACGGACAGGCATGCCCACGCCAGGGCCATCGAACGCATCCACGGGAAAGACATGGCTCCACCTCCGGAAAAGCAGCCACGATACTAGACAAGAGGTGCCTACACTCCACTGCCATGGAAGTTTGGATGCACCAGTGGCTGCAATGGCTGGCCCTGCCGCAGTACGGCCTCTCTACGGTCTTCGTGGTGTCTCTCGTCTCGGCCACGCTGCTGCCGCTGGGCTCGGAGCCCGCCGTGTTCGGCCTGGTCAAGCTCAACCCCGGGCTGTTCTGGCCCGCCATCCTCGTGGCCACGGCAGGCAACACGCTGGGCGGCGCCATCAGCTGGTGGATGGGCCTGGGCACGCACCGGGCCGTGGACCGCGCCGCGGGCCACGCCGTTGGCACCGTCACCGACCCGCGCGCCCTGGCCTGGCTGCGCCGCTTCGGCCCCAAGGCCTGCCTGCTGAGCTGGTTGCCCGTGGTGGGCGATCCGCTGTGCGCGGTGGCGGGCTGGCTGCGGCTGCCGTTCTGGCCCTGCATCGCCTACATGGCGGCGGGCAAGTTCCTGCGCTACCTGGCGATGACCACGGCGCTACTCACCCTGTGGTGAGCGCATTCGCTACCAAAAAGAGAGCTGCCTGCACGCTCTGGCAGGCGCTGGAAGCCTATTTCACTATGCAACTGCGGTGCGCCGCTGCCACACCCCTTCGAGCGTGTAGAGCACCAGCGCACCCCAGATCAGCGCGAAGCCCAGAAGCCGCGCGCTCTGCACCGCCTCGCCGAACAGCCACACGCCCAGCGCGAACTGCAGCGAGGGCGAGATGTACTGCAGCAGCCCCAGCGTGGCCAGCGGAATGCGCCGCGCCCCGGCCGCGAACAGCAGCAGCGGCACGGCGGTGATCGGCCGCGCCGGCCTGCGGCCACGCGGCCTCCCCGGCCCAGGCCAGCCAGGCCAGGCCGCCCAGGGCCAGCGGCGCGAGCAGCGCGGTTTCGAGCGCGAGCCCCTCCAGGGCGCCCAGCACGGCCGTCTTGCGCAGCAGGCCGTAAAAGCCGAAGGTGAGCGCCAGCACCAGCGCGATCCAGGGCAGGCGCCCGGTCTGCACCGTGAGCCAGACCACGCCCGCCGCCGCCACGGCCACCGCCGCCCACTGGCCCGGCCGGGGCCGCTCGCGCAGGAAGACGCAGCCCAGGGCCACGCTCACCAGCGGCAGGATGAAGTAGCCCAGGCTCGCGTCCACCACGTGGTGGTGGTTCACGGCCCACACGTAGGTGAGCCAGTTGGCCGACAGCAGCAAGGCCGACAGGCCGAACACCGCCACCACGCGCGGCGCATGGCGCAGCGCGCCCGCCCACGCCCACTGGCGCCGGGCCGCGAGCACCACGGCCAGGAACACCAGCGACCACAGCGTGCGGTGCATCACCACCTCCAGCGCGCCCACGCTGGCGATCTGGCGGAAGTACAGCGGGAGGATGCCCCAGGCGGTGTAGGCGAGCGCGGCGTAGAGGATGCCAGGGTGCATGGAGTGCGGGAAGGTGGGCCGCGGGGCCGCGCGGGCCCCGGGGCGGGTCAGGCCAAGGTCAGACGTTGAACAGGAAGTTCATCACGTCGCCATCCTTGACGACGTATTCCTTGCCCTCGGCGCGCATCTTGCCCGCGTCCTTGGCGCCCTGCTCGCCCTTGTAGGCGATGAAGTCGTCGAAGGCGATGGTCTGCGCGCGGATGAAGCCGCGCTCGAAGTCACCATGGATCACGCCCGCGGCCTGCGGGGCGGTGTCGCCCACGTGGATGGTCCAGGCGCGCACCTCCTTCACGCCCGCGGTGAAGTAGGTCTGCAGGCCCAGCAGCTTGAAGCCCGCGCGGATCAGGCGGTTCAGGCCCGGCTCGTCCTGGCCCATTTCGGCGAGGAACATGTCGCGGTCCTCGTCGCTCATCTCGGACATTTCGGACTCGATCTTGGCGCAGATGGCCACCACGGGCGCGTTCTGCGCGGCGGCGTATTCCTTCAGGCGGTCGAGCAGCGGGTTGTTCTCGAAGCCGTCCTCGCTCACGTTGCCCACGAACATGGCGGGCTTGGCGGTGATGAGGCAGAACTGCTTGAGCAGCGGCGCGTCTTCCTTGCTCACCTCGATGGTGCGCGCGGGCTTGCCCTCGTTGAGCGCGGCCTGGATGGGCGTGAGCAGCGAGACGAGCTTGGCCGCTTCCTTGTCGTTGCCGCTCTTGGCGGCCTTGCTGTAGCGGTTGAGCGCCTTCTCCACCGTGGCGAGGTCGGCCAGGCACAGCTCGGTCTGGATGACCTCGATGTCGGCGATCGGGTCCACGCGGCCCGCCACGTGGATCACGTTCGGATCCTCGAAGCAACGCACCACGTTGACGATGGCGTCCGTCTCGCGGATGTGGGCCAGGAACTGGTTGCCCAGGCCCTCGCCCTTGGAGGCGCCGGCCACCAGGCCCGCGATGTCCACGAACTCGACGATGGCGGGCACGACGCGCTCGGGCGTGATGATGGCGGCCAACTGGTTCAGGCGCGGATCGGGCACCTCCACCACGCCCGTGTTGGGCTCGATGGTGCAAAAGGGGTAGTTCTCGGCGGCAATGCCGGCCTTGGTGAGGGCGTTGAAGAGGGTGGACTTGCCCACGTTGGGCAGGCCCACGATGCCGCATTTCAGGCTCATGGCAGGGCTTTCGTGTGTTCCGGAGACAAACCCGCTATTTTACGGGAGGGGCTTATTCGAACTGCAGGTCGGCCCCGATGGGCTGGCCCACGCGCAGCACGCGGCCCATGCCGCCCCGCACGATGGCGTTCATGCCGAAGGTGATGCCGCCGCCCACACGCGCGTCCCGGCGGTAGGTGCGCAGCATGTCGCCCACGGCGGGGCGGCTCTCGGCGGTGGCGGGGTCAATGTCGGGGATGGGGCAGCGCGCGCAGGGCTTGACGGGCTGCAGTTGCACGGCCTGGCCCTCGCCCGCCGCGATGTGCAGCATGTCGATGCGGTCCTCGTCGTGCGCCTCCACGCCCGCGATGACCACGTTGGGCCGGAAGCGCTCCATGCCCACGGCCGCCTCGCCCGCAGCCTCCAGCCGCTCGTTGAGCCCGTCGAGCGAGCCCTGGCTCGCCACGAGCACGGGGAAGCCGTCGGCGAACTGGTTGGGCGCCTCGACGCCGCCCGTCCACTTCAGGCTCGACAGGCGCCGGTGCGCGGGGTCGAAGCGCACCAAACGGCAGGGCTGGCCCAGGAAGCCGGTGAACCACCGCGCGGCCGCGTCGCCCATGTCCCACGCGGGCACGGTGTCGTCCCACACGCGCACGGTGGCGGGCTCACCCGTGGCCTCCAGCGCCACGTGCAGCGCCGGTATGCCGGGCGCGCGCAGCACCAGCTCGCCCGCCTGGAGCGCGGGGCGCACCAGCGCCATGCGCGGCAGCTCGCGCTGGGTGCGGAAGACGCCCTCCCCGTCCACCACCATCCAGGCGCGGTCCAGGTGCAGGCCGGTCTCGGTGAGCAGCGCCTCCTGCACCTCGATGCCGGCGCAGGATTTGACGGGGTAGAGGAACAGCCGGGCGATGGTGCCGTTCAGATCGTGGTCGGTAGAAAAGGGCATGGTCGGGATTGTCACCCCTCGCCCCCCAGGAAAAGAGGCGCCTCCTACAATCCCCGCCATGGCGCAATCCTTTGACGTTTGTATCCGTGGCGCAGGCATCGTGGGCCGCACGCTCGCCCTGCTGCTGGCCCGCGACCGCCTGCGCGTGGCGCTGGTGGGCCCGGCCGATGCGCCGCAAGAGCCCCACGAGGACGTGCGGGCCTACGCGCTCAACGCCGCCTCGCGCGCCCTGCTCGAATCGCTGCGCGCCTGGCCCGACGCGCACCACGCCACGCCCGTGGCCCGCATGGAGGTGCACGGCGACCAGGACGGCAGCGTGCACTTCGACGCCGCCAGCCAGCACGCGCAGGCGCTCGCCTGGATCGTCGACGTGCCCGCGCTCGAACTGCGCCTGGCCGAGGCCGTGCGCTACCAGCCCCAGGTGGAACTGGTGAGCCACCCCGTGCCCGCCACGCTCACCGCCGTGTGCGAAGGCCGCGCCAGCCGCACGCGCGATGAATTCGGCGTGGAATTCGCCGTCACGCCCTACGCCCAGCACGCCATTGCCGCGCGGCTGCGCTGCGAACATGCGCACGGCCAGGTGGCGCGCCAATGGTTCGGCGCGGACGGCAGCATCCTGGCCTTCCTGCCGCTGGGCGGCAGCGAAGGGAACGCCGTGGCCATCGTCTGGTCCGTTCCCCAGGAGCAGGCGCCGCAACTGCTGGCCCTGGCCCCCGAAGACTTCGCCCGGCACCTGCAGGCCGCCAGCCAGGGCGCGCTGGGGCAGTTGGAGCTGACCAGCAAGCGCGCGGCCTGGCCGCTGCAGCAGGCCCAGGCCAACCATTGGTGCGGCCCCCTCGCAACCGAAGGGGCGCACGGCCCCCATAGCTGGGTGTTGGCGGGCGATGCCGCGCACAACGTACACCCGCTGGCCGGCCAGGGCCTGAACCTGGGCCTGGCCGACGCGCAGGCCCTTGCCCACACCCTGCACGCGCGCGAGGCGTGGCGCAGCATCGCCGACCTGCGGCTGCTGCGCCGCTACGAGCGCGAACGCAAGGCGGCGCTGCTGCCCATGGGGCTGGCCATGGACGGCCTGCAGCAGCTGTTCACGCGCCGCGAGGCGCCGCTGCAGGCGCTGCGCAACTGGGGCCTCAAGGGCTTCGAGCGCAGCGGCGCGCTGAAACACTGGATGGCCCGCCAGGCCATGGGAACGAACTGAAAAACCTTGTGAGACCGACCGCCATGAAACTGCCCCTCTCCTTGCTCGCCGCCACGGCCGCCGCCCTGCTGGCCTTCGGCGCCCAGGCCCAGGAGGCCGCGATCCGCAAGGCCCTGGCCGAGCGCATTCCGCAGCTCTCCAAGATCGACGAAGTGCACGCCACGCCCATGCCGGGCCTGTACGAGGTGCGCATCGGCACCGACCTGTTCTACACCGACGCCAAGGGCAACTACCTGATCCAGGGCGAGCTAATCGACACCCAGGCGCGGCGCAACCTGACCGAAGACCGCATCAACAAACTCACGGCCATCAACTTCAGCGACCTGCCGCTGAAGGACGCCTTCCCCATCGTGCGCGGCGACGGCTCGCGCAAGATCGCGGTGTTCGAGGACCCGAACTGCGGCTACTGCAAGCGCTTCGAGCGCGACATGCAGAACGTCAACAACGTCACCGTCTACCTGTTCCTCTACCCCATCCTGAGCCCGGACTCGGCCGAGCGCTCGCGCAACATCTGGTGCTCCAAGGACCGCGCCGCCGCCTGGCAGGACCACATGCTGCGCGACAAGACCACCCCGCCCGCGAGCTGCGACACCGCCGCGCTGCAGCGCAACCTGGCCCTGGGCAGGAAGCACAAGATCACCGGCACCCCCACGCTGATCTTCGCCGACGGCACGCGCGTGCCCGGCGCCATCGGCGCGCAGGACGTGGAAAAGCGCCTGGCCGACGCGGCGGGCGCCACACCCGGCGCCGCCAGCGCCAACTGAGATGGAGCGCATCCACTACCGCGTGGAGTGCGCCGACCTCCACGCGCACCTGTTCCACGTCACGCTCACCGTGGCGCAGCCCGCAGCGGGGCAGGAGCTCTCGCTGCCCGCGTGGATTCCGGGCAGCTACCTGGTGCGCGAATTCGCCAAGAACCTCCAGCGCCTCGCCGCGCGCCAGGGCCGCCAGGAGGTCGTTCTCACGCAGCTCGCCAAGGACCGCTGGCGCGCCGACTGCCAGGCGGGCAAGCCGCTCGTGCTGCGCTACGAGGTCTGCGCCTACGACACCTCGGTGCGCACCGCCTGGCTCGACGCCACGCGCGGCTTCTTCAACGCCACCAGCCTGTGCCTGCGCGTGGAGGGGCAGACCGCGCAGCCCTGCGCCCTCACCATCGTCGCTCCCAAAAAGAGAGCTTGTGGCGCGCTCTGGCATTGCGCTACAGGCCTTTTTTCCTTGGACGTGGACGCGCAGGGCTTCGGCACCTACCGCGCGGCGGACTACGACGAGCTGGCCGACTGCCCCGTGGAAATGGGCCCGTTCTGGAGCACCAGCTTCAAGGCCGGCGGCGTGGCGCACCGCTTCGTGGTCGCGGGCGCGGCGCCCTCGTTCGACCCTGAGCGCCTGATCGCCGACACGCGCAGGATCTGCGAGGCGGCCATCCGCTTCTGGCACGGCAAGGGCAAGCCGCCCTTCAAGCACTACGTGTTCCTGCTCAACGTGGTCGATGACGGCTACGGCGGGCTGGAGCACCGCAACTCCACCGCCCTCATCTGCGGCCGGCGCGACCTGCCCCGAAAAACGGAAGGTTCTGGCGATCCCAAGGCGGGCGACGGCTACACCACGCTGCTCGGCCTCATCAGCCACGAGTACTTCCACACCTGGAACGTCAAGCGCCTGCGCCCCGTGGAGTTCACGCACTACGACTATGGCCGCGAGAACTACACCGAGCTGCTGTGGTTCTTCGAGGGCTTCACGAGCTACTACGACGACCTGCTGCTGCGCCGCGCGGGCCTGATCGACGACGCCGCCTACCTCCGGCTGCTCGCCAAGACCTGCAACCAGGTGCTGCAGACCCCGGGCCGCCACGTGCAAAGCGTGGCCCAGGCCAGCTTCGACGCCTGGGTCAAGTACTACCGCCAGGACGAAAACACGCCCAACAGCACGGTGAGCTACTACACCAAGGGCGCGCTGGTGGCGCTGTGCCTGGACCTGGCGCTGCGCCGCGAAGGCGCTACGCTGGGCGATGCCATGCGCGCCCTGTGGCAGCGCTGCAAGGGCGGCCCCATGCAGGAGGCCGACCTGCTCGCCGTGCTGCAGTCCCTCACCGGCCGCGCCTGGGCCGGCGAAATCGCCCAGTGGGTGCACGGCACCGCCAGCCTGCCCCTGGCCGAGCTGCTGGCCGCCCAGGGCGTCACCCTGAAGGCCGAGCCGCCCCAGCCCGCCCAGCGCCTGGGCCTGCGCGTGCAGGAGAACCACGGCATCCAGGTCAAGACCGTGCTGCGCGGCGGCCCTGCCGAGCGCGCGGGCTTCATGGCGGGCGACGAATGGCTCGGGCTGGAGGTGCACGGCCAGGCCTGGCGCCTCACGCGGCTCGATGACCTGGCGCTGTACGCAGGCGCCGCCCGCCAGGCCACGGCCCTGGTCGCGCGCGACCGCCGCCTGCTGCGCCTGCCACTGGCCCTGCCCGCGCCGGACGCCACGGGCGATACCGTGCGGCTGGAGGTGGCCGATGCGGCGCAACTGGCAAACTGGCTGCACTGACCCCACAATGGAAGGCAACAGCATCTGCCCTGGAAACGCCATGGCCACCTACGCCGAAATCATGCGCCAGAAGGACGCCATCCTGCGCATCGTCTCCCAACACAAGGGGGGCAACCCGCGCCTGTTCGGCTCCGTGGCCCAGGGGCGCCAAGGCAGCGGGAGCGACGTGGATCTGCTGGTCGATCCGCTGCCGGGCGCCACCCTGCTCGACATCGTGCGCATGGAACAGCAGCTGCGGCAAGAACTGGGCCTGGGCTTCGACGTGAACACCCCGCCCGGCCTGCCCGCCCCATGGCGCCAGCAGGTACTGCAGGAGGCCATCGCCCTGTGACGCGCCCACACCCCGAACGCATCCCCGGCTACCTGCGGGACATTCTGGATTCGGCCGCGCTGCTGCAAGCCTATCTGCAGCCCTACACACAGGAAGCCTTCGCCAGCCAGGACGCACCCTCCATCGCCCTGTCCCTGGTCCGCGATAGCGTGGTGCGCAGGCTGGAGGTCATCGGGCAGGCGCTGCACAACATCCATGCGGCCGATCCCGCCTACGCACAGCGCGCCCAGCTCGACGTGAATGGCTGGTACGGCCTGCGCTCCAAGATCAGCCACGGCTATGAAAACGTGGACTACGGGCTGCTGTGGGCCGTCGTGCAACAAGACCTGCCTGCTCTGGTACGCCAAGCCGAGCACTGCCTCGCGGCGTGAAGGGGCGCTTGGCTATAGTTCCTCCATCCTCTACACCTACGGAGATCCCCTTGGCATACGAAACCATCGAAGTGCGCACCGAGGCCGACAAGGTCGGCATCATCACGCTCAACCGCCCCAAGCAGCTCAACGCGCTCAACGGCCAGCTCATGGACGAGCTGGGCGCGGCGCTCAAGGCCTTCGACGCGGACGAGAAAATCGGCTGCATCATCGTCACCGGCAGCGAGAAAGCCTTCGCCGCCGGGGCCGACATCACGGCCATGGCCAAGTACAGCTTCGCCGATGCCTACAAGGGCGACTTCATCACGCGCAACTGGGAAACCATCCGCTCCATCCGCAAGCCCGTGATCGCGGCCGTGAGCGGCTTCGCGCTGGGCGGCGGTTGCGAGCTGGCGATGATGTGCGACTTCATCATCGCCGCCGACAACGCCCGGTTCGGCCAGCCCGAGATCAAGCTCGGCGTGATCCCCGGCGCGGGCGGCACGCAGCGCCTGCCGCGCGCCGTGGGCAAGTCCAAGGCCATGGACATGTGCCTGACGGCCCGCATGATGGACGCATCGGAAGCCGAGCGCGCGGGCCTGGTCAGCCGCGTGGTGCCCTTCGACAAGCTCATGGACGAGGCCCTGGGCGCCGCCCTCGTCATCAGCGGCTTCTCGCAGATCGCCGTGATGGCGGCCAAGGAATCGGTCAACCGCGCGTTCGAGGGCACCCTCTCGGACGGCGTGATGTTCGAGCGCCGCCTGTTCCACGCGCTGTTCGCCACGCAGGACCAGAAGGAAGGCATGGACGCCTTCGTCAACAAGCGCGCCGCGCACTTTACGCACCAGTGATTCCTGGGCTATAATCGCATTCTGTCGGTCGTATAGCTCAGTTGGTTAGAGCGCAGCATTCATAATGCTGATGTCGGTGGTTCAAGTCCACCTACGACCACCAAACACGAACCCGCAGCGCTTTAGGCACTGCGGGTTTTTCTTTGGTAGCACCTAGAATCCGTGCACTCAGCCCCTGGATGAACACCATGAACCGCTGTCCGCATCTTTCCACCGTCCTTCGCCACGCGCTGGCGGCGCTGGCCGCCGCGCTGGCGCTCGGCGCCATAGCGCAGGAGCAGGCCCCCGCCATCACCGGCAGCATCGCCCGCACCTTCCCCGAGGCCGCGCTGCGCGGCCAGGTGGCCTTCACCACCGGCACGGTGGGCACGGTCTACCTCAATGGCAACGAGATCCGCACCGCGCCGGGCTTTCGCCTGTTCAGCGTGCACAACACGCTGATCTTCCAGCACGCGGTGCAGGGCCAGACCTTCACCGTCAACTACGTGATCGAGCCCTCCACGGGCCTGCTGCACACGGTCTGGATCCTGACCCGGGCCGAGGCCGTCCTGGCGCGCAAGGGCGCCGACGCGGTGCGGCGCAACTACGGTTTCGCGTCGGACAGCCCGACCGCCAAGTAACGCGCCCCCGGCGCCCCCCCTCTTTCACACCACCGCAGCGGGCTCATGCCCGCTGCAGCCGTTACCCCTTTCGAGACTGCCATGGCCAAAAAAGTCTTCATCAAAACCTTCGGCTGCCAGATGAACGAGTACGACTCGGACAAGATGGCCGACGTGCTGGGCGCCGCCCAGGGCTACGAGCCCACCGACGACCCCGAGGCCGCCGACCTGATCCTGTTCAACACCTGCTCGGTGCGCGAGAAGGCACAGGAGAAGGTGTTCAGCGACCTGGGCCGCGTCAAGCACCTGAAGGAGCGCGGCGTGCTGATCGGCGTGGGCGGCTGCGTGGCCAGCCAGGAGGGCGAGGAGATCATCAAGCGCGCCCCGTATGTGGACGTAGTCTTCGGCCCGCAGACGCTGCACCGCCTGCCCGAATTGCTGAACGCCCGCGCCGCCAAGGACAGGCCGCAGGTGGACATCTCCTTCCCCGAGATCGAGAAGTTCGACCACCTGCCGCCCGCGCGCGTCGAGGGCGCGAGCGCCTTTGTCTCGATCATGGAAGGCTGCTCCAAATACTGCAGCTACTGCGTGGTGCCCTATACGCGCGGCGAGGAAGTGAGCCGCCCGTTCGAGGACGTGCTGGTCGAGATCGCGGGCCTGGCCGACCAGGGCGTGAAGGAGGTCACGCTGCTGGGCCAGAACGTGAACGCCTACCTGGGCCCGATGGGCGACACCAGCGAGAAGGCCGATTTCGCGCTGCTGCTTGAATACGTGGCCGAGATTCCGGGCATCGAGCGCATCCGCTACACCACGAGCCACCCCAACGAATTCACGCCCCGGCTGATCGAGGCATACGCAAAAATTCCAAAGCTGGTCAGCCACCTGCACCTGCCCGTGCAGCACGGCAGCGACCGCATCCTGATGGCGATGAAGCGCGGCTACACGGCCATGGAATACAAGAGCACCATCCGCAAGTTGCGTGCCATCCGGCCCGACTTGGCGATGAGCAGCGATTTCATCGTGGGCTTCCCCGGCGAGACGGAGGAAGACTTCCAGAAGATGATGAAGCTGATCCACGACGTGCGCTTCGACAACAGCTTCAGCTTCATCTTCAGCCCCCGCCCCGGCACGCCCGCCGCCAACCTGCCCGACGACACGCCGCACGACGTGAAGCTGCGCCGCCTGCAGGAACTGCAAGCCGTCATCAACCGCAACATCCGCGAGATCAGCGAGGAGCGCGTGGGCACGATGCAGCGCCTGCTGGTCGAAGGCCGCTCCAAGCGCGACGGCAGCGAACTCATGGGCCGCACCGAGTGCAACCGCGTGGTCAACTTCGCCGCGCCCGAGCGGCTGATCGGGCAGATGGTGGAGGTGAGGATCACCGAGGCCAAGGCCTACACGCTGCGGGGCGAGGTGGTGATGCTCTGAAAAAAGGAGCTGCCAGCGCTTGCCCCATCAGCGCTGGCGGCTTATTTGGCTCAAAACCAGGTGCGGATGGCGCCCGTGACTGTGCCGTCGTCTTCCACCACCGGCATCCAGCGCCATTTGTCGAACGTGGTGCAGGGGTGGGAGATGCCCAGTTCCACACGGTCACCCACTTGCGGCTCCGTGCCCTGTGGGTCGAAGCGCAGGTAGGCGTGCTGGTCGTTGAGCGCGCTGATGTGCCAGCCTGCGGGCGCGGCCACCGCGGCGCGTTCGCCGCGCCGCGCCAGGGCGACGGGGATGGGCATCTCGATGTCGTAGGAAATGTCGCGCCGCCCGCAGGTCAGCAGCGCCAGGCCCGGCTCGGGCACGGACTGCACTGCCGCCCACACGGTCAACGCGGGCCGCAGTGAATCGGGCAGGCCTTCGCGCTGCTCCACCAGGCGCAGGTAGCGCTGGTAGTTGCCATGGTCGTGCGTGGCGTAGCAGCCCGAGCGCAGCACGCCTTGCACGGGGCGCGAGAGGTTCTGGGTCTGCAGCAGCGGCACGACGAGGTCGAACACCGCCGAACCGCCTGCGGTGAGCAGGATGGTGTCGTCGCCCCACAGGCCCTGCGCATCGCAAGCCTGCACCACTTCGCGCACGCGGCGCACCAGGGCCGTGACCTCGCGCACATCGTGCTCGTTGTCGCAGCGCCCGGCGTTGCCTTCGTAGCATTCGATGCCGCCCAGCCGCACGGCGGGCGATGCGGCAAGGGCCTGGGCCAGGTCCACGGCCTGCTCTGCCGTGCGGCAGCCGGTGCGCTGGCCAGGGATGCCGATTTCGAGCAGCACGTCGAACGGCTGCGCGCCGCTCCGGCGCTCGAACCAGTCCTCGATCAACGCCAGTTGCGCGCGCGAATCGACCAGGAACCACAGGCGCAAATCGCCATGCCGTGCGCGCAGCGCCGCGAGCGCGTCCAGGTCCGCGTCCTGCGCCACCTGGTTGGCGATGACGATGCGCCGCGCGCCCGCCGCCACGCCCACGCCAGCCTGGAACGCGGTGGCAAAAGTGAGCCCCCAGGCGCCCGCAGCCAGTTGCTGCGCGAACAGCTCGGGCGACATGGTGGTCTTGCCGTGGGGCGCGAGCAGCACGCCTTTGCGTTGCGCATAGGCCTGCATCCAGGCCAGGTTGTGCGCCAGGGCCGAGCGGCGCAGCACGGCCAGGGGCAAGGGCAGATCGCCCGCCAGCACGTTCCAGCCGCGCTCGGCAATGGCGCTGGCGTGGCAGGGTTCAGCGACGGGCGGGAAGCCTTTGTATGAGGCGTCGAGCAGCCAATCTGCTTCCATTTTCATAGCCGCTTGCGCTCGTCTTTATTGGGCTGGAGGCCTAAAACACTCAAAAAGGCAGCTTGGGCATTCCACCCATGCCGCCCAGCCCCTTCATGCCGCCCATCTTCTTCATCATTTTCATAAGGCCGCCGCCCTTCATCTTCTTCATCATGGTCTGCATCTGGTCGAACTCGTTGAGCAGGCGGTTCACCTCCTGCACCTGCACGCCCGCGCCCGCGGCGATGCGCTTCTTGCGCGTGGCCTTGATGAGCTCGGGCTTGCGGCGCTCCAGCGCGGTCATGCTGCAGATAATGCCCTCCTTGCGGCGGATGTCGCGCTCGGCCTTGTCCATGTCCACCGCGCCCGCCTTGGCGGTCAGTTGCGCAGGCAGCTTGTCCATCAGGGTCGAGAGGCCGCCCATCTGCTTCATCTGCTGGAGCTGCGCGAGGAAGTCGTTGAGGTCGAACCCGTCGCCGCTCTTGACCTTGGCCGCGAGCTTCTGCGCGGCCTCCAGGTCCACGCCCTGGGTCACCTGCTCCACCAGCGCCACGATGTCGCCCATGCCCAGGATGCGGCCCGCGTGGCGCTCGGCGTCGAAGACCTCCAGGCCGTCGATCTTTTCCGACACGCCCGCAAACTTGATCGGCGCGCCCGTCACGCTGCGCACCGACAGCGCCGCGCCGCCGCGCGAGTCGCCGTCTAATTTTGTGAGCACGATGCCGGTGAGCGGCAGCGCCTCCTTGAACGCCTTGGCGGTGTTCACCGCGTCCTGGCCCTGCATGGCATCGACCACGAACAGGGTTTCGACCGGGTTGAGCACGGCATGCAGGTCCTTGATTTCCTGCATCAGCACGTCGTCGATGGCCAGGCGGCCCGCCGTATCGACCAGCAGCACGTCGAAGTAGTGCTTCTTGGCGTAGTCCAGCGCGGCCAGGGCGATGTCGCGCGGCTTCTGGTCGGGCGTGCTCGGGAACCATTCGGCGCCCGCCTGCTTGCTGACGGTTTTCAACTGCTCGATGGCGGCGGGCCGGTACACGTCGCCCGACACGGTGAGCACCTTCTTCTTGCGCTTTTCGATCAGGTGCTTGGCTAATTTTGCCGTGGTCGTGGTCTTGCCCGCGCCCTGCAGGCCGGCCATCAGGATGACGGCGGGCGGCTGGGCGGCCAGGTTGAGGTCGGCCACGCCCTCGCCCATGGTGGCGGCCAGCTCGCGGTTGACGATGGAGACCAGCGTCTGGCCGGGCTTGAGCGAGCCCAGCACCTCCTGGCCCAGCGCCTTGTCCTTCACGCGCGCGATGAAGTCGCGCACCACGGGCAGGGCCACGTCGGCTTCGAGCAGGGCCATGCGCACCTCGCGCAGCATGTCCTGCACGTTGGATTCGGTGATGCGGGCCTGGCCACGCATCTCCTTGACGAGGCGCGAGAGTTTTTCGGTGAGTGCGGAGGCCATAGGTTGAAGGGGGCTGAAGGGTATGCCGCCGCGCCGGAAAGCGCGCAGGCGAGGGGCTCGGGCGACGCTGAATAAGCCGCCGCGATGGCGCGCGCCCTGATTTGGGATGGGCTGCTAGGCGCAAACCGCAGCAATAGCCGGTGCTATTGCGAGGATTTGCAACGCCGCAGACCGTTCCAAAGCAGGGATGCGCGGCACGCGAGGGGCTTGTTCAGCGTTGCCCTAAACTTGGCCCATGATTTTACCCAGTGCATCTCCCGCCGGCTGGCTGCTCTCCGCCGCCGCGGCGGCGGCCTACGCCGTGCCCGCGGCGGGCGCGTCCCGCCTGGGCCCGGGCGCCGCGCGGGCCGCGCTGCTGCTGGCCTGGGCATTGCATGCCGCCGCGCTGGCCTGGGGCTTCGTGGGCGAATCGCCCATGCGCTTCGGCTTCGGGCCCGCGCTGTCGATGACGGCGTGGCTGGTGCTCACCGTCTACGCCGTGGAGCGCCAGTTGTTCCCGCAGATGCAGACGCGCTGGGTGCTCGCGGGACTGGGCGCCGTGGCCGTGCTGCTGGCCTGGGTGTTTCCGGGGCAGCCGCTGCACGTGAGCGCCTCGCCCTGGCTGCCGCTGCACCTGGCGCTGGGCATCGCCTCGTACGGGCTGTTCGCCGCGGCGGTGGTGCACGCGGGCCTCATGACGCGCGCCGAGCGGCAGATCCGCCAGGCCGCCGATCCGCACAGCGGCATTCCGCTGCTCACGCTGGAGCGCCTCACCTTCCGCTTCGTGGCGGCGGGCTTCGTGCTGCTCACGGCCACGCTGCTCGCGGGCTGGCTGTTCGGCGAGGTGCTCTATGGCCGCGCCTGGCACTGGGACCACAAGACCGTGTTCTCCGTGCTCTCGTGGCTGGCCTTCGCGGTCCTGCTGCTGGGCCGCTCGCGCTTCGGCTGGCGCGGGCGCATCGCCGTGCGCGTGCTCTACGGCGGCGCGGCCCTGCTGCTGCTGGCCTATGTGGGCTCGCGCTTCGTGCTCGAGGTGGTGCTGGGGCGCGGCGTATGAAATACCTGCTGGTCCTGGCCGTGCTCGCCATTGCCATCAGCCTGTGGCGCAGCAAGCACCGCGAGCCGCCGCCCGCGGCGCGCCGCCAGCCGCCCGCGCCCCAGGACATGGTGGCCTGCGCCCGCTGCGGCATGCACCTGCCGCACACCGAAGCCCTGCCCCAAGGCCGCCAGTTCTACTGCTGCGCGGACCACCGCGACCCAGCGCCCCGGTGAGCGCCATGCCCGCCCCGCCCGCGCTCGCCAGCGCGCTGCCGCCCCGCACCGACGCCCCGTTCCAGCGTCTGTGGCACGGCTTCCTGACCGGGCGCGCCACGGTGGCGCTGGCCTTGCTGCTGCTGCAGGGCGCGGGCCTGGTGCTGAGCCAGAGCGCCGAACCCCGGCTGGTGGCGGTGTGCGCCGCCTACCTGGCGGTCACCACGCTCACCCGCCTGCTGGCTGGGCCGCAGCCGCCCTCGCCCCAGGCCGGGCCGCAATGGCTGCCCCTGGTGGGCGTGGACCTCGTCGCGGTGGGCCTGCTGCAATGGCTGCAGCAAAGCGGCACCATGAACTATGCGCCGCTGTTCGGCCTGCCCATCCTCATGGCCTCGGTGCTGGGCTCGCTCACGCTCGCGCTAGGCACCACGGCCAGCGTCACGCTGATGCTGCTGGGCGGCGCCTGGTGGCAGGGGCTGGAGAACCACAGCGACGCCACGCCCCAGTACCTGCAGGCCGCGCTGACCGGCACGGGCTACTTCATCGTGGCCTTTCTCACGCACCAGCTCGCCCAGCGCCTCACGAGCGAGGAGCAGGTGTCGCAGCAGAGCCAGAAAAGCGCGCGCGAGCAGGCCCAGGTCAACGCCCTCGTGATCGAGAACCTGGGCGACGGCGTGCTGGTGCTGGACGCGGACCTGCACGCGCACGTGGCCAACCCCGCCGCGCTGCAGCTGCTGGGCGGCCCGCACGACCTGACCGTGCCATTCTCGCTCGGCGCCCTGCCCGCCTGGGAGCCGCTGTGGAGCATGGCGCGCACCACGTTCGCCACCGAGCAGCCCCAGAGCGCCGACGTGGGCCTGCTGCACGCGGGCCAAAGCCCCACCGGCCTGCGCGTGCGCACCTGGCTCACGTCCACGCGCGCCGCCGCGCGCGAGGCCCACACCGGGCAGCAGTGCGTGATGTTCCTACACGACCTGCGCGAGCTGGAGGCGCGGCTGCGCACCGAGAAGCTCGCCGCCATGGGCCGCATGTCGGCCGCCGTGGCGCACGAGATCCGCAACCCGCTCGCGGCCATCGTGCAGGCCAATTCGCTGCTGGGCGAGGAACTGCACGAACCCGCACAGCAGCGGCTGAGCCAGATGGTGCAGCAGAACGCCGACCGCCTGGCCCGCATCGCCGAGGAGGTGCTCGACATCGCCCGCGTGCAGAACCAGATCAGCCACGCGCCCACGGCATCGCTGCTGCTCGACGACGTGGTGGCGCAGACCTGGAACGACTGGCGCGCCCAGGACCCCGCGCACCGCCAGGCCCGCGTGGCGCTCGAGGCCCCGGGCACGCAGGTCGAGTTCGACACCGACCACCTGCGCCGCGTGCTCATCAACCTGCTGGACAACGCGCTGCGCTTCCAGGGCCCGGAGCCCGACTCGCTGCAGATCATCACGCGCGTGGGCGATGCGGGCCAGGTCGGCCTGCAGGTCTGGAGCGACGGCGCGCCGCTCGATCCCTCGGTGGAGCGCCATCTGTTCGAGCCCTTCTTCTCCTCGCACAGCCGCTCCAGCGGGCTGGGCCTGTACATCTGCCGCGAGCTGTGCCAGCGCCACGGCGCGTCCCTCGCCTACCAGCGGGTCGCGCGCGCCACGGCCCGGGGCAGCACGGGGGGCAATGCCTTCACCGTCGTTTTCCGCAAGACCACGCGGCCCGCCGAGCCCGCCACCCTGTTCGACACCCTCGTGGTCTGATTCACCATGAACGCATCTCCCGCCTCCATCCTCGTCGTGGACGACGAACCCGACCTGCGCACCCTCTACGAGCTCACGCTGCTGCGCGAGGGCTACCGCGTGGACACCGCCGCGAGCGTGCAGGAGGCGCGCGAGCACCTGCGCGAGCAGCGCTTCGACGTGGTGCTGACCGACATGCGCCTGCCCGACGGCTTCGGCATGGAGCTGCTCATCGACCTGCGCGACCAGCAGCGGCGCGAGCGCTGCGTGGTGATGACGGCCTACGGCTCGGCCGAGAACGCCGTCGAGGCGCTGCGCGCGGGCGCCTTCGACTACCTGACCAAGCCCGTGGACCTCAAGCAGTTCCGCGCCGTGGTGGCTTCGGCCGTGCAGGGCTCGGGCGGCGTGCCCGCACCGCGTGCCACGCGCCCGGGCACCCCGCGGGGGGCTCCGCAGCCCGACATGCCGAACGCCGCGGCCACGCTGGAGCGGCTCGTGGGCGAGTCGGAGTCCATGCGCACCGTCAAGCAGCGCATCGCCAAGGTCGCGCGCGGCATGGCGCCCGTGCTGATCCATGGCGAATCGGGCACGGGCAAGGAGCTGGTGGCGCGCGCACTGCATGCCCACAGCCAGCGCGCCGAAGGGCCGCTCGTGGCCGTGAATTGCGGCGCCATCCCAGAGAACCTGCTGGAGGCCGAATTCTTCGGTGCCAAGAAAGGCTCGTACACCGGTGCCACGCAGGACCGCGACGGCTACTTCCAGGCGGCGCGCGGCGGCACGCTGTTCCTCGACGAGATCGGCGACCTGCCGCTGGCCATGCAGTCCAAGCTGCTGCGCGCCATCCAGGAGCGCAGCGTGCGCCCGCTGGGATCGACGCAGGAAGAAGCCGTGGACGTGCGCATCGTGAGCGCCACGCACCGCGACCTTGCGCTCGACGTGCAGGCCGGGCGCTTCCGCCAGGACCTGTACTACCGGCTCAACGTGATCGAGCTCGCGATCCCGCCGCTGCGCGAGCGCCGCGAAGACCTGCCCGCGCTGTGCGAAGCCCTGCTCGCGCGCATCGCGCAGGAAGCGGGCCTGCCCGCGCCCCGCCTCGCGCCCCAGGCCCTGCGGCAGATCACCAGCCACCCGCTCACGGGCAACGTGCGCGAGCTCGAAAACCTGCTGCACCGGGCCCTGACCCTGAGCGAAGGGGACGAGCTCCAGGTGGAGTTCGCGCCGCCCCCCTGCCTGGCTCCGGCACCAGCCCCAGCCAGCCCCGCCTTGGCGGAGCAGGAGCCCATCCCGCCCGCGCCCGCCGCCGAGCCGGCCGCGCCGCCGCCCCCCACCGAAGCCCCTCCGCCCGAGCTGCCCACGGACCTGCAGGCCTGGCTGGACCAGCAGGAGCGCGACATCCTCGTGCGGGCGCTGCACGAGAACGGTTTCAACCGCACGGCGACGGCCGCGCGGCTGGGCATCAGCCTGCGGCAGATCCGCTACCGCATCGCCCGGCTGCGGATCCCCGCCCCGCAGGACAACGACGCACATGACGATGCCTCCTGATCCCGCATGGGACGGCGGCTGGCTGCGCGCCGCGCGGCGCGAGCCCTCACCCAACTTCGGCCCCCGTCCGGCGGGCGCGCAGGTGGACCTGATCGTGGTGCACTCCATCAGCCTGCCGCCGGGCGAGTTCGGCACCGGTGCGGTGCAGCGGCTCTTCACCAACCGGCTCGACTGGGACGCGCACCCCTACTACCAGACCATCCGGGGCCTGGAGGTCTCGGCCCACTTCTTCATCGCGCGCGACGGCACGCCGTGGCAGTTCGTGGACTGCGGCCAGCGCGCCTGGCATGCCGGCGCCTCGTGCTACCGGGGGCGGGAGAACTGCAACGACGACTCCGTCGGCATCGAACTCGAAGGCCTCGAAGGCCAGACCTTCGAGGCCGCGCAGTACGCCACGCTCGCGCGCCTGTGCACGCTCCTGGCTGAGCGCTACCCCATCGCCCACGTGGCGGGCCACGAGCACATCGCGCCGGGCCGCAAGCACGACCCCGGGCCGGGCTTCGCGTGGCGCCGATTGCAACAGGCGCTGGCCTGGCCCCCCTCTCGTTTTCCCGCAAGCGTGCGGGACAACACCCCGCCTGCGGGTCGGGATTCCTAGCCCCGCACGCCCGCCGCGAGCCATCCGGCGCAGGGGGCCGGATGCAGTCTTCACGCCGCCTGCGAGCGCAAATCCCGGCACACGCGGCGCAGGCTCTGCATCCGGCGCCCCGAGCGCCCGCGCGCAGGCGCTTTGCGCCCTGCCAGGGGGCCGTGAAACAGCCTGAAACGCATTGCTTTCCCACGGCCATGCGCCACGGACGGTACACTACAGGTAGTGTCTTGTGATCACGAGACACCCCAGATATAGTGTGCTACGGCTCTCCAAGCCCTGTGCACGCCCACCGCTCGCGGCGCCCCGCACGCGCGCCACCCGCCCTAGAGAGGATCCCATGCAAGCTGCGTTGAACGCCCCTTCCACCACGCACGCCGAAACGGCGCCCCACACGCCCGAGGCCGCCACGCCGGCACCCTCCAGCTCCACGCTCGCGCACTACCAGATCCTGCGCCGCAACGGCGCCGTGGTGCCCTTCGAGCCGCAGAAGATCGCCGTGGCGATGATGAAGGCGTTTCTCGCCGTGCACGGCACGCAGGGCGCAGCCTCGGCCAGCGTGCGCGAAGTGGTGGACGAGCTCACGCACAACGTGGTGCGCGCACTCACGCGCTCGCGCCCTGGCGGCGGCACCTTCCACATCGAGGACGTGCAGGACCAGGCCGAGCTCGGCCTCATGCGCGGCGGCCACCACGAGGTGGCGCGCGCCTACGTGCTGTACCGCGAGCGCCGCGCCCAGGAGCGCGCGCGCCTGCACGAGCAGCTCGCGCCCCAGATGCCCGCCATGCACGTGATCGACAACGGCCAGCGCGTGGTGCTCGACACCCTGCGCCTGCGCGGCCTGATCGACTCCGCCTGCGCCGGCCTGTCGAAGGACGTGCAGGCCGAGCCCATCGTGGCCGAGACCCTGCGCAACCTGTACGAGGGCGTGCCCATGGACGAGGTCTACAAGGCCTCCATCCTCGCCGCGCGCACGCTGATCGAGAAAGACCCCGACTACACCTACGCCACCGCGCGCCTGCTGCTGCACACCATCGTGCGCGAGGTGCTGGGCCGCGACGTGGCGCCCGCCGACATGGGCCCGGCCTACCAGGGCTACTTCGCGCAGTTCCTCCAGAAGGGCGTGGACAACGAGCTGCTCGATCCCGCGCTGCTCACCTTCGACCTGCCGCGCCTGGCTGCCGCCCTCAAGCCCGAGCGCGACCAGCAGTTCGACTACCTGGGCCTGCAGACCCTGTACGACCGCTACTTCCTGCACGTCAAGAAGATCCGCATCGAACTGCCGCAGGCCTTCTTCATGCGCGTGGCCATGGGCCTGGCGCTGGGCGAGACCGACCGCGAGGCGCGCGCCATCGAGTTCTACGAGGTGCTCTCGTCGTTCGACTTCATGAGCAGCACGCCCACGCTGTTCAACAGCGGCACGCTGCGCTCGCAGCTCTCGTCGTGCTACCTGACCACGGTGCCCGACGACCTGGACGGCATCTACGAGTCGATCAAGGAAAACGCCCTGCTCTCCAAGTTCGCGGGCGGCCTGGGCAACGACTGGACGCGCGTGCGCGCTCTCGGCAGCCACATCAAGGGCACGAACGGCGAGTCGCAGGGCGTGGTGCCGTTCCTCAAGGTGGTGAACGACACGGCCGTGGCCGTGAACCAGGGCGGCAAGCGCAAGGGCGCGGTCTGCACCTACCTTGAAACCTGGCACCTCGACATCGAGGAGTTCCTGGAGCTGCGCAAGAACACCGGCGACGACCGCCGCCGCACGCACGACATGAACACGGCCAACTGGATCCCCGACCTGTTCATGCGCCGCGTGATGGAAAAGGGCACCTGGACGCTGTTCTCGCCCTCCAACGTGCCCGACCTGCACGACCTGTTCGGCACCGACTTCGAGAAGGCCTACGTGGCCTACGAAGCCCAGGCCGCGCGCGGCGAGATCCGGCCAGCCAAGACGGTGCAGGCCACCGACCTGTGGCGCAAGATCCTCACCATGCTGTTCGAGACCGGCCACCCCTGGATCACGTTCAAGGACGCCTGCAACGTGCGCTCGCCCCAGCAGCACGCGGGCGTGGTGCACTCGTCCAACCTGTGCACCGAGATCACGCTCAACACCAGCGACACCGAGACCGCCGTGTGCAACCTGGGCTCGGTGAACCTGCTGCGCCACCTCAAGGACGGCCCACGCGACGCCAACGGCGCCGCCACCAAGGTGCTCGACCACGCCAAGCTGAAAAAGACCATCAGCACCGCGATGCGCATGCTCGACAACGTGATCGACATCAACTACTACGCGGTGCAGAAGGCCAAGGACTCCAACCTGCGCCACCGCCCCGTGGGCCTGGGCCTGATGGCCTTCCAGGACAGCCTGTACGAGCTGCGCATTCCCTACGCATCGGACGCCGCCGTGGCCTTCGCCGACGAGTCGATGGAAGCCATCTGCTACTACGCCTACTGGGCCTCGACCGAGCTGGCCAGGGAGCGCGGCCAGTACTCCAGCTACAAGGGCTCGCTGTGGGACCAGGGCGTGCTGCCGCTCGATACCCTGAAGCTGCTGGAGCAGGCCCGCGGCGGCTACGTGGAAGTGGACCGCGGCACGCGCCTGGACTGGGACGCTCTGCGCAACAAGATCGCGCAGGATGGCATGCGCAACTCCAACTGCGTGGCCATCGCCCCCACCGCCACCATCTCCAACATCGTGGGCGTGGACGCCTCCATCGAGCCCTCGTTCGGCAACCTGTCGGTCAAGTCCAACCTGTCGGGCGAGTTCACGGTCATCAACGCCTACCTGGTGCGCGACCTCAAGCGCCTGGACCTGTGGGACGACGTGATGGTCATGGACCTCAAGCACTTCAAGGGCTCGCTGCACCCCATCGACCGCGTGCCGCACGACCTGAAGGCGCTGTACTCCACGGCCTTCGAGGTGGAGCCGCGCTGGCTGGTGGAAGCCGCGGCGCGCCGCCAGAAGTGGATCGACCAGGCGCAGAGCCTGAACATCTACATGGCCGGCGTCTCGGGCAAGAAGCTCGACGAGACCTACAAGCTCGCCTGGGTGCGCGGCCTCAAGACCACGTACTACCTGCGCACGCAAAGCGCCACGCACGTGGAGATGAGCACGGTGAACACGCGCCAGCTCAACGCCGTGTCCAACAGCGACGGCGGCGGCACGCTCGATGCCGCGGCACCCGCGCAGGCGGGCACCGTGCCCGCCACTGACGTGCAGTTCTGCGCGATCGACGATCCGACCTGCGAGGCCTGCCAGTAAACCTGCGCGCGCGGCCCTCGCGCATGCAGGACCGCGCAGTGCCGTGAAGCAACAAAACCTTGCGGCACAACGCTTCAGCGCTTTTCATTTTGGAGCACTGCTTTCATAATCCGATCACTGGAAAACCTATGCTGACCTGGGACGAAGAAGTCAAGCCCGCACCGCAAAAATCATTGGCCGGCGATTCACTCCAACATCGCCCGGAGGTGCAGCCGCCTCTGCCAATCCAAGCGCCGGCATCCCCCTCCACCACGGCCTCTGTGCCGTCTGCGGCCACCGCCCAGCACCGCCGCGTCAACGCGGCCGACAAGCGCATCATCAACGGCCAGACCGACGTCAACCAGTTGGTGCCGTTCAAGTACAAGTGGGCGTGGGAGAAGTACCTCGCCACCTGCGCCAACCACTGGATGCCGCAGGAAGTGAACATGACGCGCGACATCGCGCTGTGGAAGGATCCGAACGGTCTGACCGACGACGAGCGCCGCATCATCAAGCGCAACCTGGGCTTCTTCGTCACCGCCGATTCGCTGGCCGCCAACAACATCGTGCTGGGCACCTACCGCCACATCACGGCGCCCGAGTGCCGCCAGTTCCTGCTGCGCCAGGCGTTCGAGGAAGCGATCCACACGCACGCCTACCAGTACATCGTCGAATCGCTGGGGCTCGATGAAGGCGAGATCTTCAACGCCTACCTCGAAGTGCCTTCGATCCGCGACAAGGACGAGTTCCTGATCCCCTTCATCGAGGCGATCATGGACCCCGACTTCAAGACCGGCACCTTCGAGACCGACCAGACGCTGCTCAAGTCGCTGATCGTCTTCGCCTGCCTGATGGAGGGCCTGTTCTTCTACGTGGGCTTCACG
>Ga0222423_1000286_pt1 | contig 41848 bp, 35 predicted proteins | sample 3A0metagenome_FD_182472 | JGI IMG/M metagenome (GOLD analysis project Ga0222423, IMG submission 182472) | Enriched microbial communities from leaf-cutter ant dump, University of Wisconsin, Madison, United States - 3A0 (version 2) | ecosystem: Environmental > Terrestrial > Nest > Insects nest >...
GCTGGCCCTGCTGTTCGTGACGCTGCCGTTCGTCGTGCGATCCGTGCAGCCCGTGCTCATCGACGCCGACCGCGAGGTCGAGCAGGCCGCCGCCTCGCTCGGCGCCTCCGGCTTCACGACCTTCCGCCGCGTCATCCTGCCGACCGTCCTGCCCGCGGTCGTGTCGGGCGCCGGCCTGAGCTTCGCCCGCGCGCTGGGCGAGTTCGGCTCCGTCATCCTCATCTCCGCCAACCTGATCGGGAAGACCCAGGTGTCGTCGTCCTACATCCTCAAGATGATCGAGTCGGCCGAGCCCGAGGCCGCCGCCGCGGTCGCGACGCTGCTGCTGGGTCTCGCGGTCGTCGTCCTCGTCCTGCTCGACGTGGTCCAGCGCCGGACGGCCCGTCGTGACTGACACGCTCACGCGTCCGACGACGACACCGCCGCGCCCCCGCACGCGCAAGCGCACGAGCCGCACCGCCTGGGTCCTGCGCCTGATCGCGCTCGCCTACATCCTCGCCCTCGTCGCGCTGCCGGTGGCATCCGTCGTGCAGCACACCTTCGCCGACGGCCTGGGCCCGGTGCTCGACGTGCTGCGCTCCCCCGACTTCCTGGCGGCGCTGCGCCTGACGCTCGAGGTCGCCGGCATCGCCGTCATCCTCAACACCGTGTTCGGCGTCGGGATGGCGCTGCTGCTCACGCGCTACCGCTTTCCGGGCCGCCGCCTCATGAGCGCCGTCATCGACCTGCCCGTCTCGATCTCGCCCGTCGTCGTCGGCGTCGCCCTGATCCTCGTCTACGGCACGTACGGCTGGTTCGGCCCGGCGCTCGAGCGGGCGGGCGTCCAGATCATCTTCGCCGTGCCCGGCATGGTGCTCGCGACCGTGCTCGTCTCGCTGCCGTTGGTGCTGCGCGAGGTGGTGCCGACGCTCGAGGAGGCCGGCCTGGAGCAGGAGCAGGCGGCGCAGTCGCTGGGCGCCAACGCGTGGCAGCGGTTCACCCGCATCACCCTGCCGACCATCCGCTGGGCCCTCGCGTACGGCGTCGCGCTGAGCCTGGCGCGCTCGCTCGGCGAGTTCGGCGCCGTCCGCGTCGTCTCCGGCTCGGTGGCCGGCACGTCGCAGACCCTCACCCTCTACGTCAACGACTCCTACCAGGAGTTCGGCCCCGACGCGCAGCGCCAGGCGTTCGCCGCAGCGTTCGTCCTGATGGCCATCGCCGTGTCGCTGATCGTCGTCATCGCCGCGCTGCGGCCCGACCAGGAGAAGTCATGAGCATCGTCGTGCGTGGAGTGAACCGGTCGTTCGGCGATTTCGCCGCGCTGCGGGACATCGACCTGGCCGTCAAGCCGGGTGGGCTGACCGCGCTGCTGGGCCCGTCCGGCGGCGGCAAGTCGACGCTGCTGCGCATCATCGCGGGGCTCGACCAGCCGGACAGCGGCCGCGTCGAGATCGCGGGGCGGGACGCCACCGACCTGCCGCCGCAGAAGCGGTCCGTCGGCTTCGTGTTCCAGCACTACGCCGCGTTCAAGCACCTGACGACGGCGCGCAACGTGGCGTTCGGCCTCGAGATCCGCCGCCGCCCCAAGGCCGAGGTCCGCGAGCGCGTCGACGAGCTGCTGCGCCTGGTCCACCTCGAGCAGTTCGCCGACCGGTTGCCGTCGCAGCTGTCCGGCGGGCAGCGCCAGCGCATGGCGCTGGCCCGCGCGCTGGCGGTGCAGCCCGAGGTCCTGCTGCTCGACGAGCCCTTCGGGGCGCTGGACGCGCAGGTGCGCAAGGAGCTGCGCGAGTGGCTGCGCCGGCTGCACGACGAGGTCCACGTGACCACCCTGTTCGTCACGCACGACCAGGAGGAGGCGCTCGAGGTCGCCGACGAGATCGTCGTCATCAACGGCGGCCGGATCGAGCAGGTGGGCCCGCCGAGCGAGCTGTACGACCGGCCCGCCAACGAGTTCGTCATGTCGTTCCTGGGCCCGGTGACCCGCCTGGGCGGGGTGCTCGTGCGGCCGCACGACATTGAGGTGCTGCCCGACGACCGCGCCGGGTCCCACCAGGTGGAGCTGACGCGCCTGCACCGCGTGGGGCACGAGGTGCGCGCCGAGGCGTTCGCCGCGGACGGCTCGACGCCGTGGGTGCAGCTCACGCGCGCGCAGGTCGACGACCTGGGGATCCGCGAGGGGCAGACCGTGTGGCTGCGGGCGCTCGGGGCGAGCGTCCCCGCGACGAGCGCCGTCTGAGGGGCGGCCGTGCGCATCTCGGCACGCGTGGACTACGCGGTCCAGGCCCTGCTGCTGCTCGCGGAACGCGACCCGGACGTGATCAGCGCCGACGCGATGAGCACCGCGCAGGGCCTGCCGCACGGTTACGCGGAGGCGATCCTCAACGACCTGCGCAAGCACGGGTACGTGGCGAGCCGACGCGGGGCCCACGGGGGCTACCACCTGGCCCGACCCGCGTCACAGGTGCACCTGGGCGGTGTCGTCTCCCTGTTCGACGGCCCGTTCGTCACCGTCCGCGCGACGCCCGCGGCGGACCTGACCTACCGCGGACCCGCCCGGCACCTGCCGTCGTTGTGGACACTGCTCGACGAGCGGTTGCACGGCATGCTGGACACGGTGACCCTGGACGACCTCCTGCACGGCCGCATGCCCGCCTGACCCGTCGAGGATTCCGACGTTCCGGTGCGGATCTCGACCCGGAACGTCGAAATCCTCGGCGGTCGAGCGGTCGAGCGGTGGGGCGGTCGAGCGGTGGCGCGGGCACCCATCGGCCGCGCACAGGGCGATCCCAGGACGGACACGGGCCGGGCTGCGACGATGGACCATCGTTCCCGGACACCGGAGGAAGTTTCGTTGGAGCACGTCGAGGTCTTCCTGCTGGTCGCAGGGGCCGTGCTCGTCGGCGCCTGGTGCCGGCGGCGCGGCTGGCCGGCGCCCCTCGTCGTCGTCGGCGTGGCCCTGGCCGTCTCGCTCGTGCCCGCCGTGCCGCGCTACGAGGTGGACCCCGAGATCATCTTGCAGTTCGTGCTGCCGCCGCTCCTGTACTCGGCCGCGCTGGCCTCGTCGTACCGGGACTTCCGCGCGTCCCTGAACTCGATCACCCGCCTCGGGGTGGGGCTCGTGCTCGTCACGGCGGCCGTCGTCGCGCTCGTCTTCTGGTGGCTGGAACCCGCGGCACCGTTCGCGGTGGCGCTCGTCCTGGGCGCGGTCGTCGCGCCGCCCGACGCAGTCGCCGCGTCCGCCGTCGGCCGACGACTGGGCCTGCCCCGCCGGGTGATGACGCTGCTCACGGGCGAGAGCCTCATCAACGACGCCACCTCGCTGACGCTCTACAAGGTGGCGCTGACCGGTGTCGCGACCGGGGCGTGGGCGCTGGGCGCGGGGCTGACGACCTTCGGCCTCACGGTGGTCGTCGGCGTGGCCGTCGGGCTCGCGCTGGGGTGGGTCATCCACCGCGTGCGCATGCACCTCGACGACCCCGTCGTCGCCTCCGCGATCGGTCTGCTCACGCCGTTCGCGGCGTACTGGGCCGCGGAGGCCCTCGAGGGGTCCGGCGTGCTGGCCGTCGTGACGGCGGGCCTGTACCTCGGCCACACCTCGCCGCGCGCCGGCTACGCGACGCGGCTCTACGAGGGTCCGCTGTGGTCGACGCTCGACCTGCTGCTGGAGTCGTTCACGTTCGCGCTCATCGGGATGCAGCTGCCGTGGGTGGTGCGCGACGTGATGGCGTCCGACCAAGGACTCGCGCACGGGCTGGTGCTGTCGGCGGCCGTGCTCGTCGTCGCCGTCCTGGTGCGCCCGGTCTACGTCTTCCTGACCGCCCCGTTCGACAACCTGCGCCTGCCGGGCTCGCACCGGCCCGTGCACGACGCGCTGTCCGCGCGCGAGTCCGCCGTCGTGTCCTGGGCGGGGATGCGCGGCGTCGTGACGCTCGCCGCGGCCGCCGCGATCCCCGCGACCGTCAACGGCGAGCCGTTCACCGACCGGGCGACGCTGCAGCTCGCCGCGTACACCGTCGCGATCGGCACGCTCCTGCTGCAGGGTCTGTCGCTGCCGTGGGTCATCCGGCGCCTGCGCGTGGGCTCCGGCACCGAGATCGCCGACGACGACGCACAGGAGGCCGTGACGCGCGTGGCGACGTCCGAGGCCGTGCAGCAGCTGCTCGAGGAGCAGAGGCCCGAGTGGGCGGAGCTCATGGGCGCGGCGAAGGCGGACAAGGCGATCGACCGCCTGACCGGCATCTGGCGCGGGCGGGCGGCCGCCGCGGCCGTCATGCTCGACCCCGACAACGCCGAGCAGCTGCTGCCCGACGGCGTCGACGCAGCCGACAGCGCCCACGGCCTGGGCCCGGCCGGACGGCCCGCCACCGGTCAGCTCCCGGGCGCCGAGGAGGCCGGCCGGACGCAGAAGCTGCGCCGGTCCATCGTCGCCGTGCAGCGCGAGGTCCTCATGGAGCGTCGCGACGCGGGCGAGCTCGACGAGACCGTCATGCGCCGCATGCTGCGCGAGCTGGACCTCGAGGACGAGGCCCTGTCGTCGTCGTGGGTGGAGCGCATCGGGGACTGAGGTCCCGGTCGTCGTCGGCCGACGGCCACGACATCGTGGTCCCAGCCCAGGTCGGGACCTTCGCCCCAGGATCATGGGACGAATGCTCCGTAGCGTCAGTGGTGTCAGCCGAGAGCTCCAGCAACCGGCCGACGACACCATTCGCCCGACACCCAGGAGCCCCACGGTGAGCGCCACTGTGAGCAAGGCAGTCTCGAAGAAGTCCACCGCGCCGAACGAGGCGCCCACCGCAGACGCGATCGACCAGCTCGTCGCGAACGCCACCAAGGCCCTCGCCGAGTACGCCCGCTTCACGCAGGAGGACGTGGACCAGCTGGTCAAGAAGGGGTCCGTCGCGGCCCTCGACCAGCACGGCGTCCTGGCGCAGGCGGCGGTCCGCGAGACGGGCCGCGGTGTGTTCGAGGACAAGGCCGTGAAGAACATCTTCGCGTGCGAGCACGTCACCAACTCGATGGCGAACCTCAAGACCGTGGGCGTCATCCACCGCGACGAGCTCAACGGCATCACCGAGATCGCCGAGCCCGTCGGCGTCATCTGCGGCGTCACGCCGGTCACGAACCCGACGTCGACCGCGATCTTCAAGTCCCTCATCGCCCTGAAGACGCGCAACCCGATCATCTTCGCGTTCCACCCGGCCGCGCAGGCGTCGTCGGTGGCCGCCGCACGCGTGGTCCGCGACGCGGCCGTCGCCGCCGGTGCCCCCGAGCACTGCATCCAGTGGGTCGAGGCGCCGTCGATCGAGGCGACGAACGCGCTCATGAACCACCCCGGCGTCTCGATGATCCTGGCCACGGGCGGCAACGCGATGGTCCGGGCCGCGTACTCCTGCGGCAAGCCCGCCCTGGGCGTCGGCGCCGGCAACGTGCCCGCGTACATCGAGAAGTCGGCCAAGCTCAAGCGGGCCGTCAACGACGTGGTGCTGTCCAAGGCGTTCGACAACGGCATGATCTGCGCGAGCGAGCAGGCCGTCATCCTGGACGACGAGATCTACGACGCCGCCATGGCCGAGTTCGCCGTGCTGCACGCGTACCGCGCGACGCCGGCCGAGAAGGCCAAGCTCGAGGCGTTCATCTTCGGCGTCGAGGCGGGCGAGAACTGCGCAGGCGCCAAGCTCAACCCGGCCGTCGTCGGGCAGTCCCCGCAGTGGATCGCGCAGAACGCGGGCTTCAGCGTGCCCGACGACACGTCGATCATCCTGGCCGAGGTCAGCGCCGTGGGTCCGGCCGAGCCGCTGACCCGCGAGAAGCTCGCGCCGGTCCTGGCCGTCCTGCGCGCGTCGACCACCGAGCAGGGCATCAGCCTCGCCGAGCAGATGGTCGAGTTCGACGGGCTGGGCCACTCCGCCGCGATCCACACCCGCGACCACGCGCTGACCGAGGAGTTCGGCCGCCGCGTCAAGGCGATCCGCGTCATCGAGAACGCCCCGTCCTCGCTGGGCGGCATCGGCGACATCTACAACGCCTTCATCCCGTCCCTGACGCTGGGCTGCGGCTCCTACGGCCACAACTCGGTGTCCAACAACGTCTCGGCGGTGAACCTCATCAACATCAAGCGCGTCGGCCGCCGCAACAACAACCTGCAGTGGTTCAAGGTCCCGGCCAAGACGTACTTCGAGCCCAACGCGATCCGCTACCTGGCGGACATGCCCGACGTCGAGCGCGTCACCATCGTCACCGACGCGACCATGACCACCCTGGGCTTCGTCGACAAGATCATCGACGTCCTGAACCGTCGTCAGACGAAGGTCGCGCTGCAGATCATCGACGAGGTCGAGCCCGAGCCGAGCGTGCGGACCGTGCAGAAGGGCGCCGCGAACATGCGGCACTTCCGCCCCGACACGATCATCGCGCTGGGCGGCGGGTCGCCGATGGACGCCGCGAAGGTCATGTGGCTGCTCTACGAGCACCCGGAGATCGACTTCTCCGACCTCAAGCAGAAGTTCTTCGACGTGCGCAAGCGCGCGTTCAAGTTCCCGGTGCTGGGCGACCTCGCGCAGCTCGTCTGCATCCCGACCACGTCGGGCACGGGCGCCGAGGTCACGCCGTTCGCCGTCATCTCCGACCCCGACGCGGGCAAGAAGTACCCGCTCGCGGACTACGCGCTGACCCCGTCGGTCGCGATCATCGACCCCGTCCTGACGGCCAAGATGCCCGCGTCGCTCGCGGCGGACTCCGGGTTCGACGCCCTGACGCACGCCACCGAGGCCTACGTCAGCGTCTACGCCAACGACTTCACCGACGGCATGGCCCTGCAGGCCATCCGCCTCATCTTCGACAACCTCGCCCAGTCGGTGAACGGGTCGCCCGACGACCCCGCCACCAAGGACGCCCGGGAGAAGATGCACAACGCCGGGACCATCGCGGGCATGAGCTTCGGGAACGCGTTCCTGGGCATCGTGCACGCCATGGCCCACGTCACCGGATCCACGTTCCACCTCGTGCACGGCCGGACCAACGCGACGCTGCTCCCGCACGTCATCCGCTACAACGGCACGGTCCCCACCAAGCTCACGAGCTGGCCGAAGTACGAGCACTACGTGGCTCCCGAGCGGTTCCAGCAGATCGCGGCCGTGCTCGGCCTGCCGGCCGCCACGCCGGCGCAGGGTGTCGAGTCGTACGCGCTGGCCGTGGAGGCGCTGCGCTCGAAGGTGGGCATCCCGTCGTCCTTCCAGGCCCAGGGCGTCGACGAGGCGTCGTTCATCGGGCGGCTCGACGAGGTCGCCATGGGCGCCTACGAGGACCAGTGCGCACCCGCCAACCCGCGGATGCCGATGATCGAGGACATGAAGGACCTGTTGACCGCGGCCTACTACGGCACGTCGCTGGAGGACGTCCGTGGCCGCCGGAGCGAGCAGAAGCCGGCCTGAGGGTCGGGGGCCGGCCCCCTCCCCCCGTGCCGGTCCTCCTCCCGCCGCCTGCTCGCCGCGCCCCGCCCGACCCTGTCACCGGGCGGGGCGCCCCACGTCACCGCGACGCCCGTGGAACTGGTCGCCCCCGCGATCCGTTCTTCGAGCGTCGCGGTTGTTCGGTTTGCCCCGCGCGGCGTCATCCACCACCGTGGTGTCCTCGAATCCCCGGAGGTCCTCGTGTCCCTGCCCCGCCCCACGCGCGTCGGTGCCCTGCTGGTCGCCACACCCCTGCTCGCCGCCTTCACGCTCGCGGGCTGCTCCGACGACGACATCGACGCGGCCTCGCAGCGCGCGAAGGACGTGGCGTCGAGCGCACGCTCGGCCATCGACAGCATCCAGGCGAAGGTCGACGAGGCCAAGGCGTCCGCCGACGAGGCGCGCGCGAAGGTCGACGAGCTCAAGGCCCAGCTCTCCGACGCCGACGCGCAGGCCAAGGAGGCCCTCGACTCGGCGCAGAGCGCGGTCCAGGACGCGCAGTCGTCGCTCGACGAGGCTGCCAAGGACGCGAACGCCCAGAGCGACGAAGCCCTCGACCAGGCCAAGGCGAAGGTCGCCGAGGCCCAGAAGAACCTCGAGGCCGCGAAGGACGACGCGTCCGGCTCGGCCGCGGACGGCATCCAGTCGCTGTCCGACCAGCTCCAGCAGCTCGCCGACAAGCTGGACGCGGCTCACTCCTGACGCACGCGACCGGCGGGTCGTAGCGATTCGTTGCGTCGCGTGTCGCCCGACGACCGGATCTTGCACCCGACCGGGTGATTTCCACGCTGGACGACGCGGTGAGTTGTCCGTGGACGGTCGTCTGCCGATCTTGGAGGTATGGCCGCTCGTCGGGAAGCACGTCGTCACCACCACGTGGAGTGGTGGGTCGTGACCGCGTTCGCGTCCGTGGGCCTCGTCATCCTCGTCGGGGTCGCTGCCGCGAGCGGGATGTACTGAGCGACCCTCTAGCCTGACGGGATGAGCTCCCGCTGGCGCGACGTCGCACACGCGACCGGCCTCCTGGCCGACGACGGCACCCCGCGACCGACGATCTTCGCCGAGATGAGCGCGCTGGCCGTGCGGACCGGCGCGATCAACCTGGGCCAGGGCTTCCCCGACGTGGACGGGCCCGCGTCCGTCGCGTCCGCGGCCCAGGCCGCCATCGCCGACGGCGCCAACCAGTACCCACCCGGCCCGGGCATCCCGGCGCTGCGGCACGCGATCGCCGAGCACCAGCATCGGCACTACGGGCTGCACGTGGACCCCGACCGCGAGGTCCTGGTGACGACCGGCGCCACCGAGGCGTTGGCGGCGGCCGTGCTGGCGCTCGTCGGCCCGGGCGACGAGGTCCTCACGCTCGAGCCGTTCTACGACTCCTACGCCGCGGTGATCGCGATGGCCGGCGCCACGCACACGACGGCTGCGCTGGCCGCCACCCCGCACGGCTTCCGCCTCGACGAGGCGGCGCTGACGGCCGCGTTCACGGACCGCACGCGCATGGTGCTGCTCAACACCCCGCACAACCCGACGGGCACGGTCCTGACGGTCGATGAGCTGGAGGTCGTCGCCCGCCTCGCGCGGCGGCACGACGCGATCGTCGTGACCGACGAGGTGTACGAGCACCTCACGTTCGGTGTCCGCCACTTGCCGATCGCGACCCTGCCGGGCATGGCGGAGCGGACGCTGACGATCTCGTCGGCCGGCAAGACGCTGTCCTTCACGGGATGGAAGGTGGGCTGGGTGCACGGGCCCGCGCACCTGGTCGACGCGGTGCGGACCGTCAAGCAGTTCCTCACCTACGTCTCCGGGGCGCCGTTCCAGCCGGCGGTGGCGTTCGCCCTGTCGGACCCGGGCGTGCAGGCGTGGGTCGACGAGCTGGCGGCGTCGCTCGCCCGTCGCCGGGACCTGCTGTGCGACGGGCTGACGGCGGCGGGCTTCGACGTCGTGCGGCCCGACGGCACCTACTTCGTGCTCGCCGACGCGTCACGGCTCGGGCACGGCGACGGTGCCGCGCTGTGCCGGGACCTGCCGTCGCTCGCGGGCGTCGTGGGCGTGCCGGTCTCCGCGTTCACCCGTGCCGGCTCGTCGGCGGACACCGCGCTGCGCTCGTGGGTGCGCTTCACGTTCGTCAAGCGCGACGAGGTGCTGCGCGAGGCGGTCGACCGCCTGCAGAGCCTCGCCTGACGCCGAGGATTCCGAGGTTTCGGTGCGCCACGCGCGCAAGAACGTCGGAATCCTGGCGGTGCGGGAGCGCGGCTCAGACCGTCCAGGCTCCGCCGCGACGGTAGGCCGGGGTCGCCAGGGCGAGCACCAGCAGCGCGGCCGTCGCGGCACCGACCATGACGACGGCCATCGCGACCGCGTCCCCGCCGAGCAGGCTCGTCAGCGGGCTGATGACGCCGCCGATCGCAGCGCCCGTGGCGCCGATGAAGGCCGCCGCGGTGCCGGCGATCTCGCCGTGCCGCGACAGGGCGATCGCCGAGGCGTTGGGCGGCGCGAAGTTCACCATCGCCAGGATCAGCCAGAGCACGACGAGCAGCAGGGGCAGCCCGCCGACGCCGGCCACCGCGATCGCCAGGAAGACGAGCGTGAAGAACAGCGACACGGGCAGCACCACGCGCACGATCCGGATGGGCGCGACGCGACGCACGAGCCACGCGTTGACCTGCGCACCGCCCACCAGGCCGATCCCGTTGACCGCGAACAGCAGCGCGTACTGGTTCGCCGTCAGGCCGTAGCCCTCCATGAGCACGAACGGCGAGCCGATCACGTAGCTCATGAGGATCGCGGTCCCGAGCCCGGGCATGATCGCGAGCGCGACGAAGTGGCGGTCCTTGAGCAGGGTCAGGTAGCCGCGTCCCGCGGTGCGCAGGCCGCCGTCGCGTCGTCGGGCCGCCGGCAGCGTCTCCGGCAGGCGACGCCAGACGACGACCCACAGCGCGACCCCGAACAGCGCGAGCGCCAGGAACACGCCCCGCCACCCCCACTGGCCCGCGATCATCCCGCCCACGGACGGCGCGAACAGCGGCGCGATGCCGATGACGAGCATGAGCCGCGAGATGAGCCCCGACGCGTCCGCGCCGACGAACCGGTCGCGGATCACTGCCATGGCGACCACGCTGGCCGCGGCGTTGAAGAATCCCTGCAGCACGCGCAGGCCGACGAGCGTGCCGATCGTCGGCGCGATCGCGCACAGCAACGACGTCAGCACGTGCAGCGCGACGCCGATCAGCACCGGCATCCGTCGGCCGAACCGGTCCGACAGCGGCCCGATGACGAGCTGGCCGACCGCGCCGCCGATCATCATCGACGTCATCGTGAGCTGCGCCGCCGTGGCGGTGGAGTGCAGGTCGCGCGCGACGTCCGGCAGCGACGAGACGTAGATGTCGTTCGAGATGGCCGGCAGCGCACACATCATGCCGAGGAGCAGGACGTACTTGGCGTTGGGTCGGTAGCCCGTGCGCTCGGGCGTCGCGGGCCCGACGCCCTTCGTCGGCGGCTCCGCGACGGATCCCGCGTCGATCGTGCGTTCTGGTGCTCGGCTCGTGTCCACGCTCATCGCCGTCCATGGTCGCATCGATTCGAGCACGCGCACGAATCGATTCGATATTGCCTTCACCACACCCCATCACCGGCCTCTCGGCGGCGCAACCCCATTCCGCCCCGGTAGGGCCCCGGCGCTACGGCGCGCCCCACCACGTCTCCCCCGGACGCCCGGCTCGACCGGTGAACCGTGCGGTGAACGACACGCCGCGCGGGGAGCCGTGCCGGCACCACGCGTCGTTCACCGTCCCGTTCACCGCGGGCGTCCGGAGGACGGGGCGGGGTGTGGGCGGGGCGTGCGAGGGTGGGCGCATGTGCGGTCGATATGCATCGTTCCGGGAGGACCAGGCGCTGGCCGACGAGTTCGCCATCGCGACGCTCGCCGACGACCTGCGCCTGCTGGGCCCGTCGTGGAACGTCGCGCCCACCGACGGCGTCCGGATGGTCGTCGAGCGCGCCGACTCCGAGACGGGCGAGATCACGCGTCAGCTCCGGGTCGCACGCTGGGGCCTGGTCCCGTCCTGGGCCAAGGACCCGTCGATCGGCAACCGGATGATCAACGCGCGCTCCGAGTCGGTCCCGGACAAGCCCGCGTTCGCGCGCCCGTTCGCCTCACGCCGGGCACTGCTGCCGGCCGACGGCTACTTCGAGTGGAAGAAGCCCGACGAGGGCTCGACGAGCAAGCGCAAGCAGCCCTACTACCTGCACACCGACGACGGCTCGGTCGTCGCGCTCGCCGGCTTGTACGAGTTCTGGAAGGACCCGAACAAGGCCGACGACGACCCCGACCGCTGGCTCGTGAGCGCGACCGTCATCACGCGACCCGCGCTGCCGGACCTGGCGCACATCCACGACCGCCAGCCGCTCATGCTGCGCCCGCAGGACTGGGACCGCTGGCTGGACCCGGCCGTCGGCGCGGACGGCGCGCGCGACCTGCTGGAGGCCGAGCCGCCGACGATCGTCGCGACACCCGTGTCCACGCAGGTCAACGCCGTCCGCAACAACGGCCCCGAGCTCGTCGAGCCGGACCCGGAGGCCCCGGGCGCGGACGCCTAGGACGACGGCGCTGCCCGGTGCGACGCGCCGGGCACCTGGCGACGTGCTGAGCAGAACCTGAGGACCACCCGCACGCCGACCCTTCTGCGCACGCCCTGCGCCTCGCTACGTTCGTCGCGCCCGGTGTGCGACGCACCGGCACGCAACAGCGCGGCGCACCAACGCACCGCACCGAGGGGGCACGGACGTGGCGACAGCGACCTCGTGGGGGACCACGACACACGACGAGGCAGCGACTTACCGCAGCGACGAGCTGATGCCCGCGGCGCCCGGGCGGTGGCTGCGCGCCGTCGACGTCGACGCGCCCGCCCCCGTCACGTTCCGCTGGGTGTGCCAGCTGCGCGCCGCGCCGTACAGCTACGACTGGCTCGACAACGGGGGCCGGCGCAGCCCTCGTCGGCCGCTGCCGTGGTGCTGGGACCTGACCGTCGGCGACGACGTCATGACGATCTTCACGCTCACGGCGTTCGAACCAGGCCACGAGCTCACGGTGACCATGAAGCCGGACCGCGCGACGACGGTGTTCGGACGGATCGCGCTCACCTACCGGGTCACGGGCACCTCGGAGGGTTCTCGCCTTGTCGCGGCGATGCGGGTCGACGATCCCGCGGGGCTGCTCGGCGCGTGGCGTCGGAGCGTGCTCGCGTGGGGCGACCTGGTGATGATGCGCAAGCAGCTACGGACGCTTGCTGCGCTCGCCGCGGCGGACGCCACGGGCGTGCTCAGCGGGCGCTGAGGCGGACCGGCTGGACGGTGCCGAGGCCGTGCAGCTCGACGGGGTCCAGGTTCTCCAGGACGACACCGTCGTCGGCGGCGAGCGCTGCGGCGGTGACCGGGTCGGTGAGCACGGTCGACGGCTCCGCGATGTCGGTCAGGCGCGCCGCGAGGTTCACGGTGGGCCCGAAGACGTCACCGAACCGCGACAGCACCCGCCCCCACACGAGCCCCACGCGGACGGGCGTGACGCCGCGGGCGCCGTCGGCGAGGCCCGCGAGGCGCAGGGGTTCGCTGTCGACCTCGCGGCCCAGCGCCTCGGCGAGCCCGAGCGCGACGCGCGCGCCCGTGCGCGCGTCGTCGGCCACGAAGAGGACCGCGTCACCGATCGTCTTGACGACGCGGCCACCCGCTGCGGTGACGACGTCGCGCGCCGCCGCCTCGAACCGCTGCACGAACTCCGACAGGTCGGTGGACCCGAGCCCCGCCGTGCGACGCGTGAACGAGACCATGTCTGCGAAGCCCACGGCCCGGGGAAGGGGCAGGGCCGTGCGGTCCGGACCGGGGTCACCCACCTCCGCGAACTCCGCCGCGTAGCGTCCGGCGATCGCGGCGAGCTGGCGGCGGTAGGAGTGCAGCATCTGCGCCTCGAGCACAGGAGCCAGCTCGGTGAGGCGGTCGAGCACCAGCAGACGTGCCGTCGGGTCGTCGAGCTCGTACCGCGTCGCCATGTCCTCGACGAGGGCCTCGACCTGCCACAGCGCGAGCCGGTCGGACGTGTGGCCCAGCGACCGCGTCAAGGTGATCACGGTCCGCAGATCCAGCCCGTGCTCGCGGACGAGCCCGGCCGCACGGTCGACGGCCTCGGCGTCGCTCTCGGTGTAGATGCGGTCGTCGGCGTCGGCGTGGGGCAGTCCGAGCGTGCTCCAGAACCCGCGGACGAACTCGAGGCCGATGCCGGCACGGTCGGCCAGCTCCTGCGCGCTGTACACGCGCGGGCCGTCGAGCAGCGCGGCGTCGATCTCCTCGACCGTCGACTCGACGGCGGACCGCTCGGCCGCCTCGATCGGTGTGGGCTGATCGTCGTCGGGCACGGGACGAGGGTAGTTCACCCGGCGTCGCGGACGTGGTGCACGTCACCCGCGAGAACCCTGTGAGTCTTGCCGGCGTCGTCGACCACGCGCAGCGAACCGTCGTCCTCGATGCCTGCGGCGAGCCCGACGAGCTCCGCGTCGCCCGGCAGCTCGACACGCACGCGGGTCCCGATCGTGCGGCAGACCCCGGCGACCTCGTCGGCCAGACCCGCGGCGACCGCGTCGCCGTCGGCCTCGCGGAACCGGTCGGCGATGTCCGCGAGCGCGCCGACGAGGGCGACGAACACGCTCTCGCGGTCGATGTGCTGCGCGCCGGCCAGCGCCAGCGAGGACGCACTCTCGACGGGGACCTCGTCGGCCCGCTGCGAGACGTTGATGCCGATGCCGACCACCAGCGCCACCCCGTCGGGCGTGGGCACGAGCTGCGCCAGGATCCCCCCGACCTTCCGCACCGGTCCCCACCCGGGAACCTCGGAGTCCGCCGGCACCAGCAGGTCGTTGGGCCACTTGAGCATGGCCGGCACACCCGCGGTGGCCCTGATCGCGGTCACCGCACCGAGCCCGGCCAGCAACGGGAACCAGCCCAGCCGCTCGGCCGGCACCTGCGGGCGCACCACGAACGAGCAGGTCAGCGACGTCCCGGGGGGCGTCTCCCAGGTGCGCCCCGCACGCCCGTGGCCCGCGGTCTGGTGGTCGGCGACCAGCACCCCGACACCGGGCCAGGCCGCGACGTCGTCGCGCAGGGCCGCCACGACGTCGTCGTTCGTCGAGCCTGTGACCTCGACGACCTCGAAGTGGTCCAGCGGCCCGTCCGGCGCCAGCAGCAGCGAGCGGAGCTCGTCGGAGTGCAGGGAGTCGCGTGGTACGTCGTCGTCGGCCATGCCTCCATCGTCGCAAAGGGAGCCCTTGGAGGAAACCTACGAGGCGGACGCACCGAACACGTCCGCGCCCTGCACCCCTGTGGACGGTTCCGACAACTAGCCTCGGTCGGGTGACGCAGACGACCCCCGCGACCGCACGCACCACGCAGGCCAAGCTCGCCGACCTCGCGGAGCGGCACGACGCCGCCGCGACAGCCGAGCAGAACGCCGCGGACAAGCAGCACGCGCGCAGCAAGAAGACGGCCCGCGAGCGCATCGACGCGCTGCTCGACGAGGGCTCGTTCACCGAGATCGACGCGATGGTGCGGCACCGGTCGGTGAACTTCGGCCTCGACAAGAAGCGCATCCCGGGCGACGGCGTCGTCGTCGGCCACGGCACGGTCGACGGCCGGCCGGTCGCGGTGTACTCGCAGGACTTCACGGTCTTCGGCGGGTCGCTGGGCGAGGTGCACGGCCAGAAGATCACGAAGGTCATGGACCTCGCGCTGCGCACGGGCGTGCCGCTCATCGGCATCAGCGACGGCGGCGGTGCGCGCATCCAGGAGGGTGTGGCGGGCCTGACGCAGTTCGCGGAGATCTTCCGCCGCAACGTGGCCGCGAGCGGGGTCATCCCGCAGATCAGCCTGATCCTTGGCCCCAGCGCGGGCGGCGCGGTCTACTCCCCCGCCCTCACCGACTTCATCGTCATGGCCGACGGCACCTCCAACATGTTCATCACCGGCCCGGACGTCATCCGCGCGGTGACGGGCGAGGACGTCGGCTTCGAGGAGCTGGGCGGCGCGACGACGCACAACACCAGGTCCGGCGTCGCGCACTACCTGGCGCACGACGAGGACGACGCGATCGACTACGTCCGCTCGCTGCTGGCCTACCTGCCGCAGAACAACCTCACCGACCCGCCGCTGTTCGCGCACGAGGCCTCGCTCGAGGTGTCCGACGAGGACGCCGCGCTGGACGCGCTCGTGCCGGACTCCGACAGTCAGCCGTACGACATGCGCACGGTCGTCGAGACGGTGCTGGACGACGGCGTGCTGCTCGAGGTGCAGCCGCTCTACGCCGGCAACGTGCTGATCGGCTTCGGGCACGTCGAGGGTCACCCCGTGGGCATCGTCGCCAACCAGCCGCAGCAGATGGCCGGCACGCTGGACATCAACGCCGCCGAGAAGGCCGCGCGCTTCGTGCGCACGTGCGACGCGTTCAACATCCCGGTGCTGACGTTCGTCGACGTCCCGGGCTTCCTGCCGGGCACGGACCAGGAGTGGAACGGCATCATCCGCCGCGGCGCCAAGCTCATCTACGCCTACGCCGAGGCCACCGTCCCGCTCGTCACGGTCATCACGCGCAAGGCCTACGGCGGCGCGTACATCGTCATGGGCTCCAAGCAGCTCGGCGCCGACGTCAACCTGGCCTGGCCCACCGCCCAGATCGCGGTCATGGGCGCGGGCGGCGCGGTCAACATCCTGCAGCGCGGGGCGCTGAAGAAGGTGGCCGACGAGGGCGGCGACGTCGAGGCCGAGCGCCGGCGCCTCACCTCGGAGTACGAGGAGGCGATCGTCAACCCGTGGGACGCCGCCGACCGCGGCTACGTCGACGCCGTCATCGAGCCGTCCGCGACGCGTGCGGAGATCACCAAGGCCCTGCGCCTGCTGCGCACCAAGCGAGCGAGCCTGCCGCCCAAGAAGCACGGGAACATCCCGCTGTGACGCACCATCCGTCAGACGCTGCAAGGATCGAGCCATGAGCGACCACGATCACGACCACGACGACGAGCACGACGAGGCCACGCACGGCAGCGAGCCGCTGACCGGGGTCGACGCCTCCGACCTGCACGTCGCCGTCGACACCCTCGCCGCGTCCCTGCACTCGTACGTCGACACGGCCGTGGGCGTGCGCGCCGAGTTCGGCGCGCAGGAGGCCGACGAGGACCCGCGCATCCTGTCGCTCGAGACGGCCATCGGGGCCCTGAACGCCGAGCTGTACGACCTGCTGCACGCGCGCCTGGGCCTGCACGCGGACCTCACCGGAATGTCGTGGGGCGACGAGGAGGAGGGCGACGCCGACGCGGCGCCCGTCGAGCCCGACGTCGAGACGTTCCACGTCGGCTTCGTCGTCAGCCGCGGCGCGTCCGCCGGTGAGCGCACGCTCGACTCGATCCTCGACGTCGTCGAGTCCGGTGGCGCCGAGATCGCCCAGTCCGTCGTCGACAACGGCTTCGACGTGCACGAGTGGGGCGTCTCCCGCGGCGCGCCCGTGCTGTTCGAGGAGGACATCGACGAGGAGGACGACCAGTGACGCAGGACGCCGCGCACGTCCACGTCGTGCGCGGCACGCCCGACGAGGTCGAGCTCGCCGCCCTCGTCGCCGGGTTGATGGCGGCCTCGTCGGCCGAGGTGCACGACGACACGCCCGCCCACCCCTCCGCGTGGAGCGACCGCCGCGGCTCGCTGCGCGGGTTCGACCGGTGGGGCGTCGGACCCGACGCCTGGCGCTGGAGCATGCGCGGCTGACGTGACGCCGTAGGACCCGTCGCGCCCCCTGCGCGCCACGGCTCGCCCGGAGGACGAACGGCGGCACGAAAAGGTTGGGGTCGGGTGTCGGCGGGCGCAGGTACTGTCGGCCGGATGACGACGACGCCCCGTGAACCGTCCGCGATCGACCAGGTCGCCGAGGACTACACCGCCATCTCCGCAGACCTCGACCCGATCGAGGCGACGTTCATGGGCCTGGCGGGGCACGACCACGAGATGACGGACCTGTCCCCCGCGGGCATCGCGGAGCGGACCGCCGCCGCCCGCGCCGCCCTGTCCCGCCTCGACGACCTCGAGCCCGGCGACCAGGTGGACCACGTCACGCTCGCCGCGATGCGCGAGCGACTGGGCCTGGTGCTCGAGCTCGACGAGGCCGGGGAACCGCTGCGGGAGCTGAACAACCTGGCCTCCCCCGTGCAGCTGCTGCGCGACGTGTTCGACGTGATGCCCACCGCGACGCCGCAGGACTGGGAGAACGTGGCGCTGCGGCTGAACGCGCTGCCCGACGCGCTGGCCGGCTACGCCGAGTCGCTGCGGCTCGGGGCGTCGCGCGGGTTGACGCCTCCGGTGCGGCAGGTCGAGATCGGCATCGCGGACGCCGACGACCTGGCCGGGGCCGATTCGTTCTTCACGACCTTCGTCGCTGGGGCGCAGCTCGACGACTCGTCGTCGTGCTCGCTGGTGCGCGCCGAGCTCGAGCGCGGCGCCACCGCCGCGCGGGCCGCGTACGGCGAGCTGGCGGCGTTCCTGCGCGAGCTCGCCCCGCAGGCGCCGACCGCCGACGCTGCCGGCCGCGAGCGCTACGGCCTGCTGTCCCGCACGTTCCTGGGCGCGACCGTCGATCTCGACGAGACGTACCAGTGGGGGCTGGAAGAGCTGGCCCGTGTGGTCGCCGAGCAGGAGGCCGTCGCCGCGCAGATCGCCGGACCGGGCGCATCGGTCGCGGACGCCGTCGCCCTCCTGGACGCCGACCCCGCCACCACGCTGCACGGCACCGACGAGCTGCGGGCCTGGATGCAGGAGACGTCGGACGCCGCCATCGAGGCGCTCGACGGCACGCACTTCGACATCCCGCTGCCGGTGCACACGCTCGAGTGCCGCATCGCGCCCACGCAGAGCGGCGGCATCTACTACACGGGCCCGTCCGACGACTTCAGCCGTCCCGGTCGCATGTGGTGGTCGGTGCCGCCGTCGGTCACGACGTTCAACACCTGGCGCGAGAAGACGACCGTCTACCACGAGGGTGTCCCGGGCCATCACCTGCAGATCGGGCAGGCCGTCTACCAGCGCGCGACGCTCAACACGTGGCGGCGGCTGGCCTGCTGGACGTCGGGCTACGGCGAGGGGTGGGCGCTGTACGCCGAGCGCCTCATGGCCGACCTGGGCTACCTCAGCACGCCCGCCGACCGGCTCGGCATGCTCGACGGGCAGCGCATGCGCGCGGCGCGCGTGGTCTTCGACATCGGCGTCCACCTGGGGCTGCGGGCGCCCGACGAGTGGGGCGGCGGCACGTGGGACGCCGACAAAGGCTGGGAGTTCCTGTTCGCCAACGTCAACATGCCCGAGGCGTTCATCCGCTTCGAGTGGAACCGCTACCTGGGCTGGCCGGGGCAGGCGCCGTCGTACAAGATCGGCCAGCGTCTGTGGGAGCAGACGCGCGACCGGGCTCTGGCATCCGGCTCGACGCTGCGCGAGTTCCACGACCGCGCCCTGTCGATGGGCTCGCTCCCCCTGGACGTCCTGACGAAGTTCGCGGCCTGAGCGCGAGCGAACCGCTCAGGCTCAGGCGAAGAGCTGGCCGCCGTAGTTGATCAGGATGATGAGGACCAGGACGAACAGCAGGCCGATGGTCACGAACCAGTCGTGGCCCGATGCGACGAACCGTCGCGCCCACGGCCCGGCCGCGCCGGGCAGCACGATGTGGCCCTCACGGACGTTGAGCCGGGTCAGGCCGGCCCACACCAGGGTGGTCGTCGCCGTGATCAGCAGGCACCAGGGGCACAGCGCGTGGATGTCGGTGATGGACTCGTAGAACAGCCAGTACGCGAACACGAACCCGATCGTGTAGACGCCCTGGGCCGCGAGCATGTACCAGCGCGGGAACCGCACGCCGCCGATGATCGCGACCGCGACCGTGATGACGACGGCCTCGGCGGCGATGCCGAGGAACGCGTTGGGGAAGTAGTCGCCCAGCAGGTGTGCCTGCCAGGTCTGCGCAACCTTCGCGCAGTTGATCGTGGCATTGATGCTGCACGAGAGTGATGCGTTGGGGTCGGCGGCCAGCTTCAACGCGTCGATCGACAGCACGAACGACGCGATCAGACCGATGAACCCCGAGATCACCATCTCGATGCCCGTCCGGCGGCGCCAGGCCTGCGTCGGCGGCGCCTGCAGGGCCGCCTCGGCGGCGAGCAGCTCGTCGACGGCCGCGTCGTCCAGCTCGTCGAGGTCGTCGTTCTCGCGCGATCTCACGTCACTCACGGTCTCTCCTGACGGGTCCGGGGCCACGCCGGCCCCGCGGACATTGTGCCCTGCCCCGCTGTGGTTGCGGACCCCGAAGGTCCCTACCGTCGCCCCCGACCGGGCGCGTCGGCGGCAGTCGCCCGGATCGCCACCGACACCCACGTCCGCCAGGGCGTCCACGCCGCGGCGAGGTCGCGGTACTCGGCGGGGTCCAGCGGCTCGTCGCGCCCCACCAGCCGCGCCGCCGCGGCCAGGAGGCGAGGCTCGTCAGCCGGCACCGCGTCGGTGTGCCCCAGGGCCCGGACCGTGGTGAGCATCGCGTAGAAGGGGCCGATCCCCTCGAGCTGCTGCAGCTCGGCGGACACCTCCTGCTCGTCGCGCGCCCGCAGGGCGGCGGTGTCCAGCCGCCCGTCGAGCGCCGCCAGCGCGACGCCGTGCATGCGCCGCACCTTGACGTCGGGCAGTCCGTCGACCTGGTCGAGCTCGAGGATCCGCTCCGGCAGCGGCACCGCGGCGAGCTGCTCGCCCGCCACGTCGAAGACCGCACCGTCCCGCCGCGCCAGGGCATCGCGAACGCGCGCCATCTGCCGCTCCGGTCGTCGGGCGGACAGCACCGCCCACAGGAGCGCCTCGTACGCGGAGTAGAACAGCACCGGCCGCAGACCGGGCGCCCGCGCCTGCACCCGCCCGACGAGCGCGTCACGTGCCCCCAGCTCGTCGTACCCGCGCGCGTCGACGTCGACGGACAGCACGCGCGCCACGTGGGCCGCGACGGCGTCCGGGTCCGCGCCGCCGACGACCTCACAGCGCAGGACGTCCGCCGACGGCTGCGTCACCGCCGCGGCGGCGTGCTCGCGATAGCCGTCGAGGCAGAACGCAAGCCTCATGACCTCGCCGGTGGCGGCGTCGCGCTGGCCGAACTCGAAGCCGATGGCGCGCCTCAGGTCGAACGCACCCAGGACCGGGATCCCGACGACGTCCGTCATGGCACCCACCGTACGAACCGCCACCGACACGGGCGCGCCGTAGGCTCGGGCGACGTGACCCGACTGCTGCTCGCCTCCGCCTCCCCCGCCCGCCGCGCCACGCTCATCGCGGCCGGGATAGAACCCGTCGTCGCGGTGTCGTCGGTCGACGAGGAGGCGACGCTCGCCGCGGCCCGCGAGCGTTTCGGCACGCTCGACCCCGCGGACGCCGTGCTGGTGCTCGCGCAGGCCAAGGCGCAGGACGTCGCGGAGAACCTGCCCGACGAGCTGGCGGACGCCGACGACCTGGTGGTCGTGGGCTGCGACTCGATGCTGGAGATCGACGGGCAGATCCTCGGCAAGCCGCGCGACGCCGACGACGCGGTGCAGCGGTGGCGGACGATGCGGGGCAACAGCGGCGTGCTGCACACCGGTCACTGGCTGATGGACGAGCGCGCACCGGGTGCGGAGCCGACGCCGGGCCGCCTGGGCGCCGGCCGCGGCGCGGTGCTGGGCGCGACCTCGTCGACGATCGTCCACTTCGCCGACCTGTCCGACGCCGAGATCGCCGCCTACGTGGCGACGCGCGAGCCGCTGGCCGTCGCCGGGGCGTTCACGATCGACGGGCTCGGCGGCGCGTTCGTCGAGCGGATCGAGGGTGACCACCACGGCGTCGTCGGGATCAGCCTGCCGCTGCTGCGCTCGCTGCTCGCCGAGATCGACGTGACCATCCCGGACCTCTGGCGCCGCTGACCCGAGCCGGTCACGTCTGCAACCAGCCGCACCTGGGACAGGAGCACGCTCAAGGTTCGGGCTGCTGCCACACCAGCCACTCTCGTCACAAGTGCGGCTGGTTGCTGACGAGGGTTGTCGCGTTTCGACACCGGGAGGGGTCGCCGAGACCGGATCGGCACGATGTCGTCGTCGGAAACCTACAAAAGCGGTTCCGAAGGGCTTGGCCGGTTCCCCAATCTTGCGCGGCGGTGCCTGCAGCGCACAGGCGAGCGCGGGTGATCGCGTTACGGTGAGCCGTGCCTGCCATCTCCAAGGTCCTCATCGCCAACCGCGGTGAGATCGCCGTCCGCATCGCCCGCGCCTGTCGAGACGCCCGGATCGGCTCCGTCGCCGTCTACGCCGACCAGGACCGCGAGGCCCAGCACGTCAAGCTCGCCGACGAGGCGTTCGCGCTGGACGGCGCGCGCGCCGCCGACACGTACCTGGACGTCGCCAAGCTGCTCGACGTCGCCAAGCGCTCCGGCGCCGACGCCGTCCACCCGGGCTACGGGTTCCTGTCGGAGAACGCGGGCTTCGCGCAGGCGGTCATCGACGCGGGTCTGACGTGGATCGGCCCGCCGCCCGCCGCGATCGACGCGCTCGGCGACAAGGTGAGCGCGCGGCACATCGCCCAGCGCGCCGGAGCGCCCCTGGTCGCGGGCACGCCCGACCCGGTCGACGGCGTCGAGGAGATCCACGCGTTCGTGGCCGAGCACGGCCTGCCCGTCGCGATCAAGGCGGCGTTCGGCGGCGGTGGTCGCGGCCTGAAGGTCGTGCACGAGGCGGCCGACATCGACGAGTCGTACGCGTCGGCGGTCCGCGAGGCCGTCGGCGCCTTCGGGCGCGGCGAGTGCTTCGTCGAGCGGTACATCGAGCGCCCGCGCCACGTCGAGACGCAGTGCCTGGCGGACGAGCACGGCACGGTCGTCGTCGTCAGCACGCGCGACTGCTCGCTGCAGCGCCGTCACCAGAAGCTGGTCGAGGAGGCGCCCGCACCGTTCCTGACCGACGCGCAGCGCGAGCAGCTGGTCAGCTCGAGCATCGCCATCCTGCGCGAGGCGAAGTACGTCGGCGCCGGGACCTGCGAGTTCCTGGTCGGCAAGGACGGCACCATCTCCTTCCTCGAGGTGAACACGCGTCTCCAGGTGGAGCACCCCGTCACCGAGGAGATCAGCGGCATCGACCTGGTCCGCGAGCAGCTGCGCATCGCCGCCGGCGAACCGCTGGGCTACGACCGCGTCGAGACGCGCGGCCACTCGTTCGAGTTCCGCCTCAACGGCGAGGACCCGGCCGCGAACTTCCTGCCGGCCCCCGGCCGCATCAGCACGCTGCGCTACCCGTCCGGCCCCGGCGTGCGCGTCGACTCGGGTGTCGTCGAGGGCGACAGCGTCTCGGGCGCGTTCGACTCGATGATCGCCAAGCTGATCGTCACCGGCGCCACCCGCACGCAGGCCGCCGAGCGCGCCCGCCGCGCGCTCGCCGAGCTCGAGATCGTCGGCATCCCGACCGTGGTCCCGTTCCACCGCGCGGTCATGGACAGCGAGGCCTTCGTCCCGGCTGACGCCGACCAGCCGTTCGCCGTGCACACCCGCTGGATCGAGACCGAGTTCACCGACACGCTCGCGACGCTGGGCAAAGCGCCGCAGACGCCCGACGACGAGCAGGAGGCCCCCAGCCTCGAGCGCGTCGTCGTGGAGGTGGGCGGCAAGCGGCTCGAGGTCGTCCTGCCCGCAGCGCTGGCGCTGTCCCGCGGCGCCGGCCGGGCCGCGCCCGCTCGTCGTCCGGCGGCCCGCCGCGCCGGCCCTGCCCGCGCGTCCGCGAACGGCACCACGCTCGCCTCCCCCATGCAGGGCACGATCGTGAAGGTGGCCGTCGCCGAGGGCACGCAGGTCGCCGAGGGCGACCTCGTCGTGGTGCTCGAGGCCATGAAGATGGAGCAGCCGCTGGTCGCGCACCGCGCCGGCACCGTGACCGGTCTCGCGGCCGGTGTCGGTGCGAGCGTCAGCGCCGGGACCGCGATCTGCGACATCGTCGGCTGATCCCACCCGTGGGAGCCGCGCACGTGCCGGACCATCCGCGCCAGCCCGGCGACGGGTGGGTGGACTGCGCGTGCGGGCACCGGCACTGGGGCCTGCACGGCGCGGCGGGGCTGCTGCTGGTGCGGCGCGCGCCGGACGGCAGACCGACGGCGGTGGTCCTGCAGCACCGGGCGGCGTGGAGCCACCACGGCGGCACGTGGGGTCTGCCGGGCGGCGCACAGCAGCCCGGTGAGACCGCCGAGCAGGCGGCGCTGCGCGAGGCCCACGAGGAGGCGGGCATCGACGCGGCCGCCGTCGGCGTGCGCGGCTCGTCGGTCCTGCAGCACCCGGACTGGTCCTATACGACGGTCGTCGCCGACGAGCTCGCGCCGATCGTCCCGGCGGTCACGGACGCCGAGTCCGACGAGGTCCGCTGGGTCCCGCTCGACGAGATCGAGACCCTCCCCCTCCTGCCGGCGTTCGCCGATGCGTGGCCGGAGCTCCGCTCCCGCTTCGTCGCCGGCGACTGACCGGCGCCCGGCCGCGGCGACGGATCAGCCGACTCCGTTGCGCGCAAGGACCGGCGTGAATGAGTCGCTTGCGTGATGAACCAGTCGGTCGCGCCCGACTGGTTCAGGTGCGACCGACTGATCGCCGACCGACCGGCGGGCGGGTGGCGCGCGTCACAGGGCCGAGTTTGCGGACGACTGTCGTCAGGACGCCCTGCGCGGAGTAATGTCCCCCGTCGGTGAGGCAAGCCTTTCCTCATCCGTCGCCCCTGGGCGTCGCGAACGTCGGAGAGCCCATGGTCGCCAACTTCCTCATCGGTCTGCGCGAAGGACTGGAAGCAGCCCTCGTCGTCAGCATCCTCGTGGCGTACCTGGTCAAGACCGGTCGCCGTGACCTCCTGCCCGCGCTCTGGGCGGGGGTCGGCGTCGCGATCGCGCTGTCGCTCGCGTTCGGCGCGCTGCTGACGTTCGGCCCGCAGGGTCTGTCGTTCGAGGCGCAGGAGGCGATCGGCGGCTCGCTGTCGATCGTCGCCGTCGGCCTGATCACCTGGATGATCTTCTGGATGGCCAAGACGGCCCGCCACCTCAAGGCGGACCTGCAGCACAAGCTCGACGACGCCATCGCGGCGGGCAGGAAGGCCGTCGCCGTCATGGCGCTGCTGGCCGTCGGACGCGAGGGCCTGGAGACCGCCCTGTTCCTGTGGGCCGGCGCCAAGGCGACGAGCTCGACGACCAAGCCGCTGATCGGTGCGGCGCTCGGCATCGCGACGGCCGTCGTGCTGGCCTGGCTCATGTACCGCGGCGCGGTCAGGCTCAACCTGCGGGTCTTCTTCGCGTGGACGGGGCTGTTCCTCGTCTTCGTCGCCGCCGGCGTCCTGTCCTACGGCGTCCACGACCTGCAGGAGGCCGGCATCCTGCCGGGCCTGAACAACCTGGCGTTCGACGTCTCGAGCACCATCCCGCCCAGCAGCTGGTACGGCACGTTGCTCAAGGGCATCTTCAACTTCACGCCGGCCACCACCTGGTTGCAGCTGGTCGCGTACGTCGCGTACCTGGTGCCGGTCCTGCTCATCTTCGTCCGCACCACCTGGGGGCGTCACACCCCCGCTCCCGCCGCGCCTGCCCAGGCGCCGGCCACCGTCTGAGAAGGAGTCCGATGTCCCGCTCCACCGTCGGCGCGCTCGCGCTCGCCGCCCTCGTCCTGCCCCTCGCCGCGGGCTGCGTCTCTAACGAGACCTCGCCGTCCGCCAGCGGATCGACCGCCCCCGGCACGCTGACCGTCAGCTCGACCGCGGACGCGTGCGACGTCTCGTCGGCCGAGGCCCCCAGCGGGAACATCACCTTCAAGGTGACGAACGACGGCTCCGACGTCACCGAGTTCTACCTGCTCGGCGAGGACGGCCTGCGCGTCATCTCCGAGGTGGAGAACGTGGGCCCCGGCATCAGCCGCGACCTCGTCGTGCAGGCGAAGCCGGGCACCTACTGGACGGCGTGCAAGCCGGGCATGGTGGGCGACGGCATCCGCGCCAAGTTCACGGTCACGGACTCCGGCACCGAGGTGGGGCCGACGGGCGACACCGCCGACCAGCTCAAGACCGCCGAGACCCAGTACGTGGGCTACGTGAAGGACCAGGTGGGCGCGCTCATCGCGGGCACGCAGGAGTTCGCGGCGGCGTACAAGGCCGGGGACGACGAGAAGGCGAAGGCCCTCTACGCCCCGACACGCGCCCACTGGGAGCGGATCGAGCCGGTCGCCGAGTCGTTCGGCGACCTGGACCCGCTGACCGACGCGCGCGAGGCCGACCTCGAGGACGGCCAGACCTGGAGCGGCTGGCACTACATCGAGAAGGACCTGTGGCAGCCGACCGCGAAGGAGAACGGCGGCAAGGAGTACACGCCGCTGACCGACGCGCAGCGCCAGACGGCGGCCGACGACCTGGTGAAGTACACCCAGCAGCTCGTCGACGAGGTGAACAAGCCCGACTTCACGTTCCAGGCGTTCCAGATCGCCAACGGCGCCAAGGGCCTGCTCGACGAGGTCGCGAGCAGCAAGGTCACCGGCGAGGAGGAGACCTGGTCGCACACCGACCTGTACGACTTCCAGGCCAACGTGGACGGTGCCCGCGTGGGCTACGAGGGCCTGGCCGACGTGGTCAAGGAGAAGAACCCCGACCTGGCCTCGGAGCTCGACCAGCGGTTCACCGAGATCGACGCGCTGCTGGCCCAGCAGGGCTCGATCGAGAAGGGCTTCACGTCCTACGACAAGCTCAGCCAGGACCAGGTCAAGGCGCTCGCGTCGGCCGTCGACGCCCTGTCCGAGCCGCTGTCGCAGCTGACCACGACCGTCACCGGTTCCTGAGTCGTCCGTGTCCTCCCCCCAGGACCACGGCGACGACCAGCCGCTCGACCCGTCCGACGCCTCGCCCGCGCCGGACGGGTCGGGTGAGCAGTCCCCCGTCACGCTGACCCGCCGCGCCGTGCTCGGCCTCGGCGGCGGCCTCGCCGTCGCCGGATTCGCGGGCGGGTACGTCGCCGGGCGCGCGACCCAGCCGGCGGCCGCCGCGGTGGCCACCGGCACCGCAGCGACCTACGCCTTCACCGGCGCACACCAGGCGGGCATCGTCACGCCCGCGCAGGACCGCCTCTACCTGGCCGCGTTCGACGTCTCGCCGAGCACCACGCGCGACGACCTCGTCGCGCTGCTGCGACGCTGGACGACCATGGCCGCGCGCATGACGCAGGGCCTGGGCGCGGGCCCGTACGGTCCGTCGTCGGGCCCGTACGACGCACCGCCCGACGACACGGGCGAGGCCGCCGACCTCCCGCCGGCCGGCCTGACCGTCACGTTCGGCTTCGGCCGGACGCTCTTCGTCGACGCTGCGGGCACGGACCGCTTCGGGCTGGCGGCCCGACTGCCCGACGCCCTCGTCGAGCTGCCGCACTTCGCGTCCGACGACCTGGACCCCGCCCGTACCGGCGGCGACCTGGTGGTGCAGGCGTGCGCCGACGACCCCCAGGTAGCCGTTCACGCCATCCGCAACCTGTCGCGCGCCGCGTTCGGGTCGGCGACGATCCGCTGGACGCAGCTCGGCTACGGGCGCACCGCGTCGACGTCGACCACCCAGAAGACGCCGCGCAACCTGTTCGGCTTCAAGGACGGCACCGCCAACGTCAAGGCGGAGGAGACGGGCGCGCTCGACGAGCACGTGTGGGTGCCGGCGTCCGCCGCGGACGCCGACTCGAACGACTCCGCGTGGATGACGGGCGGCTCCTACCTCGTCGCGCGGCGCATCAACATGCGCATCGAGCAGTGGGACCGCACGTCGCTGCGGGAGCAGGAGGGCCTCGTCGGGCGGACCAAGGGCGAGGGTGCGCCGCTGTCCGGCGGGACCGAGTTCACCGAGCCGGACTTCGACGAGCAGGGCGGCGACGGCACGCCGCTCATCGCGACCGACGCGCACGTGCGGCTCGCCCACCCGGACTTCAACGACGGCGTCCGGCTCCTGCGCCGCGGGTACAACTTCACCGACGGCAACGACTCCCTGGGCCGGCTGGACGCGGGGTTGTTCTTCCTCGCGTTCGTCACAGACCCGCGCACGCACTTCGTCCCGATGCAGTCGCAGCTCTCGCGGGGCGACGGACTCATGGAGTACCTGGTGCACACGGGGTCGGGCCTGTTCGCCGTGCCACCGGGCATCCCGGACGGATCGCTGGTGCTGGGCGCCGACGGTACGCCGCTGACCACCGCGCAGTCCCCGTTCGTCGGCCAGGCGCTGTTCACGTGACGCCGTCCGCCCGACGACGGCACGCGCGCCGACCGGTAGCCTCGCAGGAGTGAGCCAGCAGCCCGCCGACGCACGCCCCACGGCCACTCCCCCCGATGCCGGGATCCCGACGCGCGTGTGGCTGGTCGCCACCTTGACCGTGTCCGCGCTCGAGATGATCCGGGCGAGCGGACCGCTGCTGGATCGTGCCTTCGCGACGAGCGCGCTGGTCGCAGGGAGCACCGCGCTCGGCACGTACGCGGCCTCGGGTCTCGTGGCAGCGGCCGCGCTGCTGGTCTCCCGACGAGCGGACGGGGTGCCGTCGGCGCGGACGGTGCTCGCCGCCGCGGGTGCACTGGCGGTCGGCCGCGTCGCCGCGCAGGCCGTCGCGGGCGACGCACTGTTCTGGGTCGGCCTCGTCACCGTCGCGCTCGCGCTCGCAGCCCTGACGCTCGCGGTCGCGTTCGTCGCCGGCCGGCCCGGCGGCGGCCGGCAGGCCGCGATCGGGCTGCTGCTGGGCAGCGGGCTCTCCGTCGGCCTGCAGATGGTGCTCGGCACGTGGGACGCCGTGTGGCGACCCGGCTGGTCCGGGTGGGTGGTGGCGCTCGTCATCGCCTGCGCGCCTCTGCTCACAGGCCGGTCGCTGTCGGGCTCACACGCCGCCGCCGCGCCCGCAACCGGCCGCCCACGTCGGCTGTGGGCGCTCGGGCCCTTCCTGGCGCTGACCGCGATGATCCTGGCCAACCCGGCGTTCGTCGCGTCGCAGACCGGGATCTCGCTCGGCATCGCGGGACTGCTGCTGGTGGTCGCGGGGTCCGTGGCGATCTGGCTGCTGCTCCGCCCCGAGGTCTGGCCCGGAGTGGTCAGGCCGGGCGCGGTCGCGCTCGTCGTCCTCGCCACGGCGGGGACCATGTGGTGGACCGGCGCGCTGTCGCTCGTCGCGATCGTGGTGCTGCAGCTCGCCGTCGGCATCGTCGCGACCGTGGCGCTCACGCAGCACAAGCAGACGCCACGCGGCGTCTGGCGCACCGCGGGCGTCGTCGCGCTGACCGGCGTCGGCACTGTGGCACCGCTCGTGCTCTACATGCTCGACTACGACGTCCCGCTGCCCGTCGACAACGTCTGGGTGGTGGTCGCGGCGGCCGCGGTCGTGGCGGGCGCCGGGCTCCGGCGGCGGATCCCCGACGGACCGGGCGCCGCCGATGCCGCGGCCGTCGACGGTCGCGGCACCGAACGCATCCCGCCGCGCATCAACGCCATGCGCTGGCTGATGGCCCCCGCGCTCGTGCTCGCGCTCGTCGCGCTCGTCCCCGTCGGCGCGAGCACCACCGGGCCCGACGTCCCGGCGCGAGCGTCGTCGGACACCCCGACGATCCTCACGTGGAACCTGCACTACGGCGTCAGCCCCGGTACGGCCGTCGACCTCGAGGGCATCGCCCGGACCATCGCCGCCCAGCACCCGGACGTCGTGACGCTGCAGGAGGTCGAGCGCGGGTGGATCTTCGGCGGTGGCACCGACATGGCGACCTGGCTGGCCAACCGGCTGGGCATGACGATGCGCTTCGCCCCCGCCGCCGACCGGCAGTTCGGCAACGTGATCCTGTCCCGCTCCGCGCTCGCGCACGTCGCCGTCCACCCGCTGCCGTACGGCGCCGGCCCGCAGAACCGCTCTGCCCTGTCCGCGACCATGGTCACGCGCGACGGCAGTGCCGTGCGTGTGACGTCGGTGCACCTGCAGCACCGTGAGGAGAACACGCCCACGCGCCTGGACCAGCTCGATGCGCTCTTGGCCGACGAGCCCGTCGACGGGCCGTCGTTGCTGGCCGGCGACCTCAACGCCGAGCCCGGCTGGCCCGAGATCGACCTGCTCGAGGGGGCCGGCTGGGTCAGCGCGGTCGACACGGCGGGCGATCCCGACTCACTCACCTCACCGAGCGCCGACCCGGACGCCCGCATCGACTGGATCTTCGGCCAGCAGATCACGTTCGACCAGGTCGAGGTGCTGACCACGCCGCGCGAGTCCGACCACCTCCCGGTCGTCGCCCGCGCGACCCCGGTGAGCTGAGGAGGGGCGCCCACCTCTGCTCGCGGGTTCCTCGTCGAAGCGCGGGTTGCAGCACGCGACTCGACGAGGAATCCGCGACCCGAGCCGCTCGAGTCCTCTGCGGGGTCAGTCCTCGACCTTGTGGTGGAGCATGCGGGCCACCTCCGCGATCGTCCCGCTCATCGACGGGTAGACGGTGATGGCCTCCGCGACCTGGTCGGTCGTCATGCGGTGGGTGACCGCCAGCGTGAGCGGGAAGACGGACTCGCTCGCACGCGGGCCGACGAGGACGGCGCCGAGCACGGTCCCCGAGGCAGGGTGCGCGAAGATCTTGATGAACCCCTCGCGCACGCCCAGCATCTTGGCGCGCGGGTTGCGCGAGATCGGCAGCATGCTGACGGTGTACGGCATGTCCATCGCGTGCATCCGCGACTCCGACAGGCCCACGGTCGCGATCTCGGGCGCCGTGAAGATGTTGGCGGACACGCCTCGCAGCGACAGCGGCTTCACGGCGTCGCCGAGCGCGTGCGACATGGCGATGCGGCCCTGCGTGGCGGCGACCGACGCGAGCGGCAGGACGCCCGTCACGTCACCGGCCGCGTAGATCCCGCGCGCCGACGTCCGCGACACCTTGTCCACCTGGATGTGCCCCGACGGGGACAGGCGCACGCCCGCCTCCTCCAGCCCGAGCCCGGCCGTCGTCGGGACGGAGCCCACCGCGAACAGCACGTGCGAGCCTTCCACCTCCCGACCGTCCGCCAGGGTCACGACGACACCGTCGGCGGTCCGCCGCGCCCCTTCGGCCCGCGACTTCGACAGCACCGTCATGCCGCGCCCCTTGAACACGCCCTCGAGCAGCTCGGCGGCGTCCGCGTCCTCGCCGGGCAGCACCCGGTCGCGCGACGAGACGAGCGTGACGTCCGCACCGAGCGCCGTGTACGCCCCGGCGAACTCGGCGCCCGTGACGCCCGAGCCGACGACGATCAGCTTCTCCGGCAGGCTCGTCAGGTCGTAGAGCTGCGTCCACGTGAGGATGCGCTCGCCGTCCGGCCGGGCCGTCGGCAGCTCGCGCGGCGTCGCGCCGGTCGCGACGAGCACGACGTCGGCCTCGAGCACCTCGTCGGCCACGCCCTCCTGCGTGCTGACGACCACCCGCGTGGGCCCGTCGAGCCGGCCCGAGCCGAGCAGGATGCGGACGCCCTCGCGCTCCAGCCGCCCACGGATGTCCGCGCTCTGCGCGGCCGCGAGCGCCTTGACGCGCGTGTTCACGGCCGCGAGGTCGATGTGGTGGCGGGCGACGTGGCCGGACGCCGCCAGGCCGTCCGCGCGGATGCCCAGCTCGGGGGCGCGGTCCGCGATGGTCAGCCACTCCGCGGTCGCGATGAGCGTCTTGGACGGCATGACGTCCGTCAGGACGGCCGCACCCCCCAGCCCGGCCCGCTCGACGACGGTCACGTCCGCACCCAGGCGGCGCGCGACGAGAGCCGCCTCGTACCCGCCCGGACCACCTCCGACGACGACGACACGGCTGGTGGGGGTCACGGGCGCATCCGCGGGTGTGCTCACAGGGGACATTGTGCCGTCACCCAGGTGCTCCGGCAGGGGTTTAGCCTCGTGCCATGAGCGACGTCACAGACCTGGACGACCCCACTACCGACCCGTTCGACGCCGCGCGGGAGGCGGCTGCCTACCTGGCGCAGGCCACCGGCGTGGAGCGGCACGACGTCGCCCTCGTGCTCGGCAGCGGCTGGGGCGGGGCCGCGGACCTGCTGGGCGAGACGGTCGCCGAGATCCCGAGCACCGACGTGCCCGGGTTCTCCGCCGCGGCCGTCGTCGGGCACTCCGGCGTCATCCGGTCGGTGCGGATCGAGGCGACGGGCAAGCACGCGCTCGTGCTGGGCTCGCGCACGCACCTGTACGAGGGCCGGGGCGTCCGGCGGGTCGTGCACGGCGTGCGGACGGCGGCTGCTGCCGGCGCGACGACGGTCGTGCTGACCAACGGGTGCGGCGGCCTGAACCTCGAGTGGAACCCCGGCACCCCGGTCCTCATCCGCGACCACATCAACCTGACGGCCACGTCGCCCCTGGAGGGCGCCACCTTCGTCGACCTCACCGACCTGTACTCGCAGCGTCTGCGCGACCTGGCGCACGAGGTCGACGCGAGCCTGGGCGAGGGCGTGTACGTGCAGTTCCCCGGGCCGCACTACGAGACGCCGGCCGAGGTGCGGATGGCCGGGATCCTGGGCGGCGACCTGGTCGGCATGTCGACGACGCTCGAGGCGATCGCCGCGCGGCACGCCGGTCTGGAGGTGCTGGGCGTCTCGCTGGTCACCAACTTCGGCGCCGGCATCAGCCCCACGCCCCTCGCCCACGCCGAGGTGCTGGAGGCCGGCGCCGCCGCCGGGCCGCGGATCAGCGCGCTGCTGGCGGAGGTCATCAAGCGCCTCTGACGCGCTCGTGTCGTGGGGGGCGGCCGGCGCTACTACGGTGAGTTCATGGACGGCAGCGGCACGACGCCAGAGCAGGACTGGGCTGACCTGGAGCAGCAGGTCAGGACGTGGATCGACGACGACCCGGACCGTGACACGGCCGACGAGCTGCGACGCCTGCTCGAGCTCGCCGACCACGCCCCGGAGGGCCTCACGGACGGCGTCGACCCCACCCCGCAGCAGCAGCTCACGCTGCAGACCCGGTGGGCGGCGCGCGACGAGCTCGCCGACCGGTTCAGCGGTCTGCTGCAGTTCGGCACCGCGGGCCTGCGCGGCCGGCTGGGTGGCGGTCCGCACCGGATGAACCGCGCGGTCGTCATCCGCGCGGCCTCCGGCATCGCCGACTACCTGCTCGGCGAGCTCGACGGCGTGAGCCCGGCGCCCGTGGTCGTCGTCGGTTACGACGCCCGGCACAAGTCGCACGACTTCGCTCTCGACACCGCGGCCGTGCTGACGGCCGTGGGCATCGACGTCCGGCTGATGCCCGGGCCGCTGCCCACACCCGTGCTCGCGTTCGCGGTCCGGCACCTGGAGGCCGACGCCGGGATCATGGTCACGGCGTCGCACAACCCGCCGCAGGACAACGGCTACAAGGTGTACCTCGGCGGTCGCGTGGTCACGGACGCCGGTCAGGGTGCGCAGATCGTCGCGCCGGTCGACGAGGCCATCGCGCACGAGATCGCGCGCGTGCCGTCGGTCGCGTCGGTGCCGCGCGCGGCGAACGGCTGGACCGTGCTGGACCAGGGCATCGTCGACGCGTACGTGTCGACGGTCGTCGCGCTGGCCGACCCGGCCGACCGGGCTGCGGCGGCGAACCTGCGCATCGTCCTGACGCCGCTGCACGGCGTGGGCGGCGAGGTCGCCGCACGGGTGCTCGCCGAGGCCGGGTTCACCGACGTCCTCGTCGTGCCGGAACAGGCCGAGCCGGACGGAGACTTCCCCAGCGTCGCATTCCCCAACCCCGAGGAGCCGGGTGCGATCGACCTGGCGCTGGGGCTCGCGTCCGACGAGCGCGCCGACCTGGTGCTCGCGCTCGACCCCGACGCCGACCGCTGCGCCGCCGCCGTGCAGGACCTGCGCGCACGCTTCCACCGCGGTCCCGACACGGCCGCCGCCGAGGGCTGGCGCATGCTGCACGGCGACGAGACCGGCGCCCTGCTGGGCTCGGAGGTCGCCGACCGGCTCGCGGCGTCGGAAGGCCCGCTGGACCCGGGCGCGAGGTTCGCGTCGTCGATCGTCTCCTCGCGCCTGCTGGCCCGCATCGCGGGCTCGGCCGGGATCGAGCACTCGCAGACGCTCACCGGCTTCAAGTGGATCTCCCGCGTCGACGGGCTCGTGTTCGGCTACGAGGAGGCCCTCGGGTACTGCGTGGACCCTGCGCACGTGCGCGACAAGGACGGGATCAGCGCGGCGCTGCTCGTCGCGGGCGCGGCGGCACGTCTCAAGGCGCAGGGGCACACCGTGTTCTGGGTGCTCGACAACCTCGCACGCACCCACGGCCTGCACCTGACCGACCAGGTGTCCGCTCGCTTCGCCGACCTGGACCAGATCGGCGCGACCGTGGACCGCATCCGGTCCGCCCCCCCGGCCACGATCGGCGGCTCGCCCGTCACCGAGGTCGTCGACCTGGCCGCCGGCACGGACGACGACCGCGGCGGCCTGCCCGCCACCGAGGGCCTGCGGCTGCTGACCCAGGACGGCACGCGTGTCGTCGTGCGGCCCAGCGGGACCGAGCCCAAGGTCAAGTGCTACCTCGAGGTGATCGAGCCGGTCGATCCCGACGCCGACCACGACGCCGTCACGCAGGCCCGGCACGCCGCTCGCCACCGCCTGGACCAGGTGGCGGGCGACATGCGCGCGGCGCTGGGCATCTGAGCCGGGGTCAGTAACCCGCGTCGGCCTCCAGCCCTGCGAGCACGGCCGCGGTCCCGGACAGCCCCAGCCGCGTCGCGCCGGCGTCGACCATCGCCAGCGCCGCCTCCGCGGTCCGGATCCCGCCGGACGCCTTGACGCCGAGCGCGTCGCCGACGGTCTCGCGCATGAGCCGCACGGCGTGGACGGTCGCGCCGCCGGCGGGGTGGAAGCCGGTGGACGTCTTGACGAAGTCGGCACCCGCGGCCTGCGCGGCGCGGCAGACGGCGACGATGGCCTCGTCGGACAGGGCGGCCGACTCGATGATGACCTTCAGCACGACCCCTGCGGTCGCGGCCCGCACGGCGGCGATGTCCGCCTGCACGTCGTCGTACCGCCCCTCGATCGCGGCGCCGACGTCGATCACCATGTCGACCTCGTCGGCCCCGTCCGCGACGGACTGCGCCGCCTCCGCCGCCTTGACGGGCGTGCGGTGCTTGCCCGACGGGAACCCGCAGACCGTGGCCACCTTCAGGCCGCCCGCGTCGACGGGCAGGAACGACGGCGAGATGCACACGGAGTACACGCCCAGGCTCACGCCCTCGGCGATCAGCGCGGCGACGTCGTCGCGCGTCGCCTCCGGCTTGAGCAGCGTGTGGTCGACGAGCTGGGCCAGCGTGGCGGGATCGGTGCTCATGCGCGGTGCCTTCCTCCCCGGGCCGCGGCGTACGCGGGCCGGATCACGGTGTCGACGAGCGCGACCCGCTCGTCGTGGTGGACGAAGGACGCCATCGCGGCGGTGACCGCGACGTCCTCCAGGTCGTTCAGCGTCCAGCCTGCCTCCTGCACCAGGAGCGTGAGCTCCCGGGACAGCGAGGTGCCGGACTGCAGGCGGTTGTCGGTGTTGACGGTGACGGCGAACCCGAGCGTGCGCAGGCGCGTGACGGGGTGAGCGGCGACGTTCTCCGCGCCGCCGGTCTGGAGGTTCGACGACGGGCACAGCTCCAGCGGGACGCGACGGTCGCGGACCCAGTGGGCCAACGCGCCCAGGTCGTCGCCGTGCACGTCCTCGAGGAGCGCGACGCCGTGCCCGATCCGGACCGCACCCGCGGACCGGATCGCGTCGCCGATCGAGTCGGCCCCCGCCGCCTCGCCCGCGTGCACGGTGGCCGGCAGGAGCGCGTCGCGGACCAGGTCGAAGGCCGACGACAGGCGCGAGGCCGGGAAGCCGACCTCCGGACCCGCGATGTCGAAGCCGACGACGCCTCGGTCGCGGTTGGCGACCGCGAGCGCCGCGATCTCGTCGGCCCGGTCCAGGTGCCGCATCGCGGACAGGACGGTCCCGACGCGGGTGCCGGTCTGCTCGGCCCCCTCGTCGAACCCGGCCTGCACCGCGTCGACGACGTCCTGCAGCGAGAGCCCGCGCCGCAGGTGCTGCTCGGGCGCGTAGCGGATCTCCGCCAGCACCACGCCCTCCGCGGCCAGGTCGAGCACGGCCTCGCGGGCGACCCGCTGCAGGTGCTCGGGGGTCTGCATGACGGCGATCGTGTGCTCGAACGTCTCCAGGTACCGCTCGAGCGTGCCCGCGCTCGCCGCGTCGACGAACCACCGGGCCAGCTCGTCGGGGTCGGTCGACGGCAGCTCGTGCTCGATCTCCGCCGCCAGCTCCACGATCGTCGTCGGGCGCAGGCCGCCGTCCAGGTGGTCGTGCAGCAGGACCTTGGGCAGCGCGGGGACCAGCTCGGCCAGCTCGGCTGGTGTCACGCGATGCCGTCTTCGTCGTCCAGGCCCACCTCGGTGTCCTGCTCGACCACGTCGGCCTCGTCGGCCTCGCCCTCCAGGTCGGGGCGCGCGAACGCGGGCTCGTACTCGTCGGGGTCCTCGGGCGGGTCCAGGTCGTCGACGAGGCGCACGGGCTCGTCGGACGCGCTCGGCTCCAGGCCCGCGTCGCGCCAGGCGTCGGATCCGGGAACGGTGCTCATGGTTCCTCCTTCGGTCGGCGGACCTCCATCGTGCTCCGGCGCGCCCGTGAGCGCACCGGGACGGGCGGGGTCAGGCACCGATGCGATCGATGACCAACGGGCGGTCGGGCACGTCGGCTGCGGTCCCGACGACGATGCCACCGGCCAGCGCCTGGCGCGCACGCTCGAACCGCTCCGGGGTGTCGGTGTGCAGGGTCAGCAGCGGCTGTCCCTTGCGGACGGCGTCTCCTGGCCGCGCGTGGAGCTCGACGCCGGCACCGGCCTGCACGGGGTCCTCCTTGCGAGCGCGACCCGCCCCCAGACGCCAGGCCGCGACGCCCACCGCGTACGCGTCGAGCGTGGTCAGCACGCCGTCGGACTCCGCCAGCACCTGCTCGGTCTCGCGCGCGACGGGCAGGTCCGCGTCCGCGTCCCCGCCCTGCGCCTCGATCATGGCGCGCCACCTGTCCATGGCACGCCCGTCCGCGAGGGCCGCGGCGGGATCGGCGTCGGGCCGACCCGCGGCGTCGAGCATCTCGCGCGCCAGCGCGATCGTCAGCTCGACGACGTCCGCGGGGCCGCCGCCGGCGAGCACCTCGACCGACTCCCGCACCTCGAGCGCGTTACCGGCGGTCAGCCCCAGCGGGACGTCCATGTCGGTCAGCAGCGCCACCGTGTGCACACCCGCATCGGTGCCCAGCTCGACCATCGTCCGCGCCAGCTCCGTGGCGCGGTCCAGGTCCTTCATGAACGCACCCGACCCGACCTTCACGTCGAGCACCAGCGACCCGGTGCCCTCGGCGATCTTCTTGCTCATGATCGAGCTCGCGATCAGCGGGATCGCCTCGACCGTGCCCGTGACGTCGCGCAGCGCGTACAGCTTGCGGTCGGCCGGCGCGAGCCCGGACCCCGCCTGGCAGATCACCGCGCCGACGTCCTCGAGCTGACGCATCATCTCGTCGTTCCTCAGCGCCGCACGCCAGCCGGGGATGGACTCGAGCTTGTCGAGCGTGCCGCCCGTGTGACCCAGGCCGCGGCCCGACAGCTGCGGGACGGCCACGTCGAACACCGCCACCAGCGGGGCCAGCGGCAGCGTGATCTTGTCACCCACACCGCCCGTCGAGTGCTTGTCGGAGGTCGGCCGGCTCAGGTGCGAGAACGACATCCGCTCGCCCGACGCGATCATCGCCGCCGTCCAGCGCGCGATCTCCGCGCGGTCCATCCCGTTGAGCAGGATCGCCATCGTCAGGGCGGACATCTGCTCCTCGGCCACCGCGCCGCGCGTGTACGCGTCGATGACCCAGTCGATCTGCTCGTCGCTCAGCCGGTGCCCGTCGCGCTTGGCGACGATCACCTCGACCGCATCGAAGCTCATGCGCGTTCCTCCAGGTCGGCCGGCCCGAACGCGTCGGGCAGCACCTCGGTCATGGGGCGGACACCGCTGACGGTCTCCACCTGCAGCCGCGCGCCGCCGTGCTCCCACAGCAGCTGGCGGCAGCGCCCGCACGGCATCAGCACGTTGCCGTGCCCGTCGACGCACGTGAACGCGACCAGGCGTCCGCCGCCGGAGACCGTCAGCGCGGACACCAGGCTGCACTCCGCGCACAGCGTCACGCCGTAGCTCGCGTTCTCCACGTTGCAGCCGACAACGACACGACCGTCGTCGACCAGAGCAGCGGCCCCCACCGGGAAGTGCGAGTACGGCACGTACGCCTTGTGCATCACGTCCGTCGCGGCGGCGCGCAGGCCGTCCCAGTCGATGTCCACGTCAGCCCTTCACGTACGGCTCGCCGGACGCGGCCGGCGGGCGCGAACGCCCGACGAGTCCCGCGACGGCCAGGATCGTCACGACGTACGGCAGCATCAGCATGAACTGGCTGGGGACCGGTGCGCCGACAATGCTGAGGGTGCCTTCCAGGTTCGAGGCGAACCCGAACAGCAGAGCGGCCAGCGCGGCTCGGACCGGGTCCCACTTGCCGAAGATGACGGCGGCGAGCGCGATGAACCCTGCCCCCGCGGTCATCTCCTTGCCGAAGCTGGACACCGACACGACGGTGTAGAAGCCGCCGCCGATGCCCGTGATCGCGCCGGCGACGAGCAGCGCCCGGTACCGGGTCCGCTCCACCTTGATGCCCACCGTGTCCGCGGCGGTCGGGTGCTCGCCGACGGCACGGACCCGCAGGCCCCACCGCGTGCGCATGAGCGCGAACCAGACCGCCGGGACCGCCACGTACATCATGTAGACGACGATGGGCTGGTTGAACAAGGCCGGGCCGAGGATCGGGATCTTCGAGAGCAGCGGGATCGCCAGCGAGCCGAAGCGCTCGGTCTGGTTGAACTTCTCCGCGTCGGGGACCATCACGGTCGAGTAGAGGAAGCTCGTGAGCCCGATGACCAGGACGTTCAGCACCACGCCGACGATGACCTGGTTGACCCGGTACTTGATGGCGAAGACGCCGAGCACCAGCGCGACGAGGACGCCGGACAGCACGGCGGCGATCAGTCCCGCCCACGGGCTTCCCGTCAGCGTGCCGACGAAGGCCGCGGTGAAGGCGCCCGCCAGGAGCTGGCCCTCGATCGCGATGTTGACCACGCCGGCACGCTCGCCGATGACCCCGCCGAGGGCACCGAACACGATCGGCACCGACAGCAGGACGGAGCCCGCGATCAGGCGTGAGACCGGGATGTCGCTGTCGCTTCCCGCGCCGGCCCAGGACAGGAACGCGACCAGGAAGGCGAACGCGAACAGGATCGCGACCCAGATCCCGGTCCGCCGGTTGGTCCAGGTCCGGACCACCGAGTACGCCGTCAGCAGCGCCATCACGGCGACGCAGACCCACGCGGTCGCCATGCCGGGAACCTGCAGGTCGCCGATGTCGACCGCTTCGGTGCCCGTGGCGAGGCGGAAGCTCGTGTCCCCCTCGCGAGGAGCCAGCAGGTAGAGGAGCGCCGAGAGGGCGGTGACGACCCCCAGCGTGATCGCGAGCTTGCGGCTGACCGTCACGACGTGACGGTGCACCCCTGGCTCGGGCGTGACCGGGACGGTCGGGGCGAGCGCGGTCATGCGTCCGCTCCCTTCTTCTCCGACGGCGCGGGCTTCGCGTCCTTCGCGGGCTTCGTGGCCTTCGTCGGGCGCACGCCGGGCTGCGGGAGCCGGAAGATGGCGCGCACCAGCGGCGGCGCCGCGATGAACAGCACGATGAGGGACTGGACGACGAGGACGATCTCGATCGGGATGCCCTGCGATGCCTGCATCGTCGAGCCGCCGGCCTTGAACCCGCCGAACAGGATGCCCGCGCCAAGCACGCCAACGGGCTGCGAACCGCCCAGCAGAGCGACAGTGATGGCGTCGAACCCGATCCCCGCGTCGATGTCCGAGCCGAAACCGGTCGTGATCAGCCCCAGGACCTGCGTGCCGCCCGCCAGACCGATGAGCGCGCCCGAGACGAGCATCGCCTCGACCGTCTTGCGCCGGACATCCACACCGGCGACGCGCGCGGCATACGGGTTCTCGCCGACCATCCGGAACGTGAAGCCCATCCGGGACCGCGACAGCAGCCACCAGATCACCACGACGGCGACGAGCGCCACGAGGAAACCCGCGTGCAGCGCGTACTTGTCACCGAACAGCTTGGGGTAGAGCGCCGTGTCCTTCATGGGAGGCGTCTTGGGGTTCGCCGACCCGGGCGCCTGCAGCAGACCCGGGGTCGCCAGGAGGTACGAGAGCAGGTAGAAGGCGACGTAGTTGAGCATGATCGTGACGATCACCTCGTGGGCACCGGTGTACGCCTTGAGGGCACCCGCGATGCCCGCCCACAGGGCGCCTGCCACGGCGCCGGCCACGACCGCGACCAGCAGGTGGATGCCGGCCGGCAGGTCGAAGGCGAACCCGACCCAGCCCGCCGCGGCGGCCGATGCCAGCATCTGGCCCTGCCCACCGATGTTGAACAGCCCTGCGCGGAAGCCGAGCGCGACGCCGAGGCCCGCGAGGATCAGCGGTGTGGCGTACGTCAGCGACTGCATGAACGGTCGGATGCCCGTCGCGAAGTCGTCGGCGCGGTAGTCGTAGACCGCACCGCGGAACAGGGCGGCGTACGCACCCCCGACCGCCTGGCCGATGGCCGAGATCATGTCGCTAGGGCGTGAGAAGAAGTAGCCGGCGGCCTTCTGCACCTCGGGGTCCGTCACGGCGATCATGATCGAGCCCGCGAGCACCGCGAGGATCACGGCTCCGAGGGAGACCGCCCAGCTGCTGGAGGTGGCGCGCCGGAACGCGTCGCTCCAGCGCGCCTCGTCGTCGGACGGCGCCGGCGTGCCCTGCTCCTCCGGGGGAACCGGGACCAGCGCGGTGGCGGGGACGACGGAGTGCTCGTCAGCCGTGCTCACGCTGCATCACCTGCCTCCTGCGGCGGGACGCCGGCCATCATGAGGCCGATGACGTCGCGAGGCGTGTCGGACGGGACGATGCCGACGACCCGACCCCGGTACATGACGATGATCCGGTCACCGAGCGCCGCGGCCTCGTCGAGCTCGGTGGACAGCACGACGACGGGCACACCCGCGTCACGCGTCTCGACGACCCGCTTGTGGATGAACTCGATCGAGCCGACATCGACGCCGCGGGTCGGCTGCGCCGCGACCAGCAGCCGCAGGTCGCGGGACAGCTCACGCGCCAGGACCACCTTCTGCTGGTTGCCGCCGGACAGGCGGCCGGCGGGCGAGTCGATGCTCTGCGTACGGATGTCGAACTCCTCGACCTTCTCGCGGGCGAAGTCGTCGCGGTAGCCCAGCCGCACGGCACCGCGCGCGACGAACGGCGGACCCTCGATCCGGTTGAGCATGAGGTTCTCGGCGACGCTGAACGTCCCGACCAGACCGTCGACACCGCGGTCCTCGGGCACGAACCCGACTCCCGCGTCGATGACCTGGCGGACCGTCCTGCCGACGAGCTCCTTGCCGTCGAGCCGGATGCTGCCGCGCGCACCGGGCTGCAGGCCGGCGAGCGCCTCGGCGAGCTCGGTCTGCCCGTTGCCCTGCACACCGGCGATGACCACGACCTCGCCGCCCTGGACCGTGAAGCTCACGTCGTCCACGAGCACGGTGCCGTTCGCGTCGGTGACCACGAGGTTCTCCACCTCGAGGGCGTTGTCCGTGAGCTGCGGCGCGTCCTTGCGGACCGTCAGCTCGACGGCTCGTCCGACCATGAGCGCAGCCAGCTCGGAGTCGCTGGCTCCGGGGTCGGCCTCGCCGACGATCGCCCCGCGGCGGACGACCGTGATGCGGTCCGCCACCTCGCGGACCTCGCGCAGCTTGTGCGTGATGAAGATGATGGCGGTGCCCGACTCCTTGAGCTGGCGCATGATCGCCATCAGCTCGTCGGTCTCCTGCGGCGTGAGCACGGCGGTCGGCTCGTCGAAGACGAGGACCTTGGCCTCCCGCGAGAGGGCCTTGATGATCTCGACCCGCTGCTGCACGCCGACGGGAAGCTCCTCGACCAGTGCGTCCGGGTCCACGTGGAAGCCGAACCGCTCCGCGCTCTCGCGCACCTGCCGGCGGGCAGCCTCGAGATCGAGCCTGCCGCCCGAGCGCGTCTGCTCGTGGCCGAGCATGACGTTCTCGGCCACCGTGAACACGGGGACGAGCATGAAGTGCTGGTGGACCATGCCGATGCCGGCGGCCATCGCGTCGCCCGGGCCGGCGAAGTGCTGCACCTCGTCGTCGAGGAGGATCTCGCCCTCGTCGGCCGTGTAGAGGCCGTAGAGCA
>Ga0222423_1000287_pt1 | contig 41705 bp, 23 predicted proteins | sample 3A0metagenome_FD_182472 | JGI IMG/M metagenome (GOLD analysis project Ga0222423, IMG submission 182472) | Enriched microbial communities from leaf-cutter ant dump, University of Wisconsin, Madison, United States - 3A0 (version 2) | ecosystem: Environmental > Terrestrial > Nest > Insects nest >...
TCAACCGCCCGTCGGTCAATGGCGTGGTGCCTGAACCCCAGCGCATCTACGCCTATGACCGTCTGGCGCAGCAGACCCGTGCCGGAGAATGGCCGACCTATGGCGGCGGCCTGAGCGCGCAACGCTATGCCGATGGTGCCCAGATTACACCGGCCAATGTCAAGTCGCTGGAGCGGGTCTGGACCTATCGCACCGGCGATATTCCCGACAAGTTCGGCGCCGAGACGACACCGCTGAAGATCGGCGACACCCTTTATGGCTGTACCGCCATGAACAAGCTGTTTGCGCTTGATGCCCGCAACGGCAAGGCGCGCTGGCGCTATGATCCGCAGGTGAAGAAGGAATATATCCCCTATACGGCGGCCTGTCGCGGGGTGGCCTATTACGAGGTGCCGGGGGCCATGCCCGATGCCGCCTGCGCGCGCCGCATCATCGAAGGCACGCTGGATGGACGCCTCATTGCCGTCGATGCCGCCACCGGTCGCCCCTGTAGCGATTTCGGTCAGGGCGGGGCCGTCAGCATTACCGAAGGCATGGGAAAGGTCATTCCCGGCATGGTGGCCATTACCTCGGCCCCGGCCATTGTTCAGGGGGTGGTCGTTACCGGCCATCAGGTGCAGGACGGGCAATATCGCTGGGCACCTTCCGGCGTCATTCAGGGCTTTGATGCCGTCACCGGCGAACTGCGCTTTGCCTGGGATATGATGCGGCCTGACCGCAACGGCAGACCACCGGCGGGGGAAACCTATACGCCGGGAACGCCGAATATGTGGACGACGGCCACAGGGGATGAGGCGCTGGGTCTGGTTTATCTGCCGATGGGCAATTCAGGCGCGGACTATTATTCCTCGACCCGCAGGCCGCTGGAGAAAGACTATGCCTCGTCTCTGGTGGCGCTGGATGTCCAGACGGGCAAGCCGCGCTGGAAGTTCCAGACGGTGCGTCACGACGTCTGGGATTATGATCTGGGGTCGCAGGTCAGTCTGATCGATTTTCCTGTCGAGGGGCAACTGGTTCCGGCACTGGTTCTGCCGTCAAAGACCGGTGACTTTTACGTTCTGGATCGTCGCACAGGGCAGCCCCTGACTCCGGTGGAGGAACGCACGGCACCGACCGGCGGCGTGGAGCCTCAGGAGCGGGCGCAGACCCAACTGGCATCGGGCTACAATTCCGTGCGCAAGCCGAACCTGAAGGAAACCGATATGTGGGGTATGTCGCCGATCGATCAGATGATCTGCCGCATCCAGTATCGTCAGGCCCGTTATGAGGGGCCTTTCACGCCCCCAAGCGTGGATCGGTCATGGATCGAATATCCGGGCTATAACGGCGGTTCGGACTGGGGCAGCGTGGCCGTCGATCCACGGCGCGGCGTCATCATCGCCAACTATAACGATATGCCGAACTATAATCGTCTGCTGACGCGCGCACAGGCGGACAAGGAAGGTCTTTATCCCATTGGTGACCCCAAGGCGGTCAATGCCGCCGGAGCCGAAGGCGCGGGCGCTCAGGCCGGTGTGCCCTACGCCATCAATGTCAATGCGGGCTGGCGGCTGCGCTATACCAGGATGCTGTGTAAGGAGCCGCCCTATGGCGGAATCCGCGCCATTGAGCTGACAACGGGCAAGACCCTGTGGGATCGGCCCTTCGGTTCGGCACAACGCAACGGGCCGTTCGGGATTCCGTCCATGCTGCCGCTTGAGATCGGGACGCCCAATAATGGCGGGCCAGCCGTGACGGCGGGCGGACTGATCTTCATCGCCGCGACGACCGACAACCTGTTGCGGGCCATCGATATCCGTACCGGTAAGACCGTATGGTCGGATGTCCTGCCCGCAGGCGGTCAGGCGACGCCGATGGTCTATGAGCAGGACGGACGGCAATATGTGGTGATCATGGCCGGTGGCCATCACTTCATGGAAACGCCTGCCGGAGATTACCTGATCGCCTATGCCTTGCCTGAAAAGCGGTGAGGGGCGGATCGACTGTTATCAAAAGTCGTTATTAAGTAACGTATTGTCATCGGGGCCTGTTTTTATTATGTGTAAATGATAGAAACAGGCCTCTGGGATATATCAGCCGGTGCGTTTATGTCGCTCTCTTTTTGCAGTCCTGGTGGCGATGCTGTGCATCCTGTCGCTGGGGGTGTCGGGTGTCGCGGCGGCGCAGTCAGAGGTGGCGGTTTTTTCCCATCATATGAGGGGTGACCGGCAATTGCCGGACGGGGGATGGGTCATGCAGTGTGCAGAGGCCAATGGCCCGTGTATCGGCCATATCTCCGGTGAACCGGCACCGGATAATGATTCGTTTCCAATCCACCACCACCACAGTTCCGGCGAAAGCACGCAGGGCCTGCTGCCGGAAAGGGCGGGTGGAGCCATTCGCCATCTGATCAGTGGCACGGTGCGCCTGTATCCCGAACCGGCGGCGCCCCTGTCTGACCTTAGGCCTGCGATCCCGCATCAGCCGCCGCGCGCGTGATGAAACCCGTCTGACAAGCGGGCGGCCCCTCTGTGGCCGTTCGTCGAGGTTTTATCACAAGAGGCTGTTATGTTTTCCTTTCCTTTGCGCGGTTTCCGCGTCCGGCGTCAGGTCGCTTTTGCGACGGCGCTGGCGACCTGTCTTATGGTCATTGCCCCTGTCGTGGCTCTGGCTCAATCTGCAAACCTGTCCCTGGCTGAGGCTCTGACGCGGGCGGCTGAGGCCGATCCGACGATGACCGCCACCCGCCGCCGTCTGGATGCCGCCGACGCCAATATCCGTCAGGCCGGTGTCAGGCCCAATCCCAGTCTGGGCATAGAGGCGGAAAATATCCTTGGGGCCAACCCCTATAACGGGGTGAATGCGGCTGAATTTACCCTGACCTATCAGCAGGAACTGGAACGCAAGTCCAAGCGGCAGGCCCGCGTCGGGGCCGCTTCTGCCGAAAGGGATCTGGTGCGTGCCGAAGGGCGGTTGCGCACCTGGGAAGCGATGAATCTGGCGCATGTCCTGTGGGTCGAAGCCGCTGCTGCCGAGGCTGAGGTGCGGGTGGCGCGCGACCGGCTGTCGCTGGCGGAACAGGCGCAGGCCGAAATCAGCCGCCGTGTCCGGGCTGCGCGCGATCCCCTGTTTGCCGGTTCTCTGGCCAATGCCGATGTGGCTAATGCCCGCATCGCGCTTGATCAGGCGACGGCCAGAGCGCGTGAGGCGAAGCTGCAACTGGCGGCCCTGTGGGGCGGCGGGGCGGATTTCAGTATCGATCCGTCGGGGTTCGAGGCGATCGGGGCCACAGATGCACCTGAAACAGACGCACCTGAAACAGGGGAGACGCCCGACCTTGAGGTATTGCGGGCGCGCGAACGTCTGTCCGCGTCGCAGATCCGCGTTGAAACCACCCGCCGCGTGCAGGACCCGACCGTATCTGCCGGTATCCGTCATTTCCGTGAGGACGGCGCGGTGGCGTTCGTGGTGGGGGGATCAATCCCGCTCAACCGTTTCGACAGCAATCAGGGCAATATCGACCGCAGACGCGCCGAGGCGGCGGCCGCCGCCGCCGACATAGAGGTGGCCGAACGCATACGTCAGCGCGATATTGCCGCCGCCAGCCTGCGCCTGAGCGCTCTGGCTCAGGAGGTGCGCCGCATTGATGCCGAGGTAATGCCTCAGGCAGAAACGGCTGTGGCGCAGGTGCGCGAAGGCTTTGCACGCGGGGGCTTCAGCTATCGTGATGTCATGGGGGCGCAGGAAATCCTGATCGCTGCCAGGGCGCGCCGTGTCGAGGTTCTGAAAGCCTTTCAGCTTGAGAAGGCCCGCCATGCGCGTCTGACCGGACAATGGGTCAGGCTCATTCCGGCGGAAACGGCGCAGCCCTGAACTGTACCGGCCTGAACTGTACCGGCTTGAACTGTACCGGTGGCATCAGGCCACCCTCTCTGTTTTTGGCCCCTTGTCCTGACCGTGAAGCCGGTGGGTGGGGCCTTTGAAAAAGGACTTCATGTCATGATTTCCCGTTCCTTAAGTCTGACTCTGGCGGCCTCACTGGCCGGATGTCTGTGGCTGTCGGCCTGTCGCCAGCCTGTGCAGGTGCCGTCTGCCGAAGCCGAATCTCCGGCCACCCATGCCCATGCGGAAACCGAACATGCCGACAGCACGACCCTGAGCGACGCAGCCGCCAGAGCGGGCGGTGTCGAGGTGGCGGTAGCCGGTGCCGGTACGGTCGATGAGACGATTGATATTGCCGGTCGTGTCGAAATCGCCCCCGAAGGTCGGGGCGAGGTGCGTGCCTGGTATCCGGGGCGGATCATGTCCCTCAATGCGCAACTGGGGCAGACGGTGCGCAAGGGGCAGGTGCTGGCGCGTGTTGAATCGAGCGAAAGCCTCCAGACCTATGCCATTGCAGCCGGTGTTTCCGGCGTCATCATCGAGAAAAACGCCAATGTCGGCGATATGGCCTATGAGCGTCCGATCTATGTCATTGCCGATCCTGATCGTCTTCAGGCGGCCTTTTTCCTGTTTCCGCGTGATGCCGAAAACGTGCGGGTGGGACAGACGGTCAGCATAACCACACTGGCGGGGCAGACGCTTACGGCCAAAGTCTCCGCATTGTTGCCCTCGGTCGATCCGCGTACCCAGACCCTGAGCGCCATCGTCAGCCTGTCGGGCCATGCGGCGGGTGCCTTGCGTGCGGGCATGGCCATCGAAGGGCAGTTTGTGACGGCGCAAACGGCGGCACCGGTGGTGGTGCCTGCCGAGGCCCTGCAAACCTTTGAGGACAGGCAGGTGGTCTTTGTCAAAGCGGGCACAACCTATACGGCGCGTCCGGTGCAGACCGGTCGGCAATCGGCCCGAAGCGTGGAAATCAGCGGCGGGCTTGAGGCCGGTGAAACCTATGTCGTGAAAGGGGCTTTTCTGATCCGCGCCGACATCGCCAAGGCCGGCGCCGAGCATGAGCATTGAGGTGAACCATGCTTGAAAAAATCATTTTCCAATCTATCCGGCACCGCTGGATCGTCATGCTGGCCGTCCTCGCCCTGTGTGCGCTGGGCGTCTATAATTTCACCCGTTTGCCGGTCGATGCGGTCCCGGACATCACCAATGTGCAGGTGCAGATCAATACCGAGGCGGCAGGCTATTCGCCGCTGGAAGCCGAACAACGCATTACCTTTCCGGTGGAGACGGCAATGGCCGGTCTGCCGGAGCTTGAGGCCACGCGATCGATTTCACGCTATGGCCTGTCGCAGGTGACGGTCATTTTCAAGGAAGGCACCGACATCTATTTCGCGCGCCAGCTGGTCAATGAGCGCGTGCAGTCGGTTCGCAGTCAGCTTCCGTCAGGGCTTGAGCCGCAACTGGGGCCGATCTCGACCGGTCTGGGCGAAATCTTCATGTACACCCTTGAGGCCAGCCCTGACGCCCGCAAGGCTGATGGCAGCGCCTATACGCCCGAAGATCTGCGCACGCTTCAGGACTGGGTTATTCGACCGCAACTGCGCAATACGCCGGGGGTGACCGAGGTCAATACGATCGGCGGCTTTGCGCGTCAGTACCATGTCACGCCGTTTCCCGAACGTCTGTCGGCCTATGGCCTGAGCCTGAGCGATGTCATCACGGCGCTGGAAAAAAATAATGCCAATCGCGGGGCGGGTTATGTCGAAAAGAGCGGCGAGCAGTATCTGGTGCGCGTCCCCGGTCAGGCGAATACGATCAGCGACCTGTCGCAGATTGTCATTGATACCCGTCAGGGGGTGCCGATCCGTATTGCCGATGTTGCCGAGGTCATTGCCGGTCAGGAACTGCGCACCGGTGCCGCTACCCAGAACGGCAAGGAGGTAGTGATTGCCACGGTCAATATGCTGATCGGGGAAAATGCGCGTACCGTCTCAAAAGCCGTGGCGGCCAGGCTGACCGAGGCCAACAAGGCCCTGCCCGAAGGCGTGTCGGCGGTGTCGGTCTATGACCGGACGACGCTGGTTGAGCGCACCCTGAAGACGGTGGAAAAAAATCTTGCCGAAGGGGCGCTGCTGGTTATCGTCATCCTGTTCGTGCTGCTGGGTAATATCCGTGCAGCGATCATCACGGCACTGGTCATCCCGGTGGCTATGCTGATGACCATTACCGGCATGGTCGAAAACAAGGTGTCGGGTAATCTGATGTCGCTGGGGGCGCTCGATTTCGGCCTGATCGTCGATGGCGCGGTCATCATCATGGAAAACTGCCTGAGGCGGTTTGCCGAGGCCCAGCATCATTACGGGCGGCTGCTGACGCGTGAGGAGCGTTTTGAACTGGCGTCGAAGGCCTCGGCGGAAGTTATCAAGCCGTCGCTGTTCGGCATCTTGATCATCACCATCGTCTATGTCCCGATTTTCGCGCTGTCGGGGGTTGAGGGCAAGATGTTTCATCCGATGGCGGCAACCGTCGTTATGGCGCTGGGGGCGGCGCTGGTTCTGTCCCTGACCTTTGTTCCGGCGGCGGTGGCCCTGTGCATCACCGGCAAGGTCGAGGAAAAGGAAAGCATCGTCATGCGCGGGGCGCGCGGATTCTATGGGCCTGTCCTGAAAATGGCCATCAAAGCCCGCTGGGCCGTTGTCGCGGGGGCGGTCGTCCTGAGCCTTGCGTCGGGTCTGCTGGCGATGCGGCTGGGGGCGGAGTTTATCCCGCAACTCGATGAAGGCGACGTGGCCCTGCACGCCATGCGTATCCCCGGCACCAGCCTGACCCAATCCGTGCAGATGCAGGCCGCCGTTGAGGCGCGTCTGAAAAAATTTCCCGAAGTCGAACGGGTCTTTGCCAAGATCGGTACGGCGGAGGTGGCCACCGATCCCATGCCGCCTTCGGTCGCCGATACCTTCGTCATCCTCAAGGACCGTAAAAAGTGGCCGAATCCCAAGGAGTCGAAGAACAGCCTCGTGGAGCGGATGCAGAAAGCGGTCGAGGCCGTGCCCGGTAATAGTTACGAGTTCACCCAGCCGATCCAGATGCGCTTCAATGAACTGATTTCCGGTGTACGCTCGGACGTGGCCATCAAGATTTTCGGGGACGATCTTGATGCACTTCTGGACACCGGTACGGCGGTTCAAAAGGTGATGGTGGCCCTGCCGGGGGCGGAGGATGTGCGGGTGGAACAGGTGTCTGGCCTGCCGATGCTGCAAATCACGCCGGATCGTCAGGCTATGGCGCGTCTGGGCCTCAGCATCGGCGACGTGCAGGATGTGGTGGCCACGGCGCTGGGGGGGACGCAGGCCGGTCAGGTGTTCGAGGGCGACCGGCGTTTTGACGTCATTGTCCGCCTGCCTGAGGATCGCCGCGCCAATATAGCCGGGATCGGCCGTCTCAGGGTGCCGGTCAGTTCGGGTGGCAATTCCGGTGAGGCCATAACCGGCTTTATCCCATTGGCTGATGTGGCGAAGATCGAAATGATCAACGGCCCGAACCAGATCAGCCGCGAAGACGGCAAGCGCCGTGTCGTGGTCACCGCCAATGTGCGCGGGGCTGATCTGGGCACCTTCGTCACGACCTTGCAGGACAAGGTGAGCGCCGAAGTGAAGATCCCCGAAGGCTACTGGGTCAGTTATGACGGTACCTTCGCGCAGATGACCTCGGCGGCGCAGCGGCTTCAGATCGTTGTGCCGATCGCGCTCATCCTGATCGTCGGCCTGCTGTTCCTGCTGTTCGGGACGATGGAGGATGCTCTGATCGTCTTCTCAGGCGTGCCTCTGGCGCTGACCGGCGGCATTGTGGCGCTGGCTCTGCGCGGCATACCTCTGTCGATCTCGGCAGGGGTGGGTTTTATCGCCCTGTCCGGTGTGGCGGTGCTGAACGGCGTGGTCATGCTGAGCTTTATCAGGTCGCTGAGACACGAAGGGCGGGGGCTTGATCAGGCTATTACCGAAGGGGCGCTGACGCGGCTGAGGCCGGTGCTGATGACGGCGCTGGTGGCGTCACTGGGCTTTGTGCCTATGGCCTTCAATGTCGGGGCCGGTGCGGAGGTGCAGCGGCCTCTGGCGACCGTCGTTATTGGCGGCATAGTCTCCTCGACCATCCTGACCCTGATCGTCCTGCCCGCCCTTTACCGCATTGTGCATGGCCGCTCGGCAAGGCCATAGGTAAGGGAGGCCGAACATATGATCAGCAAGGAACGGGCTTGCCATGTTTTACGTCATGCCTCTATTGTAATATAAATTCTAGGGCGTGTTCCGTTCTAATTGAATCGGAACAATGCTCTAACTTTTTGTTTTAACGCGCTTTTGAATCCGAAAAGTGCGTCACACTTTTCGGAACAGGATGAGGTTATGACTCTGGACCGGCGAGATTTTCTGACCCTGACCAGCGCAGGGGCGACAGCCACGCTTTTGCCCGCCGGAGCAGGCGCTGCGGCAGGACTGACGGAGGCAGGAGGCCGTGAAGCGAAGGTGCGATGGATATGGTATCCGGGACAACTGGCCGCCTATCGCCATCAGCGGCGCATGAAGCTGGCGGTCGAACGCTGCACGATGGTCGGCTATCCCGGCAATTTCCGTCAGCCGGTGACGCAGGCCTTTTTCCGTAAATCAGGTGTGGCCGAGCGTGATCTTGAGGTGCGCTGGGCGGCGCCGACCGGCCGGCTGCGGCTGACGCTCGGCAAGGCCGGTTTTGATATCACCCTGCGCAAGGGACAGATGAAAAAAGGCGCTTCGGGCATTTATGCGCATATCGACTTTGCCGACAGCCTGCCGTGTCTGTGGCTGGAAGCCGACGGTTTTTCTACGGATGAAACCTGGGAGGCCAGCCTCGACGGGCAGACATGGGTGCCTGCCGAGGTGAGCGAAGCCGGTGACCCTGAGATATTGCCCGATACCGAACGCACCCTGATCACGCCTTTGGCGGCCTATGGGCCAGAGACACAGGATATGTCCGTGTCACAGCTTTCGCTGCATCAGGGGCAGGATGCCGTGGTTGATTTCCGTGAAATCGAACTCGGTTACCTGCGCTTCGATGTCAGCGGCAGCGGTCAGTTGCAGATTCAGGTCGGAGAAACCCTGCCCGAAGTGCGCGACCCTGATGAAAAGGCTTTTGAGCAAAAACCGCTCAGGCCCATTCCCCTGTCGGATAAGGTGCAGTCGGTCATCCTGCCGGAACGGGCGGTACGTTACGCGCGGTTTTTTACGACCGGAACGGCGCGCATCGACACCTTGCGGTTCGATGCCAAGCGCTGGCCCGTGCCGCCGCAGGGGTATTTCCAGTGCTCTGACCCCGAACTGACCGCCGTGTGGGATCTGTCGGTGGCAACCCTGCGCTCGAACCTGCATGATTTCATTCTGGATGGTATCCGGCGCGACGGGCTGGTGTGGCATGACGGCCCACTGTGTCTTGAGGCTTGTGAGCGGGTGTTTTTCGATGCCGATATCGCCCGTCAGACCCTGATTGCCCAGACCTTGCCGGAAAATCCGACGGTGGAGGATGTCGGCATTATCGACGGGCCGATGTACAGCCTGATCGGATTTGAGCGGGAACTGATGGCACGCGGTGATGCCCGTTTTTCGCGTCTGTTCCGCGACCGGATCGAGGACATTGCCCGCTTTTATCTGGGGCTTCAGGATCAGGACGGTTTCGTCAATGCCGCGCGCGTTGAACCCTACGGCTATTTTCCCGACTGGTCGGCGACGCGCCAGAGCGGGCCGGATACACATGGCGCGCCGACCTACGGGCAGATGCTGTTGTCTCAGGCCCTGCGCTCGGCGGGTGTGCTGGCCAGAGCCTGGGGCGATGAAGCGGCTTCGACGGATTATCTGACGGCGGCAGCGCGGTTGCGGGCCAGCATCCGCCAGAAGCTGCGCGGGGCGGACGGGCTTTATGTCAACGGCGTCACCAAGGCCGGTGACATCGATCCGCGGCCGACCTCATTCGCGCAGGCCTTTGCCGTGGCCTTTGACATAGCCGAGACGAACGAGCAGGCCCCGCTGTTTGCCTTTCTCAATGACTATGGCCGACGGCCCGACCGGTTCAGCCTGAGCCAGGTCGTGGAGCTTGAAGCCTACGCCAGGGCCGGACGTGCGGATGAGGCGGTGGCGCGTCTGAGGCTGGGCTGGGTGCCGCTGGTCAGGCAGGGCTATCGCCGGTTCTTTGAGGATATTCGGGTCGGTGAAACCGAAGCGCAACAACGGGTGATGTATAGCCGTAAATATGGCCGCAGCCTGTGCCATGCCTGGGCCGGTGCGGCACCGGTCATGGCACTTTCGCGCGGCGTGCTGGGGGTGCAGGCCACGGAACCGGGGTATCGTCGCTGTCATATCGCGCCTCAGGCCTGTGGTCTGGAATGGGTGAAGGGGGCCGTGCCGACGCCTTACGGGCTGATTGTTGTCGAATGGCAGGGCCGCAACGGGCAGGTGACGATTCCGGCAGGCATTACGGCCAATGTCATGGGCAAGGCCGTCATCACAGGCCCTGCGAAGGTCAGATTCACGCCTAAAAAATAAACACTTCGGGCGGGGATGTGCTAAGGGGCAGGGCCGGAACACCGGTTCTGCCTTTTTGCCGAGAGTATCTGTATGTCGAAGTTTATGGCGCGTCTGGGGCTGAAGAAGCCCATAGCCCGTATTCAGGCCGAAGCCGCCGGAAGTCCGCTGAAGCGGTCCCTTGGCCCCGTCAATCTGGTCTCGCTGGGGGTCGGGGCGATTATCGGGGCCGGTATCTTCGTCATTACCGGTGAGGTGGCCTCAGGCTATGCCGGGCCGGCGGTGATGATCGCCTTTGTGCTGGCCGGTATTGCCTGTGCGCTGGCGGGGTTGTGTTATGCGGAACTGGCCTCGACCATGCCGGTTTCAGGATCGGCCTATACCTATGCTTACGGCTCTATGGGTGAGGTGGCGGCGTGGATCATGGGCTGGCTTCTGGTGCTGGAATATGGCGTGTCCGCCGCCTCGGTGGCGGTGGGCTGGTCAGGCTATGTGGTGTCGGTTCTCGATGATTTCGGCCTGAGCCAGCACCTGTTTCCGGCGATTGAATATGCCGGAGGCGAAGGCCCCCGATGGGCCACGCCGCTTATTCAGATGGTAACAGATGCACAGGGCCACAGCCTGTTTCCCCTGACCGGTACGTTCAATCTTTTGGCCGCCATCGGCATTGCCTGTGTTGCCGCCCTGCTGGTGCTGGGGATTTCGGAATCGGCCAATGTCAATAATGCCATTGTCATCCTCAAGGTCGTGGTGCTGCTGACCTTCATTGTCGTTGGGATTGCCTATATCAATCCGGCCAACTGGCATCCCTTCATACCGCCCGCAGGCCAGACCTGGGATCAGTTCGGTTATGGCGGTATCCTGCGCGGGGCAGCGATTATATTTTATGCCTATCTGGGGTTCGAGGCGGTATCCACCGCCGCGGCCGAAGCGCGCAACCCGTCACGCGATGTGCCCATTGGCATATTGGGGGCGCTGATTATCTGCACCCTGATCTATATTGTCGTGGCTGCCGTCATGACCGGCATTGTTCCCTATGCTGAACTGGCCAGTCCGGCACCGATTGCCGTGGCTATTGACCGCATGGCGCTGAACTGGGCGCAGTTTCCCGCGCCGTGGGTCGAAGGCGGGTCGCTCAATGCCATCAGCCTGATGATCAAGCTGGGGGCCGTTCTGGGGCTGGGGTCGGTGATGCTGGTGCTGGTCTATGGTCAGACGCGCATCTTCTATACCATGGCGCGTGACGGGCTGTTGCCGAAGGTGTTTGCCCATGTCCATCCCGGACTGCATACGCCGTGGACGGGGACGATCGTGCTGGGGCTGTTGATCACGCTGGCGGCCTCTTTGTTGCCCATTCGCATACTGGGCGATCTGGTGTCGATGGGGACGGCGCTGGCCTTTGCCATTGTCTGTTTTTCGGTCATCTATCTGCGCATTACCCATCCTGATATCGAACGCCCCTTCCGGGTGCCGGGCGGGGTGTTTACCGCAGGCGCAGGCATTGTCACCTGTCTGGGACTGGCGGCGTTTAATTTTGTGCCGATGGTGCAGCACGCGCTGAACGACAACCCGCTGCCGCTGATGCTGCTGGGCGGTTATGTGGTGCTGGGGGCGGTGATCTATGCTGTCTATGGTTTCTGGCACTCACGACTGGCCAGAGAACAGTCGGAAGAAAAGGCTTGATTAGCAAGCCCCTGCGGATCGGGTCGAAAAAAGCCCGCCACCGGAGGGAGGGATGGCGGGCAGTCAAGGGGAGAATAGAAACCGATCCGGTCAGACCGGATCGGCAGGGGGTCAGTACTTATAGGAAATGCCGAAGATGACCGTACGGCCGACACGGGTTTCAAAGATCGTGTCTTCACGCGTGCTGTCGATATACAGGCGCTTCTGCTCATCGGTCAGGTTCGACGCCTCAAGGGTCAGTTTCAGCTTGTCCGACAGGGCATAGCCTGCCGAGGCATCAAGATAGAAGCTGGAATCGTTGCCGTTCATATTGCCGACCCCGCCGCCTTCGGGCGGAATGTTGTACATGAACTTGTCACGATAAGAGCCGGTGAGGCGGACATTCAGCTTGTTATCCTCGTAATAGATTGTACCCGAAGCCGTGCGGCGCGACAGGCCCAGAAGGTCGTCGGTCGTCGTCAGGGTCGGGACGCCCTTGTTACTGGCCAGTACATAGTCGATTTCGGAGGTGATATAGGTGACATTGCCCAGCACGCCGAAATTGCTCCACAGGCCCGGCAGGAAATCAAGCTCGGCCTGAAGATTCAGCTCTATGCCGTGCAGCGGGCCACCTGGCGTATTGACCGGACGGCTGACCGCGAAGGGGTGATCCGGTGCCACACCGCCGGGGACATCCAGCAGCGAATTGGGCAGACCCAGCTGGTTGAAGGGGATTTCTTCGTTAACCGACTGAATATAGGTGTCGATGTCCTTGTAGAAATAGGCGACCGACACGACCGAACCCGGACGGTAGTACCATTCCAGTGCCGCATCGAAGGTCTTGGCGCGGAACGGCTCAAGGAAGGGATTGTTGACGCCGCCGATGGCCGTAACCGGATTGACGGTCGTGGTCGGGATCAGACCCCCAAGCTCAGGACGGGCCATGACCTTGGCTGCCGAAACGCGCGCCAGCACATCGGGCGTCAGCTCGAAAACGACATTGGCCGAGGGCAGGAGGTCGTGATAGTCACGTTCGACATCGTTGCGCAGACCGGCGCGCGGATAGGGCGACCCCACCGGTGCATTGACGGGAATATAGCCGACCGAATGTTGCTGCGTATAGACCGAGCGTATGCCGAAATCCCCGCGTACGGGTACGGGCAGCCAGCTGTCAGAGTTGAATTCGGCCATGATATAGGTGCTTTTGATTTCTTCACGCACCTCGTTATGGCCTGCGCCACATTCGACACCACACCATTTGAAGCTGTCATAATCGACCGCATCCATCCATTTGGCATGGTCGATGGCCGCCCAGCTTGCAGGTGCGCCCCGACCCCACAGATCATCCAGACCGGAAATCTGGCGCGTCAGGCTGGCCAGGGTCGTACCGGTGGGCAGGGGCTTGAGCGCGCTCTGACCGGTGACAGCGTGGTCAACCCAGTCGGCCTGAAAGTGATTGACGCGATACTGGCCGCCGAACTTGATGACGAAGGTGTCGCTCAGGTCATAGATGCCGTTGAGGGCAAAATTGGTGTTTTTCGTCTTGTTGCGGCCCGGCTTGCCGGCGGCATTGAACAGGCCCAGTACCGTGCCGTCTGCCGGCCCCGGTGCATAGGCGAAATTGGCCGGATCGGATACATCCATGCCGAAATCGATGACCGGCGTTGAGGCGCCATCGCGGTAATCGATGCTGACATTATCGACATCGATGGCGTCCATCGACACCGTCAGGCGCATCGGGCTGTCATAGACGGATTCCGACACACCAAGATAACCGTTGATCTCAAAGCGGTCATTGAAGCGGTGGCGGCCATAGAGATTGATCTGTTTGAACTCGGTCGAGAACACATCGAGCAGGGCTTCGGAACGTACATCGACGCCATCGAACAGGCCGTAATGCAACGAGCCATGTTCGTTGAATTCCACCTCACGCACCGAGGTCATGGGCGAGCCGTTATTGCCGATATTGCGCGCAAAGGACACGGCGGCAATATAGTTGTCGCGGCGTTCGACCTCGAATTTGGAATAGAGCAGATCGACGCCCAGCTCCGTATTGCTGTCCGGCCGCCACTGGAAGGACAGGGTGCCGCCCATGCGCTCCGTATCCTGTTCGGAGTTCAGGTAACGTGGCATACGCGGGAAATAGGCGCCGCTGCCCGGCCCCTGCTGCACGCCCTGATCATTGGTGCTGCGCAGATTATAGATGGTGTTGAAGGCTGCTGTGTCTGATGTGCGCGGATTACCCGTGGCGCACTGGGTGGCCGTGGCTCCCTTCGATGCGTAGGTGGTCGGGTCGGGGCTGTTGACATAATAGCCGTCCGGCGTCGTCCAGCCAATCGGGGAACAGAAGGGAATATTGCGCGTCTGGATATTGCCACCGCCGTCCAGAACCGGATTGCCTGCGGAATCGCGCAGAATGGCCGGTGCCGAATTGGTCGCGCCGGAGACGAAGGTGTGCGACGAGAAGCCGACTTCGCGGATATTGCGTTTCTGATAGGTCAGGGTGCCGAGCAGGCCGAACTTGCCGTCGCCGAACTTTTTGGCCGCCAGCAGCGACAGACGCGGATCGGTGGATTTCGACAGCTCGTTATACACGCCCTTGGCGGTGAAGCTCAGAACCTGATCGTCACGATAATCGAAGGCACGCGGTGAACGCAGATCGACCGTAGCCCCGAGCGAGCCTTCCTCGACATCTGCCGAACTGGTCTTGCGCGTGGTGAGAGACGAGAAGATTTCCGACGGGAAGACATTGAAGTCAAAGCCACGGCCGCTATTGCCCGCGCCATAGATGTCAGAGGCCCCCGTCTGGGCCGCGCCTTCCATGCCGTTCAGGCGCACGCGGGTAAAGCCTGCTCCCAGACCGCGCACGGAGATGCTCTTGCCTTCGCCGCCATCGCCGCGTTGCAAGGCGACGCCGGGAATCCGCTGCATGGATTCGGCCAGATTGGTGTCAGGGAATTTGGCGATATCTTCGGACAGGATGGAATCGACCGTGGCCGCGCTGGTGCGCTTGACGCTCAGGGCGCTGCGCAGGCTGCCTCTGAAGCCGGTGACGACGACTTCGGTGATTTCTTCGTCAGCCGCAGTGTCCTGTGCGTGGACAAGGGCAGGCATGGCGGCGGTCAGGCCCGCAACGGCGACGGTGACGAACAGGGCCTTTTTCAAGCGGGGACTATAGGGGGATACAGGCGGTCTCATGGGCGCTCCTCTGACATTCTTTCTTATTGAGGGCCGCATTATGGCCCTTCATAAGATCAAACGATCAGGGGGGAAAAGCCCTCAAAAGAAATCTGCACGGGCCTGTGGATTAAAAACATGCCTAGTGTCCTGAATCTGAAATTCGCATGTCCCTGATATAGGTCTCAGGGCGAATTTCAGAGTCAACAGGACACTAGCAATCCATTGTATTTAGTATCGTTTTTGAATTTGAAGTTCGCCCGGCGTTTGATATCAAAATGAGGCGAACTTCAAATTCACGATACTAGTAGCGCAGGGTCAGGCCCAGACTGACCGTGCGTCCGGCGCGGGTGTCATAGACCGTGTCCTGACGCACGCTGTCGATATATTGCCGGTTGTGTTCATCGGTCAGGTTCTGCGCCTCGAAAAACAGCTTGAGTTTTGGCGTCAGATTATAGGCGGCGGAGGCATCAAGGAAAAAGGTCGGGGCATTGCCCTGTATGTCGCTGCCCGGGCCTGAGGGGATGCGGCGGATATAGCGGCTCTTGTAACTGCCCATCAGGCGGGCGCTGAAGGTGCGGTTCTCGTAATAAAGGGTCGCGCTGGAGGAATGACGCGCCAGACCGATCAGGTCGGCGGTGACGCGTGAGGTGGTCTGGCTGTCCTCGCGCGACAACACATAGTTCAGGCGTGACTGCGTATAGGTATAGTTGGCCAGTATGCCGAAATAGCGCCAGTTTCCCGGCAGGAAGTCCAGATCGGCCTGAAGATTGATCTCAAGGCCTGACAGAGGTCCGCCCGGCGTATTGGTCAGGCGTGAAATGGTAAACAGGTCTTCGGGGAGGGTATTGCTGTCGTTGAGAAGCGAGTTCGGCAGGCCCAGAGAACTGAAAGGCGCCAGCGTGTTCACCCGCTGGATATAGGCGGAAATATCCTTGTGAAACAGACCGACTGAAAACAGGGAGTTGGCGGAAAAATACCATTCCAGAGACACATCGAAGGTTCTGGCGCGGATCGGTTTCAGATAGGGATTGTTGACGGTGGCCAGCCGCGGCGTGGCGTTGACGACCGCATTGGGCAACAGGGTATAGAGGTCGGGTCGGGAAATGACCTTTGCCGACGATACCCGCATCAGCAGTGTGTCGGAAAGGTCAAAAACGATATTGGCCGAGGGCAGGACATCCTGATAGTCACGGTCAACGACCATGCGCAGGCTGGTGAGAGGGTAAGGGGCTTCGGGCGGGCTTTCGACCGGAATATCGCCTGCGGTCATCTGGTCGGTGTGAAAATACCGGACGCCTAGATTGCCGCGTACCGGTACGGGCAGGACGTTCCGGCTTTCAAAGCGCAGCATGACATAGGCGGCGGAGGTGGTTTCGCGGATATCGCCGTCTGAGGTGCCGCATTCGCGCCCGCAATAGCGAAAATCGTCCCAGCCGACCGCCTGCGCCCATTTGTCGGGATGGATGGCCAGCCAGTAGGGCGGGGCCTCATGGCCCCACAGGGTATCGAGGCCCGATATGTGCATGGTCAGGTCATTCAGATCCAGTGCGGCCTGCACGGGCACCTGAGAAGGGATCAGGGTATAGTAGCGGCTGGAATAATGCTCGGTGCGGCGTTCATATCCGGCCTTCAGAGACAGTGCGGCAGAAAGCGTCCACAGGGCGTTCACGGACAGGGTGCGGTTGGTGAGGGTCGTGGTCAGGGGCTTGCGCTGGGTGGAAAAGCCACCGAGTACCGTCTCATCGGCCAGAGGCGGCTGATAGGCGAACCGGTCTGTGTCGCCGACATCCATCGTGCCGAAACTGAGGGTCGGAATACCCCGATGATTACCGCGAAAATCTATGGCGAAATCATCGACATCTATGGCGTCCATATACAGTTGCAGACGCCTTGGATTGTCATAGACCGTATCCGATGCCCCGAGAAAGCCCGACATTTCAAACGAGGGGGTAAGGCGTCGCCGGAAAGACAGATTGCCCTGCCTGAAGGTGGTCGAGAATGTATCGGTCAGACCTTCGGAGCGGATATCGACCCCGTCGAACAGTCCGTAGAGCAGGGAACCCTGCGGGGTGAAACTGACTTCTTTTACTGACATCATGGGCTGACCGTTGGCGCTCACCGAACGGGCAAGGGAAATGGCTTCGATATAGTTGTCCTGCCTGAGATTATCATAGCGGGTATAGATCAGATCGGCCCCGATCTCGGTATCCGCATCGGGGCGATACTGGAAACTGAGGGTCGCAGCCGAGCGGGTTTCGCGCTGGGTGGAGTTGAGATAACGCGGCAGGCGCGGGAAAAAGGCACCGCTGGCGGGTGTGTCGGGGGCGACCGGACTGCGCAGGGCCATGATCGTGCGATAGGCCGTCAGGCTGCCGGTACGCGGATTGCCGCTGGAACAGAGGGTTTCGCTGGCCCCCTTATGGCCGTAATCGACCGGATCGGGACTGATGACTTCATAGCCGATGGGGGTGCAGAAAGGCTGAGCGCCGATGCCGTTGCCGCCCAGACCGGCGGAAAGTATGTCAGCCGACGAATAGCCGACCTCACGCGTATGCCCCTTTTGATAGGCCGCAGAGACGAGAAATCCGTAATGGCCGCCGGCGGATTTTTGCGCAAACAGTACCGAGGCACGGCCATCCGGCTGACGGCTCAGGCTGTTGCGGCTGCTTCGGGCTGAAATGGACAGGACGCGGTCGTCGGCAAAATCGAAGGGCTTGGGCACCTGAAGGTCGATGGTCGCGCCCAGCGAGCCTTCCTCGACATCGCTGGCGGCGGATTTGGTGACCACCAGAGCAGAAAAGATATCGCTCGAAAAGACATTGAAATCGAAGCTGCGGGAATTGTTGTTCGGCCCGAACTTATCGGAGGCCCCCGTCTGGGAGGCGGCATCCATGCCATTGATGCGTACGCGCGAAAACATCGGCCCCAGCCCGCGCACCGTCAGGTTACGGCCTTCGCCGCCATCGCCGATGATCAGGGTCACCGACGGGATGCGCTGCATGGCCTCGGCCAGATTGGTGCTGGGGAATTTTGCCACATCCTCGGCAAAAATGGCGTCGATATTGCCTTCACTATGCCGCTTCAGGGACAGGGACTTGCCCAGACTGCTGCGAAAACCGGTGACGATAATTTCGGTGACCGGCACATCTTCGGGGGTGAGCGGCGCGACCTTTGCGGCCACCACGGGGGCAGGGGCAGGCCCTTCGGCCCTGGCGGGCGGTTCGGCAATAATCAGGATCACCCCGCCGGAGGTCAGCCTATAGCTCAGGCCGCTGCCTTTCAGCAGCCGCGTCAGGGCTTCCGTGTCGCTGTAACGTCCGCGCACGCTATTGCTTTTCTTGTGTCTCACCAGGGGCGGGTCGAACAGGACGGAGGTGCGGGCCGTGGCGGCAAAGGCCTCAAGCGCGTCACCGAGCGGCTGGGCGGGGATATCGAAACGCTGGCGGGATATTTCTGTCTGACTCGGTGTCTGGCTCTGTTTTCGGGCAAGGGCGCCGGACGGAAGCATGACCCCCAGACACAGACAACCGCCCATGCCCAGACATGTCAGCAGAAAACGGCTGAGGCCTGTCCGCCTGTGGTTCATCCCTTTTATCCCTGCCGTTGGGCGGCCTGTGTGTTTTTTTATGATTTACGCGAACGAATAAGAATATGATCAGGCGTGATGTCGGCTTGCAAGGGGTAATAGGCCTGAAGGGCATCAATAAAGGCGTTGGTCTGGCCGACCATGAACAGGCCGGAAATCCGGATGTTGGCCACATCGCTATCGACCATCAGGCGGGTCGGGGCATAGTTATTCATGCGGTCTATGGCGTCATCCAGCCGCTCATTGGTAAAAATCAGCCGCCCTTCACGCCAGGCCAGATTTTGCGCACTGTCTTCCAGACGGCGCAGCGCAAAGCCCTGAGGCAGGTCGTCACCGATAATCAGTTCCTGAAGCGGCGACAGGTGATGCAGGTGGCTGCTGCGACCGCCGACTGTGACCTTGCCGCTGAACAGGGCCACATTCAGGGCGCGGGGACGCAGATCGACGGTGAAATCCGTCCCCAGCGCCGTCACGGTCTGATGGCGCGCCTCTACCTGAAACGGTCGGGACGGATCATGAGCGACGGCGAAATGGGCACGCCCCTGTACCAGTTCGAGATGCCGCAGGCCGCGACTGTAATTGACAATCAGTCTGGATCGGGCATCGAGCGTGATCAGCGACTTGTCCGACAGGACGAGGGTGCGCATTTCCCCGATACCGGTGGTAAAGGTCTGCGGACGGTGCTGACCATAGACAAACAGGCCGCCGCTAATGGCGGCAGCGGCGGCAATACCCCCCCCGAACAACAGATTGCGGCGCTGCGTATCATGCGTCCAGCGGTGTTTCTTGCGCTGATAGGCGCGTTGCAGGACACGGGTGCGCAGGGCCAGAAGCTCAGGTGCGGTCTGATAATCGCCGATACTGTCCCACATGGCCTGCGCCCGCGCAAAAGCCTCTGAGTGGCGCGGGTCTTCGGCCAGCCACCGCTCAAGCGCTGCCGCATCGAATTGCGGATCGGTCCGGCACCTTTGCAGCCAGTCTGCCGCAGCAGTCAGAAGGTCGGAGGGTAAGGGGGACGGGGACAAGACAGACGGCCTTAAACTTCGGCATAATGGGCAAGATGGGCGATGGCGCGGATCATGTCTTTTTCTATGGATGAGACAGACAGGCCGTACAGGCCTGCTATATCAGCATATTTCATGCCTTCAAGTCTGTGCAGGATAAACACGTCACGCGCTCTTTCATCAAGTTTGTCCAGAGCCAGCATGATGCGTGCCAGGGACTGCTTACCTGTTAGAACGCGCTCAGGCGAAATCGCCTCAATATTTTTTTCGGTACTGCTGACTTCGTTCAGGTAGCGACCGGCGATTCCCTGATGTCGGGCGCGATCCTTCAGAGCATTGGCGGCGGCGGTAAACAGATAGCCTTCGGGATTGTCCATCCGCTCGACATCGCTGCGGTGCGCCAGTTTCAGCAGCAGGTCATGGGTCATGTCCTGCGCTTCTTCGGGGTCCCTGACGCGACGCAGAAAGAATCGTTGCAGGCTGAGGCTATATTGCCGGTAAAGCCGCGACAGCGAGCCGGTGTCCCCCTTTACGGCCTTGTGCGGATGCGCCATGATTGCGTCTCCTTTGCCCCCTGATTGCCCTGTCCTGTCGCTGACCGTTTTCGGTCATTATTGTCAAACACCTATCATAACCGCGCTTTTCGTCAATCGGGGCCGGAGGGGGGATCGGGTTCTACGCAGATGTGATGCTTGAAAAGTAGCGATCAGGATCGAAGTTGCCCGAAATGGCTTGACAGGCGGTAACCGGTGTCATTAGCCTCAGTGGCTATAAAAACGGTAATGCCTCATAAACAGACCAAGGAAACCTCATGATGTTGGACAAACGCACCGGTACGTCGCGCAAACTTGTCTGGCTGGCTTCGACCCTGTTGCTGGGCGCAGGTTTAGCCAGTACGGGTTTGGCTCAGGTGCCGCAAACCGACACCCTGATGTTATCCGGCACCGGCCCCGATGATGCGGTCGAGTGGGATTTTACCATCGATGGCGGGATGCGCGCCGGTGAGGCGGCAAAGATCGCTGTGCCGTCCAACTGGCAGACACAAGGTTTCGGCCATTATCAATACGGCTATGACAAGGGGCCGCGGGCAGCGGACAAGGGCATTTATCGCCGCAGCTTTACCATACCTGCCGACTGGCAGGACAAGGTGGTGCGTATCGTCTTTGATGCCGTGATGACCGACACGGTGGTCAGGGTAAACGGTCAGGTGGTCGGGCCGGTGCATCAGGGCGGCTTCAACCGTTTCAGCTATGATATCACCAAATTCATCAAGGCCGGTGAGGCCAACACGCTTGAGGTCGAGGTCAGCGAGGCTTCGGCGGCAACGCAGACCGACATTGCCGAACGGCATGGTGATTTCTGGGTGTTCGGCGGGATTCACCGTCCGGTCTGGCTTGAGGCGCGTCCGGCCGAGGCCATTTCTCTCGTGGCCCTCGACGGGCAGGCGGATGGCGATATTGTCGCCGATGTGACGCTTCAGACCCTCAGGGGCGCTAGGGCTATCCCAACCGTGACAAGGGTGGTGGCTCAGGTCACTGACCGCGACGGTCAGGCCGTCGGTGCGCCGTTCGAGACGGTGCTTCCGGCGGGCGGGGCCGGACGGGTGCGCCTGAACGGGCATGTCGATCAGCCGCGTCTGTGGTCGGCGGAAGCGCCGAACCTCTATACTCTTCAGGTCACCCTCTATGCCGGTGACACGCCGGTGCATCAGGTACACGAACGTTTCGGCTTCCGTACCTTTGAGGTGCGTGACGGTGACGGGCTTTATCTCAATGGCCAGCGCATCATGCTGAAAGGCGTCAACCGCCACAGCTTCCGTCCTGAAACGGGGCGTGCCCTGACGCGGGCACAGGCCTATGAGGATGCGCGCCTGATCAAGTCGATGAACATGAACGCCATGCGCGTGGCGCACTATGCACCGGACAAGGCCTTCCTTGAGGCGGCGGATGAACTGGGACTTTATGTCATAGATGAGCTGACCGGCTGGCAGAACAGTCAGGGTACGGATGTCGGGCGCATCCTGCTGCGGTCTCTGGTCGAACGCGATGTCAATCACCCCAGCATCCTGATCTGGTCGAATGGCAACGAAGGCGGCTGGAATACCGAGCTGGATGGCGATTTCGCCCTCTATGACCCGCAGGCGCGGCCTGTCATCCATCCCTGGTCGCAATTCGGCGGCATCGATACCAAGCACTATCCGCGTTACCCCGATCTGACGGCCCGCCTGTCGGGCAGGATGCTGGTTCTGCCGACCGAGTTCCTGCACGCGCTGTATGACGGCGGCGGGGGCGCGGGGCTTGAGGACTACTGGAAGGCCATGACCGCTTCGCGCAACGGGGCCGGTGGCTTTTTGTGGAATCTGGCCGATGAAGGCGTGGTGCGCACCGATCAGGGCGGACGCATCGATGTCTATGCCGCCTATGCGCCGGACGGTCTGGTCGGGCCGCATCTGGAAAAGGAAGCCAGCTTCTATACGGTGCGTGACATCTGGTCGCCCGTTCAGATTGAAGCGCCGGTGATCGATGCGGGCTTTGACGGCACGCTGAAGGTGCAGAATGCCTATGATTTCACGCCCCTGTCGGCGGTAAATTTCAAATGGGAGTGGGTATCATTTGCCCGTCCCGAAGCGGCAACGACCGCGCCGAAAATCCTTGCCAGCGGTACGGTAACGGGCGATGTCGCCCCCCATGCTTCAGGGGCATTGCAGGTGCCGCTGGCCAGGGGCTGGCAGAGCGCCGATGCCCTGCGCCTGACGGCGGTGAAGGGGGACGAAACCCTGTTGAGCTGGGTTTGGCCCGTGGCGGGCAGACAGGCTGACCTGAAGGGCGCTGCGGCAGGGACGCCGAAAATCGAGCGCACAGCCACAAGTGTCCGTCTGGTGGCAGGCAAGGTCGAAGCCGGTTTCGATCCGGCAACGGGCCTGCTGACCAGCCTCAGCCATAATGGCAAGGTACAAACCCTGTCGGGCGGGCCGCGTCTGGTGCTGGCACGGCCGCAGGACAAGGCCGAACCCGACTGGCAGGTGCCTGCCGATGCCGGAAACGGGGTCTATCGCTTCGACGCGCCGATGATGGCCAATCGTGCGGTGGTCGATCTGGGGATTGTCGAAACCGACGGCTGGGCCAGTTTCAAACTCGAAATCTCAGCCGATGGTCAAAACTGGCAACAGGTCTATGACGGCGGGCGCGTGGCGCGTGACGGTCAGACCTACAGCTTCGCGCCGCAAACGGTACAGGCAATCCGCATTTCCAACCTTGCCGGTGTCCGGCAGACGCCGAAAGTCGTTGCGGTCAGGCTGGCCTATGAGGCCGACCGCTATCGCCTGCCCGATGCGAAGGGGGCGGTTACGGTCACGACGGGTGAAGGGCGTGATCCGCAAACCGGCAGGCCGGTCGTCTGGCTTGAAGCCCCCAATGCCGGCGGGCTGGACAGGGTGCGCTGGACGCTGGGCGATGACGGCCTGTTGTCGCTGGATTACAGCTACAGCCTGAGCGGCCCGATGCTGTATCATGGTATCGGCTTTGCCAAGCCTCTGGCGGCAGTGACCTCGGTGCGCGGGCTGGTGCGCGGGCCGCAACCTGTGTGGCAGAACCGCCTGCGCGGGCCGGTGCTGGGGGTCTATGATCTGGCCTCACGCGCGGCACAGGCGACGCTCAGGCCGGAAACGGCCGGTTATTTCGCCGATCCGCAGTGGGTGAAACTCAATGAGGCGCAGGGCAGCCTGACCATAGCCAGCACGGGTGCGCCCTTTGTGCAGATCGGGCGCAGGCCGGAGGATTTCCCGACGACGACTGTGGAATTCCCTGTCACGGATATCGGCTTCCTGCACGCCATTCCGGCCATGGGTGCCAAGTCTCAGGACGCCAGCCTGACCGGCCCGCAGGGGCAACCATCGGTCGCCCAGGGCAGCTATAGCGGCCACCTGACCTTCAGCTTCTGAGGTGACAGATGAACGGTCTTAACCGACGGCACTGGATGGCGGGGGCGGCAGCCCTGGCTATGGGGACAGGCTTTGCGCGGGCAGCGGGGGCCGCTTCGCTCTATCCCGAAGCCCCCCTCTATCCTGAATCCAGAGCGGCGGACATTGTGCGCCGCATCGCCTTGCCCGATATTCCTGAGCGTGACATCAGGGTCGCCGATTTTGGCGGCAAGGGTGACGGCCAGACCGATAATACCGGGGCGATTGCGCAGGCCATTGCCGCCTGTGTGGCCGCAGGCGGCGGGCGGGTCGTCCTGCCTCAGGGGGTGTGCCTGACCGGCCCTGTGCGGCTGCGGTCGCGGGTCGAGCTGCATGTGCCTGAGGGGACGCGCCTGAAATTCATCCCTGAGCCTGAGCGCTATCTGCCGCCGGTGCTGACGCGCTGGGAAGGGGTGGAACTGATGGGCTATCAGCCGCTGATCTATGCCTTTGAGGAAAGCGATATTGCCGTCACCGGCGGCGGGGTGATCGACGGCTCGGCGGATGACCGGACATGGTGGCCGTGGAAAGGCCCGTGGAACGGCAGGTTCGCCGATGTCCCCCTCGGGGAGCAACAGGCGGCGGATCGTCAGAAGCTGTTTGATATGGCCGAACAGGGTGTGCCGGTTTCCGAACGGGTTTTTGGCGCGGGCAATCGCCTGCGTCCGGCCTTTTTTCAGCCCTATCGCTGTCAGAGGGTGCTGTTCGAGGGCCTGACGGTCGAGGCCTCGCCCTTCTGGCTGCTGCATCCGGTTCTGTGTACCAGCGTCACCTTCCGGCAGGTGACCTGCGACAGCCACGGGCCGAATAATGACGGCTGTGATCCTGAATCCTGCGTCGATGTGCTGATCGAGGGCTGTACCTTCCGCACGGGTGATGACTGTATCGCCATCAAGGCCGGACGCAATGCCGATGGCCGCCGCATCGGCAAGGCCTGTGAGCATATCGTCATTCGTAACTGCCATATGGAGGACGGACACGGCGGCATCGCTATCGGCAGCGAGATGACGGGCGGGGTGCGCAATGTGTTCGTGCAGGATTGCACGTTCGACAGCCCGCATCTGGGGCGCGCCATTGTGCTGAAATCCAACAGCTATCGCGGCGGCGACATAGCCGATATCCATTTCACGCGCCTGAAGGTCGGTCAGGTCGATACGGCCTTCCTCCAGATATGGATGCAGTACGAAGAAGGTGACGGTGGCCCTTTCATCCCCTCCGTCAACCACGTCACGGTCAGCGATACGCAGATTGCCACCACGGGCCGCGTGCTGGTACTCAGGGGGACGCAGGCGAAGCCGATCGCCGGACTGGCCCTCAGCCATGTCACCGTACATGAGGAAAAGGCGCCGTCCGTGGTGCTTGAGACAGAGGCCATAGGCCTTGAGCAGGTGACGGTGGCCGGTAAGGCATGGACGCAGGCCTATATGGATCGCCTGCCGGGGCTTGAGAGTGTTCGGTGTGACCGGTGGGGCATGTGCCGTTAAAAGGTTGGTTTCCGGCCTGCCAGGACGCGTCTTTCGCAATAAATAACTGAGTACAGGAGAGGCCATAGTGAGCCATTCGCGCAAAACATCATCCGGTCTGGATCGCCGCCGGTTTCTGGCTTCGGCCACGGCTTTGGGCGGGGCGCTGATGTGGGCGCCGGATATGGGACTGGCGGCACCGGCCTCAGGTCTTGACTGGGATAAGCCGCCGCTGGATGCGCGGCCCATGGCGCGCTGGTGGTGGTTTGGCGGGGCGGTGGAGGCCGATGAAATCCGGCGCGAAATCCGCGCGATGAAGGCGGGCGGCTTCGGCGGGTTTGAAATTCAGCCGGTCTATCCCCTGTCGGTCGATGATGCGAAAGCCGGCATCCGCAACAAGCCCTATCTGTCGCCGGAATTTCTGGCAATGGTGTCCGAGGCGGCACGCACGGGACGTGAGGAAGGCCTGCGGGTCGATCTGACTCTGGGGTCGGGCTGGCCGTTCGGCGGGCCGCATATCAGCGCGGAAAATGCCGCCTCGCGCGTTCTGCGTCAGGAACTGGCGGTGGCCGGTGGCCTTGAGCGGCTGGAACTGCCTGCGCTTGAGGCCGGTCAGCGCTATCTGGCGGTCTTTGTCGGCGCGGCGGCGGACAGCGCCGAACCGGTGGAAATCGACGGCAGCACGGCGGTCTTTGCCGCCCGCCCTGAGGCCCGCACCCTTTATCTGGTGCTTCAGGGCCGCACCGGTCAGCAGGTCAAACGCCCGTCGGTCGGTTCCGAAGGTCTGGTCGTCGATCACCTCAGCCACAAGGCGGTGCGCACCCATCTGGAGGCGGTGGGTGAGCCGCTGCTGGCGGCCTTTGGCGATGACCGGCCCTATGCCATTTTCAGCGACAGCCTTGAGGTCTATGGCACCAACTGGACGGACGACCTTCTGCCTGAGTTCAGGGCGCGTCGCGGCTATGACCTGACGCCGCACCTGATGAAGCTGTTTACCGATCATCCCGATGCGGCAGCGGTGCGTTATGACTGGGGGCTTACCCTGTCGGAGCTGGTCAATGAGCGCTATCTGATGCAGGTCACGGCCTGGGCCAGAACGCGCCAGACCCTGTTCCGTTCACAGACCTACGGGATTCCGGCGGTAACCCTGTCGTCGAACCGTCTGGTCGATCTGGCCGAAGGCGAGGGGTCTGACTGGCGCGGCCTGACCTCATCGCGCTGGGCCAGCTCTGCCAACCATATCTATGGTCAGGCGGTGACCTCTGCCGAAAGTTTCACCTGGCTGCACAAGGGCGCCTTCCGCGCCACGCCGCTCGACATCAAGGCCGAGGCCGATGTGCTGCTGCTTCAGGGGATCAACCAGTTCATCGTTCACGGCTGGCCCTATACGCCGCCCAAGGTGGCTGAACCCGGCTGGTCTCTCTATGCTGCTGCGGTATTTAATGACCACAATCCGTGGTGGCCGGTCATGGCCGATGTCAACCTCTATCTCCAGCGCCTGAGCCACCTGATGCGGCAGGGACGCAATGTCGCCGGTGTGGCCATCTATGTCCCGTCCGAAGACATCATGTCCGACTTCCGCGCCGTCAGGGATGTGTCGATCAATGACGAACTGCGCCGCCATTACCCCAGGGCAGTGATCGAAAGCCTGATCGATGGCGGTTATAATTTCGACCTGATCGACGGCGAGGCCATTCTCAGCAAGGGCATCCATTGTCCGGTGCTGTTGCTGACGCATATCGAACACATAGAACCGATCGTCTATGAGCGCATCCGTCAGTGGGTCGCGGCGGGCGGCATTGTCCTGTCGCTGGGGGCACCTCCGTCCAGAGCCGCCGGTCTGAAAGACCGTGAGGCGCGTACCCGTCAGGTGGCCGATATTTCGCAAGCCCTGTTTGGTGGCCCTCAGGCGCGCGCTATCGTCACCGATGAAGCCGGTCTGGTGGCGAGCCTGAACCGTGTCAGTAAACCCGACCTGAGCGGTGCGCCGTCCGGCGTCGGCTATGTGCATCGGGAACTGGCGGGCGGGCATCTCTATTTCGTCGCCAATACCACCCCTGCGCCGCTGCGTATGGTTTTGGGCTTTGATGTGCCGCAACAGAGCGGGCAGGTCTGGGAACCGGTCACCGGTGCCGTCCATCCCTTCCGTCAGGGCGACGAAATCGCTCTGGCCCCGTTTGAGTCAGTGATCGTGGCCTTTGGCGATGGAGTGCAGCGGGCCGATGCCGTGCCTCAGGTGACGGCGGGCCGCAGCCAGCCCTTAAATGACGGCTGGCAGTTCAGGGCCACAGACAAGGGCCGCGCCACAGCCCTGAAACAGTTTGCTTCATGGACGGATACCAGGGCGCTGGCGCACCATTCGGGCAAGGGCACCTATAGCCGCACGCTCGATCTGAGTGCGGAGGATTTGGCGGCGGCATCGATTGCGCTTGATTTCGGAGCCGGTACCGCCAGCACCACGCCGGAACGTAAAGGCTCAGGCTATTATGCGCCCTTCGATGCGCCGGTGCGTGATGCGGCAGAGGTGTTCGTCAATAACAGGCGTGTCGGGGCGGTGTGGTGCGCGCCCTATCGTCTTGAGCTGAAGCCCTATCTGACGGCGGGGCGCAATGTCATCGAGGTCAGGGTCTATAATACGGCGATTAATGCGCTGGCGGGCCAGCCTGAAGCGGATTACACATTGCTCAATGCCACCTATGGCGAACGCTTCAAGCCGCAGAATATGGACAATCTCCGGCCCCTGCCGTCCGGTCTGCTTGAGGCCCCCACCTTACATTTCGGGAAATAGAACGGTGGCGATATTGTCCCCCGAGACGACCACGACAGGCATGAAACAGAAACAGGGCAGACACGACATGACAGTAAACCGGCGGATATTTTTGCGTCTCAGCAGCGCAATGGCGGGCCTGTCTCTGGCGAGCGGCGTCGGGGCCGCTGAATCCCTTTCGGTGCGTATTACGGATTTCGGTGCGCGGGCCGATGACCAGACCATCAACACACAGGCCATTCAGAAAACTATCGATCATCTGGCGGCGCAGGGCGGCGGCACGGTGGTCATACCGGCAGGCGTTTTTGTCAGCGGGGCGCTGTTCCTGCGGCCGAAGGTGCATCTGCATCTGGAAAGCGGTGCGGTGCTGCAATGTGCCGCTGATGTGGCAACGCATTTTCCGGCACAACGTACGCGTATCGAAGGCCATTTCGAGCCGGCCTTTACCCCGGCCCTGATCAATGCCGACGGATGCGACGGGCTGAGGATCACGGGTGACGGGACGCTGGACGGAGCGGGTTTTCCGGTCTGGGAAGAATTCTGGCGCTTGCGCAAGGCGGCCCCTGATCCCGGTAATTTCCCCAATCTGGGCGTGCCGCGCGCGCGTCTGGCCCTGATCGAAAATGCGCGCGATGTACGGATCGAAGGCGTGACCTTCAAGGATTCGCAATTCTGGAACCTGCATCTGTACAGATGTCAGGAGGTGACGGTAAGCGGCGTGCGCTTTCAGGTGCCTGACGATTACAAACAGGCCCCTTCGACCGACGGCATCGACATCGATTCCTGTCAGGGGGTAACGGTCGATGGCTGCGAGTTTTCCGTGACCGATGACTGTGTCGCCGCCAAGGGCACCAAGGGGCCGCACGCCCTGTCAGACCGCGACAGCCCGCCGGTCGAGCGTATCCGCGTGCAGAACTGCACCTTCCGGCGCGGCCATTCGATGTTTACCTGCGGCAGCGAGGCGACGCTGGTACGCGATGTGGTGGTGGAAAACTGTCGGGTTCTGGCACCGATGAACATGCTGATGCTCAAGCTGCGCCCCGATACGCCGCAACAATATGAGGATATTGTTTACCGCAATATCACGCTTGAGGCCTCTGGCGGAACCATGGTGCGCATTCAGCCCTGGAGCCAGTATGCCGATCTGAAAGGAGAGGCCCCGCCGCAATCCACCGTGCGCCATATCCATCTGAGCGATATCAGGGGCCGCTTCGGGGCCTTTGGCACGATCCGGCCCAATGCGGGCCAGACGACCTTTGACGATATCCGGCTTGAGACTATCGATGTGCAATTGTCCGGGGCCAGACTGTTGACGGAAACCGACGCCGTGCGTTTCCGCAATGTGCGGATCAATGGGGTGACGCAGGCGCGCCCCTGAAAAGGCAGAAGGTGAAGACGATGAAAAACCGTTTATTGATCTGTCTTTCGGCCCTGTGTCTGACCTTGGGCGGCGGGCCGGTTCAGGCTGAAGGCTTCGATGTGGCGATCACCGTCGATGATCTGCCTGCACAGGGGGACTTGCCCGAAGGGGTGACGGAACTTGATCTGACGGAGGCCTATATCCGCGCCCTGAAAGCGCATCAGGTGCCGGAAGCCTATGGCTTCGTCAATGCCGCCAAGCTGGAGCGCCTGACCGGTGGGGCCAGGGTGCTGGATCAGTGGGTGGCGGCGGGCTTTCCGCTCGGCAATCATGGCTATACCCATATGAACCTTGGCCGCGCCCCGTCACTTGAGGCCTGGATTGCCGACATTAAGGCCAATGAACCGGCTATTGCCAGCCGCATGGCGGGTAAAAACTGGCACGTCATTCGTATGCCGAACCTGTCCGGCGGCGGGCATGGGGAACGCCATGACGGGGCGGTGAACTGGCTGAAGGCCAGTCACTACCGCATTGCCGAGGTGTCGCTCAATTTCAGCGACTGGGCCTATACAGCCCCCTATAACCGCTGTCTGGCCAAAGGCGATACGGCGGCCATCGCGCGTATGGAGGCCTATTATCTGCATCAGGTGGACAGGGAAATCCGCCTGACTCAGGCCCGTTCGCAAAAGGTCTATGGCCGCGTCATCCCGCAGGTACTGCTGACCCATCTCGGCAGTTTTGCCGCCCATATGCTGCCACAGGTGCTTGAGCGGCTGGAGGCGGCCGGCGCGCGCTTCGTCACGCTTGAGGCCGTGCAGTCCGATCCGGCCTATATGCAGGAACCTGATACGGATATCGGGAACGGAACGCTGATCGAGCGGGTCGCCAAACGCAAGGCCATAGACCTGAAGGCCATCGACGCAAATGAGGACACGGGGCCGGTTCTCGATCTCGATACCTTGTGTCAGTAAGGGATCGACCGGCGCCTCTGAGGCCGAACGCCTTTCGTTGCGGCCTCAGTCAGTCGAGCTGACAGCCATGCGCGACCAGAAGGGTGCAGACCTGCTGATAGATATAGGCCCGGAGGCCGGGGTCATGGATGTCGGGCTGTATTTCGGGAAAGGTATTGGCCCAGCCGCTCAAAAAGGCGACCAGATTACGCGCCAGACGGATGCCGTCTTCACCCTGCGGATAGTGGCGGATATGGGTGCGGAAATGTTCCGACAAGGCCTTCAGGGTTTCGGCATTACGTTTGCCCCTCAGTTTCAGCACATTGGGCAATGCGTGACCTTCGGTGGTCAGAAAGGCGTTCAGCGCCCGCGCCTCATAGCTTGAGCGGATATCGAGGATCTGGTTGACCAGCGCCCGCAGCCAGTCCTTTTCGTCGGTATTGGCAATGATGTCGCGGGTCTGCTGCGACCACTGTTCCGAAGCGCGCAGAACCAGCGCCTCGACCAGCCCCTCCTTTGAGCCGAAACGGTCATAGATGGTGCGCTTGCTGGCACCGGCTTCTCTGGAAATGGCGTCGATGCTCGACAGGCTGAAGCCATTGGCCAGAAGCAGACGCCAGGCCGTATCGAGAATCGTGTCCGCAAGGGCTGCCGAGGCGGCACGGGTCGGGCGGCCCCCTGACTTTTTTACGGGTTTGCCTGCCAAATCCAATGGGCCTTTGACGGCCATTTCGTATCTCCTCTTGACGTTGGCGAAATGAAACGGTAACGCACCGTTTAATTATTGTCCAGTTCAGAGAGTAACAATGGCGGAGCAGACCGGCCCAACCGATACAGCCTCAGAGGCCCATCAGGATTCGGGCCCGACCCCCAAACCTTCCCCCCTCAAACATCCGCGTGTCCGTCTGATCCTCAGCGGCCTTGTGGTGGTTCTGGTGGTGGTCGGCGGGGTCATGACCTATCACCACCTGACCGTGGGCCAGTACCGGCAATCGACCGAAGACGCGCTGGTGCAGGCGGACTTCGTGACCGTTTCCCCGCGCATCAGCGGTACGGTCGAGGAAGTCATGGTCAGCCAGAACCAGTGGGTGAAGGCCGGTGATCCTCTGGTGCGCATCTCCAGTCAGGATTACACCTCGCGCGTGACCGAGGCCGAGGCGCAGGTTCTGTCGGCGGTGGCCAATGAAAAGGCCACCGAGGCGAATATTGCCGAGCAGGGCGCGGCCATCGTGCAGGCCAGGGCACAGGTAGAGGCCGCACGCGCCGATCTCGGTTTTGCTGAAAAGGAAGTGCAAAGGTTCATGCCTCTGGCCGCTTCAGGGGCCGAGGCCGATGTGCAGTATCAGCAATTGCGCAATAACCGCGACAAGGCCGCCGCCCAGTTGCGTTCTGCCGAAGCGGCCTTGCAGGTGCAGGAACGGCGCGTCACCAGCCTGACGGCACAGCGCGAACAGGCCGTGGCCCAGCAAAAGGCTGCCGAGGCGCAGGTGACCGGCGCGCGCGTCAATGCCGATGCCGCCCTGATCCGTGCGACGACGGCGGGCCGTATCGGCGACCTGACGGTCAGGCCGGGGCAGACGGTGCAGCCGGGTCTGCGCCTGATGTCGATTGTGCCGACACAGGCCATATATGTCGAGGCGCGCTTCAAGGAAACCCAGATGGGTCTGGTGCGTACGGGGCAGCCGGTGTCCATCGAGGTGGATGCCCTGCCGGATGCCGAAATTCACGGCGTGGTCGAAAGTATTTCACCGGCGACCTCGGCGCAGTTCGCCCTGATCCCGCCGCAAAACGCCACCGGCAACTTCACCAAGGTCGTGCAGCGCGTGCCAGTGCGTATTCGTCTTGAGGCCGGCCCCGAAGCGCGCAAGCTGCTGGTGCCCGGCCTGTCGGTCACGGCGATCATCGACACCCGCAATGCCCGTCATGCGGCCGAACGCATCAAACGTGAGTCCGAAGAGCAGAAGCGCTGATGGCGGCCTTATCCCCTTCTGACGCCGCTTCGGCCGACACCCTGCCCGCCAGGGCTGATCTGGCGGCCTGGCTGGCTGTGGTGGCGGGCACGATCGGCGCGCTGATGGCGACGCTCGATATCTCCATCGTCAACTCGTCCCTGCCGACCATTCAGGGCGAGATCGGCGCCAGCGGCACCGAAGGCACATGGATCGCCACCAGCTATCTGGTGGCGGAAATCGTCGTCATCCCGCTGACGGCCTGGCTTCAGCGCCTGTTCGGCCTGCGCACGCTGTTGCTGTGGGCCGTGTCGCTGTTTTCGGCCTTTTCGATGCTGTGCGGCCTGTCGGACGATCTGGGGACGATGGTGGTCGGGCGCGTCGGGCAGGGGCTGACGGGGGGCATCCTCATCCCCACGGCCATGACCATCATCGCCACGCGCCTGCCGCCAATGCAGCAACCCGTCGGCATCGCCTTTTTCGGCGCGACGGCCATTCTTGGCCCCGTGGTCGGCCCGCTGATGGGCGGCTGGCTGACGGAGAACCTGAGCTGGCACTATGCCTTTTTCATCAATCTGCCGATTGGCGTCTTTCTGATCGGCTTGCTGCTGCTGGGGCTTGAGAACGAGAAACTGCGGCTTGAGGAACTGTTCAATGCCGACTGGCTGGGGATTCTGGGCCTGATCTTTGGCCTGGGGGGGCTGACCATCGTGCTTGAGGAAGGCAACCGCGAAGAATGGTTCGCCTCCACCTATATCGTTCTGATGACGGCGATGGCGGTGATGGGGTTCCTGCTGCTGTTTGCCGGTCAGATTGTGGCGCGCAAGCCGGTCATCAAGCTGTCCCTGTTGCTCAATCGCGCCTTCGGCTCGGTGTTTGTCATGAGTCTGGCGCTGGGGGCAGTGCTGTATGGCGTTGCCTTCGTCATTCCGCAGTTTCTGGCGGCCATTGCCGGATATAACGCCCTTCAGGCCGGTCAGATCGTCGCCATATCGGGCGTGCCGAGCATGATCATGATGATGATGGTGCCGATCCTGCTCAGGCATATAGATGTGCGCGTGGCGGTGACGGCGGGCCTGCTCATTCTGGGCACCAGCAGCCTGCTCGATGCCGCCCTGACCACCCAGTCCGGCGGTGAGGAGTTCATCCTCTCGCAGCTTCTGCGCGGCACGGGGCAGATTCTCGTCATGCTGTTCCTCAATCAGTCGGCCATCCGTTCGGTGCCGCCGTCCGATGCCGCCGATGCCTCAGGCCTGTTCAGTGCCGGTCGGAATCTGGGCGGGTCGATCGGTCTGGCGCTTCTGGGGATGCTTCAGGATCAGCGCCTCCATTTCCATGAACGCAGTCTGGAATCCGCCATCTCGGCCAACAGCCTGATGGGGCAGGACTTTATCGCAGCCAATGGCGGAGGTACGGCTGCGGCCATTAAGTTGCAGCAGATCATCGCGCAACAGGCCCTCGTCATTACCTACAACGATGTCTTTCATGTCGTGGGTATCGGGGTGCTGTGTGTGCTGCCGTTCGTCTTTTTGCTGCGCCCTATCAAATTCAAACAAGCTGTGGCGATGCACTAGAGTCTGTTCCGTTCACAATGAATCGCAACAAGGCTCTCATTTTTTGTTTTGACGCACTTTTTGATGCGAAAAAGGGCGTCACACCTTTCGGAAAGCGCACTCATGACCCATTCCCTTCCTTTCTCCGGCGCTTCGCTGCTTCTGCTCCTGAGCCTGACGGCCTGTGCCTCCGGCCCCGACTATCAGGGCGCCCCACAGGTTCTGGCGCCGGCAGCGGCCTTTGTGCGCGGCGGCGACACCCTGAGCGCCACGCCTCAGGCCGCACGCTGGTGGCAGGCTCTGGGGGATCAGACCCTCAATGACCTGATCGCTGAAGGTTTCCGCGCCAGTCCGACCCTTGAGGCCACCGCCGCCCGTCTGAGGCGCGCGCGGGGGCTGGTGGCGCAGGATCGTGCCGCACGTCTGCCCGGTGCCAGCCTGTCCGGCACCTATATGCGCGGCAGCCTGCCCGGCGGCATGTTCGGCGGTTCTGAGGGTGGCGAAGGCTCTGGCGGGGAGTCTGGCGGCGATCTGGCCCTTGAAAGCTATAATCTGGGGCTGATGGCCTCGTGGGAGCCGGATCTGTTCGGGCGTCTGGAGCGCACCACGCAACAGGATACGGCGCGTGCCGAAGCTGCCGATGCCGAGATGCAGGACGCCTATGTCACTCTGGCGGCGGATATTGCCACGGCCTATGTCAATCTCAGGGATCAGCAGGCGCGCCTGACGACTGCGCAGGAAGTCAGTACGCTTCAGCATCAGCGTCTTGAGCTGATCCGTCAGCGGCATCAGGCCGGTGCCGCGACGGCGCAGGCGGTTCTGGAGGCCGAGGCGGCGATTGAACAGGCGGATATGAACACCACCCGGCTAGAGGGTGATGTCGCCCTGTCGCTGAACCAGCTGGCGGTGCTGACCGGGCGTGAACCGGGGGCGCTGGATGAGCGGCTGGCGACGCCTGCGGCTATTCCCTTGCCGCCGCAGGAAGTGGCGGTTGGCGATCCGGCCAGCCTCATCCGCCGCCGTCCCGATGTGCGTCAGGCCGAACGCGGTCTGGCGGCAGCCACCGCCTCAGTCGGGGTGGCGCGGTCGCAAAGATTCCCGCAGGTCAGTTTCCTTGGGCTTCTGGGCATGGGCGGGCCGGATCTGTCGGATATGCTGGATAGCTCGAACCTGACCAAACTCTTGTTGCCGAGCCTTCAGTGGAACGTGCTGGACTGGGGCAAGGCCAGCGCCCAGATTGCCCAGACCGAGGCCGGACGCGATGAGGCCGAAGCCGGTTACCGGGCCACGGTTCTCGGGGCCTTGCAGGATGCCGAAGGGGCGCTGGCCCGCTTCGGTCAGGCGCGCAAGACCTATTATAATCTGGCGCGCACGGCGACCTCGACGCAGCAGACGGCGCAACTGAGCGGGCAACGCCTGAGCGCCGGCACCATCAGCCGCATCGATGACATTGAGGTGCAGCATCGCGCGCTTGAGGCGCAACAGAACCTGTCGCAAGGACAGGCCGGTGTGACCAGGGCCTTTATCGCTGTCGAGAAAAGCCTTGGTCTTGGCTGGGAAGCGGCGGATTAGAGCGTGTTCCGTTCAAAATGAATCGGAACAATGCTCTAACTTTTTGTTTTAACGCGCTTTTGAAGCCGAAAAGTGCGTCACACTTTTCGGAAAGCGCTCTAACGAATCAGGCGCGGGGCACCCCAGCCGAGTTCGAGCGGTGTGTCGGACACATCGGCTTCGGTCACCAGTTCCAGAACGCTGACGCCTGTGACTTCGGTGTCGAAGGTCGTCAGGCCCGTGGTGGTTTGTTCTGCCAGAAGGCGGCCATCGCCATAGAGACGGTAGGTGACGGGGTGGCTGGTCGCCCCGACCGCGCCTGCCGAGGTTTGAAAGCGGCTGAATGCCTTATCGAGGCGGATTTCCAGCCGTGAATTGGCCAGTACCCCCAGACCATCCTCAAAAACCTGCCCCCCAAGCCCCAGAGGTGCGCCTGACGATGAGACATTGACCTGTGCCGCGATCCAGCCCGCAGGCAGGCGCTGCCCCTTGCGGCCATCCACCGCCACATGGATGTGTGCCGGTATTTCGCTCAGATAGACGCCGTTTTTCAGCAGGGGCGTACCCGACACCCTGTACAGCGCCGTTTCATGCGCTGCCAGCTCTGCCGTAAGAATCTCCCTGACCGGGGTCAGGTCGGTCTGTGTCCAGACATCGCGCACGCGGAGGTCATGCCCGTCATCCAGATTGAGCCGCGCCAGAGGTACGGACAGGCTGAGGGGCGCATTGGTGCGGTTGATCAGGGCCACGGCCTTGCTGCCGTCGGAAAGGGTTTTGGCAACGACCTGTGTGTCGGCGGTTTTCATCAGGGTGACGCCCTGATGGCCGGCGGCATCCTGATTGATGGCGATGACGTCGCGGTTACCGGCAATGTCGATCAGGCTCTGAGGCCATTGGGTGACATCCGAACCGAGGATCAGCGGGGCGGCAATCACCGCCCACATCGACATATGGGCGCGGGCTTCGGTCAGGTGGCTGGCGTCAAATTCACCATTGCCGAATTCCAGCATATCGGGATCGTTCCAGTGGCCGGGGCCGGCATAGAGGGCCAGAGGGGCGGCGCTGTCGAAATTGCGCAGCATGGCGTCCCAGCGCGGGCGGATATCGGGGCTGGTGCGCCAGGAATTGCCGTATTGGCGACCCCATTCATTGACATCGGCCTGCCCCCAGAGGCAGATCGACAGAATATAATCGCCCTCAGGCCGCACCGCCTGAATATGGTTTTTCAGACTGGCATAGAGGCTTTCGACCTTTGCCGCATCGGTACGCTCAGGCTGTTTGGAAAAGATATAGGGGCCGGTCGCGCGATAGCTGCCGTCCTGCACATGGGCGTCCTGCGGGCCGTAATTGGTCAGGCCGCAGGCATCGACCTTGATGAAATCAAAGCCCCATTCGCCGAAGATCAGCTGCATGTCCTGCGCCTGATAATCGAGGGAGCCGACCTCGCGCTCGGCCACCGTGCCTTCGGGCAGGTTGGGGCTTTTGCGGTCATAGACCTGCGCACAGGTATTGCGGCCACTGTCGGAATAGATGCCGACCTTCAGACCCATGCCATGCAGGCGATCGACAAACGGGCGGAACGAGGTTTCCCCATCCGGCAGGGCGGCGCTGGGGAAGACATTGGTGCGGATTTCGATGCGCCCGTCAGACCGGCGCTTCAGCCACCAGCCGTCATCGAGATTGATATAGTGGTAACCGGCCTCTGTCAGGCCCGTCGATATCAGGGCATTGGCCACGCCCATGATCTTGGCTTCGGTGACTTCGGTGCGAAAGGCATTCCACGGATTCCAGCCCATGGTCGGGGTCTGGGCCATCGTGCTTTCCGGTGCGGAGAACCTGCCCGACGGTTGCAGTTCGGCAGGTGTCTCTGCAAGGGCGGGCGCGGCCATGAGGGCGCAGAAGGCGGTCATCAGACCCATGATTTTCAGCATTAGGTTTCCTGCCTGTTTTTAGGGTTTTATTTTATATGACAATTGCGCCATAAAGGGTACAAGTCAAGAAAAGGGAGCAGGAAAATGAAACTTCATTGTCTCGGTATTCTGGTGATGGCTTTGGGGCTTATGAGTCTGGAGGCTCAGGCTCAGGCTCAGGCTCAGGCTCAGGCTCAGGCTCAGGCTCAGGAACAGGAACAGCTAAAGCCCTATCGCAGCGCCCCGCACCGTCAGCCGCCGGTAGCACGCAACCTCAGTCCGCGCCTTGAAACCTATTTCCGTAATACCTCGCCCAAATTGCTGGAGGATTTCGGCGAGCAATATATCTATGCTGACGCCAATGCCGCCCTTGATAAAACGGTGGCGCATCGCGTGGTCTTTTTGGGCGATTCCATCACCGATATGTGGAATCTGGCGGCGCTATTCCCCGGCAAACCCTATGTCAATCGCGGCATCAGCGGTCAGGTGACGCCTCAGATGCTGCTGCGCTTTCATGCCGATGTCATTGCCCTGAAGCCTGAGGCGGTCGTCATTCTGGCGGGCGTCAATGACATAGACAGCGTGCTTCAGATCATGAGTGAAGCCCAGACCGAAGCCAATTACGAGGCGATGGCGGAACTGGCCACGGCCCACGGTATCAGGCCGGTATTCAGCAAGATATTGCCGCGCCGTGCCTCCGAAGCCCATCCTGATCCGCGCTTTGCTGAAAAGGAACAGGCCCGTCAGCGGATCAATGCCTGGCTTGAGGCTCTTTGCCATGAACGGGGCTATGGCCTGATCGACTATACCTCCGTCCTCAGCGATGGCGAAGGCGCTTTCCGCGCCGATCTGACCGATGACGGCACCCACCCCAATGCGCAGGGCTTTGCCGTCATGACCCCTGTGGCAGCGCAGGTGCTGAACAATCTTGTCGGGACAGACTGACTTTTTCCCTTGCGCCCTTTCCTGCGTCCCATAGCATGGGGGCAGGATTTACAGGAAAGGCACACAGATGAGCGGACAGAAAATGATGATGGACCGGCGTATATTTTCCGCCGGTCTGACGACGGCTTTTCTGGGGGGGCGGGCAATGGCGGCGACGCCACCGCAAACGCCGTTTCTGCTGGGGGCGGATGTGTCATGGATTCCGCAGGATGAGGCGCAGGGGGCCACCTATTTCGAGAACGGCGTCCAGAAAGACCCGCTCGATATATTGCAGGGGGCAGGCTTCAATGCCATCAAGCTGCGCCTGTTCGTCAATCCCGAAAACGGCTATTCGGCGCGTGACCCTGAGGCCGGATGGTGCGGACTGGAACAGACGATAAAATTCGCCAGACGCATCCGCGCGCGCGGTATGCACCTGTCCCTGACCTTCCATTACAGCGATACCTGGGCCGATCCGCAGAAACAGACCGTGCCTGCGGCGTGGGAAGGGCTGTCTCTGGCGCAGCTATGCGATGCGGTTCATGCCCATACGCACGACAGCCTGAAGGCTATGGCCGAGGCCGGTGTGTCGCCTGATCTGGTGCTGGTCGGCAATGAGACGACCTTTGGCATGCTATGGCCTCAGGGCCGCGTGCCCCTGACCCTGCCGACCGGTAATCCGCAAACCGATGAAACACATATGAAGGTCGAAGGGGCGGGCGGGTTCGATGCCTTTGCCGCGCTTCTGAAGGCAGGCCTTGCCGGTGTGCGCGAAGCCGCCCCCAAGGCGCAGGCGGCGGTGCATAATCATCTGGGCCGCCACTGGCCGATCGTCGAAAACTGGACGAACGCGCTGTTGCAACGCGGGGTGGCCTTCGATGCCGTGGGCTTTTCCTGCTACCAGCAGGAAGCCGAAGGCGACTGGGAGCGTACCTTTGCCAATTTCGGCAAGCAGTTTCCCGATCAGCGCTTTTTCATAGCCGAATATTCGAGCCGCAAGCGCTATGTCAATGAAATCGCCCGTAAATATGGCGCTCTGGGCACCTATATCTGGGAACCGACCCGCCATCAGGAAGCCGTCTTCGATCAGGACGGGCATAATGCCGGTGAGGGGCCAAAGCCTAATCTTCTGTCGCAGGGGATCAATTCCGCCGAAGCTCCCGGTGCGGCCATAAGTGCAGGCGCAACGCCGGTCCCAGCGGCGGCGCCGCGCCCCAGAAACCACGGCGGGCGCTATGATGCCAATGCGCTTCTGGGGGAATATCGCCAGCTTTCGCGTGAATTCGGTCTTTCCTAAAGAGTGGAAAAATTGCGCCAGCGGATCGGGAAGCGGCGCCTGAGAACGGCTTTGGGATCAAACGGCCTTTGCGGCACCCCAAGCTCGCCCAGCGTCGGCACATGGCGGAAATTCTGCACGACATAGGGGCCGGTATAGTCCAGCCCCTCAAGTCGTTCCGTCATGGCATTGAGGTCGTCCGCCGTCAGCAGGTCGCCATGTACGGTCGTGCGGATTTCGTGCCCAATCTGCGCTGAGGCGACAAGGCGAAGGCTGCACTCAAAGGCGGCAAAATCCGTATGGTGGGTGATGGCGGTGTATCTGGCTTCGGGGGCCTTGAAATCAAGCGCGATGAAATCGACCAGCGCCTGATCGAGCAGGCGGGCAATCATGTCGGGGCGGGTGCCATTGGTGTCTATCTTGACCAGAAAGCCCTTGTCTTTCAGATAGCGGCACAGGTCGGGCAGGGCGCTGGACAGGGTACATTCCCCGCCCGACAGGACGACGCCTTCGAGCAGGCCCGCGCGGCTATCGAGAAAGCCGGTGATCCGGTCTTCGGGCAGGCGCGCCAGCGTGCCCTTGACCAGTTCAGGGTTGTGACAATAGCCGCAGGCCATGTTGCAGCCTGAAAACCACAGGATGCACGCCGTCCGTTCAGGAAAATCCTGAAAGGTGAACGGCGTGATACTGGTGATCGGCAGTTTGCGCCACATGGCTCAGGTTACGCTTTCGCAATGAAGCGAAGCGTTTTCCTTATAGTGTTTACGCTCCTTATGCTCGCCCTTCTTGCCGTGGTTGAAGCTGGCGACGGGGCGGTGATAGCCCATCACCCGCGTCCAGACGAGGGTATCCTTGCCGCAGGTCGGGCAGCTGTTCTGCTCACCGTTCAGATAGCCATGCGTCTCACAGACGGAAAAGACCGGCGTGATGGTGATATAGGGCAGGCGATAGGTTTCGATGACCGTGCGCACCAGACGTTTACAGGCTTCGCCGGACGAGATCTTCTCGCTCATATACAGGTGCAGCACCGTGCCGCCGGTATATTTGCCTTGCAGATCGTCCTGAAGGTTCAGGGCCTCGAACGGGTCTTCGGTATGGCCGACCGGAGCCTGTGAGGAGTTGGTGTAATAGATGTTTTGCCCGAAACCGGCCTGAAGAATATCGGGGAAGCGCTTTTTGTCCTCCTTGGCGAAGCGGTAGGTGGTGCCTTCGGCGGGGGTGGCCTCAAGGTTATAGAGGTGGCCGGTTTCTTCCTGATACAGACGCAGGCGCGTGCGCATGGCCTCAAGGATGGCCAGTGACATTTCCCGCCCGCGACGGTCGGTCAGGTCACAGGCGTCAGACGTAAAGTTGCGCACCATCTCGTTCATGCCATTGACGCCGATGGTGCTGAAATGGTTGCGGAAATGCGGCAGATAACGGCGCGTATAGGGATAGAGGCCACGATCATACATGTCCTGAACGAAGACGCGCTTTTTCTCAAGCGAGTCACGGGCCAGATCCATCAGGCGTTCGATCTCCGTCATCAGCCCCGTAAGGTCGCCTCTGAAGCGGTAACCCAGACGCGCCATGTTCAGGGTCACCACCCCGATGGAGCCGGTCATCTCGGCTGAGCCAAACAGGCCGTTGCCGCGTTTTAACAGCTCACGCAGATCGAGTTGCAGGCGGCAGCACATGCTGCGCACGGCGTGCGGGGCATAGGCTTCGGGATTGGGCACCTTTTCACCGGCTTCGTTCAGCATATACTGGCTGCCGATAAAGTTCTGGAAATAGGAGGAACCGATCTTGGCGGTGTTCTCGAACAGGGCGGCGGCCACCGGAGACTCCCAGTCGAAATCTTCCATGATATTGACGGTGGGAATGGGGAAGGTGAAGGGCTGGCCCTGCGCATCGCCTTCGGTCATCACCTCATAATAGGCAATGACGATCTGCTGCATTTCCGGCTGGAAGTGGCGATAGCTGAGGTCTTCGAGGGCCTTGACGCCACGCCTTTGCGCCTCGGCCAGCAGGTCGGGATCGTCGATGTCCCTGAACAGGTGCAGGGTATTGGCGGTCGGGAAATTATCCTTCAGATCAGGCGGGACGGTAATATCAAGCGTGATATTGGTGAACGGGCTTTGCCCCCAGCGCGCGGGTACGTTCAGATTATAGACGAAACTTCTGATGGCCTTTTTGATGTCGCTGAAACTCAGGCGATCCCTGA
>Ga0222423_1000288_pt1 | contig 41439 bp, 37 predicted proteins | sample 3A0metagenome_FD_182472 | JGI IMG/M metagenome (GOLD analysis project Ga0222423, IMG submission 182472) | Enriched microbial communities from leaf-cutter ant dump, University of Wisconsin, Madison, United States - 3A0 (version 2) | ecosystem: Environmental > Terrestrial > Nest > Insects nest >...
TTATCTTATAACGTTGTCGGTGGGCTAGTCTGGACCGCTGGTATAACATACCTCGGATATTTTGCAGGGCAAGCGTTTGTTGCGGCCGGTGTCGATATTGACCACGTCATTCTTCCCCTCGCGGCCTTAATTATACTTATATCTGTACTTCCGCCGGCATATCATATCCTTAAAGATAAAAGAACTCGCGATTCATTATGGTCGGGCATCAAAAAAGAGGCTCGTTCGATATTTGCGCCAAGAAAAAAGTAACACGAGAGGAGCGGCATGGGGCATCGCCGACGACAACTCGGATCAATACTGCACGACAAGGGCGTTGACTTTGCCGTTTGGGCCCCCTTTGCCAAAAACGTTGCACTCATCCTTTGGGATGAATTTGCGTGGCAAGAACACCAAATGGAGTCGGACGGCGAAGGCTATTGGTTCCTAGAAGATTTTGACGCGCAGCCAGGCCGTTTCTATAAGTACCGCATAACGACCGCATCTGGAGACACACTTGAAAAAAACGATCCGTACGGTAGACAAATTAGCGACTCAGAAAACGGCTCATCAGTTATTGTCGCTCGCGATTTTGAATGGGAAAACGCCGAGCGGTTTCAACCAGCCACAAACAACAAAGCTGTTATTTATGAACTACACGTTGGCACCTTTAACCGCCCCGACGCCTCAACCAGCGGAACTTTTCAAACTGTTATTGAAAAGCTCGATTACTTAACCGACCTAGGAATTACCCACATCGAGCTTATGCCCGTCACGAGCATGGCAATGAGCCACGGCTGGGGCTATTCGCCAAACTATATTTTTTCTATCGAAAATAGCTACGGTGGTCGTCACGGATTACTTGAACTAGTTAAGGCTTGCCATGAAAAAGGTATCGGCGTCATTATTGATGTTGTTTACAATCACTTCTTTGGTAGTGATATCTGGCAATACGACGGCTGGAGCGAAAACGACCGTGGCGGTATCTACTTTTATAACGACGAGCGAGGCGACACGCCCTGGGGAGGACGCCCCGATTACGGCAGGCCAGAAGTACGGCAATTTATTCTTGATAACGTCACGATGTGGTTCACAGAATTTCGCGTTGATGGTCTACGCGTCGACTCAACAATTTATATGCGAACAACCGACGGTAACAACGACGACCCGTCGCAAACTATCCCCGACGCCTGGAGTCTTCTTGGCGAAATAAACACTCTAGCGCGAAAAATTAATCCAAATGCTCTCATGCTCGCTGAAGATAATTCAACCAATCAAGCCGTTGTGTCACCAGTAAAAAGCGGTGGTATGGGTTTCAACGCACAGTGGGAGGTTGGCTTTCCGCACGTTATTCGCGACAGCTTGGATATTACCCAAAATAACACTCAGCCTAAATTAGCTGGTATTGAATACGAACTAAAGCACAGCTATTGTGGCGACGCCTTCGATAAAGTAATATTCGCAGACTCACACGATACAGCTGCAAACGGCTCATCGCGACTTAACGAGGCCGCCAACCCTGGCAATGCCGAAAGCACCCCTTCGCGCCACAAAACACTACTTGCCAGCGCAATAACCTTAACGGCCCCAGGCATACCAATGCTACTTCAAGGGCAAGAATTCCTTCAAGAAGGTGCTTTTAATGAATGGCAGATGCTTGAATGGCCAAAAACTGAACAGTTTGCCGGTATCGTTCTTGCACATAAGCATCTTATAGACCTACGACAAAACCGCTACAACAATACCAAGGGTCTAACGGGTCAACACACGTCCATTATCCATCGCGACGACACCAACAACGTAATAGCATACCATCGAAAAGATAAAGGTGGGCCAAACGACGATGTAATAGTTGTCGTTAACCTTAGCGATCAACGATTCGAAGAGTACAAAATAACACTTCCGCACGAAGGCAAATGGAGCGTACGATTTAATAGCTCGTGGAAAGGCTATAGCCCCGATTTCTTTGAAACTTCGTTCGATTTTGCCGACACCGATACCAACGGTGTAATAACCATTCCGCTTTCTGACTTCAGCGTTGTTATTTTATCACAAGACTAAAGAAGCGTTTTTAGATATTTACCTGTAAACGATTTCGGTTCGCGGGTAATATCTTCTGGTGCGCCAGTCGCAATAACAGTACCGCCACCAACACCACCCTCTGGACCCATATCAATAATATAATCGGCCGTTTTAATAACATCCAGGTTGTGCTCAATAATAACCATGCTGTTACCGCCTTCAACGAGTTTATGAAGAATATCAAGTAAGCGCTTAACATCGGCACTATGAAGTCCAGTAGTGGGCTCGTCAAGAATATACAATGTCTTACCTGTTGAACGTCGCGAAAGTTCAGAGGCAAGCTTGATTCTTTGCGCCTCACCACCGCTAAATGTCGTTGCCGGCTGACCAAGTTGAATATACCCAAGCCCGACTTCAACAAGTGTCTCGAGCTTTCGAGCAATTGTCGGAATATTGGCAAAAAACTCATTTGCTTGCTCGACCGTCATCTCAAGAACATCACTAACTGTTTTGCCTTTGTATTTAATTTCAAGCGCCTCACGGTTATATCTTTTACCCTTACAAACATCACAGGTAACATACACATCGGGCAAGAAGTGCATTTCAATTTTAATCACGCCGTCACCCTGACAGTTTTCACAACGACCACCCTTCACGTTAAAACTGAAACGGCCTGCCTTGTAGCCACGAATATTAGCCTCTGGCGTACCGGCAAACAATTCGCGGATAGCCGTAAAGACACCAGTATAGGTTGCCGGATTAGACCGTGGTGTTCGGCCAATCGCCGATTGGTCAATAACAATCACTTTATCAAGGTGATTAATGCCGACAATTTCATCGTGCGAGCCAGGGACATCGTGCGCCCGGTGCAGTCGCGCCGATAATTCCTTTGCTAAAATATCGTTCACCAACGTCGACTTTCCACTACCACTAACACCACTTACAACAGTCAGCAACCCCAGTGGAATTGTGACATCAATATTTTTTAGGTTATTCTCGCGAGCGCCCTTAATTACCAGCGTCCTATCTTTCTGGACTTTTCGTCTATTTTTTGGAACATTAATTTTATCAGTACCGCTTAAATAGCGACCCGTAATGCTTTCGGGGTTTTGTGTAACCTCTTCTGGCGTACCATGAGCTACAACGTTACCGCCAGCAACTCCAGCACCTGGGCCAATATCGAGCAGATAGTCAGCTTGACGAATAGTATCTTCGTCATGTTCAACCACCAGGACTGTGTTGCCTAAATCTCGCAAATGCTTCAATGTTGCAATAAGTCGATCGTTATCACGTTGGTGCAAGCCAATAGACGGCTCGTCGAGGACATACAAAACACCCTGCAAACCCGAACCAATTTGTGTTGCCAGCCGAATACGCTGAGCTTCGCCACCAGACAACGTGTTAGCTGCCCTCGACAGCTCAAGATAGTTCAGTCCAACATTACTCATAAACCCAAGTCGAGCCTTGATTTCCTTCATAATCTGCGTGGCAATAAAAGCTTCCTGCTCTGTTAACTTCAACTTAGACTCAAAAAGGTCAAGCGCGTCGTCAACACCAAGACTACAAATATCCATAATATTTAAGTCGTGAATTGTTACTGCTAAAACGACTGGCTTCAACCTAGAACCGTGACAAGCATGGCATTCGCGCTCTCGCATAAACCGCTCAATGTCTTTTCGCATGAAGTCGCTGTCAGTTTCACGGTAGCGACGCTCGAGGTTAGGAATAACACCTTCGTGTATAGCATCATACGAGCGACCGTCGCCCAACGAAATACTGTACTTTTTACTACCAGTTCCATAAAGTATTTTTTTAACTACATCGTCGGAAAGATCCTTAACAGGAACCCTGAGGCTAAAACCATGTACTTCAGCAACTGCTGACAGACGTTTCATATACCAAGCGTCACTATTTACTCTGTTATAGGGCCGGATTGCACCCTCAGCAATTGTTAAATTCGGGTTAAAAACAAGGTCGGGGTCAACTTCCAGACGACTCCCAAGACCCGTACATACAGGACACGCACCTTGAGGCGCGTTAAAGCTAAAAAGGCGAGGCTCAAGCTCTGGAATCTCTTCGTCCGGGTGATCAACACAAGCGTAGCGCTGGCTGTAAACTCGAGTATCTTCAGAGTCGGCGTCAAGCACTTCAACCACACCGTCTGCAAGCTCGAGCGCCTGCTCGACTGATTGCGCCAGTCGGCCTCTTATATCTTCTGAAAGCGCCACGCGGTCAACAACCAGCTCAATGCTGTGTTTGTAGTTCTTGTCGAGCTCTGGAAATTCGTCAAGCGAGTAAACAACATTATCGACACGAACACGAGCAAATCCAAGACGTCGAGACTGCTCGGGAACGTGAGCAAACTCACCCTTCTTGCTTTTTGCAATTGGCGCAAGAATCATAAGGCGCGAACCTTCAGGGAGCTTTATAATTTCATCAATAATGTCCTGCGGCGTTCGACGATGCACTGACTTACCGCACTGCGGACAATGCGGAACGCCAATGCGCGCATAAAGTAGGCGCAAATAGTCGTATATCTCGGTAACGGTCGCTACGGTCGAGCGAGGATTCCGGCTGGTTGACTTCTGGTCGATACTAATAGCCGGGCTAAGGCCGTCGATTTGATCAACATCTGGTTTTTCCATGAGGCCCAAGAACTGACGCGCATAGCTTGATAAACTTTCAACATAACGTCGCTGGCCTTCGGCGTAAATAGTATCGAAAGCAAGGCTTGACTTACCCGAACCGCTCAAACCAGTAATAACGACTAGTTTATCGCGCGGAATCTCAACATCAATATTTTTGAGATTATGCTCCCGTGCACCAGTTACTCTAATCACCTCTGACATATCTGAACTATTATACGCTTTTCAGGCGAATTCTTCCAGTCCAACAAAACATCACTCGCAATAATTACTGCCTAAATAGGTAAAATGCTCTCTGCCCAAAGCTGTAATTCTTGCAGAATAAACTGCTTTGATTCATCGGTCGTTGTCGCGGCGAGCGCTTGAAGTCTGGCGCTAAACTGCGGTAATTGGCGCATAAGGTGGCCTGCACGCCACTTCTCCCATTCGTTTGCCTCGTCTTCGGCAAGACTCTTTGGGTAGTTACGGGCTTTGTAGTGCAGTAGAAGCGGACCAAGGCGTTCATCGATAAACGGAGGCTGTAAATCTGCCAACTGGTCGGCGTTCGCCGTTCGGACCTTCATGAGGTTCAACGCGTCACCATCGCCAATAAAACCGTCGTACAGTTGTGCCTCTGGGTCTAGTGCTTTTGGAAATTCTGGGCGACCCTCAAATAATGTTCTGACATTTTCAGCGAAGGCTGGCGCCGACAAAAGTGCACTACGATGTTTATTTATTATATCTTCGCTCAATTGCAACTTCTCCCAGCCACCTGCCTGAGTAAGCACACCTAGTGGTGCGACAGCAGGCGCCCGATTGTACTGAAGCTCTTTCACTGGAAGTGGCACAAAACCCTCTTCTTGTCGCTGTTCGCGGGTGGCAAAAAGTGATTTTCCGAGTTGCTCGGCGGTCTGGTCAAGAAATGGCGTTGGGTCGTGACGAAGATCATACACCAAAACATTACCATTTCGCCCAGCGGTTAGCGGAAAGGCGACCGTTGCGTGCCCAAACTCGCTACTATAGCGCCCACTGACGTAAACAAATGGTTCTTTGCTATCAAGATTAACAAGCTTCTTGACCTCATTCTTGTCGCGCATTTTTAGTAAATATTCGTAAAGCTGAGGCTGTTTTTCTTTAATTAAACGGGTAACAGAAATAAGCGCCTCGACGTCGCTTAATGCGTCGTGGGCCTTGGTGTGTTCAAGGCCGTTCACCTTACTGAGTAGTTCGAGTTTATTCACCGCCTTGCCGTCAACAATCGGCCACTCTATACCCTCGGGGCGAAGGGCGCGAGTCATTCTAATAACATCAAGAATATCCCAACGCGAACGGCCGTCGCGCCACGCCCACTCGTAAGGGTCGCGGAAAGTACGCCAGAACAATGCGCGAATAAATTCATCGTCAAAACGAATATTATTAAAACCAACAACAATAGTGTCTGGTGTAAAAATTTCGTTTAGAAGTATATTTGCAAATTCGGCCTCGGTATAGCCGTCAGCGACTGTTTGCTGCGGCGTAATGCCCGTCACCATTAAAGCGTCGGGGCTTGGCAATGTATCGTCATTCAGTGCCACAAGAACGTTATATGGCTCACCGATTGGGTTAAGGTCAAGATCGGTTCGGATACCAGCAAATTGCATAATACGATCCTCTCTAGGGTTTAAGCCCGAGGTTTCAAGGTCGTAAAAGAAAAACGTTTGTTTTGCCATGCCTTTATTGCTCTACTAGGGTAAATTCATCAATACCAATACGGATAACCGAAGAACCTTCAGCACCAGCACGAGTTAGGGCGTGGGTAATACCCATTTTCTTCATAATATCGCGTAGACGGTTAACACCTTCGTGGGTATCAAACCTAGTGCGTCGGGCAAATTTCTCTATTTTATGGCCACGGACGATAAAAATATCATGCTCGCCATTATTAACCTTATCGATACTCCAAGCGAGCGCCACTTTTTCAGCACCTAATGAAATTGTTGGAATGCCACCGTCAGCCCCTTCGACTTCTTCGGCTTCGCGTTCGCGCACAGCTTGAACTTCTTTACGAAGCTCACGAAGAACTTCTTTTAGACCCTGATGCGCCTGCGCAGAAATAGTAAAGATTTGCGCCCCATCTGCAACGCGCTGTACGGCAGTTGCCTGCATTGCAATCATTTCATCGTCAAGGCCTTCGGTTTTTGTAAGTGCGATAACCTCAGGGCGGTTAATTAGTTCGGTGCTGTAGCTTTCTAGCTCATGTCTAATTGTCTTGTAGGCCGTGGCGATGTCATCGGTATAGGCATCAATCAGATGCAGAAGTACCGCAGTTCGCTCGACGTGGCGCAAAAAAGCATCACCAAGGCCTTTGCCCTCGCTGGCACCTTCTATAAGGCCCGGAATATCGGCAATAAGCAGGCTACCGTCGTCAATATCGGCGACACCAAGGTTCGGCGTCAATGTCGTAAAGGCGTAGTCGGCAATTTCAGGACGGGCATTCGAGACAACACTAAGGAATGTTGACTTGCCAGCGTTCGGGAAGCCAACAAGGCCGACGTCGGCAAGCAGCTTCAATTCAAGTTCTGCGTCAAACGTATCACCGGGTTCACCCTTTTCAGCAATACGAGGTGTCTGACGGATCGATGATTTGAAGTGGGCGTTACCAAAACCACCATCGCCACCCTTGGCAATAACAACCTCTTGGCCGTCTTCGGTAAAGTCGGCAAGAATAATACCCTCGCGGCGCACAACGGTTCCAACTGGAACTTTTACATACAATGCTTCACCAGATTTTCCGTGTTTGTCGCGCTTTGCACCAGCCGAACCCGGCTTCGCCTTTAGTTCGGGCTTATAACGGAAATCGACAAGTGTATTAAGACCCTCTGTTGCGACAAAGATAACATCACCACCACGACCACCATCGCCACCGTCTGGACCACCTTTGTCGACATAAATTTCATGACGAAAACTGACGGCACCATCACCGCCTTTTCCAGCTTGAACAAACACTTTGGCGGTATCGACAAACATATTCCCCCTATTATATCAAAATCGCCCCTGTTTTGACAGAGGCGATTTGTTTCAGCGATCTACTGTTTAATGAATGTAGTAATACTGACCAACATATGCAGCGGGAAGAATACGACCAGACACAACGTTGTTAGCACCGTTTGCACCAAAGGCATAGTAATTCATTTCGCTTAGCTCAAGGTCACCATTTGGTAGGACCTTCTCAACAATAGCAACGTGGCCCCAGTCCTGAATGACAGCACCAGCAGCAGGTGTTCGGTTCACAACATATCCAGCGGCGCGAGCACTCCATGCCCAACTTCCAGCGTTACCCCAGTTTGCGCCGATTGGACGACCCAACGAGGCACGACGGTCAAACGCATAGGCGGTACAGTTACCCCAGGCATAATTACCATTATTCGGTGTACCTCTTTGAATAAACCATGTTCGGCCGCTACCAACACCAGCACTATAACCAGTGAAGAACGTGTTCGATACTGGTGATACATATCCGGGTCGCTCGTTAGTTGGTAGCACACCATCTGGAATAATAATTTTAAGACCAGTCACGACACCACTTATCTCGAGGTCATTATAGGTTGTAATAAGCGAGATGTTTGCTTTGTATTTCTCGGCAAGCTTCTCAACCGTATCACCATCCTTAACAGTGTACGTTATACCATTACGCGGTAGAATATCGAGCACCTTACCTTCAGTAAGAGTATCGCCGGTAAGATCATTAGCCCAACGAATCGTATCACTCGACAGGCCAAACTTAGTGGCGACGGTAGGTACCGTATCACCAGCCAAAACAGTATATGTTGTTATATTTCGGCTCGCCGATGAAAGTTCAAGAATTGTTGGCTTGCTAATGGTCGTACCGTCTTCCGCTGCAACATACTGGCTCTGTACTCGTGTTGCAACAGCAAGCTCGGCAACGTTACCAGCGACAGCAAGATCGGTCGCCGAGGCAACTGATGCGGCAATATTTGCGGCAACAACGTCATTCGCCGATGGACGAGCCATGGCAGTCGAGGTATTCGCAAGAACACCTTCTGAGGCAACAGCGCTCGTCGCCTCTGGGGCGCGGTAGCCGATGGCAACAACGGAAACAAGAAGCGTGAAAACGCTTGCATAAATAGCAACAGTTGACGATTTAATACGTTCTTTTGATGAACGTTTTGGTTTTGAATTCACCGCAGCCAATGGCTGAGCAGTGACAACCCCACCTTGGGAAGCAATTGTTCCCGTCGTAATATCACTACGAATTATCGTTCTCCTGCCGCTCAAATTTCTTTGAGGGCGTCTACCGTACTTTGTCTTTCTTCCAGGAATGGAACGGGATGCATTTCGACCAGTGTTTTATATTATAGTTTTGCATCCGTGCGACATTTTTGGCAGGCGCATACCGCTCTTAGATCCCCACTCGCAGGTACTGTCTTCTCTTTAGAATAATTCGCTAGATAGAGGCAATACTAGTGCTAAGAACACGATATGTGCTTTATCTATAGTACCAAAGCAACCAGTCTTTTGCAATAGATTTTTTATATCTATGAAATATTTTCAATAATTTACAATATCTGACACTTTGCCTGACAGTGGTTGCGTATATTGGCCTCGTGCTCGGCAAAGGTGCGAGCAAAATAAGTCATATCGTCATCACCACTAAGGAAATAGTAATATTCAGATTCGACCGGTGAGCCCACTCCCTTTAGCGCTGCAAGACTTGGGCTTGAAATTGGCCCCGGTGGCAATCCAACGTAGCGACGGGTGTTGTACGGTGAATCAATATTTGGGTCGCGCGCCACCCCTGTTTTATCGGCAATATACTGATACGTCACATCTGATCCTAACCGGTCACCAGCCACAATACGGTTGAAGAACACTCCAGCAATACCGGCCTCATCGCCACCTATCGACTCCCGTTGAACAATAGACGCAAGAATAATACCTTCGTAAAGCGAAATATCCTGTTTAGCAAAGGCCTCGACTAATGAGTTTTCTTCTATAACCTGCCAATATTCATCAAGACTGGCTCGAATAACATCTTTTACTGTCGAGCCACTACTAAGCTTATAGGTGTCGCCATAAATGTATCCTTCAAGGTCTGCAGTAGACGGACGCCCCTTAAAAAGTGTTTTGTCATATTCTGGATACGACGACGCCAATGCTTCTGATATCTCGCGACTACTAAAGCCAGCTCGAAGAAGCGAACTTGTAATATCTTGTTTCTGCGAGAGTGGCTTCGAGCTATTATCCACAAGAGTCGCGCCTGGATAGAATGTTACGGTAAAGGTGTCGACCCTACCGCTGACAAGATGTTTCACAATTTCGGGCGTAGATTCAGCTGGCGAAAGTCGATAGGTACCCGCCTGAAGCTTTCCTTGGACACCCTCAAGTCGAGTGTGGAGCAGGAACGCTGTTTTATTACGAATAACTTTTTCTTCTTGCAGCTTCTTCGCAATCTGTTCTGGGCTAGACGCTGGGACAATCGTCACAGTTACAATTGAACTCGCTTGGTCGCCGAGTGGCTTAAGCTGTTGACCATACCAAATCCACCCAGCAACAAAAATACCGGCGATAATAGCCATAACACCCAGAAGCACGAGTATTGCCGAACGCATCCAATGTTTTTTCGAAACGTTAATAATTTTATCCATGGTGCGACTCAATATAATCTTGCAAAATAATCGCAGCCGCCTGAGCATCGATATCAGCTTTAGTATAAGGTCCACCTTGATCTTTCAATCGTTGCTCGGCCAAAACGCTGGTTAATGATTCATCCTGAAAAATAATCGTCGAGACCATTGGCTCAAGTTGCTTGGCAAACCGTTCAACATAGCGCGTTTGCGCAGTTGCATCACCAAGCTGATTACGCGGATAGCCCACGACAACCGTATCGGCATCTTCACTTTGAATAATTGTCGCAATCATTTTTAACTCGTCGCCATCAACTACGATCGTGTCGTACGGAATAGCGATGCGTACGCTCAGATCGGCGACAGCGACGCCGATTCGTTTTTCACCAACATCTAGACAAATAAGCGCCCGCTTACTCATCTGCTACCCGAAACTCTACTGTAATTTTATTTACGTCGTTCGGAACTGTTCTAACCCAAAAATACGAGAACTTTACATCTACACTACTAATACCATTTTGCGCTTGTAGGGTAGACTGGACTTCGCCATAAATCTTACCTTTTACTTGCTCTTTTATTGCCACTTCGTCAATTTTTGGACCGACGCGACCGATTGTATTAATTGTCGCAAGCGCCACACCTTCGTTTTGCTGGAAATTTCCAATAGTCGCCCGCTCGGCACCTGTATTAAAAATCCGGAATAACTGCTTATCGTCCATATTGGCCTCTATAGAACGCTTAAGGAATGTCTCGAGCTCTGCCCGTGGCACCGCCCGAATGCTAAAAGTGGTTGGAACAGTCAGTGTAGCCTTTCCGTCTTTAGCCTCTTTACCAATCTCTGGTGAAATAACCTCTTTCCCGCGTTCAACAACAAAACTTCCATCGACGATCTTCTCGCCGTTTGTCAATTTCTTTATCAAGGCATCTTTGTATAAATCGGTCGATTCACCGAGGAGCTTACCCTTGGCACGTTCAATATCATCTTCCGAGACAACACGTGCCATACGGCTTGTGCCACCAGCCGTTGCCTGCTTGAAAGCGCCTTGTATCCCCGAATTATTTGACACATTGCCAGTAAGACCATTGTAATTATCCCCGGGCGCCTCGGCCTGTACCTCAACGTCAACACTCTGCGCACAAAAAGAAGGGAAGCAGGGCATACTTGCAGGTATCGTTACCGCCTCTGTAGTAACAAATATCAAACCGCCACTTGCAAAAAAGCGAGTACCAGCAGGAACAGCATAGTCTGTCTGGGCCAAACGACTAATAGTCAGTTCACCTGTCGCTTTTTCGCCGACATCTTGCTGACCGGTTGCTTCAAATTCAATAACAACATCTTTTTTGTCTTGTTGTGTAACAGAGCTAATAACGCCCTTCTCGTAGTCTGTCGCGGCAGTGCCTCCAAGCGTAACAGTGGCGCTTACTGGCTGAGGTGAGGTTCGGGCGGTAATAATAACCGTTGCGGCAGGCGCAAAGACGAACATCCAAACAAAAAGCGCAACAAGCCCCACACCACCGCCTATGATTAAGAAAAGTTTTTTGCGGAATGAGTCGAAATCTGGAATCTTAGTTGCAACCTTTTTAGTACGCTGAGCTTGACGTGGCGATGCTTGAATTGGTTCGTCGTCTAAAGACTCGGCGACATCTTCAATTGCACTGCTACGGCTTTCTCTTGTGCCGTCGTGGACAGATACTGTTTTTGCGTGTTCGCCAACTGGAATTTCGGCACCGTCGATTATATCGTCATCGCCGTCAACAATAAGTGCGGCTACCTCTGGCAACTCTGGCTTACTTTGTAAATTTTTTGCAACAGGAATTTTAGCAGCTGCCGATAGTGCAACAAGCGCCTGATTATTTGTCACAAGAACAAGACGCTTCTTCTCGGCCTTGGCCATGCGATCAAGCAAGCGAAGGTTCACCGCACTTTGTAACGCGCCGATTCTTTTTGGCGGCACGACAGCAACAACTTTCTCTTTGGCTTTTTTTACCTTGCCAATGATTGCGGTAATATCGTCATCGACGTCTATGTAAATAACATCTTTTTGCATATTAAATCTTCAGAAGGCGGTTCACTTTGTCTTTAATTGAGCTTCCCTCGCCGCTCCCTATTAGTGTATCATAGCCAACCCTTAGTAAGCCCATAGCGGTAATAAACGTATGGTCGCTGACTTTATCGGTTTCATCACTGACGCCAATAACCTGAGTTGGGTCGATAAGTCGAACGATCGGCTTCTTCGTGAATGGTAGCTCTTTGCGCCAATCGGCTTTATTCAACGCGTCAACAAGCTTTTCAAGGCTTGCACCACCGCCACACAAAAGGATACGATTCGGAAGGTTATCTACTGACTCAAATTCACTTAATGCCAGCTCGACACCAGCCAGCCAAACTTCAAGTGTTTTATCGACAGCTTCATCGACCTCCTTTTTAATGGTTGGCTTCATTTTGTCGTGGTCAATATTAAGCTTCAGTTTTTCGGCATCGGCATAAGATAGGTTAAGATCTGTTGCAATTGTTTGAGTAAAGCTTCGGCCACCAATACCAAACATCCGGGTTCCCTCGACGCCACCATCATTAACAACCGCTATATCGGTTGATCCGCCCCCGACATCCGCTAAAATAGCCGTAAAGTTGCTACTTGCATCGTTTCCGAGCACACTACGGCTAACCGCAAATGGTTCAGCGGCAACCGCAAGCAATTCAAGCGAAAGCTCATCGGCAACGCGCTCGAGCGCACCAATATGAACCATAGGCGCAAAAGCAGTATATATTTGAACTGCGACATCGCGACCCTGGAAACCGATCGGGTTACTGACTTTGTAGCCGTCAATATGAATACCGACCAGCGCGCTGTTTACTAGCTTCACTTCAATATCATCGTTGCCAGTTTCAAGTGCAATTTGCCGTTGGGCCTTACTGCCGGCCCGTTCTTGAACCTTATCAATAATGAACTCCATTTCGTTATCGTCCAGCGGGCGATCGGGCTGTGGCCGGCGATACCTGATTGTATCGGTGACACCCTTGACAAGTTCTCCTGCAATGCCAATAACAACGCGTTTTGCTTGAATACCAGCCTGTTCTTCGGCTTCGGCAAGCGCTTTCTCGCAGTTTCGAACAACGCCAGCAATATCGGCAATAGCGCCCGAATGCATATCACTAACCTCTTGGTGCGCACGACCCGCCCCGACAATTTGTAATTTCTCATCGTCAAGACGTGCAATAAGTGCTTTTACAAATTCCGTTCCAATATCAAGAGCGACAACGTAATCATCGGTTGATATTTTCTGCTTTTTACGTAGTTTTTCTAGAACCATAAGTGGTTTTATTATACCACGCTCAGCAGATGTTGCCTAAAGAACCTACTGAAGAACGGCCTTGATTCGTCGTATGCCAGCGCTCGAAGCTTCTTCTTTGGTAATAACAAATTTTTTTCCACCCTCGCCAAGCTGTCCAGTGTGGTCAACGTGTGGTCCGCCACATATTTCAAGGCTAGCGACAGCGTTGCCCTCACCCATTTGATAAACCTTGACCTCTTCGGCGTATCGCTCGCCAAATGGACCAATAGCACCCATATCGAGCGCCTGTTGCGTTGGATATATTTTGTAACTAACGGGCAAATCTTGCTCGATCCAGCCGTTAACAAGCTCTTCAGCCCTAGCAATTTCTTCGGGGCTGACTTTTCGGTCGAGGTTAAAGTCAAAACGGAGGCGATCTTCGGTAATATTGCTACCGTGTTGTCGCAAGTCGTTACCAAATATTTGACGAAGCGCTGACTGTAAAAGATGCGTTGCGGTGTGGTATTTCTTGTGCTGAAGACTGTCGCCACCAAGACCGCCCTTGAACTCGCCCTTTGTTGCGGTCCTAGAACGATTGCGCTGCTCTTCCATTTTAGCGTCGAATTCTTCACGCCAATTTTCAGAGAGTTTAATATCTTGTTTATAGGCCTCTTCAGTTGAAAGCTCGACAGGAAAACCGTAAGTATCGTACAGAGTGAACAATTCAACACCGGTAAGTCCGTCCGCCGCGAACTTTGTCATTTGCTGAAGGCCTTTGCGAAGTGTCTGGCGAAAAACCTTTTCTTCTTTTACGAGCACGGCAATAACCTCTTCTCGTCGACTGGCGACTTCTGGATAATCGGTCGCGTAAAGGTCGGCAATAACTGGAACAATTTGCTCAAAGAAATTTTGTTCAACACCTAGGTCGAAGGCGAAACGAATGGCTCGTCGAAGTAGACGGCGCATAACGTAACCCTGTTCTTTATTCGCAGGTACACAACCATCAACGGCCAAAAAAGTAGCTGCACGAAGATGATCGGCGATAACACGCATACTAGATGTATTACTTTCATAGTTTTTTCCACTAAGGTATTCAAGTTTCTCGATAATCGGCCACATTAAACTAATCTTAAAAACATCGGGACTGTTAATTTTTGCAGCAGCAATTCGCTCAAGGCCTGACCCGTGGTCGATATTAGGCTTTTCTAGTGGCTCGAACTGACCATCGGCAACCTTTCGATATGCCATAAAAACGTTATTGCCAATTTCCATAAACCGACCGCAGTCGCAATTAGGGTGACAATGCTCGCCAAATGAAGGGTCGTGTGGTGTACCAAAATCGTAGAACATCTCACTGTCTGGTCCGCAAGGGTCGCCGATTGGCGTTGTGTCGGGATTTCCGTTACGACTCCACCAGTTTTTACTACCGTCGTAGTAAAAAATACGCTCGCCTTCTTTTATGCCACGAACATAGCCGTCTTTTTCAGAGCCGATTTCCGCTTCATTCGCCACAATATCACGCGACTCAAAAAGTCGACGCCAAACCGCGGCGGCTTCCGTATCCTTTTCAATGCCGTATTCAGGGGCGCCAATAAAGCACGTCACGTACACTCGGCTCATATCGAGTTGAACAACTTCAGAAAGCCATTCAAACATCCATTCGATTTGTTGCTCTTTAAAATAGTCGCCCATACTCCAATTCCCAAGCATCTCGAAAAATGTCGTGTGACGGTTATCGCCAATATCTTCGATATCCTGCGCACGTAGACAAGCTTGGCTATCGGTAATTCTAACGCCCTTAGGGTGTGCCTGCCCCAACAAATAAGGAATCATTGGTTGCATACCGGAACCGGTAAATAGCGTCGACGGGTCGTCCTTCAAAACTAGTGGCGCGCGCTGAATAACCGCATGGCCACGGGCTTTAAAAAACTCTAAATACGAGTTGCGGATTTCTTGAGCATTCATCTCTGTTATTATACCACAACTCCACCGCCAAAACAGATACCGTTTTGGTAAATAACAACCGACTGACCAGCACTTACTGCACGTTCAGGGTTTTCTAGCCTTACACACAATTCATTTCCCTCAAAATGAATTGTAGCAGGAATTAAGGCACCTCTATGTCGCACTCGAACCTCGCACATATCACCGTCAGTAAGCGAATCACCAATCCAATGAACCGATGCGAGCTGCAAGCTCTCTCGCCAAAGTGATTCGTCGTTAAGATCAGTCGTCACAAAGACCTCGTTTCGCACCATATCTTTACCTACAACGTAATATGGCAACCCGCCACCTAAATCAAGGCCGTGTCGCTGTCCAAGGGTATAAAATATCGCGCCATCGTGTCTGCCAAGCTTTTCACCAGTTTTCTTGTTAATAATATCGCCCGGCTCCGTTTCGACATACTGGCTAAGAAACTCTTTAATGCCGATTTGGCCAACGAAACAAATTCCCTGGCTATCTTTTTTAGAAGCAGTATACAGACCTCGCTCAGACGCCATTTCGCGAACGCGTTGCTTATTGTATTCACCAAGCGGGAAAAGGGTCTTTTTAAGTGCTTGCTCTGTGACCCGATAAAGAAAGTAGGTCTGGTCTTTGTTCTGGTCGATAGCACTCAAAAGCCTACCGTCTTGCACGCGCGCGTAATGTCCCGTTGCAATCATTTCGGCGCCGTCGGCTAACGCAGCCTCAAGGAATAGCTTAAACTTTACTTCCTGATTACACATAATATCGGGGTTTGGCGTTCTACCGTTGCGATATTCGTCAATCATATAGTCAACAACATTCTGACGATACTCTTTTTCGAAGTCAAACACCTTAAAGTCAATACCTAGTTGAACAGCGACACGCTTAGCATCTGCTAAATCTTCTGCCCACGGACACTGCATACCAGGAAGGTCTTGAGTCCAATTTTTCATGTAGACACCCGTAACATCATGACCAGCCTCAACCAACAGCGCCGCCGTCAAAGAAGAATCAACACCACCACTCATACCAACATAAACCTTCATTACGAGCTTGCTCCAACATAAAAACCAATAATTTTCACAACTTCACCAACTGCAAGCCACCAGCCGCGTGGAGTCAACCACCACCACCAACCCCAGTCGCCGTCATTTGCAACAGGGTTGTTTCGAATAGTCACGTTATCGCCGGCATATTTACCAAACTCAAGATTTGCACGGCGCTGATGATAACCCGACGTAACAAGAATAATATTGTCCATTTCATGACCTTCAAGAATTGTTCGAACCCGTTGAGCATTCTGCTGGGTTGTCTCTGACTCTTCGTCAACTAGAATCGCCTCATTAGGTACGCCCTGCTCGAGCGCAAGTGACTTCATAGCGGCGGCATTACTAGGACCAGTTTTATCGCGGGCCGCACCAGAAAAAATAATGGCCGGCGCCCAGCCATTCTTATACAGCTCAACCCCAGCCATTGTCCGCGCCGACGTATTGCCACCACTAATGACAACAATCGCATCAGCCGAACCACATTCTGAACCTACAATTGGAGCTTTTTGACAGCCAAGAAAATCGTTAGGTTGCAGATAAAACGTCGCCGCGACAACAAACCCAATCAAAAAAACACCCAAAACAATAATAAATTTCATCTAACGACCCGCCCTTTTGTATTCACTTTGAATAACTTCTATGATTATGTCGGCCGCCCGTGCTGTGTTTTCTTCGTTGTTTAGATGCCCTAATGTCAAGCGAAGGCTACCGTCGGCAATTTCGGGCGCCAGTCCAATTGCCTCAAGCACATGTGAACGAGAACCCTTATTCGCAGCACACGCACTACCAGTCGCCACATAAATCTGTCGAGCCTCGAGTGCAAAAATAACCCTTTCAGCATCGAGACCAGGGAATGATATATGAAGATGTCCAGCAAGTCGGTGTTTCTGATGCCCAGACACCACCGCATCGGGAAACGCATCGATCAAGCGTTGCTGCAAAGTATCGCGTAGCTGGCGCAAACGCCCCGTCTCATAAACACGATGCTCCGACATAAGGCACAAGGCCTTCGCAAGCCCCACCGTACCAGCAACATTTTCGGTACCACTTCGCAAGCCTTGTTCTTGCCCACCACCATTAAGCTGTGGCCTCAATACTACATCGCTAGCTCGCCATAATATCCCAACCTGTTTTGGGCCATACATTTTTGCACCGTTTAGAGTCAACAGGTCAACGCCAAGTCGAGCAACGTGAACATCGAGTTGCCCGACACCTTGTGAAGCGTCGCTGTGCAGATAAATAGGCGTCCGACTTCCAGCCTCCCGACGCTCGCGCCGTACTTCGCGGACCATTTCGGCGATTGCCCGAAGTGGCTGAACCGTTCCAATTTCGTTGTTAGCAAGAGCTACGCTAATAATTTTCGTGTCATCGCGAATAGCCGTACGTAGCGCATCAACCGACACAATTCCATTTGCGTCAACCGGAACGGCCGTATACTCACCCTGCTTTGCAGTCTCCAAAACTGCGTGATGCTCTATGGCAGTCGTGACGACATGACCCCCGACCCCTTTTAGGGCAAGATTTATTGACTCGGTCGCGCCTGCCGTAATAATAATGTCGTCAGCAGATCCACCAATTGCACGAGCAATATCTTGCTTAGCAGAACGATAGGCACGTCGCACATCGACTGCCGGCGCATACGGAGACGACGGATTAAAAAAGTTATCGCTAAAAAATGGTTGCATAGCCGCTACCACGCGTGAGTCTAGCGGCGTCGCTGCCGCATGATCAAAATACATCATCGTCTCTTTCACTATCTTATTATATCAAGGATGTGACGCTTATGCTGCGAGGTCATACAATTCACGTCGAATTGATTGCTCGTAACGCTCAGTCGCAAGTAATAGCCGATTCTTTTCTTCAATATCAATCGAATATTCAGATCCATTAATAATTTTATGAACTCCCGTGTCGTCTATATGGTACTGCATAACTATTTGTACATCCTCATTATTGCGTCGCTCAAGGCGTTCGAAGAACCAGTCCTTGGAATAATACCAAAATCGCTGATACACAACAGCTTCATTAGTTTGGAAAAGCCTACCACCAATGGCACTCTCTTCTTCGATAAGTCGCTCCTCTAATGGTCGGTGAGTCAAGTTGAATACCTCAGCAACACGCATTCTAGTAGAACGCGGTAGCGTCGCCTCTGTTGCCGACCGACGATACTGCTCAATTTTCTCACGTATTTGATAGTAGCTCTCGATTGAAGTCTGGCCTAATTCAGCCTCAGGAAAACCATGTTCAAAAGACCGAGTTACTTCGGTTAATGCTTCTTGTGTACTTGGAATAATAAATTGTCCGTTCATTAAAAAGGCCTCGAAAGTTACTGATGGACTGTTTGTTTAAGAAAGCGTAAAGAGACTACGAGCGTTGGTTGTTGTTATATCTGCAATTTCATCTAAAGAAAGACCCCGACGAGATGCGTGATACTCAGCAACCAGCCGTAGATACGCTGGCTGATTTATCTTACCACGAAATGGACTTGGAGTCAAGAAGGGAGCGTCTGTTTCAAACAGAATACGATCGGTAGGAATCGAGTCAAAAGCTGCCTGCTGGGCGTCGCTTTTTGTAAATGTACTAATACCGTTAATACCAACACATAAGCCCTCAGCTAAACCTTTATCGAGGTTGGCCTGCGAGTCAGTAAAGCTGTGTAGCACACCTCGAATACCATGAAAGTTACGAAAAATAGGCCAAAAATCTTCAAATGCATCACGAACATGAAAAGAAATAGGTAAATTGTTCTGAAGGGCAATATCTATCTGCGCTTCAAGCGCTTTTTGTTGAGTCTCTCGGCTGCTATATTCGTAGTAATAATCGAGTCCAATCTCACCAACACCGACAACACCAGTTTTGGTCGCAAGTTCGGCAATTTGGCCGTAGCCGTATTTTGTGTCGTGTGGATGCACACCAACAACAGCGAATGTATCTTTATAATCTGTAGCAAAAGCTACTGCCCGGCGAGAGCTGTCTTCACTTGTGCCAACACATATAAAATGCGTTACTCCATTGCCCCGCGCATCGTCGAATACATCATCAACAGGCAACGGATAATCCGCCTCGTGAATATGACAATGTGTGTCTACCAAGCTCATCAGGCCGTCTTTTTCTGAGGATCGGGCGTATGAAGATATTTTTTCGGAAACAAAACGCCGTCAATCGCCTGAACAACACCGGTGTCAAAAATATGATGAATAGCCGCAGCCGCAGTTGGAAGGAACGGTACGAGCAGGTCACCAATTTGAAGCAACGCGCCAACACAATGCGCAAGAATATCAGATAAATGACCCTCGGCCTCGGCGTCTTTTCCAAGACCCTTTGCAACTTCCCACGGCTTGACACTATCGATATACTGGTTTAGGCTTCGAACTTTATTCCAAACCTCATCAAAAGCGCGGTTAAACTCAAGGTTCTCCATAGCTTCATGATAAGCTGTCATATCGTGCTCAGCCTGAGGCGAGTCGCCAATAACACCGGCCTGATAGCGGGTAATCATACTCGCAACACGCTGAATTACATTACCGAGGTCATTACCTAGCTCACTGTTATACGACGCTTCAAAGCGCTCCCACGTAAAATCACCATCATCGAGCGTTGGAATGTGTCGACCAAAATAGTAGCGGAAGGCATCGGCGCCGTAATTATCGATAATCTCGTGCGGATCAACAACATTACCAACTGTTTTACTCATTTTCTCGCCACCAACATTCACAAAGCCGTGAACAAGTAACCGCTTTGGTAGCTGTAGCCCAAGACCAATCAGCATTGCTGGCCAGATACCGGCGTGGAAACGAAGAATATCCTTGCCTATTACTTGAACATCGGCTGGCCAGTATTGTTGCCATTCAGGATTGCTGGGGTAGCCAAGAACAGTGATATAATTCGCAAGTGCGTCTAGCCAAACATACATAACCTGCTCGGGATCAGTTGGTACTGGAATACCCCAACTCAAACTCTTCTTTGGACGAGATATGCTAACATCCGGTAAACCGTCTTTAATTAACTCAAGAAATTCTTTTTTGCGAAATTCTGGGACAATTTCCATAGTACCATCAGTAATGGCAGTCCGAATTGCGTCTGTAAAAGCACTTGTTTTAAAAAAGTAGTTTTCTTCACTTATCTGCTGGTAGGGTGTCTGATGATCGGCGCACACACCGTTAGTTTCTTGCACCTCTTTATCGGTAAAGAACGCCTCGTGGCCAACACAGTACCAACCAGTATAGCTACCCTTGTAAATATATTGCTGTAACTGTTGCCAAATACGCTGAACGGCTTGCTCGTGTATAGGATTAGTCGTGCGAATAAAGTCAGTATACTCGGCACCAATTTTTTTCATTAATGATTCGAAGTGCGGAATCATTGTATCGGTGAACGCCTGCGGCGTTAAGCTCTGTGCGGTAGCCTTTGCGGCAATTTTATTACCGTGTTCGTCAGTTCCAACCTGAAAGCGAACCTCATGCCCATTTTGTTTTTGGTAACGAGACCAAATGTCACCCAGGAGATAGTCCATAGCGTTACCAATATGAGGTGGCCCGTTGACATAGGGGATTGCGGTCGTTATATAGAGTTTTTTCTGAGGCTTTTCCATATCACCCATTATACACGGTAAGGGGTAATTTACTGCGCTATCGTGATATTGACCTGACGAGCCTAATCCAGTCATTTATTGATAATGTTTCGGCACGGACATCGGGACTAATTCCAGACTCTTCTAAAAGCACTTCGACATCTGCTTTTGATATGCGCAATCCGCTTGACAGACTACTGCGGAGCTTCTTTCGCCTAGCCGAAAAACCGGCTTTAACAACCTGAAAAAAGGCTTTTTGCATTGGTTCGGCAACGCGTGGTGCTGTCAACATTGTTAAAATAACCACCTGACTATCCACTTTTGGCGGAGGCGTAAAGTAAGCGGCTGGCACAACCTCGCCAAGTGTAACATCTGCATATAACTGAGCGCTCACCGACAAGATACTCATATCGCCCGGCTCGGCTGCAAGCCTCTCGGCAACCTCTTTTTGCACCAACAAGACGATTTTCTTTGGTGGATTCGCCGACGTCGTTAAGAGCTGGATTATTTTAGACGTAATATAATATGGTACATTAGCAACGACAATGTATTTTTTCGGCAATATAGTTAAGTCGAATGTCAAAATGTCTTGGTTTACAACCTCTAGGTTCTTGCCAGGAAACTGCCCGGGAAGTTTTTCAGCGAGGTTTTTGTCGAGTTCAACGGCAATAACGTTTTTAGCACGGCGCAACAATTCGCTCGTGAGCGTTCCGAGCCCTGGACCAATTTCAAGGACGGTGTCGTTTGATGTTATGCCGGCTTCATCGGCAATGCCCGCAAGGACAAGCCTGTCCTTCAGCCAATGCTGTCCAAGCGACTTATTAGTTGGCATTACGGACGATACCTATCTAAAATTGAATACGCGAATTGAATTCGACGCTCCTGCCTACACATTCCACACCTTTCGTAAAGATTCTGGAAGGCAATAGTCGCCTCGCTAACCGTCTGTGCGTTACGAACGGCACGATACGCCCTGCCCTCGGTTGTATTAAACTCATGCATAATAAACTGTAGTTGAACGTAGATGCTGAACGGGTCATCCCTTGAGAGTAAGTTATCTTTTCGAGCACCTAGCCACTGTGCAATACCCAAGCCACCAGGCACGTTACTTGTGTTAAAACCGTGTTCTTGAGCTAAGTTGCCCATAATACCAGCAGTCTGCTCGGCCGTAAAACCTTGGTTGATAAAGAATTGCCACGCAATCGCCTCATTCTCGGTTGGTGTTGTAGTTAAGCCGCTTTTAATGCCAACTATTTCAACCTGCTTAACTGGTTGCGTTATTGTTATGCTAGCAATCTCTTGCCGAGCAACCTCTTTGCCATTACGAATCTCGACTTCATACGTTACCGAGCGCTTACCTTTTACACCGATAGTTTTTACACTCTTATAGCCCACTATTCGGTCGGCATCTTCAATATGCTCAATTGCGAAATCGACTTCCTCATCGACCGTTACCGTCTGTGTACCTTCCCGCCAGACCTGTACAGCTAGCCCCGGAGTAATAGGCTCGCCAATCTCTGGGAAAGTATGGTCATCATTGCCCAAATTAATCTGTTTCTCTTTTAAAAGATCGCCGACAGTTTTAGCCTGAGTCCTAATAGATAATTGCTTACCGAATAGATCGAGTGTTAATGACATTGCTCGCTTAATTGTAAGCTGCAAGCCAGCACCGTCGCTCAATAAATCGTCCGATCGATCGAGTGAGGCAAGATCTTCTGGATAGAGCTTTATACCCGCGTCGGCCGCGATTCGTTCGGTTGTTTGATAGGGGGTCATAATACGCTGTCGTAGCGCGCCGTCAATAACCGTAACAGGCCGAGCTCGATAGATATTAACCCGATAGTCTTTAGCTATAAGCTTTTCGCTTAACTCTGGCTCAACGGCATCTCGCTTATCAAACGTGTAACCCTGTTTCGCCAAGGCCTCGCCGACTGTATCGGCATCACTTAAGAAAACCGTCTGCTCGCCACGGTCGTATACGGTAATAAGACGACCAGAATCACCGTCGGCATAAACGCTTGGTGTCGCGCTTTTGGTAAACAAAACGCTAGCTGCAACAATAACAGCACATGCCAAAGCGAAAACAGAGATAGTGGTGGAACGACGTTGTCGTAACCTCATAAAATATAATGACCCCCTCGCAGTTGTCTATATTTAATTGTAGCACATTATAATGCTAAAGTTTTTGAAGTTGCGCATATTCGGCGTTAAGTTTTTTGGTCTGCCCATTGCGAAATACCACCGTCACTGCCATGCCGTCAACATCTATAATTTCACCGTCCCCAAAGGCCGACGAGCGTACCATATCACCCACATCAAACCCAATTTCGTCACTATAAAATACATCGCTTTGAGTGGTACCCATAAGCTGTGGCTCGGGGTTGACCAGCGATATTTGGTCACCCATATCCTGAATGAAACGCGACGTCGGATTATATGCCCGCTGACCAAATTGCAAACGGCTGTACGAATAGCTAAGGTGTAGCTCCTCGCGGGCGCGCGTCATACCAACGTAGCAAAGACGTCGCTCTTCTTCTAGCTCTGCTGGACCAGACTCGAATGCTCGCACGTGTGGCAAAACACCCTCCTCCATACCAATCATAAAGACAACAGGGAATTCAAGCCCTTTTGCAGAGTGAAGCGTCATTAGCGTTACCGCATTGCCGTCATCACCCGTATCGGCGCTTGACATCAGAGCGACCTCTGACAGGAATTCGTCAAGGCTGGCGAACTGCTGGCTATCGGCAACAAGTACGCCAAGGTTTTCTTCCCTAGTTTCGGCCTGTGGCGTTCCATCAAGAATATACTTTTGATACCCGCTACGACGAATAACCTGCTCGATTACGTAAGTTGGCGTTCGATCATCAAGGTCCTGACGAAGTTCCTGTAATAAATGACCCAAAGTCACTAAAGCCGTTTTTGCCTTACCGGTCACCACCGACTCTGAGTCAAGCAACACCAGTGAGTCAATAATATCTTCTGGCTGATTCGCCTGCCAAGCAAGAAACCTTTCTAAACTAACCGCACCTACGCCCCTTGTCGGAACATTTGCGATGCGAGTAAAGCTCATACGGTCGTTTGGCTGGTAAAGTAGTTTCAAGTAGGCGACAATGTCTTTAATTTCTTTTCGGTCATAAAATCGAACACCACCAACCACTTGATACGGCACACTCGCCTGCAAGAAGGCTCGCTCTAGCGAATAACTGAGTGAATTTAGCCGATAAAGTACAGCGAAGTCGCGAAAACGACGAGCGCCTATAGCAACCTGCGATGCAATACGATCAGCGACTAGTCGCGCCTCTTCAGCGTCATCGTAAGCACCCTGTACTTGAACCGGAAAACCAGCCCCAGCGTCAGTCCAAAGCTTTTTGTCTGTTCGCTGACTATTCTTGGCAATAACCTGATTGGCTGCATCAAGAATATTACCAGTGCTTCTATAATTCTGTTCTAGTTTTACAACCTTAGCACCAACAAAATCACGTTCAAAGTTTAAAATATTGGTAAAATCGGCACCTCGCCAGCTATAAATCGACTGCCAGTCATCACCAACAACACAAATATTCTGGTTGTCGTTCACAAGTAGTTTTACAAGATGATACTGCGCAACATTTGTGTCTTGATATTCGTCAATAAGAATATGCTGAAAATAATCGCGCCACTTACGGCGAACATCTTCGTGCTCACGAAAAAGTCGAACAGTTTCAAGCAATAAATCGTCAAAATCAAGCGCCTGAGCCTGACGACGGCGCACTTCATATTCGGCATAAACATCTGCGACGCGCTTCTCGAAAGGCGAGGCGGCACGATCTTTATAATCCACAGGGCTGAGTAGGCTATTTTTAGCCGAACTAATTGCACCGCTAATGGCCGATGCTTTAATTTCCCTGTCGCTAACCGCCTGATGCTTCATTACCTGCTTAATTAAACCCTGACGATCATCTTCGTCATAAATCACAAAATTAGACGTAATATTAATAGCTCTGCCGTCATGGCGAAGTAGCCTAACGCAAATACTGTGGAACGTACCCATCCACGGCATAAACGATCGGTCATTAGCTTGTCCAAGTAACTGCGCAAGCCTCTCGCGCATTTCTTTGGCCGCCTTATTCGTAAATGTTACGGCCAATATACGATGTGGCAAAATATTTTCGTGAAGCGATAAATAAGCAATTCGGTGCGTCAGCGTCTTGGTTTTACCACTTCCCGCACCGGCAAGAATAAGCAACGGACCAGACGTCGTTGTTACGGCGTCTTGTTGCGCCGGATTAAGACCCTCGACAATATTCATTACTCTTTATTATAGGCTAGAGAAGCGGAAGAACAAAGAAGTAAGTTGCCACACCGACCGCTGCACCAAGCACAATTAAGCCAACAACCCAAAGGGTAATCCAAAGGCCGGTTTTCTTCTTTGGCGCCGCGCTAGCTGCCGGAGCATGGTATGTTTCGGTATCGTACAGCGCTTTTGGCTCGTCGTCATTGGCGACGTCCGACCTTTTAGAGCTAGGAATAGAATATGAAGGCCTGGTTTCGTCACTTTGCTCGCCAGCCTCAAGAAGCGGTGTCTCTTCGCCTTCTTCAAGAAGTTCCTGCTTTGGTTCAACAAATGGAGTGGCCCCTAAAGGTCGCTTTTCAACCACGGCATCGGGCAAGAATGGTGATTCAGCGACTGGTCGTGGATCTTCCTCCTTAGGAGCTTCGGCCTCTTGCCGAGACTCGAATACCGGCTCTACTGATGAAACCTCTGGCACTGACGCTGTCTCCGGCTCTGGTTCTGGTTCTGTCTCTGGTGTTGGTGCTGGAGTTGACAGCGATGCTGACGAAGGCACCGTAGGTAATGTTGATTCTACTGTTGCTGTACGCATATCTGATGACGGGTGCATAACATCCATAAATCTCCCCGAACTACGTCGAGCAGCTGGCGATTCTTGTCGCCCAACCCTAGGCGGAACAGTGCTTTCGCGCGCCGGAAATGGCACTCCCCTAACAGGCGCTTCCGGTTGCTGGGCATCGGACTGCGATGGAGTAGAAGATGAATCACCCCCAATCGCCGAGTTAACTGCTCGGTCTAATTCTTCAAAATCAAATTCTTTCACTTCCCCACCTCTCTGTTATTTCTTGTCACTTTCAAATGCTTTTTCAATAATATCACTAAAAGCTACAGCATCAAGACTTGCACCACCAATAAGTAGCCCGTCAACACCAGCCAGACTGAGATAACTTGCTGCGCTTTCAGCCGTAACGCTACCGCCGTATAGAATGCGCGCTTCTTGTGATACTTTTGCACCAAACAAATGCTTCAGCTGAGCCCTAATTGCGCGAGACGCAGCCAATACATCACTCGTCGTCGCGTTATCTCCGGTACCAATTGCCCATACTGGCTCATAGGCAATAACAATGTCAGAGGCTTCTTCGCTTGTAATGTTAGCAAGGCCACCTATAAGTTGATCGTGGAGAATATCAACCATTTCGCCAGCAGCGCGCTCGGCTGCTGTTTCGCCAATGCAAAGAACAGGTGTAATGTCGTTTCGAATCGCAGCCTGCACCTTCGCGCGCGTATCTTTGTCGTTCTCATGAAAAATATGACGGCGCTCAGAGTGACCAATTAAACCGTAGTTTACAACTCCCCTAAGTTGCGCGGCAGAAACTTCACCTGTAAAGGCGCCATAGTCGCGCCAATAAAAATTCTGCGCAGCAAGCTTAAACTGGCGTAAGTTGACTTGAAGGCTTAGTGTTTGGATTGCTAAAAGGGTTGGCGCTAAAACTACTTCGACATTTCGGTGTGACTTGACGGTTTTCTCGAGCTTGTTAAGATAAAGACTCGCCTCATGGACGTTTAGGTTCATCTTCCAGTTACCGATGATTAGTTTTTTATCTCGTGCCACGTTATTTCCACCTATGCTTATTATTGTTAGTGTAGCTTATTTTGGTGCGTCCAGCAAACATTCAACACCAGGCAACAACTTTCCAGACATTAAATCAAGCGATGCGCCACCACCAGTTGAAACATGGGTAAAGCTTTTTCCGTTCGCCTCGCCGTCCCACTTCAATACAAAATCTGCTGTATCGCCACCACCTATGATAGAGTCGGTATCTGGTTGCGTAGCAAGCGCAAGAGCAACTCGCGCCGACCCGTGGGCAAATGGCGCTAACTCGGCAAAACCGAGCGTACCATTCCAAACAACTGTTTTCGCGCCCTTAAGCTCTTGGGTAAACCGCTCGATTGACGTGTCACCAATATCAAGCGCCTTATCGTCCGATGCAATTTTATCAAGCCCCACATTTCGTCGTTTTGCATCGGCATCTGGCTGCTTTGCGACCGCGACATCTGATGGCAAAATAATGAAATCTTCGACACTTCCTTCTATTTTCTTATGAGAAGCAGTATAAATACGATCGAGTGTTGTATCGAGATTTTTTTCGCGAATACTAGCACCCATATTATGACCCTTATACGCTAGGAAAGTATTTGCCATTGCACCGCCAATTAGAATCTTGTCAGCAATACCAACAAACTGCTCAATAACTTCAATTTTGTCACTAACTTTGGCCCCGCCCAACACTGCAATAAGTGGTCGCCTTGGCTTTTCCATTGCTGTGGTAATAGTGTGATATTCCTTCTTTAAAAGAAGCCCGGCAACGCTTGGAATAAACGCGGTAATGGCCGCCGTTGATGCGTGGGCGCGGTGAACAACCCCAAAGCCATCTTGAACGAAATATCGCGCACTAGTCGCCTCGGCTATTTTTCGGGCAAACGCTTCACTATTAGCCTCTTCGTCTTTGTAAAAACGCAAGTTCTCTAGTAGAGTGACGCTACCGAGTGGCGCCCGCTTTACGGCCCGCTTTACCTTATCGCCAATACAATCTTCAACAAACGTGACCTCTTTTTTCAGTAATTCACCAAGGCGGCGGGCAATTGGCTCAAGGCTAACACTCGCATCGCGCCCCTCGGGACGCCCCAAATGACTAATTACTACAATTCGAGCATTTTGTCGCAATAAATAGCGTATCGTTGGAAGACTTGCCCTAATACGAAGGTCGTCGCTAATTTCACCATCTTTAAGTGGAACATTGTAGTCGGCGCGCACAAGTACCGTCTTGCGACCCACCGATATATCCCTAACTGTTCGTTTCGTAAAGCTCATGCCACCCTATTCCTTTTGGTTACTTCTATTGGTGACCTCACGGAGAATCGAACTCCGATTGCCAGGATGAAAACCTGGTGTCCTAACCGTTAGACGATGAGGCCAACAATAGAAAAAACCAACATACACAATATGTACTTCGGCTATTATATAAAAAAACACCCTTTTTGCCTAGAGGTGTTGTGTGTTGTTTCCCTGCTCGGGCCACCAGCATAATGCCAGCGACCCGAGCAGGGTAGGACCTAGGAACCAGCGCGCAATTGTGCAAGTCGTTCGGCGAGCGTTCCATCGTACTGGTTCGCCCTACTGTCGACAATAGCCAGCGCCTCCCTCAGCGCACTCAACTGTGCACGCTGGTCGATGCTGAGCTTCTTCAACACCGTCGTCAAGCTGTCGTCGTCGACAGAGGCAACGTGAATCGCCTTGGCATCAAGCTGAACATCACCAGAGATGATGTCGATGTACCGCGAACGGCTGATGTACGTCGCCAGATTTTCAATGTACTTCTCGCAAAGTCCACCCTGCACCCTGGACTCCTTGCCTGCTACTGAAACGGTCAATTTGCTAACCTTTCCCTAATCCCACACGGTCGTCGTTGACATCCTACTGTCGCAAAAACAGAAAGACGGCCATTTCTGGCCCGTGCTAACCTACGACTATACGCCCCTTGACAAATAATGTCAAATAGTATTATATATAGTGTATTTACGGTATATTCTACGCTAGATATAGTGTTATTACGCTGTTATTAGAAAAACAGCAATCAATATTAATTTTTCTTGTTTTTTTCTGTATATATTGTATTAAGCATTGACATTTTAAACATTTTGTGATAATATGAATATATCATTCACAGGGTGAGGACGTGAGAGCTTCATCAGTGGTGAGGAGGTCATTAACAAGTCAAATCATTACAGTGCATGTCCTGAATGTGTTTTACGTTTTTGATATACACTGAAGAACTATTGGTTCGTTGTAAGATTAGCCTTCCTTTCAGGATTTATTCTGGGGGCAGTACAAAGCGCATACTACAATGTGCGTTTCGTACTGCTCCTAACCATGGGGGCAGTTTTGATACAAAATCTGTATCAAAATGTCTTCCCCTCATGGGGAAAGGAGGCTATCATGACCAGCAACACCCCCAAGCACAACGATGACCTCGCCCGCCGTATTAGCTTCTTGCTCGACGAGCAGGAGTCGTTGCGCAATGGTACGACGCGAGCAAACGCACGTGCCGAGCAAGCACACAACAGGATAGATGACATTGACACTCGTGTTGACATCATCGAGTCTGGAATTGGCGGACTGATTGATGAGGCGCGAGCCTCTACCGAAGTTCGTCGCCGAGTTGTTGCGCTTGAACGGGGCAACTACTCGAACACCGCTAGGCCAACCGGACGAGCATGGTTTTTTACCATTCTGGCTGGTATCATCGCCTGGTGGATTTGGGCGTCCATTGACTTCACTCAGACGCTTGCGTCTGGTGATGTCATCAACCACGTCGCCGACAGGTGGTGGGCAGCTGCACTCTTCGGACTAGCAGTGTCGGTCATCACAATCGCCGCGATTCCGTGGCGACGTCACACCGTGGAAGCCGATGAGGCGCCCACGATCACCGAGGAAATCGATACCAAAGCAGTGGTATCTGGAAGAAGGAGTCACCATGTCTAAGCCACGCCTGTGGCTATTGGCAGGAGGACTCCTCCTGCTGGTTGTCGCACTGACTATACCGTTCGCCATACAGCAGGCAGTGCCTGCGTCGGCGGAGGAAGAAGTCTGTAGTGATGAGGTCAACCTCTTCACTCTCTCCTCTGACAAGGAAAGCGACGGTGCATTCGGACCGGCGGTTGCGGAAGGTAGTCAGGACGAAGTCCTCGCTGAACTCCACGACCGTCGTTGTGTCGATCCCCTACTAGTGGCGGCCCATGCTAGCGCCTGGGAGTTGATTTCTGCCGACGAGGCAGTTATCAACCAGTTCGCCCTAGATATTGCTACCGACCCGGTAGCGTGGCGATCAACGATCGAGCAGCTTGAGGCTCTTGAAGCTGAAAGCTCGATCGACTTTGTCACAGCACCAAAGGGAGTCAAGACTCAGTTCATGACTCCTACCGCTGACGGCTGGGCGACCATTCATTATGGACGGTCTGGATTTGATGGGTCGGTGATTCGTTTCACCAATCCGTCTGGAACTACTGTCCAGCTTCGCCTGGAGTGTGGTTTTCAGCCAGTCTGGTCTGGTGAACCGCCAGAACCGCCAGCCCCATGCCCTCCTGGACAGGTACCGAATGACAACGGTGTCTGCGTGGTACCCAAGTCCTCGGACCCCGCGGACTACGAGTACCCAGAGGGAAAGCCCCCTGTGCCTGAGGTAACCACCCCTGCGGAGACCACTCCGCCAGCTGTGGAAACCACTACCACTGGTGGCCGAGGTGTTGTTGACACTCCAACCAACCCCCCGTCGTCAGAGACCGGTGTTACTGCGCCTGGCGCAACACCGGCCCCAACGACAGCAGAACCGCTCCCGCCCAATGAGGGTGGAGACTCGGTGAATGCCAACGAGGTTACTGGTTGGTAAACACGGGTGGGGGCGTGACGAGCCGCAAAGCTCTAATCGCCCCCACCCACAACAACTAATAGTTTTCCGAGGAGATCGTATTCCAGCTTGAGTTTTACAGTAACTCGCCGTCGAGTACGACTCCTCGTGAGTCCAAAGACTCGGACATGCACTTGTTGTAATGATTTGATTTGTTAGTGTAATTAACAACTTGGTAACAATACTCTTGTTTTTGATTATTTTATTTTTACTAACTGATTTCATCTGCGAGAGAAATCAAGAAAGGAGAAAGTTTATGCGTAAACTTATTTCCATAATCCGCCAAGCGCCAAAGCGCGCTAGTGCAATTGCACTAATACTTGCAGCCGCAATTATTGTGCCATCAACAGCCCTTGCATGGGGCCCAAGTCGTCAGACATTTACCATCGAGAAGCCGGCAGACTACGTCACCTTCAACTCGATCACAAATAACCCAGCTCACGGTGATGAGCGAAACTTCGTACAAGTTAAAGAGGCTTCGGCATCTAATAGCGCCTACGTTGACAACATCGCCCTAACTGCTGGAAAAGAGTATACCGTTTTCGTATACTACCACAACAATGCCGCATCAAACCTTAACGAAAGTGGCAAGGGCGTTGCAACCGGAGCTTATGCAAAAGTTGAGATTCCTGCAATCGTTAAACAAGGCGCAACAGCTACAAAAGCGGTTGGTTACGTTGGCGCAAGCAATGCAAAACCAAACCAAGTTTGGGATGATATAGCATTTAGCAACGCAACTGGTGGCGACATCGCCCTCCGTTACGTTCCTGGATCGGCAAAGATTCACAACCGCGGCGCAAGTAACGGTGCAACTCTTTCTGACAACATCATTACAACCGGAGCAACACTTGGTTATTCTGCAATTGACGGTGTAATCCCTGGCTGTAACGACTATGCTGGATACGTAACCTTCAACATTGTTGCCGACCAGCCAAACTTCACTGTTAACAAGCAGGTTCGTCTTGCTGGTACAACGGAATGGAGTGAAACCGTCAACGCTAAGCCTGGTGCAACTGTCGAGTACCAAATCCAGTACAAAAATACTGGCTCAACCCAGCAAAACAATGTCGTTTTGAAGGATATTCTACCAAGCAATGTTTCATACGTAGCTGGTTCATCATTCCTAAAGAACGATAACAACCCAAGCGGAAAGCAACTTAGCGATAACCTTACAACAAGTACCGGAATCAATATAGGTCACTACCTTCCAGGTGCAAATGCGTTTGTTAAGTTTAGCGCAACGGTCAACGACGTCGAGTCGGACTTTTGTGGAGTAACAACCATCACAAATATTGCTCGTGTTGAAACCGCCAATGGCTCGAAACAAGACGGTGCAGACATAATTGTTGAAAGCGATAATGAATGTATCGACCTTCCAACAACCGGCCCAGCCGATAGTATTGTTACCATTATTGGACTTGGTGCGGCTACTGCAAGCGTCGCCTATTTCGTCGCTAGTCGTCGAGCACTAAGCTAACAGAGTCTGACCGCTCCAACCATTCCGGCTGAAGTGATTCAGGCCACCGACCAACCCCGTCCTAAAAGACGGGGTTTTTGGTATACTAGTAATATGTCACAGAAACAGAAGAAAAAACGCAACAAAGCCTACGCTGGAAGTGATGCCGCAAAAACACGGCCAAGTATCACGCGCATTTCGGCGGTACGGCGGTCAAAGCCACGCCAATGGTGGCACGACAATAAGCGCATCGCTAAGCCGGTCATAATTACAGTAGCTGTAGTCGCGTTTATTATTTGGCTTATTTACGAATTCATTCGCATCGCCAACGGGCAATAAAATATTAGGCCTTTTTGTCTTTTGGAAGCGGCAAACTGAAGCCGAAAGTACTTCCCTTACCCTCTTCTGACTCGAATATAATTTGACCGCCGTGGTCTTTAACAACCTTTTTTGCAAGAAACAACCCAACACCAGTACCATCAGGACGTTGGCGACGAGCATTTGTTGCGCGGAAGAACTTATTAAACAGCCCCTTCTGCTCGGACTTCGGCACGCCAATACCAGTATCTTTAACGGCAAATTCAATCGCGTCTGCCGTCTTTTTCAGTATTATATTAATTTTACTTCCCTCTTTCGAGTAGTACATTGCATTATCGGCAAAATTCATAACCACCTGCTGGATTTTATTCTCATCAAGGTCAAGAAGTGGTATATCTTTTGGCCGTTTATAGACAAACTTCAAGTTACGACTTTTAGCATTTTGTTCAAGCGCCTCAACCTCACGCGCAACAAGCCGCGCAAGGTCTACCGGGTGTTTATCTATAACAAATTTACCAGTTTGTAAGCGCGACACATTCAAGAAGTCACCCACCAACCTAACCATTCGCTCACTACTGACAAACGCCTCCTCGAGGGTTCGTTTTTGCTGCGACGTAATTTCGCCCAAATCACCCTCAATAAGCATTGAGATATACCCCTTTATGCTTGTTAGCGGTGTCCTAAGCTGATGGCTCGCCATGCTGATAAACTCGTCTTTGGCCTCATCAAGACGCTGAAGTTGCGCATTACTTTCGCGCAACTCTTTAGTTGCGGCATCGATACGTTGCTGAAGGCCGGCGTTAAGGTCGCGAACCTCCTGAAGCAACAAGGCATTTTGAATTGAAACAATCATCTCGCCACCAATTGAACGTAGCACCGAGATATCACGCTTCGTGTAACTGCCAGACTTATGATCACCAAAGAATAAATATCCAATACGACGATCTCTTCCGCCCTTAAGCGGAACAACCATTGAAACATCGTGGCTTGTAAGCAACCTGTAAAGCGACCTATCAAACTCAAGCTCATCTTTTTGCAAGATATCGTTAACTTTTTCGGAGATAATGACCATATCTTGCTTTGGAATCTTAGAAAACGTGCCATTTCCAGCTGCAATATACCGACCACTCTGACCTTCAAGGATAAAGAATACTTTTTCAGCCTTAAAAGTTTCGACCATTAACGCAGACACCCGATGCAGTAGTGTATATAGCTCGTTTGTCGTCAAAATAATACGGCTCAATGATTCGTAAAAATCCGACGGCTTGTATTGATTATGATAGAAAATACGAGCGGTAACCTTATCGAAGAAATACTTGACCGGCTGAAAAATAAACGCCAACAAGAGCGCGAGCCCAACGTTAACCGCGTTGACGACCCACGAAACTTCGGTTTTAAGGCCAAGTAACCCGTCAACAACCACAAAGGCAAGCACAAAATAGACGACTGCAAGAACAATAAGTGTTAGCGCATAAGCAAGCGTACGTAGGGCCGCTTGACGAATATCGAAAAGACCGTGCCGAGCCGTCGCGTAATAAAGACCGAACACAATAATAACAAGTGGGGCAAGCCCAACCTGAGTCCACAAGAAGTTATTCGTAAGCATCGGAAGCACAAGAGAAAGCAAAAGTACCAACGAAAAACTAATAATAGCCGACTTGCCGATAATTTTAAATCGCAATTTATCTGCCTTCGATAGCCGGCGTAAACTTGAAAAATATACATACAGAATAATAATGGCGATAGAGACTAACCCAAAGAAGTACAGTGCAGTAAGTGGTCCGAATACAACACCGTACACATTATCTTGAGCAATAACATCAGCACCCACCAGTGGCGTAAAGCTCATAGCACAAATTATCCAAAGTGGAGCCTGAATCTTACCAAAAAGTGCTTTAAATCGTGAACGGCCCGATAGCTCAACAACTATTTTTGCCAACATCAGGCTGGCCAAAAACGATGCCCCAAAAACAAAGTAATCAAAGAATACCGCCATATTGTGTGGCGTATCAAGACTGTTACTTATATGAACCGACGGTATCCAAATCGAAACAGCCAAAACAAAAAGCGCAAACTGTCGATTTATAGCAAGCCGATAGCGACGCTCGGACATTGCAACACCTAAAAGCAAAAGCAAAAAAAGGACAATTAGCGCATCAACAGCCATAAGTACATAAAAATTCATGCACTTAGTATACCTGCTTATGCTTCTCGGTGCTAGATTTGATACGGAGTCAGTTCAGCGAGGTCTTCATCGCTATAACTAACCTCTGGGTTAAGACCAATTTTAGACCGGAGCGCCATCAACGCGATACCGCTGTAAAAAACCGGTAAAGAAGGCCTAACGATACGACTTTCTTTCGTATAAGCATCCATGTAGTGCCACTTCGGTGCCCATATTGGAGCGATTCGCCGACTACCAGCTTCAGCAACAAGGTGCTTTCGCAACTCAACCTTACCCATTGCAGCGGCAATCTCGATACCCTCTTTATTAGATGGGAACGGCGCGCCTTTTGCAACCTGACGGAAAGTGTCGAAATGCACATACTTCCACGGCACAACTGGTATCATCCGATGAATTGGCACATCGTACTCAGCTACTTCATCAAGTGGCATACCCTTTGGTATACCAAGTACCTGCTCGTAAGAATGTCCCTCTGGATGAAAGGACGAAACAACCGCACCGAAGCCAATATTCATTGTAGTCAAAACAGGCTTTCCAAATTTTTTCGCCGCTCGGTGCAACGAAACCGCCAGCTCGGGCATACGAAGCTCAAGCTCGTCAACAACTACGTCTGAACCAGCAACAAAATCCTCAACATTATCGAGCGTAATGCCATCTGGATATTTCTTTACTTCTGTTTCAGGCGCCATTTTGCTAAGATCATCGGCAATTACATCTACTTTTAATCTTCCGTATGTCTCGTTATTGGCATAAGCATGCTTAATATAGTTATCTTTATCAATTGTCTCGGGGTCGGCAAGGCGGATTTCTTTTAGAGGTAGCCCCCTAACAATGTCTGGATAAACGTGCCCGTCACCGCCTAAGCCAGCAATAGCAACGACCTTATTTTTTGTTACCTCGAGTTCTTTTTTGTGCATAAAGCCAAGCTCGCGCGCGTATCGCTCGTCAAGGCCAGACTGATTTTTGTCCATTACTTATCGCTCCGCTTTACCCATGAACGGACAGCGCCAACCGCAACATTTTCGGTACGAAGCGCCTCAACACCATGAATTTCCTCTAGTACAGTGCCGTCAATACGGACAGGTAAATCGTCGGTACCGTATGGCACCGGAGCAGGGTCTGCAAGACGTATAGTACGAACACCGAGGCGAGACGGCGTCAAGGCCGCCTCAAGGTCTTCACCAATAACACCATAAACGGTTGACTCAGTACCTTCGGGTTTCGTCTGTAAAAGGCGCGCCCAACCAATTCGAAAAAGCTCACTGGTTATTCGCAACTGCTGACGCATATCTGTTTCGACAGAAATAAGCCGAGATGCCTCGTAGGCACCGTCTTGCGCAGGTTCTGGGAAGGCTGTCTTAAAATATTGCTCAACAGGGAGTGGATTGCCGTCTTTTTTCTCGATAATTCGCATCGAGCCGATAGCAAGTGCGCCAACAAGCTGGCGCTTTAATACAAGATAGTGTGATGATCGGGCGTCGTCTTCGTCGTACTCTCGGCCGTCAATAACCTCTGAATGACCAAGGTAGCCATGAGCCCCATAAATATTACCCCGAAGAAGATGGTAAGTGTCTACAAGACTTTGATACCTTTCATTCTCGTAGCGCTCATCGCCATGTCCCAACGATAAAAGAGCATAATCCGCGTCATTAGCATCACCAAAAAAAACTTTTTTGGCTTCGTTCTCTTCAACTATTGGCGCCAATTTATAGGCTATCTCTCTATCAATACGCATATATTTATTATACACCATAATTCAATATAAGTCAAGTTTTACAGTGTGCTATTATATTAATTATGAATATTCCAACAATACACCCACCAACAAAAGTATACGTTAAAGAGTCAAACATCCCGAATGCTGGAAGAGGCGTTTTCGCGAAAGAAAGCATTAAAAAAGGTGAGACAATCGAGGTTAGCCCCGTAGTTCGCATTGAGCGAGACGACCCATCAATCACAAATAGCGAAAGCATTGTCCCTCACTACGTGTTTACCTTTAAGGAGGGTTACGAGGGGTTTGCACTTGGTTATGGCTCACTCTACAACCACAATTACGACCCTAACGCGTTATACGATAAAAATGACGAGCTTCTATCGGTAGTGTTCACCGCGCGGCGTGATATCGCAGAAGGCGAAGAAATTACTGTCACCTACAACAACAGCGATCCATCAGATACCTCGACACCGATGAATCGGGGCGTTCTACCTTACGGCGAAGCATAACCGGCTACCCCTCGCTGATTTTATTTGATACACTATATGCATGACTAAAATTGCTATTATTGAAGATGACCCAACAATCAGCCAGATGTATCGTATGAAGTTTGAGGCTGACGGTTTTGATGTACAGCTAGCAGATAACGGTAGTCGTGGCGTTGCCCTTGTCGAGAGCTTCCTGCCCGACCTTATTTTGCTTGATATGCAAATGCCCGAAATGAATGGTGCCGAGGCCCTAGAGGAAATCCGCAAACATCCGTGGGGCAAAGATATACCTGTTATGATTCTTACCAATCTTGGCGAAGAAGAAGCGCCCAAAAAAATACGAGAGCTTGGCATTGTTAGCTACATTGTAAAGGCCGAGTTAACGCCGCGACAAGTGGTCCAGCACGTTAAAGAAGCGCTCAATATTTAGCTTCGTCGCTAGCGCTCGCTCGAGCTGCTTGAATGACGTTATCAAAAAGAGCCACAACAGTTAGCGGGCCAACGCCACCCCGAATTGGGGTAATTGTAATGTCGTTTCGCTCCCGGAGTTCGGGTGCGACATCGCCAACAAGTTCACCGTTTTCCGACGCAGTACCGGCGTCAACAATAACAGCACCGGGTTTAACCATATGCGATTGAATGAGCCGCGGTGAGCCTGTGGCCGTAACAATAACATCTGCCAGCCGAAGCTTTTCGCCTAAATTATCGGTGGTATCGTCATAACCCTGCACCGTCAGGCCCGCATCCTTCCAAAGCTTCAGTAGTGGCGAGCCGACAAGTCGGCCAAGTCCAACTATTGCAATGTTGCGCCCCTGTAGTTCAATATTGTAACCTGCCAATAACCAGTTAATCGCTGTTGCTGTTGCTGAAACGTAGCCGGCTTGCGGACCAAGACCGTCAACATCTTTCTCTGGTGCGATTTTAGCAACAATTTCATCGGTTTCGTCAATATTACTAAGTGGCAACTGGACAATTATTCCCTGAACAGTCGCGTCCTTATTTAGCTTATCGATAATCGAGGTTGCATCTCTCTGATCAACTCTATGGACATCAACGTCAACTAGTATATCTTCGCCGTATCGCTGCTTAAGTCTAATATATACCGATGTCACCGGATTATCTGTCGTTGTAATAATTGCCAGACGAGGCTTCACCCCCCAGTGCTGTCGTAGCCCCCGGACTTGCCTAGCCTGACGCTCGGTAATATAGCCCGCCAGCTCTTTTCCATCAAGAATCTTCATACAACTAGCCTACCATGATCGCATGATACAATGAAACTATGACTGGTTTCACCCTGACACTTGCGCAATCGATAAACATAGCTCTGTTACTACTACCTCCATTACTAATAGCTACGTATATTACAAACGCCATCTTTACTGCAAAGATTTTTAAGAAAGCCGGTGTTCCAGCTTGGGTAGCTTGGGTGCCTGTCTACAGAGATTGGAAAATTCTTGAGATTGGTGGTCAATATGGCTGGTTTTTCCTACTAGTGCTCTTGCCTTTGGTTGGAAGTTTATTTTCAGTCACCATGACGTACATTGCTATGTATCACATCGGTAAAAAACTTGGCAAAGACGGCTCGTTTATTACTCTTGGAATATTTCTTCCTATCGTGTGGCTTGCTTGGCTGGCTGTCGATAAGTCAACCTGGAACGACAGCGCTTCAACGGCACCGTCACTTCATAAAGCACGTAACTAGTAGCTATATTCAACAACGTAAGTGGATTTGTTGTCGTTATAGCGTACTAGCGAAGATACACGGGAGATATTAGGGACGGCACTATTTGGGCAACTGACAGTAACCGTTACTTTTACGTCAGCTATCCCAGAGGCTGTAACCGATTGGTTGTCTAGGGGCGTCGAAGCTACACAGGTCGTTCCAACCGCCGGTTGATATTGATTTGCGTATTTTCGCGCCACTGCTGTTGCTCGTAGATTCGCCCTCATGTCGCCCGACTCGCTAACGACAATCGAGCTTAACAAATAACCAGATATCAAAAACGCAGATGCAACGAACAAAGTAATCAGAAGTTCGACTGTCGTAAAGCCTGTCTTATTAACGTATTTCATATATCAAAAACCTCGGACGACTCATTAATTGAAGAACGAGTAGATCGTAGCGACAGCGATTCAGAGACACTTCGACCCGCAACCGTTGCCTTTGTTTCGATATCGACTTCTACGGATAAATCAGCGTTCAAAACGCCAGACCTTAGTGTAGTTAGCGCGTCAGGGTCACTCGCCGTTGTATCCTCCGACGATGTACTAGGATTCGAGAAATATCGTACAGACCAATTTAACTCACTGACGTCACTTATTAAAACTTGATCTTGTGTTTTGCAAAATGACGAACCATAGCCAGGCGAGCAACTGGGCAGTTGCCACGGCACAGAACACCCGGCCGATTCGTAGTTTGTTGGCATAACAACCCTTCGCCACAGCTTATTATCCTTAATGAAATAAACGACGTTCATCATTAACGGGACATTGTTACTAGCAGATTGGTCTGAACAGGCATAGGGCGTATTGGCGAGTGGAATTATTTTCGTATCACTTTGTTCTGGCTGTTTAGTTGTTGTAAACATACGCAATATTAAAACAGGTTGACTCGACTGCCCAACGTTCTCGAATGATGTTGCGGTATCATCGAAACCCTGTGGAGAAGATACACTAATACTATTAACAGCCAAGTAACCTGCCGAGGTTCGAACATCAGAATCAATGGCGCTGAGGGCGTACCGAATATCGTAGAGCATCTTACCGCTTTTATTTGCAACGACAGCATCCCCGGTTAGCTGTACAATCATTGCTATAAAAGCACCAACCATAAGTATCACAGTAGGGATAATTACCATCATTTCGATAAGAGTAAACCCCCGCTGTCGACTAACCACCGTCGTCACCTAGTACTTTATTGCCCTATTTACCACAATTGAAGGCTGGATATTATTGTGAGCCCCACCACCACCGGTATTTTGATTGGTTGCGGTGGTCGAACTTACTGGATTATTACCGTCAGCAGCGCTCCAGAAAGGGCTATTTGTTGCGAAAATAGACCGATAAACACCAGCGTTACCACCATAGGTGACAGCAACTCCAGACAGATGATTGTGCGCATTTTGTATATGCGTATGACTCGGCATTTCTGCAACTGTCAACGTATGTGTTTTTGCGCCATATTTTTCACCAATAACATCAAACTCTGTGTCGGTACTTTTATTAACCGCTACCCGACCGCGAGAATCGGGCAAATTAAATGTAGTCGATCCGTCACCGGCTACAAAAGTTGTACCGATAACTGCAAATAGGCTGGCATAAGTTGTTCGAGAAACAGCTGCTCCATTTTCTAGTAGATAACCCTCTGGTGCAGTAGTCCAGTACCCTTCTATAGAAGTACCTACAGGAGTTTCACCGCCAGGTGCGGCGACCGCAGAAACGGTTGTGCCGCTAAAAACTCGCCACGCAATACCATTATTTCTTCGAAGAAGCTCAACGAAACCTCGGCTAGCCGACTGAACAGGGTCGCCATTGCTATTCGTTTCGGGTTTATCAACAACAAAATAACTTCTATAATCATCCGTCTGAAGCACGTAAGCAGAAGACCCGCCCACCGCTTCACCCTGGCAATCTGTGTTTGGGCGCAGTGGCTTCTCGTTACTCCATGTTACAGAGTTGCCATTAAGACGCAGGCAGGCCTGTGCAAATGCAATACCAGCATTGGCGGCATCGCGTGCATACGAATCGTATCGCTGTTCTTGAAGCGATGATCGTATTGAAACAGTTACGCTAACAGCGGCCGCTAAAACCGTCAGCATAACGACTGCGGCAATTAAAACAGTCGGTAGAGCAAAGCCTGTCTTGTTTTTCATAGACCCCCACTATGTAATCCGAATAATTTTATTATACACTCTGCTCAATAAAAAATAAAAACACCGCCCAAAGAGGGTAGTGTTCAAAAATACACTTGGAGGGTCAGGAGGGACTTGAACCCTCGACATTCTGCTTAAGAGGCAGACGCTCTAACCAGCTGAGCTACTGACCCACAAATTTTGAAGTGGTACACCCGGTACGATTCGAACGTACGACCCTCTGTTCCGAAGACAGATGCTCTAATCCACTGAGCTACGGGTGCGAATATCTTCTTATGCGTACTCGAAGTACAGGGGTCATTATAGCACACTTGCGTAAAAAATGCTAGCCCCTTACCTACTTTTAAGGGTGTTATACTAATAGGTAATGGATATCCACACACAAGTTCCCCTGAAGAATTATACGTCAATGCGTCTTGGCGGGCCGGCGCACTTTTTTGTTGATATCCGTAATGCTGAAGAAATCCAAGAAGTTTACAAAAACGCAAAAGCTAAGAATATTAAATGTTTCATTCTTGGTGGTGGCAGTAATCTTATTGCGCACGACGAAGGGTTTGACGGGCTA
>Ga0222423_1000290_pt1 | contig 41421 bp, 44 predicted proteins | sample 3A0metagenome_FD_182472 | JGI IMG/M metagenome (GOLD analysis project Ga0222423, IMG submission 182472) | Enriched microbial communities from leaf-cutter ant dump, University of Wisconsin, Madison, United States - 3A0 (version 2) | ecosystem: Environmental > Terrestrial > Nest > Insects nest >...
CCAAAGACACGCAAGAATGGTCCCGGGCCCTTAGCTCAGTTGGTTAGAGCACTGCGTTTACACCGCAGGTGTCATCGGTTCGAGTCCGGTAGGGCCCACTCACTTCGTCAGCAACGACAAAACCCCTGGTAAACATGCGGTTCTTCGACGGTCGTTAGTCATCTCAGCATCCCAGACTCAGGCCATACCCAAACGCATACCCAAACTGGGGTCGAGCAAGACTGCGGTGACGTGCGAACCCTGGGCGGCGTCTCGGTGCATAGAGCGTGTTGTGAGCACTTTCTCCGTACCAGACACGTCCGCCGAAGCCCTACGCGACCTAGCCCGCCACGTCGATGTAGACGCAGACGTCCTCGAATCACTGGTGAACTCGTTGGGCGTCTACTACAGCAAGCTGCTCACCGGGCCTGAAGTAGAGGCGCTACTCGGTGTCTCTAGGCAGACCTTGTACCGCCTGGTGACCGCCGGTGAGCTCACCCGCATCAACCTCGGGTCTGCAGCCCGCTACCCACTGCGTTCCGTAGTTGCCTACGTTGACCGCAAGATCGCTGACGGGCACAGCGGCCATGACTAAACGAGGCAACGGCGAAGGGTCGTTCAGGAAGCGGTCGAACGGCACATGGGAGGGGCGTGTCTCGTACGTCGAACACCAGACAGGACAACGCAAGAGTCTTTCCGTGTACGGGGCAACACGAAAGGAAGCGGTCGCCAAGATAGCGGAAGCTAAGGATCGGCTTGAACGTGGGGTCGCGGTCGTCGATACTGCCGTCACCCTCGCCCAATGGATCACCACCTGGACTGCCGTCAACCTGCCCGCGTCCAAACTACGAGAGTCCACCCAGTTGTCCTATGAGTCGGTCGTACGTTGCCGGATACTGCCGACCCCTCTGGCCGACCTTCCCCTCAGACGGATTCGTCCCACGTCGATTGACGAGTGGGTGCTTCAAATGCGGAAGGAAGGCGTAGCGCCCTCAACACAGCGGCGGGCATACAGTGTGCTTTCCAAGATTTTCGATGCCGCAGTGCGTGACACCCTCATCGCCAAGAACCCCATCAAGAGTGTGGACAAGCCAAACGTTGGACGTCCAGAGCAGGCCGTCCTCCTACCTTCCGAAGTGCACGCATTGCTCACCTGTGCTGCCCAGAAGAACCACTGGCTCTTCCCTGTGCTCCAGTTGGTGGCCGTGACGGGGCTTCGCCGGGGTGAGGTGTTGGCGTTGCGTTGGGGGGACGTCAACTTTGAGACGGGGCGCATTGGGGTCCGTGTCTCCTTGGGTGTGACAAGGTCTGGGTCACAGATCACTGATGTCAAGACCAAAGCGTCAAAGCGTAGCCTCATGCTTCCCCCAGAGGTGGTTCACATGCTTGAAGAGCTCCGTCACGTCCGGCAACGTGATGTGGCCCGCAGGGGGGAGTTGTGGCGTGACGATTTTCTCGTGTTCGCTCGGCCGGATGGGCGACCGCTTAGCCCCGACACCCTGGCACGACACTTCAAGAAGCTTGCCGTCCAGGCGGGCATTGACAGAGTGACAACGCAACGGTTTGGGCTTCACTCGATTCGTCACCAGGGTGTGACGGCGATGCTGGACGCGGGTCTGAGCCCCAAGGTGGTTGCCGACTGGTTCGGTCACTCGTCACCTCGCATCACACTGGAGGTGTACGCCCACACGTCTGAAGCAACAGCTTCCCTTGCGGCGGCAGCTCTTTCGGCCAACGTTGTGGTGGATGCAGCGAACAGGTTTGTTGCGAGGGAAGGGAGTGGAGCCAGCTGATGGGGCGGGAGTTCGATAGTGTGTCCCAGGACCCGGCTGGAGCAGACACGACAAGCCTGGCCGGGTCCACCCACAATACCTTTTCCCGTGGTCAAGTCGTTGGCTATGCGCGTGTCTCGACCCGGGATCAGAACCCTCAGTCTCAGGAGCGGGCGTTGGTGGCCGCCGGCGCATCCCGGGTTTTCGTGGATCATGGTGAGTCGAGCCGGGTGAAGGACCGCCCACAGTGGGTGGAGTGTCAGAAGTTCATGCGTGCAGGGGACACGTTGGTGGTGTATTCGTTGGATCGTTTGGCGGGGACGACGACGATGGCGTTGCAGACCATCAGTGAGCTTCATGAGCGTGGGGTTGACATCAAGTCGTTGTCGGATCCGGATATTGATACGACGACTCCGATGGGGAGGGCGTTGTTTGGGATTGTGGCGGTGTTTCTGCAGTTGAGGGTGGACACGATTCGTGCGAACACGTTGCGGGGGTTGGAGAGTGCGCGGGCTCAGGGGCGTGTGGGTGGTCGTCCTACGGTGATGACACCTGAACGGGTGGTGAAGGCTCGGGAGTTGCGTGGTCGGGGGTTGTCGTTTGTTGAGGTGGGTCGGGTATTGGGGGTGGGGGCTAGTTCGGTGCGGAGGGCTTTGCAGGATGACCCCACCCCATAACTTGACGGGTCATGATTCATGACCTATTGTGGTTTGGTAAGAGCAGCCCAGCAGGGCACACTCCACACCCGAAGGGTTATCCGATGAGCATCATCGACCAGCTGAAGGACAGCACCGACAGCCACACTGTGGCCACTTTCGAGAACCTGGCCCGCGCGGGACTCATCTCTGAGGCCCAGATCCGCTACGGCAAGGACATCATCCGCAAGGCTCGTGAGGCCGCGAAGACAGGTGAGGACCGCGCCCGCGACGCCAACGCCGCACGCATGCAGGCCCGGCTCGCCCAGTCCAAGCGCAACACTCCCCGCAAGCCTCGCACCACGGTGGCCGTCACCGAGTTCCATGTCGGCCAGGCCGTCACCTGTGGCAGCAACACTGGCATCGTGGTGGAGGTGCAGGGCACCGGCAAGAGTGCGGTGCTTGTCGTGGACGTGGACGGCACCACCCGCCGTTTTGTGGCCCGCTACGCGAAGGCGGTGGCATGATGCCCACCATGACCCCCCACAGTGAACACTGGTCCACTGACGGCAGTGGCCAGCGGGTGAACTACTCCGACACAGGACTGTTGACCGGCGCGTTGGACCGGTCTGGTGCGTGCCCCGACTGTGTGGCAGAAGTGTCCCGTATTGGACAGGCCAACCTCGCTACCGCCACCCCCGCAGACCTTGCATGGGCCGACCAGCTGGCGGCCGAAGCGCGTGAAGATAACCGGCGCACCACTATCCGTGAAAGTGCCCGCCTAGAAGCGGAAGGGGTAGGCCAGTACACGTCCGCCGAAGTGATGGTGGCACGTGAAAACTTGGGACTGACCCGTGCCGCCCTCGCCAGCCTCCTCGAAGTGTCCGAGCGGGCTGTGGCCAGGTGGGAAGACGGGGAACGAGTCATCAGCGACCGAATGGTTGCCGCACTGGATGCACTCACGAACCTTGCCACCCGGGAAGTCATGCACGCCGTTGAAGAACTTCGTGCCGCCCCCACCGACGCCCGCACCATCTTCGTTTACCGGTCGGACGCCGACCTGCAACAGGCACACCCTGGCACCGACCACACCGCCGGTTGGACACGTGCCATTGCCCGACGGGTGTGTGAACATGCGGACTTCCCCGTCACCGTCGAGTTCGTCTAAACCTTCGTGCGACCGGTCACACCGGTTGGTTACGCACCCACCACGACCGGCCGGGAAGTAAGTCCATGCCGGCTGACCAGTCCAACGAGTCAGACATGACCGCATACTCAGTGGCGGTGCGAACCTTGTTGGCAGTGTTTGGGATCTCGTAGGCAAGCACACGACGTTCCGGGTACAACACGTCAGGGATGGTGTCCTCGTTGTCGTAGGTGAGAAGCCAACGGGATGCACACGAGTTGAGAGCATCAGCGAGAGCCTGATGGTCGTCGGCGTTCATGCCGTTCGCATACAGCCGGTTACCTTCACGCAGGTATGGCGGATCGACGAACAACATGAGCTCATCCTCAATCCCCACACTGCCGTCCAGTTCACCAATGCGGCCGACCGCGTCGCCTTCATCGAACCGGATACGTGGAGCCATCCTGTGCACGTGCCGGATTCTTTCGGCAATGGAGTGTCCGTTCCAACGGGACCCCACATGGTAGCGTCCAGTCTGGTGTTTACCACCGATGGGGCCAACGTTGGCGGTGATCATGCCCGACCGTGAACACCGGTTCACAACCAAGGCAGCGAACGCACCCTCAAAGTCGTCAACATGCTGCCCGCTGGTGATATGCGAAATGATCTGACGGGACTGTTCCCACAAACTCATGGATGTTGTTGTGGTTTCAACCCGAGCTGCGAGACGGTCACCCTCAACCAGGATGGTTCGCCACAGTGCTGCAATGGCAGGATGTTTCTCCGTCAACCACAGTTCGTCAATCAGGTTCCGGTCCAACATGGTCAACCCGGCACCAGCCCCACCAGCAAACGGTTCCCACCAGATTTCAACATCCATCAACCCGAACTGGGTGGCGTACACCTCACCCAAACCTGGGGCCATACGTGCTTTGCCGCCCGGGTACCGCAGCGGTGAAACGTAACGGGGTGGTGTTTCAGACATTGGCCACCTCACCCTGAGCTCGTGCGATGGCGCGAGGCTGGTGTGTGGTGCAGGGGGCGACTGTGCCGCACCAAGCACACAGGCTGTCATGAGCCCAATCTGTTTGTGCGCGTGGAGCGTCACGGTGCAGTGGTTCACGGTGGGCTGTTTTGGCGGCAGCAGCAGCGATGCTCACTGACAGGTCCAAAGGCAACGGTTCCACGGCCCGTCTGGGTGCTGTTCGTGCGGCCCGCAACTTCCCGTTGGAGAGCACCAACAGTCCCCACGTGTCAGGCAGTTCGCCGGCGTGAACAATGGATTTGTCGGCGACAACAAGCCACCAGTGGTGGCAGTAGCGTGCGAACGCCTCAGCTTTTGACGGGTCACGTAGTTCGGCAAGCCAGTCTGAACGGGACACCTTGATTTCGTGCCCGTGGATGGCCAGTGACGAACCGTAAGGACTCCCAGGATGCTTGTCGAGTGCAAGGAAGTCGGCAATCCTTCGTGAATGTGGCCCGAGGGTCAGCCGGACGTGTTCGGCCCGCACCCAACGGTCAGACAACACCCCAGGACGTAACTGGGTGTAGCGGTCCAGGAGAAGGTCCATGAGGTTGCGTTCACTGACGTGAGCACCGTCCCCTACGGTTTCGGTCACTGTTGCACCCCGTCGGGTCGGGTTGTGTTCCCGATTGCGGGCAACCACCAACCCATGTGACGGTCTGGGACCACGTACACCACTAAACCTCCACGGTGGGACGACTCCCAAAACAGGGCATGGAACATGGTGTGTCGGATGGCGTCAAGGATCTGTTCACACACAGACCATCCGCCAGTAGCAAACCGGTACACGGTGGCAGGGTCACTGTCGGTGCCGCCACGGTCCACGGTGAACGTCCCCATGTCAGGCCACAAACCCACCACAAAGTCCACGAAGTCGGTGGGGGTGCCTTCAAACTGGGTGATCCCGTCCACCACGTTGGGGGTGGTGTGGTTGGTCATGCGAGCACCAACCAGAATGTGACGACACCTGCTGTGAAGCACACGGCAGCCAACAGGAACAGGCGGGTTCCTGCTGAGGTGCGGGTTGCGGACGCATCCAAGATTCGTCTCACGAGTCAGCCCTCGCAATGAACGCTGCCGCAACCAACGCCGCATACCTGCCTCTGCGGGCCATCCAGGTGCGTGCCCGTTTCTGTGCGGATGCACGGGTCACACTTTTTGCCCATTCGGCAGCCATGTCTCGTACTGCAATGTCAGCATCCAACAGTTCCAGTCGGGCTTCCACGAGGGCTTGTTCAGCTTCCCAACGGGCACGGCGGGCTTCACCGGCCACCATCACTTCCGCATGAAGTTGGGTGCGTAGTTCGTTGCGGGTGACCGGTCCACGTTTCACCATGATGGTGGGTGGGGTGACAGTGTCAGTCATGAGTGCCGTCTCCTTCCACCTTGTGTGTCGGGGGTGCTCTGGTGGTGGTGACCTGGTGGTGGGGTTAGTCGCCGTAAACGACCGCTAACGCATCAAACACTTCGTCGTCGAACGCCACAGATTGGTCCGCACACATGTCACGCAAACAGGTCAGTTCCTCGTGGGTGAACTCGTGGGCGAACGCCTCCCAACCCTGCTCTTGGGTGTACAAACGGTTGGCTCGTTCCAGGAGCTTCCGGTGGGAGGGGGTGAGGTTTTGGCGGACGGCGGTGCGGTAGGCGTCATCAAAATCAGGCACCAAATCCCAGCGAACTTTTCCTTGTTCATCGAACACGGCCGCCCACTTGTCGGGGAGGCAGCGGGGGCAGGGGAGTGCGCTTCGCACATCAACATGCACACCGGGACGGATTTGGCGTGAGAACTGGGCGGGAACTTGACCGGTACCACCACACCGCCCACACCGAGCTGGCGGTGGTGGGGTGAGTGCCACAGTTGACTCTTGCCCGCCAGGGTGGGATGCGTATTGGCCGCCCTGAGGGGAACCGGATGGTTGACGTGGCTGGTCGGTCATCATGGCTCCTCAGTGGCTGCGATGGTTGCTTCTGTTTCAGCGAGCCGCCGTTCGAGAACCAGTTTGCGGTCTTCCAGTTGACGTAAATGGTTGCGGGACGAAGTTGTTGACCCGTACCTGTCGATCCGTTGCGTCGTAACAATGTCACGTTCCACTTTGTCCAGGGCGTGACGGGTTGCTTGACGTTCCACCATCGCCCGGTCGTGTGGGGTGGTGGTGTCCGTCAAACCGCCCTGACCGGTGAGGGTGTCGAACGTGGTTTTGGTGATGCTGTACGCCTCATAAGGTCCGTGCGGGTTGCCCTGCTGGTCCAGTTTGGTGTACTTCACGATGGTGTAGGTGCGACGGTTCCCATCCCACCCTTGACGAACCCCGGACACACCAAACTTCAACACGTCACGGGTGCTGGTGATGGACCCGTTCTTGTCACGCCACAACTGTGACAAGTCTTTCTGCACGGTTTTGCGTTGGTTGGGGGTCAACTGTGACAGGTCCAGGGTGGACGCATCCACGGTGGTGGTGGGGGCGTCGGGGAGTGCGTCATGTTCTGCTTGCAGTTGAGCTTCCCGGCGGGCTTGTTCCTGTTCCCGTTCCAAAGTTTCACGGGGGACAGGGTTGCCGGTGACGTGCGCCCACTCACGACCAAACCACCGTTGCACCCCCCGGTCACCCACATGGAACCAGTAGTCTGCCGGCTGGTCTGGTGTGGCGAACACGTCCGGGAACGTGCGGTGCACAATGTACGCCTCACAGTCTTCCTCATACCAACCGTTGGGGCGGCGTAGGGCGGCTGGGACAGCCCGTTGACGTTCCGGTGACAGTTTGTAACCGCCATGGCTTGCGGTGGACACGAACACAATCCCTGGGGCTTGCTGTTCGACCTGTTGGGCTGACCCCCACGGGGTGGGGTGGCTTGGTCGGAGGGTGACTTCACCCCACGACTGCTCCTGCTCCTGTTGTGGGGTGGTGAGGTTGGCAATGTCGTTGTGGTCCAACACGGCAAGGTGGATGCCAGCTTCTGCACCAGGTTTGAAGTCGAACTGGCCGCCCTGGGGGGAACCGGCGGGGGTGCGGGGCTGGTCAACATGTGCGCTCATACTGATTCCTGGACAGGAACCGGGTGGTTGTCAGGTCACGGGGTGGTCTTCATCCGTGCCAGGGTGACGTTGATTGCTTCGTGAAGGTCGTCCACGGTTCCGGTGTTCCACAACGTCACAAAGTCGTAACCGTCAAGTGCGGTCTCTGTGATGTCGTCACTGTGTGACACGTCATCTACATGTCCGGGGCGTACAACCCGAAGAATCACACCACCGTGTGACAACACCATGTGTGCTTCGTTGGGCATTCGGACGTCGGTGACCACATGGTGGCCGGGTTCACGTAGTGACCGTTCAACCTGGTCTACCCAGAACGTGGGTCGAATGTTCCTGCCGGCACGTCCCACATCTTGCAGGACACGACGCACCTCGGGGGAACGTTTCGCAGCATCCCACCCCACATGTTCCACCAGTCGAGCCAACCGGACACTGTGCCCGTCAACCACTACGGCAGGGTTCTGGATCAACGCTTCGTCTTTGATGGCACCCGCAAACGAGTGCCGTTGATACCCGAACGACACCAAATGGTCGGCAACAGTGTCTTTACCGGCCCGCATTTTGCCGGTCAAACCAATGATCCGTGTGTTCACCTGGCAGCTCCTTGCATGGTGACCCTGGTGGGGGTGCCTCGTTGTGCGTTCATACGGTCAGCCCACTTCCATGCTTCCTGCAACGTGGAGAACGTGCCCTGGTATTGGTCGCGGCGGTGAAGAAACACACACAGATACTGGTTGGGTGATGTGGCAGCGATTTTCGCCATCGCACCCCCGTTGTATCGGCGCACCCATGATGTCATGAACGTTCCCCTTCATACGGTTCTGTTTTCTGTAGGTGATAGTTGGCTGCCATTTGGGTTGCCATCGCCTGGTGGTCGGTGCGTGGCCAATCCCCTCGACTTCCCACATGGAACATTCCGCAATGTACACACGTGAACGCCCGTGTGCCGGGCAATGTGCGTGATGCGGCCTTCGCATTTTTGCGGTTCTTGTACTGGCGTTTCCCGGTGACCGGGCACACACCCACATACAGGTCTCGTGGTGCGGCACCCATCACTTCACCATCCCTGCACTGGTGGGGGTGCTGTGGCGGAACAGGCGGGTACGAACGGTACGACCCAGTTCACGTTCCTGGTTGTTGGCCCCATCCTGTTCCGCTAGTGCGTCAGCCCAGGTGGGCGAATGCACAACGGTGAGGTGGGCGATGTGACGTGACAACATGACACACAACCGTCCAGTGGACTGTGAATGAGGTGACCCTTGGGGGTGACCCAGCAGGGGGTCTACGGTCACAACCGCCAACCATTGACCACCCTGCAACGAGTCAGCTGTACCCACCGTGACGAAATCAGCCTTCACCCCATACGTGGAGTATGCGGTGCTGAGTAGGGCGTTGATTGCGGACACTTGGGCGTTGTGGGACACCACGATTGCCACATCGTTGCTGGTGAGGGTACGGGTTGCGTCACCTTGGCGAACGGTGCCACCAATGAGGGTCAAAGCCCGTTCCACAGCCCGCCGCATCACCAGCATGTCGTGCGGGGTGTCAGGGTCGTCCACCTCAATGGTGGCAAGCTCAGGAACCGCCACCCCATCCACCACCAGTTCAATGTGGGGGCGGGATGAGGTGAACGGAAAACTGTACAGGGGTGCAATCACATCCACGGTGGTTTGCCCCAACCGGTAGGTGGTGTCCAGTTCAAGCACAACCGCATCAGGTCGGGCTGCGAACACGTGCGGGGCGGCACAGTGTGGCCCCAAGTCACCAAGGTGTGCCCACGGTGACGTGTTTGCGGTGACGACCGGACCAATCTGGCCGGGGTCACCCACCATCACCACTTGACGGGAGTTCGCTACCGTTTGGAGTACGTCAGCGAGGGCACTCTGGTATGCCTCGTCAACAATGGTGACGTCCACGGTGCCCCGGGAGGCGGCACTGCGCATTGATTCGGATGCGAGGGTGGACACAGAAACCCGGGTGGCACCACTTTGCGGAATGCCGTGTGCCAACTGGTTGGCAATGTTCTTTGACGCGGACACTCTGACACGGCGACCCTCAGGAAGGTCCGTGTCGAACTTGGTGCGCAACAGGTTTGCCACGTTCACACCACCAGCATTGGTGGGGGTGAGCACCTGGATGGTCATGTCGGAGTGTTGAACCAGACGTGCCACCAAGTCCACCACCAGGGTTGTTTTGCCGGCACCAGGAGGGGACGGGATCACCACCACACGTTGCCCTGACAGCACCGCAAACAATGCTCGGGCGAGAACGGAACCAGGAACCAACCCGCCAGGGGTGGGGGTTGTTTGGGGTTCACGGGTGGTGGTTGTGTTTTGTGATGCCCTACCGCCACGAATCATGATGCCTCCCAAAGTGGTTGTGGTGTGTTCACTTTCCTTGTCGGAGGTTCACCACGGTCGTGACCTGGGAGAGGTCACGGGTTTTCGGGGGCACCCGCCAGCACCACTTCGAGGGGCACGTCACGGGGACGGATCGGGGGCAACAGGTTGGGGTCACCCAACCACACCCCTGCCAGTGTTTTCGTGGGAGTCGGGGTGAACGTTGATTCGGTGAGGTAAAACTCGTCCTGCCCGGCTGTCTTCCGGAGAGCGGTGACAAGCTTTGTGGACGACACCAACGACACAACCATGGTGTCACCCGTTTCCGATACGGGGGTGGTGATTTGACGCAACACCGATTCACCAATGGTTTGGGAGGGGTTGCTGAGGTCCCTAATGGTGACTTTGCGGCCTTCCTTGAACTTGAACGGTTGTGTCACCACACCACGCACTTCTGCGACGGTGAGGGACTGCACAGTCAGTTTGGTGGCGACACCTTCCAACAGGTTGCGGTCCATCAGGGTTGGGTCTGATGCGGTCAGGTCAGCCCACATGTTTTGGGTGCGGGTCAACGACCGGAACGCTTTCACAGCGGCCACACCTGACGCACCGAACCGGGCGGCGTTGAGCGCATGGTAGGCGCTTGTGGAAAGTGACACGGTGGGCACTGTCACAGCATCCACACTGGTTGCTTCTTTCAACAGGGTGCACATCGCCTCACCCATCGACATGTTGTGAAGGTTGAACGCCTTCGCCCACGAACCCAAACTGTAGGTGTCAGTGGCGGTGGGGGCGTAATGGGTGGCGGTCAACGCATCCGTAAGCGCCACCACATACGCGCCGAACGGCAACGCGAGAGCCACATCCAACATGCGTGCGGTGGCAGCATACTTCGCCCCATAAGGGGTGTCGTTGGTGTGGTTCCGTGCCCACTTCACCAGTTTGGTGATCGTGGCCCGGTCCTGGAACACCACCACACGGTGGGTGGCGGTTGCTGTTTCAGCATCCCCCAACAACCATTCGGTGAACTCGTGGAACGGCACTGTGGTGGTGTGGCGGGTGTGGGCGTGCATCAACGACACCACACCGGTCACCCAGTCCGTCACCTGCGCCAACCATTGATTGCCCACGTCACCCACAACAATGCCGGGAAGGCTGGTGCGGCGGATGGGGTGCCCGACAGTGGCCGCGTGGGCACGTTGCAAAGCGTCGTACTCCTTGACCGTAGTGACCATTCGGGTTGCCTCCACCATGTGTGACGGGTTGATTCACTTTCCTCGTCGGAGGTTGGTGTGGGTGACGACCCGGTTGACCGTTAGTAGGGTGTGGTCATGGTTGGTGTGCGAACAGGTGTAGTGGTGGGTGTCACGTTTGTGGCGGGTTTGTTGGCAGGGTGCTCTGCAGGTGCCGGCCACATTGATGCTGGTGGTGACGCGGAAACAGTGGTGCGTGGTGTGGTGCAGTCACGTATCAACGGTGATGTGAGCCAATGGTCTGACCGGTGGGATGCGGTGTTGGTGGTGGAAGCACCGTTGCGGTATTACGAGGTGGCGTGGGAGGCAGCCCAGTTGGGGGCGGTGGACTGTCTCACCCAGTACGGTCCAACGGGTTCCGTGAAAGACAACCAGGCAGTGGTGGACAACGTGTACAACCTGCCCGTACAAGCTGGTGGGGTTGTTCCGGAACCTGTGGTGAAGAACAGTGACTGGTCGGGGTGGGCCACCGATCTGCAAACCTGTGTGAAGGAAACGAAACGAACACCAGGGTTTGTGACACCCGACCATGTTGACCCGTGGCCTGCTGAGCATGGGTTTGGTACCCGGTTGGGTTCCATACTGATTGAGAACATCATTTTTGGGGACAACGTGGTGTGCACCCCTGACGCCTGCTAACCGGTCAACGTCACCTACTGGTGTGTGTGGTGGTGTGGTAAAGGTTCGCTCCGTGACGTACCGCCAACATGAGGACGGCAGCCCTAAACGTGAGCTGTTGGATGTCTTGCCCGTCACTGTCAATGTCACGGTCGAACATCCATGTGAGTGCTTCCGTGAGTGTTTCCACGTCCGGTTCATCCTCGGCATGGTCGGTGGCGATGTCCCACAGTTTTTGTGGTGACAGTTCCCACAGGCCCGGTTCGCACATGGACACAACCTTCTCCGCCCAGTGATTCCAGGTGGGGGTGGGGTTGTGTGGTTGTGCAGCCCATGCAAGCACATCACCACATGCGACCCGTAACGTCATGTCTCCCAGGTCACCACTGATGGTCATATGGTCAGGCCAGGCCACCAGGTCGAACGTGTGCAACCAGGCGGCGTGAGGTCCCACCCCACGAAACTGTAGGTGCCGTAACGTCCCATCGTCGTGCGCCACCGTCATGGTGTGGTGGGTGAGTTCAGGTAGGAACCTGGTGGTGGCGGTAGTGATGGGGTCTTCCACAATGGGGGTGGTCATGCGCCGTGCTCCTTCTCCCTCAACCATGGGTGGCAGGCGAGGTCGGTGGCGATGTGGTCTTCAAGAGACATGGGGGGATGGTTTTCATGGTGTGCACCAACCCACCCGCACGTGCAATGCCTGGTGATGTCCGTGTGGGGACGCCACGGGCGTGGTTCCAGGTGGATCATGTGGACAGTGCCGGTGGTCATGCCGCCACCTTCTTCACTGTGGTGGTGTCACTGGTGTCGGTGGACAGGCGACCCATTGCTACCAGCAGGTCAGTGAACGCTTCCCGCACACCGGCCGGAACACCATCCTGCACATGTTCACGCACGTTCAACAGACGTCGGGTGCCTGTCATGGCCACATCTGCACGGTGGGCGTGTGCGGCGGCAACCATCACCTTCAACGCACCCTCCCACGTGTCACGGTCACCACGCATCAACGCAAGGTCGGTGACAGCGGACAGCACCGCGAACGTCCGGTCAACCCGGTCGTCAAACCGCACAATGGTGGGGTCAGCGATCACATCCTCAGGGTGGGGCAGGTCCGCGTTCGCAACCCATGCCACAAACTCACGGAACGCACCTTCACCAACCAAACCCTTGATTGCCATGTCGCGGGCGTCGTCGTCGTCTTCCCGAATCCACGACAGCACATCAATGAGGTTCGTCCAGGCACGGGCAGACGGCCACGCCTTCCCCTGCTGGGCGTAGTCGGTGGGAACCTGGTTGATCAGCTTCGGTTGGGTGTGGAGAAAACCGGTGACCATGGCGGCAACTGCGGCACGTCGTTCCGGGGTGGCTTCACCCAGGTAGGAGGCCGGGTCGGGGGTCAGGTCGTGTTCAAAGTTGGTGCCGACGCCAGCAAACCACTGGTCGGCATCAAAGTACCAGTCCAGGTGGAGGAACCGGTTGGAGACGGGGGCAGGCAAGTCCATGCCGTCCACCGCAATCTCCGGAGGGTTGGCGATAGCCACTACCGACACCCCATCATGCAGTTTCAGTTCACCCACAAACCGTTCCTGCACGATACGTAGGAACGCCTTGAACGTTCCCGACGAACCGGTGGACAGTTCATCAATGACCAGGAGGCTCTTCGGTGCGGCGTTCAAATCCAACGCCCAACTGAGCGGCGAGTACACCACCCGGCCACCGTCTTCCATCGGCAACCCCATGAAGTCCTGAGGTTCACGACTGGATGCGGCGATGGTGCGAACCTCACGCCCCCACGCAGCCGCATACGCTTCAATCTTCGCGGTCTTACCAGCACCAGGGTCACCCCAGATGAGGGTGGGGGTGCCGGAGTTCACGGCAGCCGCCAGAACACGCATCATCGTCGGGGTCTCAAAGTTCGTTGCCATGTCCAAACCTCTTCCACTGGTGGGTTGTTGCCTTACACCTACCCAGTCGGAGGTGGGGTGTGGTTGGTGACCTGAGACTGTTCAGGTGCGGTGTGCCCTAACTGTGCAAGACCGTCCGCGATGGTTTGAGCTGTTTGAGCGTGACCGTGCACCACGACAGGGTCCACGTGGGGGCGGGTGGCATGTGAAGCAAGCATGGTGGCTCGCTGTTGCACCCACCGGGCTAACACTGTGGTGGTGTGATGTTGAACAGTGGTGATGAGGTTGTGAAGCACCAGGGTTTGATGGTCACGACTGGACCCTGCACCACCACACACGCATGGGGTGCCGTGGTGTTCGTTCAGGTCGTCAAGCACATCGTCAATGGGCCATGTCACAGTGGTCAACCACCCTCACCAATCTCTTTGCACCGAGGGTGGGGTTGTCCGGCAATCAGCACGTCAAGGGGGATGTTTTGCAAGCTGTTGACACCGGTGGGGACCAGTTGAAGGTTGTGTGCAACATGTGGTGACTGGAAGATGAGGATCTGGATGTTGGCGTCGGAACTTGGGTCGTTGAGGTGGGGGCGTCGCCGCACCACATAACGGTTTGACGTCCATTCGTTCAGCACACCCGTTTTTTGGGTGATGTTGCGTCCCAGGTGGGTGCGTAGGTTCTTCTGAAACTCCACCAGGAGCGACGTCGCATCATCCCACTGTGGACACAACCACGACACTTCAACACCTACCTGTGGGGTGTTGTTGTACAACCATGCGGCAACATGGCCGGCCACCATGACAGGGTGCTCCACCTCAACCACAATCGACCGAGGGTGAGGGCACAACAGGCTGTACAACACGTTCGCAGTGTCAGTGTCGTACCCCAAACCCTGTGGGATTGCAACCGACGATGTGAGGGTGTGGGTGGTCGGTGATAACAGCATGGTTACACCGCATCCACGGTGACGGTGTGAATCCATGACGGCACCCCCGCCGCATACTGGTCGGCGTGAGGACCAATCACACATGCCACCACTTTGGTGGTGTGAGCCACCGGCACCCGAGCCCATGGGGTGGCACCATCAGTGAGAACCACCACCACATCCGGGCGGGGCTTCAACGCCAACGCCGCCTCAATACCAACCCGCATGTCCGTGCCACCACGACCTGAAACTTCGTTCAGTGTGGCGGCTCGACGATAGTTGCGAACAGCCGCAACCTCAGTGTCCACATCCAACACCACAAAATCGTTGCCACGCACACCCAACCCGCGTGCAATACCTTCCACCTCAGACGTCACCAGGGACAGGTCATGTTCACTCATCGACCCTGATGTGTCCCGGACGGCGGCAACCACAACCGGGTATGTCACATGGCCGGGCACCACAATCCGACGCCCCACCTGGCCTCGACTGGTGATGATGCGGTCGTTGTGGCGGCGTGCGTTACGGCGCGCCAACGACATGTCACGGTTACCGGCCACCGCACGAGCACACGTCCTCGTGACACGCGCCAACACCTGCTGCCACGGCACCTTCGGTGGAGCCAACACCAGGTCAGCTTCCTGTGCTAGACGACCAGCCACAGAACCAGGGTTCTTCGACGCGGCTTCACGGATCGCGGCCGCTGTTTGCACCCGCACCCGTTCCACCTCAGCAGGTGTGGCGGCAGGAGCAGCACCACCAGCATCATCGTCACCCAACTCACATGGTGCTTCACCACCACCAGACACCGACCCGCACCCCTCATACGGGTCACCATCACCTGAACCACCCCCACCAGGGTTGTTGGTGTTCGACGCCTGGTGACGGATCTGGGTGAAGTACTCCACCGCTGTCAAATAGTCGGGGCAGTGGATGTCCTTAGGGAGCACCCCCATGGTGGTCATTTCTACACAACCAGCGTCCCGCAGGTCGTCGTTGATGGCGGCGTCAGCGGCAACGTTCCAGGTGTGTTGGGTTTGACCGTCCACACCCATCTCCACGGCCGCACCAGAGTGGTCTTGAAGGATGTGTGAACATTCGTGCAACAACACTTGGGCGCACAGCTGGTCAGACCATGCTTCAGCGGCTGTGAAGTCAATGTAGAGCCGCAACTTGATGTCCACAGCGAACGTCCCCAACCCGGGGGCTGCCATGGGACGCAAGGCGTACAGGGTGGTTGCCATGTACGGCATCCGTTCCAACGCGAACGCACGCCACACCGCCAACTTTTCGTTCTGTTCAGCGGTGAGCGGGTGAACTTCGGTGTGACTCATCAGCTGTGCTCCCTTCTACCTTCCCAGTCGGGGGTGGGGTGGGGGTGGTGACCTAACCACACATGGGGGTGGGGGAGAGTGGTTAGTGGGCGCGTCGTTGCAACGCTTCGCGGGCGGACGCTTCCAACCCCTCAAACGACATGTCTGGCAACACCATCCGCAAATGGGTGCCAAGGACAGCCAACACGTCACTGGGTTTCGTTCCCAACGGTGCCCCAGGCAGGTGGGTGACTTCCACCACCCGTGAATGCAACATGTTCGCATCAGCGTCCGTCAACGTGAACACCGACCGACCACCACCACTGTACAAACTGGTGTGAACACACTCTGCCGCCAGGAAGGACCGCACCAACCCAGGCACCAGTTCCCGATACTCAGGTGATGTGGACAGTGACCGAAGCTGGTGGGCGAACCGGGCACGGTCTCGTTCACCAGGCAACGGGTACGGGGACACAGCCCCCAACGCGACAGCGTGAACGTGCAACACACCACGGTTCAACAGGACTGCCATGTCGTCGGCACCCCAGTCAGCCCACAAGTCAATCAGCAGTTCCACACCGTCCAGGTTGTCGGTGCTGTGCAATGCCGCCTGCAACGACTTCATGGCCAGTTCACCACCGGTGGGTGACGTCAACAGTTTCCATGCTTGCCGCCGCTTCGTGTACAGCAGGGGACGGTTCGCGGTGGTGGGAATGTTCGACACCCGCAACACGATGGAGGCACTGTAAAACGGGCGGGTGTCAGGTTGCCGCAGAATGTGGCTGGCACCGTCCAACAACTGTTCCACCCGTTCGTTCAACGGGGTGGTGGCTGCCTGGTACAGGTCTGTGTCAGCACCCTGGGATGGTGTGGTGGCGAACATGATGCGCCGGCCAGGGTCTTGATAGTTGTCGGTGGCAGGGTGCAACGATGCTTGGAACTCGCTGTCGTCCCCGTCACCGTGTTGACCCACGTCACCTGCACCACCCATGTAGATGGGGGTTTGACGTTCACGGTGGCGGGCCAGGTCACGGGCAGACGTTTTCACCACCTGGGAGGCAAGGTTACGGACGAACGCACAGAACGAGGTGCCACGACTGCGAGCAAAATCGAAACCACCCGCGTCAGGGTCCACAATCTTCACGGTGATGCGTTCCACCACCTGGCTGAGCACTTCAGTGAAGTCGTTGCGGTGAACCCGTTGCGCCACCGTCTGGTGGATGACTCGTGACGTGAACGCCAGGTCAGCCAACCGGTCGCGGGCTGTCTGCTCATCCAACTGGTGGGCAAGCACAAGTTCAACGATGACAGCAGCTTCGTCATCAACTTCAGCACTGCTCAACCGGAAAGTGTTCACACCCTCCCAGTCGGAGGTGACAGGCAGGTGGTGACCTACCCCAAGGGGGGTGTTACTGGTGGTGGTTGCGGGCGTGCATGTCGAGGGCGTTCGTGGAGATTTGTTGCAGGAACGCGGACGGGATGGTTACCTCAACTGGTACGACACGCCCTGACAGGTCCACGTAGTACGCCACAGAACCACGGATCACTTCCCTGGTGTTGGGGTCACGTAACGCTTTCAACGATGCAGGGTTCGGTTGTGTGGTGCCTTCCACCCATTCGGGGGCGGACATGCGGCCCAACCGGTCACCCGTGTGGGCGATACGGAACAAGTCAAGAGCTGCACCAGCTTCACCGTCGTCTACAGTGCCGTCGGGGAGCACACCACGACCCCGTTCCAACCCCAAAATGATGCCTCGGGAGATGTACCCGGACAGTCCCGCATTAGTGAAGTCAGTCATGCGTTGTGACAACAACACCGGCAGCACTTGCATGGAGCGGGCCATACGACCCAACCGTTCCACCTCGGCTGCACCGGCAGCACCACCAACAAAGAAGTGAGCTTCGTCCAACGCCACGAACCCTTGCCGGCCACGCACGGCAGCAGCCGACCCATACACCCCCATCCGCAGCACCCATTGGGAGATGCGGGGGATCAGGCTGGGCCGTACCTCTCCTGGTTGTGGCAACGTCAACGGTTGGGAACCCACTTTGATCAGGTTCAACCCTTCAGATGCCCGCAACGTGTCCCCATCTTCACGGGTACCAAAAATGGCGCGGAACACGGGGGTGGCGTCCAACAAATCTTGGATGGGGTGCACGGTGTCTTTACCGACCACGTTGTGTTGGAGGGCGAGCTGTAATGCTTGCCCCACACTTCGTGCCCCGTTCTCTGCACCGAACCGTAACGCCCGCAACACGGGCACTTCGTGTGCTTTGGGTCCGTCGGGCCACGGGTCAATGTCACCTAACATGGCGGACGCCAAGTCGATACCGTTCGCTGGGTCGTCCATGATGCGGAACGGGTCAAACACGCCGTCAGCTGCCGCCAAATCATCCAATGAGTACACCCGACCACCCATGTTTTTGACGGGTTCTGAGAAGTCAGACCCAGGTTTGGGGTCAAAAATGATGCCTGGGGTGAGTTCACCGCGACGGTTCCGGATCGACGCCCACTGGCGTGCCAAATGCAACGCCACCATGGTTTTACCGGACCCTGTAGCCCCAGCGACCGCCAGGATGGGCCACTGGTCGGTGTCGGACACAATGGAGGGTGAAATGTAGGCGGGTTGCCGGTCACGTTCCGTGAACCCCAACAACGCCCCATCTTTGTCACCCACCGTGGACAGTGATGCAAGACCTGCTGCGGCAACGGTTTGTGATGGCACATCATGCAACACCATGTTGGCGCGAACAGCAGACGTCAACGCAATCTCACGCATCGCGGCACGTTGCCTGAACGGAAGACCACCCAACCGGATTGACGAGTACGGCAGAAACATGTCCATGTCAGTCACCACACCATCCAACGCCACCGTCACCTGAGTGTTGGTGAGGGTGGGGGCACCACCGGTTGCCGCATACGTGTGGTCAATCTGTTCCAACACTGCCAGGTCATGTTCCTGTTCAGCTTTGGACTGTTTGCCTTGTTGCACCCGGTCGTTGATGTCGTTCTGGTAGCGGGTGATGTTTCGTTTCACTTCACCGGCCGTCACCTTTGACGGTTCCACCAGACCACGCACAGAGATCGCAAGCGCACCCGCATCAAGCAGGTCCGCACCCCACAGTGTGCGCGGGTCAACCACTTCACGCCAGTCAGTGTCGAACGACGCAACCGTGGCCATGGTGGTGGCGTACGCACCCGTGATGTTCCACTGGTCACATTGGTCTAACGGCAGTTGGGAGGCGGTACGCATCGCAGACACAGACCTGAACACGTGCAAGTGGTCGGCGTGCACCAACATGGGAGTGTCAGGGTGTTGCCCAAAGTTCCACCACGCCAACGGTAGTTGCAACACGTCAGCTGAGGCGGCCACCAACCCTGCCCGGTTCATGATCGCATCCACTTGGTCAAAGTCTGCTTCGTAGTCTTCCAACGGCACAGTGCCAGTGACCAACGACTCCGCAACAGAGTCCACGGCCGCACGCACGGGGCCTTTGTTTTTGCGACGCATGTGCGGCACCAGTTTCACCCCGAACAGGCACACCCGGTTCAACACTTGGTGGCCCCCAAAGTCTGCAACGAGTTGGGTACTGTTCGACACCCCTGGTGGTGGTTGGTACCGGTTGGGGACGTTCACGGTGAGGATGTGAATCTCCCGGTATGAGCCACGGTTCAACGCCCTCCTCATCATGGTGGTGGATGCGTGTGTTGCCAACGACTCAATGGCCGCATCAATGGGGGCGGCGGCTTGGAGTCGGCGTGTGTCATCGCGGGCATCTTTGACCGGCAGCATGGGAACAACCCGGTACGCCCACATGGACCCGTCCACTCCGACCAGCCGGCCTTGACTGAGCCGCAGTTTTGTTTCAGTGGGCCACCACAACGTGTTGTCGTTCAATCCATTGCCTCCCATTCTGTGGTTGGGGTTGGTGACATGGTGGGTGTGGGGGTGACCACCGGGTTAGGGGCGGGGTGGGTGTCAACGGTGGGAGTTGGGGTGGGTTGGGGTGGGTTGGGGTGGTTCCACAGTGTGGGGGTGGAACGGGAAGGAAGCACCGCATTCTGGTATGGCACCAACAGGCCACCTGTTCCGGGACCACCCCACGCGACCACACGAGGTGCTGCCGTGTCAGCTCCCACCACTAACACGTCCACATCAAAAACCCCACCCTTCGTGTGACCCACACCAGTGAGGGCACCGTCACGAGACACCGTCAACGTCACCGCAACGACCATCATGCTTTTGGTGCGGTCACCTGCAGGAACCCCCGCGAACCGCACATCCACCACCGCATCAACGACACCTGCCAACGGCACATACCCATGATCCGGGTCACCATCACCGACCGCGAGACGTAACGCTGTCGGGTCACCAGACGTGTACGCCTTCACCCACCCCGTCAAAGCGTCACGCACCGACTGTGAAGGACTCACCGGGTCAAACCCCGGCCACCCATCCTCAACCCGCAACTCTGTGGACGTGGCCGCGACAGGGATCAACGACGGGGCAGAAACCACCACCACCCCCAACACGTCAGACACAGCCACCGTCACCTCACTGGTGAACATGGATGTCAAATCTGAGGCTGCCACCGTGAACGTGTGAACCCACAAGTCGTAACCGGGAAGCTTCCCATCGTTACCTGCATCACCATCAACCCACGGCACCAGTTGTGCACCGTCATACGACACCACCACCCCACCAGGTAGGGGAGTGCGGTCACCCACCAACCAGGTGGTGACAGCAACCGTCGCCTCAGCACGACCTGGTTCAACCAGTTCCACAGGGTCACCGTTCTTCAACGACTGGTTTTGGGCGAGTGTGGTGGCGGCAGCTAACGTAGCCAACGGAGCCCACACCAACACCCCCACCAACACCCACCGGGCAGCTTTGTACCGGCGGGCAACCCGTTTCAGTGACGCCACCTCATCTTTAGGTGCCGCCTCAACATCCGACCACCACGAATCAGTCTTCGCCATCATGCCCCCTGACGTGTACGTGCCAACAAAATCTGGGACGCTGGTGTTGCCACCGCAATATCCATGTCACCGGCCAACACCTCCACCACCTCAACAGGGGTTGACGGGTCTTTCGCAAGCTCAAGCCGCACACTGGGGTGCGGGTGGGTGAGCATCGCCCGAATACAGGTGTCACACCGTGTCACCCCGGACGGAACCTTGTTACGGCACGGCACCCACGCCCGTGCTTTCCCACCAGGTTTCGTGTCCCCACTCATCGTGGACTGAGCGGTGGGACGCCATGAACGACACAACACGACCCCGTTCACCCCCTCTTCGCCAGGGCACGTGCAACAGCAATCTGGTTTGCTGTGGTGGAAGGCATCCCCTGGATTGCTCGCGCCAACACTTCCACCGACTTCATGGCCTGAGACGGCACCTTCACCGGCAAGTCCGCCCCAAAAACAGCTGCAAGATCCCACAGACTCTTCAACCCTGAACGGTTGTCGGACGCCAAATGCATCAGCATTGCACCCAACCCAATCGGGTCAGCATCCATGGATGCCGCCAACAGTTCCAAGTCAGCCAACGCTGACCGGTCTGCCGTGAACACTGCTGTTGTCAACGCCACCGTGTCGTCCTCCACAGACAACAACCGAGCCAACACTGCCCGCACCGTCGTGTCTGCTGCCGCAACCTCCACCGTTTTCGCCACAATGCGACGCACCTTCGCACGACTCATCACAGTCGTGTTGGTGGTTGGGTTGGTGGTGCGCACCGTGTCAGTGACAGGTTCCGGCACCACGTCACCACCACTGTCACCTATTTCAGGGGTGGGGTCATCAAACTCGTCCAGGTCAATCCCGAACTCACCATCAAATGTGGTCTCATCAACTGTGTCCGACATGGGTCACCGCTCCTTGAACGTCACCGCAACCCCCAACGGGTTGCTTCACTTATCAAGATGCGACAACACCACCACAGTGTGCAGGTTGGGCGGTGGGCTAGTGAACTGTGACAAGCATGAACACCAACATCACCGCACACACCAACGTCAACAGGTGTTCCCGAAACGACCCCGTGTTACCCAAGATGGGGAACACCACTTTGCGGCCGGTGACCGGCAGGAACGCTGGCACGCCTGACGTGGTGAGGAAGTCACCCACCAAATGGATGGCGTAACCCACCATGACCGCCACCGGGAACCATCCCACCTGGCCGGCGGACAGTGACACCCACACCAACACACCCACACCAACAGCCAACCCCCACGACACCACCGGGGTGAACCCGACACGCAACGCCTTCAACCCCAGCGACGCAATGACCGCAGACACCACCGCAATACCCGGGTGGAACACTTCACCATCAACGGTGACCGCAGCCAAAGACGCCGCCCACGCAAGCACCCCCACCACAGCAACCGCCAACAACGAATGTGTGCCCTTACGGTGGCCGCCAGAAACCGCCCCGATCAGCATGGACAGGACAGTGGTGATAGGGGGCAGGGCACGTGACACGGTTGCACCACGGTGGTCAAGGTCCGGCAACAGTGCAGCCCCTGCAGCAACCAACGCACCCGCACCCACCGTCACCACAGCAGGAACCCCCACCATGGTGGTGTCCACCAGGTGCAAAGGACCAGCCACTGCCACAAACCCGGCAGCTCCCATGATTGCGTGACCGTGACCCAACATGCGGTGACCTCCAACAAACGGTTGGGGGCGGTGCGCCTCCCACCATCCACGTCGGAGGTGACTGTCAGGTCACGACCCAACACCCTGCAAGGGTTTTCACCGGGTTGTTGGGGTGGGTTCCATGCCAGCAACATGGGCAAGGTACGCCCAAATCTCAGCCTGCAAATCCTCTGAGAACCCGTCATACCGTGACGGCTCCCACAACAACACCATGCCTGCTTCGTTAGGGGTGCGGTCAGCTTTACGTTGGTTGCAGGTCACACATGCAGCCACCAGGTTCGTCCACCCACTCGACCCACCCCGCGACTTCGGCAACACGTGGTCTTTGGTGGTGGCACGACCCCCACAGTACGCACACACATGCCCATCCCGGGCAAGGATTGCTCGCGTGGACGCCTGATCTGTTCCTGCTTGCAAAAACTGGGAGTAAGGGTCGTGAATGTATCGGGCCAACGACACAATGTACGGCAACACCACCTCAGTAGATGGGGAACGAACCATCGCCGGTTGCAACACACCTGCTGCGGTGGCACGCATGTAAGGCGCGAGAACATTCACTGAACCCACCATCATCATGGTGACAGCCCGCTGCCATTCGATTCGACGGATCAACCGCAAGTTCGCATCCAACAACATGGTGGAGTGTGACACCTGTGGGGTGGGTGTGGTGATGACCGCCCGGTCAGATACGGTACTGCGTCCCATAATGTTCACCTCCTGGTAGACGTGTTCGAGCGTGTTGCGGTAACGGTTCAACGGTGAGGGTTGCAAGGTTCAACAGGCAGGCCACACCAGGGGTGCTGTCACGGTCCAACCCCACAATGTGGGTGGTGTGCCCGTCACGGTCTTCCCGGTAGTCGTCCACCGGAAAGTGGTAGTGGCCGTGCAACAACATCTCCGGTTTCACCTGGTCCACCACGGTGGTCAGGTGGGTGCGGGATTCGGTGGCGTACACCACATCGGATGCAAGGAACTGTCCTTGTGCCCCCGACTGGATGCGGGCGTCGATCTGTGGCACCCCTGTGGGGGCGTCATGACACACCATGATGGTTGCCCGACCACCAGCAACCGCATCAGCTGCTTCGTGTGCGGTGATAGCTTCCGCCGGCCACCACGACCTGGTGCCGTTCACCGCATCCATACGTTGCCGTAGGGTGCGGTCCACACTGCCAGCCCCACCCAACCACAGCACACTGTGCCCGTGCAAGGTGGTGCGTAACCCTCGTGGGGCCAACCACATGTGGTCACGGAACTCTAACCATCCGTCACTGTTTGGGGTCAGTGCACGAATCTGGTCGTAGTCTTCATGGTTGCCTGGTGCCACCAACATGTGGATCCCGGCCGTGGTGAGGGTGTCGTTCACATGGTTGAACGTGGTGGTGGACTGGTCGCCTGGCCACACCCCCAGGTCACCCACTTGGATGATGGTGGTGACACCTGTGTCAGCGAACCGGTTGATGGTGGACACCATCACGTCACGGTTGCCGTGCATGTCACCTAACACACCTACGACACTCACCCGTGTGGTCCTTTCCAACTGGTTCAAATACCACCATGGTGGGGTTGTTCACGGCACAGTGGAACGAGAACATGGCACCCTCACCAGGAGTTGAACCTGGACGCCCAAGGTAGAAACTTGTGCTGCGTGTCCGCCGCTGAGGGTACGAACATGTGTGGTGCTCGCCAAGGGACTCGAACCCCTAACCATCTGGGTGTAAACCAGGTGCTCTAACCGTTTGAGCTAGACGAGCTTCGGTGTGCCCTGCCCCAGATTTGAACTGGGAACCTTCACCTTAGGAGGGTGCTGCGCTGTCCTGTTGCGCCAGCAGGGCGTACGGGTGGTTGGTGACGCATACCGGGTTCGAACCGGTGATCTCCGAGTTGAAAGCCCGGCGAGATAACCACTACTCCAATGCGCCAAAAAAGGACGTACTGTAAAAATGTTGCAGTACGTTACAGTTCCCTCACCGGGACTCGAACCCGGACAACACCAAACTTCGGAGGTTCGGTTGCGTTCCGGTCGCTGAGGGACCACGTGCCCAGAGAGGGGTTCGAACCCTCACCCCCGGTTGGGGAACGGAGTTTAAGTCCGTCGTGTCTGCCAGTTTCACCATCTGGGCGAAGGTTATGGTGCCCGCTGAGGGACTCGAACCCTCACGCCTTGCGGCACACGGGTTTGAGCCGTGCGCGTCTGCCAGTTCCGCCAAGCGGGCAATCGTGAACCCACCGTGCGGGTTCGGATGAAACAAAAACGCTGTGCGGGTACGAGAGGATTCGAACCTCCGCGCCGGAAAACCCGACCTAACCGATTAGCAGTCGGTCCCCTTCACCACTTGGGTACGTACCCTTGTCAACCATGTCAGTCACCATCCCATGGTTGCCATCCACCGTCGTCACCACGCCGCTCCACCTTCACGTGCTGTGGTTGCATCATGTCGTCCACCTGCTGCTCGACGGTTCGCCGGCCATCAAGCCGCCGCAACTCCTGGTGCACCCAGAACCTGAACGCAGGAGTTTGCGTCATCCGTCTCAGCGCGGCCTTGCGGTTCTCCAACTGGGTGCGGTGCTCCCTGGACTCACCCCGAGCACCAGAGGCATGGTGAATCACGCGAACCCCTGTGTCACGTCGGTTCTGGTTCTGCCCACCAGGACCACCAGAACGAAACGTCTGGAACTCAAGATCGTCTTTGGTGACCGAAAATGCGGGTTGCCGTGCCACTGCCATGATGCACCTCCTTCCACAGGTTCACTTGTCACAGTTGGGGCGTTAGACCGGAATCGAACCGGCAACAGTCTGATCCACATTCAGATGCCTCACCACTCGGCCTCTAACGCCATCGGTGTCTGCCATGCGGGCACACCACCCGCAGCACACACACCCCCAATGGGGGTCAGTCGTGCTGGGAGGGTTCGAACCTCCGACCACCCCGTTATGAGCAGGGTGCTCTACCAGCTGAGCTACAGCACGTCACCCCCGCTTCCCACAGACCTGTTGTCCGGCAAGATTAGGAGCGTGTGGTGTCACATCTCGTCCACAATGAGGATCATGACCCGGGCAGGGGTAACCGGGTGGGGTTTGTGACATGGCGGCGCGGGTGGGATTTGAACCCACGATCTCCGGCTAATGAGGCCGGCGAGAACAACCGAACTTCTCTACCGCGCTAGCTGCCCGACGAGGATTCGAACCCCGACCAAAAGAACCAAAATCTTCCGTCCTGCCGATTAGACGACCGGGCAATGTGTCTCGTTGGTCCTTACACAGAGGACCCAGAACCCCCACCCCACCATGGGCGGGTCACCCACACGAGACCACATGGGTGTCCGAGTAGCCGTGGAAGGGTTTGAACCTTCGACCTTCGTCTTATCAGGACGACGCTCTGACCAACTGAGCTACACGACTGAGGCTGCTCTCCCAGGATTCGAACCTGGAACCTTACCGTTCAGAGCGGCACGCAACTACCAGTTGTGCTAGAGAGCAATGGAGGTGCCCACGGGAGTCGAACCCGTTTCAACGGTGTTGCAGACCGTCACCTGGCCGTTCAGTCAGGACACCATCACCTACGCGCCTGTGGGAGGATTCGAACCCCCAACCACCACGTTCGTAGCGTGGTGCACGATCCGTCGTGCTGCACAGGCAAACCTTTTAGTCACAGTCACACATGATGCGAACCACTTCACGCCGCCACACCAACCGGTCAGCACGCTTCACCTGACGACGAATGTGCTTCGTGTGACGACCATGCACCGGGGTGCAACACCCACGGCCGCACTCTTCCGGCATCCCCGCCATGGCAGACCTTTTCAACAGAACCGCCACCACCATCACCTTCCTCCGACCAGTAGGTTTTTTTGGAGCCACCTGCGGGACTCGAACCCGCAACCCTTCGCTTACAAGGCGAACGCGCTACCAGTTGCGCCAAGGTGGCATGAGATGTTTTGGGCGGAACGGGAGAGAGTCGAACTCTCACGCGGGACGAACCCGCAAACGGTTTTCAAGACCGTCGCCGCCACCAATCGGCTGGCCGTTCCAGACAACACAGAATGTGTTGGCGACCCAGACGGGGATCGAACCCGCGACCTCCGCCCTGACAAGGCGTTGCGCTACCGCTGCGCTACTGGGCCAAAGCCGTGCAGACTGACATGTGCCACACAGGACAACCCACCACAGTGGTCCTGGCGGATGACAGTCACACGATGCGGGACCCCACCCACGGAAACCCGGATCATGCGGTTTGCGGCACGGCGACGCAAACCATGGTGGGAGTGGCAGGACTCGAACCTGCACACCAAAAAAGGTCACTGGGTTACAGCCAGCTGAGCGACCAGTTGCTCAACACTCCCAACGTGTCACTGCGAGCCACTGTCGGGGGTTGAACCCGAGACCTCACCCTTACCAAGGGTGTGCTCTACCAACTGAGCTACAGCGGCGGGGTGGTCGTAGAGAACAACACAGAGTCCTCTACGACCGTGGCGGGATGTTGCCCCATGCGCGTCCAACGTTGGGTCCCACCACACCGCACACACCACGTATACCCGTCACAGACCGTGACCGTGGAGGCGGTTCGCACGGGCAGAGGGATTCGAACCCCCAACCTTCGGTTTTGGAGACCGCTGCGCTACCAGTTGCGCCATGCCCGCAAACAACACCGGTTGGTGCCGACAATGAAAGAGCGAGTGACCGGATTCGAACCGGTGTCACCTGCTTGGAAGGCAGAGGTCCTAGGCCACTGGACGACACTCGCATAGGGATTCTCTGGTGCGCGCGGATTCGAACCACGGACCACCTATCAAGGCCGCTCTTCCACGGGACACAGCCGCACAGGAGGGGTGCGACCCCAGGCCCGCGCTTCGCAACCATCCGAGACTTACACACCCAGAGTTCACACCTGGTGAAGGTGTACGACGCCCACGCGCCGTAGTCCTCGCCACCACGCGAGGAAGTTGGTGGATCGGCCGGGTTTCTACCGGCGCCCTGGTCACACTTGCATGCCCCAGATTTCGTTACTCAACTACCCGCCTGGACGGCACCACACCGTCGAGGTTTCGTCTTTCACGGCCACTCGTGACCCAGTTTCACGATGGTGAGTCGTGGCGTGGATCGGCTCGACCCGAGCCGGACCTGCTGGAATCGAACCAGCGTATTGCGGGCTTCAACCGCATGCTCTACCACCTGAGCTAAGGTCCGTGGTGGATGCACTCGGGAATCGAACCGAACCAGCACGCGACTGGAACCAGGCTCACAACACCTGCGAGGGCTGCGTCAGCACACACCCATGATTTGAGTACCTGTGAGAGGATTCGAACCCCCACTGACTGGTTCCTAAGACCAGTGCCTCTACCGTTGGGCTACACAGGCTCACCCCCACTGGTCAGGCCAAGGCTGCCCCCAGGGAGGGTTCATCCGGACTCACCCCACCATGGGGTCGTGTAACGCCTACCGGATCGGCGGGCCGTCAGGTTGGCCACCCCCTCGGGTCTTCTGCGGTGCCGAGGTACCGTGCCACCTGTCCTTGGCTGGTGGACCTCCCCATAGTCCGCCACATGCGCATGCGACGGGGGGATTGTGCTTCGTGAAGGGTTCGAACCTTCGACCCGCCGGTTAAGAGCCGGCTGCTCTACCTGCTGAGCTAACGAAGCATGTTGAGGGTGAGAAACAGAGGTGTGTGTTTCTCTGTGCGTCTTGAATGATTGGTCGAAAGTCAGAGCTATGAATTCCTCTGGTCGTACACGTCACCCCGTGCAGGGTAAATGGCAGGGCCTGCACGGGGACGCAGAGGGCACACACGACGCCAACGTGCCCCCTTTAGACAAAACCAACCTGTCATGGACGCAACCCTCAACGCTCACGCCCACCACGTCGGGATGGAGGGACTCGAACCCCCGACATCCTGCTCCCAAAGCAGGCGCGCTACCAACTGCGCCACATCCCGTAAGTGCCTCCCCAGGGGCTCGAACCCTGGACCCGCCGATTAAAAGTCGGCTGCTCTACCAACTGAGCTAGAGAGGCATGATGGTTGTTTCGGTGCGAACACCCCGGGAACCATCCGACACTGTATTCATCACCGAGGTGACTCCAACACCAGTTGCGACTCCCAAGGGTCGGACAGGTGGGAGGGCTTAGCCTCGTTGAAGGTCAGTGCACAACCTTTGTGGACCCACGGGGACTCGAACCCCGAACCTTGTGCTTGCAAAGCACCTGCGCTACCAGTTGCGCCATGAGCCCATAACCCCCACCCCACCAACCCCGACAAGGGTCAAGAGGGTGAGGGTGACCTGGAAGGCTGGTACCTTCCAGAACACTCGTTCCACTGTGCAGTTAACAACCCCACCATGGTGGGTTCAGCGGTGCGAAACCATGACGGTTTGACCGTTGCTCCCTGACCAGGATTCGAACCTGGAACCATCCGATTAACAGTCGGGTGCTCTACCGATTGAGCTATCAGGGACCAGCCCGTTGGGGCTTTCACACACCTTGTCGGAGGGAATCTGAGGTCACGACCCGTTTGCCGTGAACTTTTCCCACCAGTTACAGGTGTGAGGGTTGTTTGCCCATATCGGCGAACGTGTGCCACGACAAGGGGACGCCACACGGGGCGTTCACGAGGACGACCGGGTAGATCATGCTCGCCTCCTTAAATCGGGCCACAAGGTGGAAGCCAAGACGCTTGAACCACCACCCACCACAATATGGGATAGGCACCGAAACTCAAAGCAGTTCACTCGGCCAACATGTGACGTGCAGTACGACGACCACGAACACGTCCCACCACCAACACTGTGGCACCCGCAACCATGCACACCACAGACAAAACGACCCACACGGTTCCACCAAAACCGGTAGACGCCAACGGTGCCATCACCGGAGGTAACACCGTCACCGCAGACACTGCCACCGACCCTGTCGTCACATCCAGACACGACACATCAGAGTCCACAGCAACACCACCAGCTGCAGGAGAAGGTGGGGTGATGGTGTGCCATGGGGTGGAACCATCCGCCCCCGCAACCAACCCCACCACCACAGGTGCCACACCAGCAGACGTCACCGTCAACAACACGTCACCGTCAGGAACCAACCCCACACAACGCACATCAACAGTGGAACCTGACATCACTGTGGGGTCACCGTTGAACTCCACACCAGCAGCCGCCACAAACACGTCCACCGTGGCAGAGTCCACACCGTGAACGTTCTGTACGGTCACCGTCACCGAATGCCACCCATACTGGTCAACATCCACCACCCCACACAAAGTGGCCTCCACGGTGACGTCATCCACCTCTGTAGAACCACATTGGGTGACACCGGCCGGTAAACCCGTCACCGTCACCGTTGGGGTGGGGAAACCCACACCCGTGAACGGCAACTGCAACGCTTCACCTGCCACCCCAAAACCGGTAGCAGCAACCTGAACCAACGGTTCCGACTCCACAGCCACATCAAACGACACCGGCAACGACAGCAACGTCACCTGGTCGGCGTCCGTGTGCAACTGCACGTCACCCATCATGTACCACTCACCTTGGAACGACCCGTAACCAGCCAACTGCCACTTCGTGGACGTGGGGGTGAGGGTTGGGGCGGCAGGGTTGACACGGTTCACATCATCAAACGACCGGGACGCCACCACCACATACTGGCCGGCAGCAGGATCCAACATTCCCCAATGGAACTCTTCCGTGTCCCACGTGGTGGGGTTCATGTTCGCCTGGTTGTCCATACCCACCTGACACGTCACCGTAGTCACCCCCACCGGGAGGGCACTACCGGACGGCACATCACAGTGCACCAACTTTGCACCCCACCAATACCCACCATCAGCAGCAAACGGATTCTGGTTGTCGTCGTTCACCCACACGTTCGTTGGGGTGAAGGTGAAGGTACCCGGGGTGCGGGCATCCGCAACCACAAACGTCAAGTCTGCGGGGGCAAGGTCAGACCCACCCAGTTCAGAGTCAATGATCCGTAACGCATACAACCATTTCGCCGGGTCGGCAGGGTTGTTTGCTGCAGCAGGCCACCGGGTGTCAGAGAAGTCAGAGTTCACCACGTTGATACCTGACAACCCGGGAGGACCATAGTCGGGGCTGACGTGAATCTTCGACAAGTCCATCCCCACAGCTGATGTACGCAACCAGGTTGCCCCCGACACGGTCGCATACCCGTCAAACACCACACCATCCATGGTGGAGTCCAAGAACTGCATCCCGTTGTACACACCGTCACGGAACGTGGCACCAGTCAGGTCAGACTGTTCAAACAGGGAAGCAACCCGGCGTGCCATGTACGGTGGTGATGCAGGGTCCATGGTGAAGAACGTGGTCCCCACAGCGGACACCTGGTAGTAGGCGGTTCCGGACCCTAACGGCAGGTTCGCCCCATCAAAGTTGGAGAACGACAGGTTTGCCCCATCAAACGTCGGTTCGTTAGGTTCGTTCACAGCCGTGTTCGACAGGTCCACCCCCGCCCAGTTTGACGATGTCAGGTTTGCTCCACGGAACGTCACCCCATCCTTCGCCGTCAACCCTGTGAACGTGGACCCCATGTAGTCACCACCAGAGAAGTCCATCACACCGGCAATGGTGTAAGGGTTCATCCAGTCCACAGCCAACGTGTCAGCGGAAGGACCCGCCACAGTGAAGTTTGAGAAGTCTGTGTTCCTCGCCCATGTGGGAGCTTTCGATGACGCTTCAACAGTCACGCCGTTGAACGACGCCATGTTCGCTTGCGACCCACCCAAGTCCAGGTACACGAAACTCATCCCATCCCACACCGTGCGGTCCAGGTTGCTGTTCGTCAACGACACGTACGGGTCTGCCAGGTGGAGGTGTCCAACAGTGAAGTTCACGCCGTTGAAGTTGTTCGACCCAAGATCCGACGTGTACGTCCCAAACCATGGGGTGGAACTGAGTGGGTCCACACTGATCGACGAATCAACAGCGTTCACCCCCTCAAAAATGTTGTCACCAAACCCGCTCTCAGTGTTGTGGATGTGGGTGTTGTTGAACGTTGCCCCCGTAAAAATGAGACCCGAGAACACGGTGGTGTCGAACGTGGCGTCAGTGAAGTTCGCGTCCGCGAAACTGACCCCCATCACGGTGCCTTCAAGCACCGCACCCGTGAAGTCAGCACCTGTGAAGTGTTGTGGTGCACCCGACCATGTGTGAGTGCCAAACGCACCCGGTTCGTTCACAAAACTGGCTGGCGTCCACGAGAACATGCTTCCCGGGGTTGCCAGGTTCGTGATGTGCGCATACCGGGCTGACGCCACCGACACGGGGGCATCACCGTGAGCTAACGCACCCCACGTTGTGGTGGTGGTGTCGTAGGTGGCATCATCCAACACTAGTTTTCGAGCTGACTCCACCGCCATGGTGAACGGCACCGTGAACGTGGACTGGGAGAAGTCGGCAAAGTCCAAGTTTTGACCTGTGAACCCTGCCAGGTCGTCGTCATCAAACACCAACCCACGGCACACGGTGTGAACATCCACGGTGGGTGCTTCCACGATCACACACCCGTTCGGCAACACTGTGGCAGGGTCACCGGGTGCAGCAACAGCAGGTGCGGCAGCCGAGAGAACGACAAGGAGCGTGGAGGCTGTAGCCGCCACAACTGAACGTAACGAAGTAGTCATACCCCCAAGATGCGACAACACTCATCACACCGGTTATGACGCAACCGCCCACCCACTATCCGCGGTGACGTTCGCCAACAACCACTGCTCTTCAAACTGGGTTCGAGTCAGCAACGGGTGAGATGCCATGAACGTCTGCAACTCTTCACTGGCGTACGCCGACCGTTTCATATGGTGACCCACACCACGCAACAGGTCTTCACCACACACCCCCACCATCATGCCCCGCTTGTTCACCAACCGTCCCCGACATGCTTCCTCAGCAGCTTCCACATAGGTGGCCACATACAGGTCGTAGTCCTGGGCGCACGCATCAGACAGTGCAGCAGCATGGTTGTAGATCGGTGACTTGCGGGTCAACAGGAACCTCCACTGGTGGACGTTGTCACCCATCTAGTCGGAGGTGGTGGCCAGGCCGTGACCTGTGTCGTGTAGGAGTGTGCTGACAGGAACACAGGCCACACCTAACGCTTCCGCCACAGCCACCTCAAGCATTGCCCCCCTCGACTGGTGAAACCCAGGCAACACTGCCACCAGGTTTGCTTCAGTAACTACTGCACGCAAACCCACCCGCATGTACTCCGCCCACGACCCCTGTGACGGAACTTCAGCAGGGTTGATGACGTGGTAACCGGCTTCACGCAACAACTGTGCGGCCTGGTTGAACAGGGGACGGTTGAAGTCAGGCAACCCCGACATGGGACCGCACACATACACTGTCACCGGTTGGCTGTCACCACCAGAGTCAACATGGGTGGGGGTTGGTCGCTCCCACAGCGGCAACCCGTCATCGGAGTAACACTCCCCGTAGAACTCCACAGGTCCCGAATAGTTCACATGGGTGCCGAACGGAAACCACCCGCCAGGTACCGGAAGCCGTAACGTCACTTCACGCATCGCCCCATCCGCAGCATCCAGGTATCGGGTGCGTACCTCCTCAGACACGGTGCCCCACCCGGTGGTGTCACCGGTAGTCAAGTTGCGGTGGATAGCCTCAGCAACCCGTTCACGCATCATGCCCGCCTTCACCAGTTCGTCATCCATGCCCGGCCCCTTTCACAACCCTGTTTCCAACACCGCAACCCGTCCACCACCCACAGGTGCTGGCACCCCCGAACAGTGATCGTCTGGAAGTTCCTGATGCAGGATCGCCCACCGACGTTCACCAGCTGTTTGACGCAACAACACCGGGTACTGCCACACGTCAGGTGTCGCCCATTCGGTGTGACACTTCACCCCACCACACGTGTGAGTGGGGGACACCAGCCGGCGAACACACGACACGTTGCCTTGGTGAGGCCACACTTCCATGCCACGTGACGAGGCGTAATCAAGAAGCGCATGCGCGTATGTGGGTGACGCACCAGGTAACGTTCTCAACACGTCAGCCCGTGACCCACCCACCCGGGCCACCACCGACATCCACTCCCGGTCGGCAGCTAAGGCGGCAGGAATCAGCCGGTCCAACACGGTTGACGACCCCACCCGTGCCAACACACTCACACAGGAGGTTGGCAGGTCACCTTCCACCAAAACAGGTTCACCTGCCATACGGGCCACCATGGCAGCAAGCAGCAACGCATCCGCCGCATTGTTGTCCACCACCCGGTCGTCCTGGTAGCGACGCACCACCGCCGCAAACACTTCATCTTTCTTCACCCCACCACGACCCACCGCATACATGGACCGATGGTTGGGGTTCACCACCACTGGTTCCTTCCCCTGCCGCCACAAGTCGTGGGTGAGCACACCAAACAACCCGAACAGGGCACCCGTGGACGCCGACCCGCGCACACTCAACGTGGGTGCTTCCACCGCCACCACATCCACACTGGCCGCAACCTCAACAACACGACCCACAATGTGATCCACCCGCTGATACCCGGACAGTTTGGTGGACACCACGTCCACATGGTCAACCACACCGTCCTGCACCACCACCAAACCGGTACCGGTCAACGACTGGTCAACACCCAAGAACCTCATGCTGAGGTCCTGGCTGGCACCACCCACCTGGGGTCAACATCCGCATGCGGTACACGGTCGGTGACATTCACAGGGGCAACCACACTGTTGGCTGGTGCAACAGCTTTCACCACCGGTGCTACTGTTGGCGGTTTCGCAGGCTTCGCTTTCGTGGCCACCAACCACAACACTTCCGTCATCGACAAAATCAGCCACGGAGCCAAAGCATTCGTGGACGCACCCAACACCACACCAGGGGCGGTGGGGTCAGCTGTTGGCAACCCAGTCAACGACACCGAATGGGCGAGGTTCGCTGCCGACGAGTAGATGGTGAGCGCAAAAATACCAACCAGGATGCCGGGGGTGCGGAACCCTCGCTTCGCTAACGCACCCCGAGCAAACGTCAATACCACCAACGGCACATCCACCATGACAGGGGTCAACCACCACAACGTGGCAGGAAGGTTCTGCTGGTCACCCACCCACATCAACCCGTTCCATGACACCGCAATCGCGGCAAGGAGTGTGACGGTGACACCACCCAGGATCGCGTAGTGCATCCACAACGCATCAGGGTTGATCACCGATGTGGCACCGGTACGTTTCTTGGAGTTTTTCATGATGTGCTGTCCTCTCGTGGACGGGTAGGGAGGATACGACGACGTGACCCCCTCCGTGGTGGGTTTGTGGTCGCATCAACGTGACGGGTGTGAGCGTGTACAGCCGTGGACGACACCACAGTGGTGGGGCTCACCCACCCGCACTCACATTCCACCCACCACCCCAACTGGGGGTGTGAGGTGATGTGCGGGTCATGGTTGGAGGGTGTGTTCACCTGACACCCCACACTTGGTCGCCCACCATGTCACCGTCGCCAGTACGTGGTGGGTGGGTGTCTTCACATACGGTGGTGCCGGCAGCGTTCAACACGGTCGGTGGACCCACAGTGACCGGAACCAGGAACGAACGGTCGTCACCGTCAACCGTCCCAAACAACACCACCTGTGAGGTGTGGCTGGACGTGGCCGTGTCCACATACCACCCGTCACCCGACAGCCCGGCGAGGGTTTCAGCAAGCTTTGCCGCCACCTCAACCGGTGACGGAACGTGCCCCACCCGGACGGGATTGGGGGTGCTTCGACGGAACGTCAACACGGTAGGCATACGGAACTTCACCGCCCAACCAACACCCGTGCCGGCAGTTTCACCGTTTCGTCCTGCCCAGAAACTGACAGGTGTGCAGGGATGGTGATGGTGGTGGCACCACCAGATACTTCACCCAACACGTGGGAGACGAAACTGTTGCGTTCATCAACGTTCAGGTCGTCAAACTTGGGGACCCGTGACGCAAGGATGCCCCCCAAGTCTTCATACCAGTCGGTGGTGGTTGGCATCAGTGAGTTCCCTCCCGAGGCACCCCCAAGTCCACCAGGTGACGCAACACCTTCGACTTCTTCATCTTCCCGTCAGCGGACGTGAACGACTCCACTTCCTTGAACACCAACACCCGGTGTCCCTTCAACTCGCGGGCCAACGCAATCATTGACGCCCCTGCCGGGGTGTACTCCGGTTCGGTGGACAGTTCCTCGCAACCGTCCTCGTCGGCGTACTGGCCAGGCTTCTCAGGCCGGAACTTCACCTGCACCCTGCCGTTACGTTCGTCACGACGACCACCCACCACGACAGCCACAAACGGGCGTGACTGTTCAATCTGGGTGATGGCGGCACCCACCAACGACTTCGGGTTGGTGGCATCCATTGCCGCCACCGTCATTTCCACAACCTTCTGCCGCACCTGCTCACTGACCGGAACAGGACTGTTCACGTCACCGTGACCAACCGCCGCGATCGCAGACACAGCAATGAGCTGCCTGGTGTTTTCACTGAGTGTGTTCGACATGATGCTCTCCGGGGTTAGTTCGCCATCGTGGGAACAGGGGTGTCCCACACGTTCGCCGACGGTTCAGAGGTGTGAGGTTCGGGGGCGGCAAGTGCACGCCACGGGTAGTCACTGTTGGGTCCATCCACCAGCATGCTGTTCGCAATGGTGGCGATAGCGACAGCACGGTTCACCACCTGGTTCACCCAGGCAGTGAACTCTGCCATGGGGGCACCGAACGGGGGAGGGCACAGTTCAATGGCGGTACGCATCGCACCAGACATGCGGGTTGCGGCACCCATGTTGGGGTGGTCGCCACCGGTCACCTTGTACTGGATCTTGCGGTGCATGGTGGCGAGCGTGTCAGCCATGGCACGAATCGTGTTTTGAGTGAGGGGCTGCTTGGCGTTGTCCAACAGTTGCACCGCCAACGCTGTCAGACCGTAAGCAGTTCCGGCCGCATACGAAGACAAGTTGGGGACATTCCCGTTGCGGGTTTGCAACACCACATCGTCAAACGGCTTCGCCTCAGGCCACACCATCGGCTGGTCCATCGTTTCAGTCATCACAGTTCCTTCCGTCGTGTCCCCCGTCACCTGTTCTGTCGGAGGTTCCGTCAGGTCGTGACCTGCCACCTCACCACCAGTGGGTGGGGTGACGGTCAGGGTGACAGGTGTGGGGAACCCCAAATCTTCAGCACTGGGTGCCCCACCTTTGCGGTCTGACAGGTGGGCGGCATGCGCGGACGGGCACACGTTCACCAGCGGACACCACCCGCACAGTGCAGACGTACGCGCCGGGTAACTGTTGGTGGTGCGGCATCGTTGCAGTTCCGCCCATGCGACAACAATCTTCGTCACCGTTTGACTGGTCACGTTGCGAGCCACCGCCACCGCCCGTTGACCACCACCATTTTGGGTGTAATACAACACACCCCGTTTAGGTCGTTCCCCCGTCATGGTTTGGAACGCTTCCACATAGATTTGGACCTGGTCACCGTGGTCGTCATCAAACCGGGTGGGTTTCTTCAACTTCGGGGACCCGGTCTTGTAGTCCACCACCCGCAACACTTTCTCACCGCGATAGTCGATACGGTCTACCCGGTCAATGAACCCAAAGAACGGCACACCTTCCAACTGGACGTTGTCAAGACGAAACTCAGCAGCAACCAAGTCCACATCACGGGGGTCTTCAATCTTGAACAAACCCGTGTATGCGTGTTGGACGGCCGCAATCCATTGGGCATACCGCACCGGGTCAGTCCCTAAATGTTTCGCATAGTCCACACCATCAGCGGGAGGTTCCTCCCGAGCTAACTCCACTAGCAGCGCGGCAGCGTTCTGTTCGGTACGCCGTTGTGACGGTAGTTGCAACAACCGTTCCATGATGGTGTGGGCGGCGTTACCGATCTCTGCCGCACCAAACAGGTCGAAGTGGCGGGCCAGTGCACGGTCTGCAGCGAACTGGGCGGGGCAACGGTGAAGAGACTTCGCTGACGACACTGACATGTAGGGCCGGTCTAGTGACGCTGCCAGGTCAGGGTGGGAGACTGTGAGGTGACCGTCCACGTCAAACGACGCATACTCGGACAGCGGCAACCCACCTAACGTCAACATGCTCACACTTGTTCTATGCACCGAACAGGTGGTCAGGGTTCACATGTTTGGATGGTGGCAGCCGGTCAGCTGGTGATGGTTTCCTTCATCAACGACCACCCTTGTGACCATGTGTCGGGCGGGTTCCGCACCAACGTTTCCACTGTTGCAGGCAGGACGTCCGTGTCTTCAACGGTACGTAATGTAGCTAACACCAGCAGGGGGGCGTGGTCTTTGGACCGTAGCGCGGCAGCCACATACACCACTGTGCCGTCACTGTCACACAACACCACTGTCATGAACTTCGACTCGGGTGGGCACACCGCGTACATGGTGGACCACTGTGACGGTTCAACCCCGTGATGTGGGGCGATGGGGATGCTGTCAGGTAGCAGCAACCCACCCAACGGAGTACACCACGACACCCAGGCGTTCAACGCGGGAACGTATGCCCCGTTGTCCGGGTTGTTGGCGATCATGGTTTGCACGTCAGGGTTGTCAAGGTCGGTGAGAACCACCCCACCAGCCCACGCATAACCGACGGTGCGGGTGGCAGCGTTCACTTCAGCGATCAGTTCAGCAGATGCGGAGTCCACCATGCCAGTGTGGGGGACAACTTCACGTGCGGGGGCCACCACGGTGGGTGGTGGGGTGGTGGGTGCCGGCGCACGTTCCGGTGTGACAGGTGCGGGTGTGGCAACGGTGGGTGGGGGTGTGGAGTTTCCTCCCCAACCCAGTTGCAGCGTGTCCGTCAACGAACGTTCACTCATCACAGTGCCTCCATCGTCAACGCGGCCTGTTCCAGGTCACCATCACCCATGCTGGGGTCCCACACACTCATGGGGATAGTGATGACATCCACTTGTGCACCACCAATCTTTGCGTTGCGGCACACCTTCCCCGGACCACGGGTGCCACCCACGGCAACACCCCTGAACGCCCTCACCACCTCTTTCGGGCCACCATGGTTACCGATGATGGTGCTGACAGCACTGGGGATGAGGTTCACCACATCAACAAGCGACCCGTCGTCGGTGTGCATTTTGCCGACCACACCGATACGTGTCACCCCACCACGAAGCTCTTCAGTGCCGATGGTGGCACGACCGGACGCAACCAGGGAACGGACCTGGTTCAAAATCTCGTCACTGTCAGTTTGACCGTCATCCATCACCATGGAGGTGGTGTATGCGGCCTGCCGCAAAATCTCCAACCCGGTACGTTCACCAATCGTGAGCCGTTCCTCATTGGTGATTGCCCCAATCGACTGAGCGAACTCCAAAAAAATCAGTGCACCCGTGTAAATACGGGCGGCAACACCCACAGCACGTGTTGAAGTGCCCTTCTTACCCAACTCTTTGAACAACGATTCGTCGATTGCCGCCTGGATTCGCTCATCAATCGCCGCTTTGAACGCATCCATGCCAGCTTGAACACCACCGGCTTCCACACCACGCTGGGCAAGATGTGCTGCCAACCATTTCACATACGCTGCGGTGACCTTCGGGAAGTGGTGGGTGCGACGGTACAGGTCATGAAGCGCCCCCTCACCGTCATCGTCACCGTGTGGTTGGAACATTTTTCCTTCCACATCCACAATGAACATGCGATCCAACGCCGACTTTGCAAGGTCACCACCGACAGGGATCTGTTCACCAGTGAAGATGGTGATGGGTGACGACTTGTCCTGCTTCCGCAACCCAATATCACCTGACTGGGTGTTCGTGGTTCCCTTCAACCGTGAACCAGAACCATGTGCTCGACGAAGCAACGTGTCGAACAACCCGATCACCTTCACACGCTCGTTCCGGTCCTGCTCAGGTTTGAGGTCGTCCACATGCAAGAACACGTGGTGGGCACCGTTGGGGAACGTGTCAGCTGCGGCGGCCGTCATCCCAAACGTTGCCATCACCGTCTTGTTCTCAGGCAACCACCTCGGTGACAGACACGAGGTGAGTGCACTGGCCAACACGGTCTTACCGCCAGAGAACTTCCCAAAATATGCGAGGGTGACACCGGGGATGATTGGCAGGAACGCCAACCCGAACACCCCCATGGCTGCATCCCATGCGAGGGAGCATTCAGGTTTGAGCAGGTCCCGCACCCCAATGAACTTCCGGACAGCATCCACGATGTCACTGTCAGCATGCTGGTGCGGGTCAGGGATCCGCATGTCAGCTTTCAAAGGACCTGACTCTGGTAACCCTCGCAAAGTGGTGGACGTGTCATGCACCCCGATTGCCCCTTCAGTGTGCAACCACCGCCACTGGGGTCCACTGTCAGGGTCAAGGTCGTCAAGGAACCACCCGGTGCGCAACACGGACATGGTTTCCTCGGTGGTGCCTTCACACGCTTTGCGGAACCAACCGGCAACCTCCACCTGTTCACCTGGTTTCGTGAACCGTGGCAGGTGGGTTCCCCCATCAACCCGGTCAAGCCACTTGTTCACCTGTTCGAACTCGGTGGACGGGACTTTGAATGTGGAGGTGGCGACCTTCCCGTCGTGACGGCGCACCCGAGCATCAACGGTCACCTCACTGGCCGCGTACACGCATGGGGATGTCATGTCGTCGTTGATGAAGTATTTGTCCACGTTGGTGATCTCTGCAGCGAAATCACACAAGGGGGTGATGGTGGCGTCACCAGTGGTGGTGGGGGTGACTCGTACGGTACGTCCTTCGTCCATGCGCACTTCAACCCATGACTCTTCAAGGGGGGTGTGGTCGCGTTGGATGGCGGGGGCACGTCCCAGCTTGTTGGTGGCGGTGGCACGTAACCGGTTGAGCAGGTCAACCCGTTGGTCTTCAGCAACCCCACCTAGTGCGTCGTCGATACCTGCTTTGCCGGTGAACCCTCCGTCTGCCAGTCGCACGAACACGACGTCTTTGATGCCGAGGGTGACGGTGAGGACTTTTTGGATGCGTTTGGCAGCGTCGTACACGTTGCGGTTTTTTTGCACGTCCGCATCGAACAACACTTCCACCCGGGTTGCCCCCATGGAGCACACGGTTTGGAGGTCTTCAACGGGGACCCCGTCGGTGGACCAGTTGGAGCATCCTTGGACACCGATGACGAGGGTGTGTTCGTCTACGTATTGGGAGACGGCAATGGTTTGCTTGGTGCCTTCGACGATGAGGATGGTGGGGGCGACCCCTACCCGGTCGGCCATCATGGCGGGCACGTTGATGACGGATCCGATGCCGCTGGGTTGAATGTATTTGCGGGTCACTCCACCGTTGGGTGTGGGGGTGGTGGGTTTGATGGGGGAGTCGGGGCGGAGCTGGTGGACGGTGGTGCCGTCCAGCCGGCGCAGGGGGAACACCATGCCGGGGAGGCTTTCGGTGGCGATGGGGTTGTCTTTGAGGTCGTCGGGGAGGTCGGTGGTGTCGTGTGCGGTGTAGATACCCCAGGCGGTGGCTGCCGTTTCGGTGATGGCACTGTCGTGGAGGATGCCGATGTGTCGGCGGGTGAGCCCTGTCTGGGGTGCCATGGGGTGTGCTCCTTGGGGTGGTGCGCGTGTGTCTGGTGTTGTCTCTCATCTGGTTCTATGCAGCGGGGTGTGGTCAGGGTTCGCATGTGAGGGGCGTGTGTGGGTTCCTGGACGGGGGTGGACGGTTTGTCAGGTGGTGGGCGGGTTTTTGTGGTGTCAGTGGGGTGGTTTGGGTGTTTACCAGGGGTTTTGGTGTGAGTTGCAGCTTCTGGGTGGCGTGTGCAACTACGTGAGCAACTTTTGCGCGGACCCCCATTTGCCTATCTACCAGGGGGGATACC
>Ga0222423_1000292_pt1 | contig 41420 bp, 38 predicted proteins | sample 3A0metagenome_FD_182472 | JGI IMG/M metagenome (GOLD analysis project Ga0222423, IMG submission 182472) | Enriched microbial communities from leaf-cutter ant dump, University of Wisconsin, Madison, United States - 3A0 (version 2) | ecosystem: Environmental > Terrestrial > Nest > Insects nest >...
CTGCCCAGCAGGTCCGCGATGGATCCCAGTTCCGCGATAGCCGTGCGTGCGGCGTCGGCGGGGGCCGCGCCGTCGGCCTCGAGTTCGGCGACTCGGGCCACGAGGTTGGCACGGATCTCCTCTTTGAGGTCTCGAGCATCCGCGGTCATCTCGACCCCTGTGAATGCTTCGTCGAGCAGGCGATGGATGTGCATGTTCATTACTGGTCCTTCACGTTGAGCAGGGAGTCGATGATGCGGCGCGTGGCAACCCAGGCGTCCACGCGGGCGCGGTAGACCGCGCGGCCGGCGTCGGTGATGCGGTAGTACTTGCGGCGGCCACCCTGGGATTCGTCGCCCCAGTAGGACTCCACGAGCCCGTCCTTTTCGAGGCGCCGGTAGGTGGCGTAGAGGGTGGCCTCTTTGATCTCGTGACTGCCCCCTGTCGCGTCACGAATGGCCTTGTGGATCTCGAACCCGTAGCTGTCCTTGCGGCGCAGCACCCCGAGCACGATGGTGTCGGTGTTGCCGCGGAGCAGGTCCGCGGCGAAGGCGTCTGTTTCTGTCACATCAGGTACTGTATCACATATAGTAATAGATGTGGCAAGAGCAATCGCAAGGCTCTGACTGGCCTTAGGTGAAAAGGCGTTGGCCCACGTATTCGCCCTCACCCACGCCACCGGGCACGGCGAACAGTGCCGAGCCCGTGGTCTGCAGGTACTCCACCGTCATGGCGTCGGACGACGACAGCCGGTTCTGCACCGGCACAAACTGGGTGCGCGGATCCCGCACATAGGCCAGGAAGAACAGCCCTGCGTCGAGCCTGCCCAACGAGTCGGCGCCGTCCGTGAAGTTGTAGCCGCGGCGCAGCATCATCTGTCCGTCGTTCGCATCCGGATGGGCAAGCGCCACATGGGAGTCCACGGGGATCAGCGGTGCGCCGTCGCCACCGGTGCGTGCAAAGTCGGGCTCGGTGAACTCGTTGCCGCCGCTCAGCGGGGCCCCGGATCCCTTGGTGCGCCCCACGGTTGCCTCTTGCTCCTGCAGCGACGCGTGGTCCCACACCTCGGCGCGGATCCGGATGCGCCGCGCCACCAGATACGAGCCGCCAGCCATCCACGCCTGCCCATCCCCAGCGTCGGACCACACAAAGCGATCGATGTCCGCGGTGTGCTCCGCTCGCAGGTTCCTGGTGCCGTCCTTGAAGCCCATGAGGTTGCGCGGCGTGGTCTGCGCCGTGGTGGTGGAGGACGTGCGCCCAAAGCCCAGCTGTGCCCAGCGAATCGCCGCGGTGCCAAAGGCGATGCGCGAGAGGTTGCGGATGGCGTGCACCGCCACTTGGGGATCGTCCGCGCACGCCTGGATGCACAGGTCGCCGCCAACAAACGCGGGGTCTAGTGCATCCCCGCTGAAGTGGGGCAGGTCGATGAGCTGCTCTGGACGCTGGGATGCGAGGCCAAAGCGGTCAATGCCGTCTTTCTCAAACAGCGTGGGCCCAAACCCGAACGTGATGGTGAGCCCGGAGGCATGCAGGCCCAAGGCTTCGCCCGTGTCGTCCGGTGGGGCCAGGTACGCCCCGCCCACCGCGCCATCGCCCAACTCGGCGCCGGCCATGAGGCGTTCGGCGGCCTCCGTCCATGCCCGCAGCAGCGCGATGACGTCGTCGCGGGAGGAGGTGGTGAGGTCGTAGGCGGCGAAGTGCAGGCGGTCCTGTTGGGGCGTCACGATGCCGCTTTGGTGCTCGCCGCGGAACGCGTACGAGTTGAGCGTCACGGCGGGCGCGCTGTGGCGGCCCAGCGCAAAGCCGCCGGCCCCGGCGATGGCCGCCACCCCAACGGCGCCGACGCTCGCGCCCAGCACGGCCCGACGCGACGGTCCCCCACGGCGCGGCGTGGCGCCCGCCGGTGGTTCCTGCGCGTCGGGCTCGGTCATGGCGCTACAGCACCGCGGCCGCGGTGAGCTGGGACAGCGGCTCGCTCAGTGCATTCACCGCGTCAGACAGCTCCTTGACCTGGTCCGCGGTGAGCTCGGTGTACAGCACGAACCCCTTGTCGATGGAGCCGTATTGCGCGAGCAGCGCGTTGAGGTTGTCGAAGCGGGTGTCGAGCGTGGCCACGAGGTCGGGGTCCGTCTCATTCACCACATCGCGCAGCACGCCGAAGGCCACGAGCGCGCCGTCGACGTTGCCCTGGAAGTCCCACAGATCGGTGTGCGACCAGATCTCCTCTTCGCCCGTGACCTTTCCGGAGGCCACCTCGTCGAGCAGGCCCACCGCGCCGTTGCCGATCTGCGAGGCGTCGAGCGTGAAGTCCGCGGCATTGACCTCATCGGACAGCGTGGCGATGTTGGCCTTGAGGCCGTCCGCGAGCGCCTTCTGCTCTGCCGCGGTGAGGTCAAATCCCTCCGCCGGCGGCCACAGGTTCTTCTCGATGGCGTGCCAGCCGGTCCACGGCTCTCCCTGGGCGAGGTCCGCCTCGCGGGCATCGGTCTTGGGGTCAAGGTCGCCGAAGGACTCGGCAACGGGCTCGATGCGCTCCCAGTGCACGCGCGCGTCGGCGTACAGAGCGCGCGCGGTGTCAAAGTCGCCGGACTCATACGCGGCCACAAACGCGTCCGTCTTGAGCACGAGCGTCTGGACTTGATCGCGCACGTACAGCACGTACTGCTCACCGGCCGCGCGCAGCTGCTCCTCACGATCGCCCATGGGCGCCTCGGTGGACTCGGACGGGGTCACCCTGAAGGCCGCCTGAATGCCGTCTCCCACCATCCCTGGCTTGCATGCGGTGAGGTAGCTGCCCTCGGATACCCGGACAAGCAGATCACGGGTGATACCAGGCCCAATGTTCTCCACCTCGGAGATGATGCGCAGGCCGTCCTCCGCCAGCAGGTAGAACTCGGTGACATCGTCGCCATCATTCGTGACGTGAAAGACCACGGGGCCGGCGGGAACGGTGTCGGTGGAGACCTTGCACTCGGTGGCCGTTGAGCTCACCGCGATTCCATCGGAGCCGTCGGTGCTGTTGGGCACGCAGGCACTGAGGGCGAGCGTGGCAACCGCAGCGAGGGCAGCCGAAGGCAAGGGGGCGATACGCATGGTGTCCTTTCAGGCGTTAGGCAACGCGGGATTGGGCACGGCCGACGCTGTGGTGACCGCAGCGTCGGGCCGACGGGTGGGCTTGGCAAAGGCCGTGCGGATGAAGATCGCCAGCACGGGGATGAGGTAGGCAAAGTAGACGACGGCCTGCAGCACGGTGGTTGCGGGAGTGAAGTTGAAGATGGCCTTGAGCGCCGTGCCAAGCACCGTGGTGGGCCCAATGGTGTCCGAAACGTCCCACGCGAGGTTGTGCAGGCCCGGCAGGATTCCCGCCTCTTGAAGGTCGTGGACGCCGTAGGACAGCACGCCTGCGGCGATGACCACCAAAAACACACCCGTCCATTGGAAGAACACGCGCAGGTTCAACCGCAGCGCTCCCCGGTAGATCAACACGCCGAGCACCACGGCCGACGCGAGACCCAGGCTGGCCCCGATGACCGGTCCCGACGAGCTGCCCGCGCTTTGAATGCCGGCCCACAGGAACAGGGCCGTCTCGAGGCCCTCACGGCCCACCGCGAGAAGCGCCATCGTCACCACGGCGCCAGAGCCCACAGAGATGGCCTTCTCCATGGAACCCTCGAGCTCGCCCTTGAGGTGGCGGGCATGCTTGCCCATCCAGAAGATCATCCAGGTGATAAGGCCCACCGCGACGATGCTCAACGTGCCGCCGATGGCCTCTTGCGCCTCAAAGCTCAGGCCCTGCGGGCCGAGCGTCAGGATGGCGCCAAACGCCAGCGACACTCCGGCGGCGATGCCCACGCCGGTCCACGCCCGGCTCAGGAGCTGACGGCGCTCGGTCTTGACGAGGTACGCGATGAGGATGCCCACGACGAGCGCGGCCTCAAGGCCCTCTCTGAGGCCGATGAGGTAGTTGGCGAACATGCGGCGGCTCTCCCTGGGAACTGGTGGGTGCGCGTGGGCGCACGCACGAGCCTAGGGCCGCAGGGCCTTATTGTGCAACTTGCACGTTGCGTTATTCGGTGGCCGCGTCCGTGATCTCGCAGATTGCCGTTCCGGCACTCACACCAGCGCCGACGCTCAACGTCAGTCCCGTGATGACGCCCGCCTTGTGCGCGGTGAGGGGCTGCTCCATCTTCATGGCCTCAAGCACCACCACGAGGTCGCCCTCGGCGACCTCGGCACCATCCTCCACGGCGACCTTCACGATCGTGCCCTGCATCGGGGACGTGAGCGTGGTGCCACTTGCCGTGCGTACGGGGCCGCCCGAGCGTCGGGCCGTGCGGCGCGCCGGGCCGCCTGCGCGCGCCCTGCCTGCCTGGGCCAGCGCGGCCGGAAGCACCACCTCGAGGCGCTTGCCGCCCACCTCCACGATGACGCGTTCCGTGGCGGCCTCTTCGATGGCTTCGGTGACGGGGCTGGAAGACCCTAGCCGGGCAACGGTGTCCGCAAACTCCGACTCGATCCAGGTGGTGTAGACGCCAAACGCGCCGTCCGCGGCGGTGTAGGCCGGCTCCTCGAGCACGGCCCGGTGGAACGGCACCACCGTGGGGATGCCCTCGATCTCCAGCTCGGCGAGCGCGCGGCGGGCGCGTTCGATCGCCTGCTCACGGGAGGCGCCGGTGACGATGAGCTTGGCGATCATCGAGTCGAAGTTGCCGCTCACCGCGTCCCCTTGGACAACTCCGGCGTCGATGCGTACTCCGGGCCCACTGGGGAAGCGCAGCGTGCGGATGGTTCCGGGGGCGGGCATGAAGTTGAGGGCGGGGTCTTCACCATTGATGCGGAACTCGATGGAGTGGCCGCGCGCGGGCTGTGGCACGGTGACGGGCTCGCCGGCCGCAATGCGGAACTGCTCGCGGACCAGGTCAAGGCCGGTGACCTCCTCGGTGACCGGGTGCTCCACCTGCAGGCGGGTGTTGACCTCGAGGAAGCTGATGGTGCCGTCGAGCCCTACAAGGAACTCGCACGTGCCGGCGCCCTCGTAGCCGGCCTCCTTGAGAATGGCCACGCTCGCCTCCACGAGGCGAGCGTTCTGCTCGTCCGTGAGGAACGGCGCGGGCGCCTCCTCCACAAGCTTCTGGTGCCTGCGCTGCAGCGAGCAGTCGCGAGTGGACACCACCACCACGGTGCCGTGGCGGTCGGCAAGGCACTGCGTCTCCACGTGCCGGGGCTTGTCGAGGAACCGCTCCACAAAGCACTCGCCGCGACCAAAGGCCGCAACGGCCTCGCGGGTGGCGGACTCGAACAACTCGGGGATCTCCTCAAGCGTGCGTGCCACCTTGAGGCCACGGCCGCCGCCGCCGAACGCCGCCTTGATGGCCACGGGCAGCCCGTGCTCGCGGGCAAAGGCGACCACCTCGTCGGCGCTTTCCACGGGGTCCGGGGTGCCGGGCACCAGGGGAGCGCCGGCGCGCTGCGCAATGTGCCGCGCGCTGACCTTGTCGCCGAGCGCCTCAATGGCGGCCGGGCTGGGCCCAATCCAGGTGAGGCCGGCGTCGATCACCGCCTGCGCAAACGCGGCGTTCTCCGCGAGGAAGCCGTACCCGGGGTGGATGGCCTCGGCCCCCGAGCGGCGTGCGATGTCGATGAGCTTGTCAATGTCGAGGTAGGTCTCGCGTGCGGTGGAGCCGCCGAGCGCAAAAGCATCGTCGGCGAGCCGCACATGCTGGGCATCGCGATCGGGGTCCGCGTAAACCGCGATGGATCGTAGGCCGGAGTCGGCGCACGCGCGGATGATGCGAACTGCGATCTCTCCACGGTTGGCGATGAGCACAGATGAGAAGGCAGTCACTCGAAAACGGTATCGCGTGCCCTTCGCGGCCCCTAGCCCACCGCGCCCAGTTGTGGCAAGTTTGCGCGGCGGCACCACGCCATCCGGGCCGTTTTGTGCACTATCTACAAAAAGCAGGCCCGACGCGGTGGTTACGTGGGCGTAGGTTGTGGCGGTTCTACAAACAGCCGGCTAGGCGCGGAGATCGTGGAACGCCACGCCCAGTTGGCCAAGAAGGTGACGCACCAGCGGCAGGCTCACTCCCACCACGCCGTGATAGTCGCCCTCAATGGACTCCACGTACGGGCCGCCGAGCCCGTCCACCGTGAAGGCGCCGGCTACCTGCAGCGGCTCGCCGGTGGCCACGTAGGCGTCGACTTCCGCGTCCGTGAGATCCGCAAAGTGAACCGTGGTGGAGCTCGTGGCGCCCTTGGTTGGGCCCTGTTCGCCACCACGGGCGTCGATGAGCCAGTGCCCGGTGTGCAGCACTCCGGTCCGGCCTCGCATTGCGCGCCAGCGTTCCGTGGCCGTCTCCGCGGTGGCTGGCTTGCCGAAGATTCGCCCGTTGAACTCGAGCATCGAATCGCATCCCAGCACGAGTGCGTCAGGGGCGTGGTGCCGCACCACCTCCTCGGCCTTGGCTCGCGCCAAGGTGAGCACGGCGTCGGCCGGGCTTTGCGGGGCGGCGGCAGCCAGAGCCGCGTTCTCGTCCACGTGCGAGACGATGACGCGAGGCTCTACCCCGGCGGAGCGTAGGGTCGCGAGGCGGGCCGGAGATTGCGAGGCGAGCAGGAACGGGATGGGCATGCGGCGAGCCTAATGTGCTCGTAGCGCGGGCGGGTGCGTCAAGCGGGCGGGTGCCCCAAGCGGCCAGGTGCTGGGCCGGGCCGTCAGTGGCCGAGGGCCTCGCAGGTGTGGGCGATCTCGTCTGGCAGCAGGGCGGTGAGGAGGGCGATCGCGTCCTCGTGCTTGTCCGCAGGGATCCGGTTGAGCAGCACCTCGCGCACCACCTCGTCGTGGGCCTCACGGGCGTTCTTGACGGCGGCGGCTCCCGCCGGAGTGAGCACGGCCCATGAGGCCCGGCGGTCGCTGTCGCAGGCGCGACGTTCCACGAGCCCGGCGTCTTCGAGGCGGCTGATGGCGTGGCTGAGCCGGGACAGCGAGGAGTCCGCTGCGCGAGCGACCTGTGCGAGCTGCACCTGGCCGTCAGGATTGCTGGCGAGGGTGTCGAGCAGCATGAACTGGAATCGTGACAGCCCCGTTGCCGTACGCATGCGCTCGTCGATCATGCCGGGGACGGACGTGAGCAGGGCGTTGTAGCGCGCCCACAAGACACGTTCGCGCTGCTCCTGAACCGCCGTTGTCATCGCGCCATTCTATCGCTTGACCGTTCAAGTACGGCGGGGTACGTTTGCGCTTGAAACGTCAAGTAATCAAGGAGGATCAGTGGAACTCGCCTACTGGATCGTTGCCGGCGTCCTTGCCGCGGCGTTCGTGTTTGCCGGAGCCTTCAAGCTCGTCACGCCCAAGGCCAAGCTCAAGGCCAACGGCATGAACTGGACGGATGCGTACTCGCAGGCCGGCGTGCGCGGCATCGCGCTCGCGGAGGTGGCGGGTGCGCTCGGCGTGATCCTGCCGCCGCTCACGGGCATCATCCCGTGGCTCGCGCCCGTGGCGGCCGTGGGGCTGGTGGCGGTGATGGTCGGTGCCATTCGCGCCCACGCCACGCTGCACGAGCCCGTGATCGCCAACGTGGTGCTGGGGGCGCTCGCGCTCACCGCAGCGGTGCTGGGGTTCATCGTCTGGGTGTAGCCCGCCCCGCGCCCGCCCCGCGCCCTGCGCCCGCCCCCCGAAATGGTGGATTAGTCCGGCGAAATCGGCATTTCGCCGGACTAATCCACCATTTCGCGAAGGAGGGGGTCGCGGCCCCTCGCGAGGTCCATCATCGCCTTGGCGGTGGCTGCCACCTCGCGCACGTGCCCGCGAACGGTGTGTTCCGTGAGTATGGGCGCCGGATACGCGCCCTGCGCCTCGAGCCCCAGCCTCTCGCACAGCCACACCGCGCGCGGCACATGAAACTCCTGGGTCGCGACGATCACCGAGCGCACACCAAACTCGTCGCGCGCACGCAGGCAGCTCGAGAAGGTGTCCACGCCAAACGGATCCTCGATGATGTCGTGCGCAGGCACGCCCGCGGCCTGCGCCACCCGCCGCATCACCGCCGGCTCGCCGTGGCCCGAGGAATCCTCGCCGGCACCGCTCATGATGATGCGGTCCACGAGTCCACGTCGGTAGAGACGCACGCCCGTCACCACCCGCTCCCGCAAGAATCGAGAGGGCCGCCCGTCAGGCCACACCCGCGCCCCGAGCACCAAAGCGGCCTCAGCGTGCCGAAAGGACTCGGAGCTGATGGGGTGTCGCGTACCCACCGTGGCGAGTCTCGCCGTGAGCGCCGGCGCGGCGACCACGAGTGCGGTGCCAACGCCCGCCACCGTCAGGGTTCGCCTCACCGCAGCGAGTTCCGCCATGCCGCGTCGCCCCTGCCAAGGGGCAGCATGAGCCGTCTGCCCTGCATCGTTCGCGTACGGTCCATCCACGACGACGCAGGCGCCCCCGCCGCTTCGTCATCGTTTGCCACGCTTGCCATGGCGACGAAGCCGGCAAGAAGGGCCGCGAGCTCGGCCTCGTCAACGGAGCCGCGCACCACACGGACCGACGCTGCGGCGGCCGCCACGTCGTTGCCGAAGGCTGGTTGATTCACAGCGGAATGTTCCCGTGCTTCTTGGGCGGCAGCGCGGCGCGCTTGGTGCGCAGCGCCCTGAGCGCCCGTACCACCTGTGCACGTGTCTCGGAGGGTTCGATGACGGCGTCCACGTAGCCGCGGTCGGCGGCATCGTAGGGATTGACGATCGCTTCTTCGTACTCCGCCACGAGCTCGGCGCGGCGCGCCTCAACATCGCCACCAGCGTCGGCCACGGCGGCCAGCGCTCGCCGCTGCAGGATATTGACGGCGCCCGACGCTCCCATCACCGCAATCTGCGCGGTGGGCCACGCGAGGTTCACGTCGGCACCGAGCTGCTTGGACGCCATGACGATGTAGGCGCCGCCGTACGCCTTGCGTGTGATGACGGTGACGAGCGGCACCGTGGCCTCGGCGTACGCGAAGATCAGTTTGGCGCCGCGGCGAATGATGCCTTGGTACTCCTGGTCGGTGCCGGGCAGGAACCCGGGCACGTCAACGAACGTCAGCACGGGGATGTTGAATGCGTCGCATGTGCGCACAAAGCGTGCGGCCTTCTCGGCGGCGGCGATGTCGAGGGTGCCGGCCATGGCGAGAGGCTGATTGGCGACAACGCCAACGGAGTGGCCCTCCACGTGGCCAAAGCCCACCACCACGTTGGGGGCAAAGAGCGGCTGGATTTCGAAGAACTCGCCCTCGTCGAGCACGGCCTCAATGACGGTCTTCATGTCATAGGGCTGGTTGTCGCTGTCGGGAATGAGGGTGTCGAGCGCCGCGTCGGTTTCCAGTACGGAGAGGTCGGCCTCATGTGCCCATGCGGGGGGATCGCTGAGGTTGTTCTGCGGGAGGAACTGCAGCAGGTGCTGTACGTACTCGATGGCGTCGTCTTCGTCGGCGGCGAGGTAGTGCGCCACCCCGGACTTCACGTTGTGGGTCTGCCCGCCGCCAAGCTCCTCAAAGGTCACCTCTTCGCCCGTGACGGCCTTGATGACGTCTGGCCCCGTGATGAACATCTGCGAGGTGCCGTCCGCCATGACTATGAAGTCGGTGAGCGCGGGGGAGTACACGGCGCCACCGGCAGAGGGCCCAAGGATGATCGAGATCTGCGGGATCACGCCGGAGGACGCCACGTTGCGGCGGAAGATTTCCGCGAACTGCGTGAGCGCGGCAACTCCCTCCTGGATGCGTGCGCCGCCACCGTCGCTGATGCCGATGAGCGGCACGCCGGTGCGCAGCGCAAAGTCTTGGATCTTGGCGATCTTCTGCCCGTGCACCTCACCGAGCGAGCCGCCAAAGACCGTGAAGTCTTGGGAGTACACCGCCACCTGGCGCCCGTCAACGGTTCCGTATCCGGTGACCACGCCATCGCCGAAGGGCCGGTTCTTCTCGATGCCAAAGTTGGTGGAGCGGTGCCGCGTCAGCCGGTCCAGTTCCACGAACGAGCCCTCGTCCAGCAGCGCGTCGATGCGCTCGCGGGCGGTCTTCTTGCCGCGCGCGTGCTGCTTGTCTTGGGCGGTGGCCTCCGGCGTGGTGACGGCGGCGTGGGTCTTCGCCTGCAGCTGCTCGAGCGCGGCGGCGGTGGTCTTGCGGGGTTCGGACACGTCACTCCCTTGATGGCTGGCAGATAGCCTAGCCCCGTGACCGACGAGACGCCCGCAGCGATTGCCCAGTCGCGCGCGCCTTTGGAGCGCTCGGCGTTTGACGACGTGGTGGGTGCCGGGCGCCCGCTGAGCAGGCTCGACGTTGTGGCCACCTCTGCCTCCACCAACACCGCCCTCATGGGCATGGTGAGCAGCCAGCCCGACGCTTGGGGCCACCTGAGCGCCCTCGTCGCCGACCATCAGACCGCCGGGAGGGGGCGTGCCGGGCGGGCGTGGCAGACGCCGGCGCGGGCGGCGCTCACGGCGTCGTGGGTGGTGCGCCCTAGCGTGGACAGGGCCGAGTTTGGCTGGGCACCGCTCGTGGTGGGGCTCGCCGCGGTGCGTGCGGCACGGCGGCTGGGCGTTGGCGCGTTCCTCAAGTGGCCCAATGATGTGGTGGTGGAGGCGGGCGCGCGCGAGATCCCCGAGTGGGGACGGTGGCGCAAGCTCGTGGGCATCCTGTGTGAGGTGGTGCCTCAGCAGGACGCGATCGTGGCGGGGATCGGCATCAATGTCTCGCAGACGTCCGCGGAGTTGCCGGTGCCGCACGCGGCGTCGCTCGCGACCCTTGGGGCCACGTCGCTGGACCGGGTGGCGTTATTGCGTGCGCTCGCCGCGGAACTGTACGACGCCCTGGCCGCGTGGGAGCGCGGCGACGATGTTCGCACCATGGTGGCCGACGCGTGCGCAACGCTGGGCTGGGAGGTGACCGTGGATGTGCCGGGCGGCGCTCCGGTGACAGGAACGGCGGTGGGGCTCACCGCGCAGGGAGGGCTGTTGGTGCGCACCGCGCACGGCGACCACGAGGTGCTCGCCGGCGACGTGCGGGTGAGGCGCGCATGAGCGGCACCGGTGGCGCCCCGGGAAGCGCCCAGCGGGCGTTCCTTGGGTGGCGGACCACGGCGTCGGCCATGCTGCCCATCTGGGTGTGCGTGCCGTTCCTCAGCGACGTGCTGATGCGCGGTGGCGACGGGTTCCAAGACCTTGCGTTCGTGATTCTTGCGCTCCTGAGCTATTGCGCTGCGGTGTTGGTGGTCATTCCGGCGTTCACGTTCTCGCTGGGGAGGTGGCTGGACGGGCGCACGGCGCGGCGCGGAACACGGCGCGCGGTGATCGTCTTTGGGATCTACGGGCTGGGCTTTGGCGTGCTGTTGACGCTGTTGCTGGGGCCCGCCGCGCTGACGCCGCTTGGCGCGGTGGTGATGTTCCTCGCGCCCACCCTCACGGCCGTGGCCGGAAGGCTGCTCGCGCAGCTCACGGGGCGTGCGTGGTTTGCCATCCTGTGGGGCACGTTTGCGCTGGCCGTTGGCCTGGCGCTTGCGCTCATCGTGGCGCTGATCATCAGCGCACAGTCGTAGCCGCTACTGGGGCTCAACCAGCCCGGGATCGTTGTTGCGCACGTTGCCTACACGAGGGCTGACGGCGTGCCACGTCAGGTCTGGCGCGGGGGAGTCGATGGCCGCGAAGAGGTCGTCTTGGGTTGACGCCGGATCCAGCCAGGTCTCCACGTCATCCGCGGTGAGCATGACCGGTTCGCGATCGTGAATCTGGCGCATCTCGCCGCGTGCGGCGGTGGTGACGATGGAATAGGTGATGAGCCAGGGATCGTCTGCAGATGCCCGCCACACCTCGGTGAGGCCGGCAAAGGCCAGCGGTGACCCGTTGGCCTGGTGAATGAACTGCGGGACCTTGCCCTCAGGGGTCACCTGCCACTCAAAGTATCCGTTTGCCGGCACGATGCACCGACGCTTGGCGAAGGCGTTGCGGAAGGACGGCTTCTGCGCGATCGTCTCTGCGCGTGCATTGAACATCTTGGAGCCGATGCCTGAGTCTTTTGCCCAGCCAGGGACCAAGCCCCACTTGGCCGCCTCCCCAACCCTGGCGTCGGACCGCTGGCGAATGATGACCCCCACCTGCATGGGGCCATGATTGAAGGTGGGCGGGAGCAGCCGGGCGTCGTCGGCAAGGGTGGCGATGGCGAACGCGTCCACGAGCTCTTGCTCGGTGAGAAAGTTCGCATACCGGCCGCACATGCCTCCATCGTGGCATTGCGGTGTGACATGTGCACGAAAAGTTATCCACAAGTGCGGTTGCGCGATGCGGCGCGCACCGCTACTTTCGGCGCATGGGGGGAGACCCAATCACCACAGTAGAGACCCGCGTGCGCGAGGAGATTCGCCGCCGCGGGGTGGATCCGGTGCGCGATTCCGAGGCCGTGCGCGGCCTCGTGGACGAGGTCCTGGCGGAATGGGACAAGCAGGCGCTCGCGGGCACCGTGACGCCCGTTGCCAATAGGGCCGACGCTGCACGCACCGTGCTCTCCAACGTCTCCGGGCTGGGGCCGCTGCAGCAATATCTGGATGATCCCGAGGTGGAGGAAATCTGGATCAACCGGCCGTCTCAGGTATTTGTGGCGCGGCGCGGCGTGAGCGAGCTGACTCCCACGATCCTTACAGATGCGCAGGTGCGGGACCTCGTGGAGCACATGCTCAAGCTTTCCGGAAGGCGGCTTGATCTCAGCAGCCCCTTTGTGGATGCGAGCCTTCCCGGCGGCGAGCGCCTCCACGCCGTGATCCCCGATGTCACTCGCGAACACTGGTCCGTCAACATCCGCAAATACGTGGCGCGCGCCAACAATGTGGGAGATCTGGTGGCGCTTGGCACCCTCACCGAGCAGGCCGCGCGATTCCTCGACGCGGCCGTGGCGTGTGGCCTGAATGTGCTGGTAGCAGGGGGAACGCAGGCGGGAAAGACCACCACCCTTGGTGCGCTCGCGGGCTCTATCCCCGCCCGCGAGCGCATCATCACGTGTGAAGAGGTGTTTGAGCTGAGCCTGACGCACCGTGACGTGGTGGGCCTGCAATGTCGGCAGCCGTCGCTCGAAGGCACCGGCGAAATTGATTTGCGTCGGCTCGTCAAAGAGGCGCTGCGCATGCGGCCAAGCCGCATCATCATTGGCGAGGTGCGCGAGGCCGAAAGCCTCGACATGCTCATCGCCCTCAACGCGGGCATTCCCGGCATGTGCACGGTGCACGCAAACTCCGCTCGCGACGCCGTGGTCAAGATGTGCACACTGCCGCTCCTTGCCGGAGAGAACGTCTCCGATCGCTTTGTGGTGCCTACCGTGGCGTCGGCTTTGGACCTCGTGGTGCATCTTGCCGTGGATGCGCGCGGTCGGCGGCGAGTCACAGAGATTGTGGCGGTGCCCGGCCGCGTTGAGGCGGGCGTTGTGGAGCTTGAGCAGCTGTTTGTGAATCGCGGTAATGGCCTGATCAGGGCGGACGGGTATCCGCCTCACCAAGACCGCTTTGCCCGCGCGGGATACCGCCTTACCGAGTTGTTGGCGGCGTGACATGGCGCTGCTTCTTGGGCTGACGCTGGGGTTGGGCCTCTTCCTCGCGTGGACCAGTTGCTGGGAGGCCACCGGCACCCCGCCCGCGCGTGCCGACGGGTGGGCGGCCCGCACTCAAGACCGGCTCACGCGCGCGGGAGCGCCCGGAGTGACTCCCGCCGCGCTTGTCACGGTTGCCGCCGTGGGGGCGGTGGTCGTGTTCTTGGTGGTGGCGGGGCTCAGCCGCTCGCCCGTGGTGGCCGCCTGCTTCGCCGTCATGACCGCGCGTGCCCCGTTCGCCATGGTGACGGCTCGCTCGCGCACGCGGATCCGCTCCACGCGTGCCGCATGGCCCGACGCCGTTGACCACTTGGCCGGCGGCATCAGGGCAGGGCTGTCGTTGCCACAGGCCGTGGCTCAGTTGGGCACGCGCGGTCCCGAGGAGCTGCGCCCCGCCTTCCAGTCCTTCTCTGAAGACTTCCGCGCCACCGGGCGCTTTGGTGACTGCCTTGATGCCCTCAAGGATCGGCTCGCGGATCCCATCGCCGACCGCATCGTGGAGGCGCTCAGGGTGACGCGCGAGGTGGGAGGAACCGACGTTGGCACCATGCTGCGCACCCTCAGCGAGTTCTTGCGCGACGACGCCCGCACGCGCGGCGAGATCGAGGCGCGCCAGAGCTGGACCGTCAACGCCGCTCGGCTTGCCGCTGCCGCCCCATGGGTGGTGTTGGCGTTGCTCGCAACGCGTCCGGGTGGCGTGGAGGCGTACAACTCGGCCACCGGTGCCACGGTGCTCGCGTGCGGAGCCATTGCGTCGGTCATTGCGTACCGCCTCATGGTGAGCATTGGGCGGCTTCCCGAAGAGACGCGGGTGCTGCGATGACCGCGGCCGTTGTGGTGGGACTCATCATGGGCGTGGGGATGGCGCTGGTGTGGGCGTGGGTCGGCGCGCGCAGGCCCGGCCTCGACTCGCGGCTCGCGCCCTATGTGCGGCCCGTTGACGGCCGTTCGTGGGCGGAACATCCGGCGGGGTCACGTCCTGCCGTGGTGCGCCTCATGGCCCCCGTGATTCGGGATGCGGGGCGCGTGCTGGAGCGCTGGGGATCGTCATCGGCCGACGTCCGGGCACGGCTGGAGCGCGCAGGCGCGCCCGTGAGCGTGGAACAGTTCCGCGCGCAGCAGGTGGCCTGGGGGGCCGTGGGGCTCGGTGCGGGATTTGCCGCGGCCACAACATTGCGGGTGGCGCGGGATGCGCCGCTCTTATCGCTGCTCGTGCTGGTTGTGGCGTGCTGTGTTGGTGGCGCGTTGGCGCGCGATGCCTGGCTCACCAGGCAGGCGCAACGACGCACGTCTCGCATCATCGCCGAACTGCCCACCATCGCGGACCTCTTGGCGCTAGCCGTGGCGGCCGGCGAGGGTGCCCGGTCGGCAATCGAGCGCGTGGCGAGTTCAACGTCGGGCGCCCTACCCCAAGAGTTGGCGCGGGCACTCGCCGAGGCGCGTGCAGGAACGCCGTTGTCGCGCGCGCTGCATGACATGGCCGCGCGCACGGGAGCGCAGCCCTTGCGGCGCTTCGTGGATGGCATCAGCGCCGCACTCGACCTCGGCACCCCACTCGCCGCCGTGCTGCGTGCCCAAGCACACGATGCCCGCGTTGCGGGCCGTGAGCATCTTATGGAGCAGGGAGGCAAGCGAGAGATAGCGATGCTCGTGCCGGTGGTCTTCCTGATCCTTCCGGTAACGGTCATCTTTGCCATCTACCCAGGGCTGATAGCCATCCGCCTGACCAACTGAAACCCAAGGAGGGGAACGCATGACACAACGATGGAGAATGCTCAAGGACGATCGCGGCGATGTGCCGGGGTGGGTCTTGATCACGCTCATGACGGCAGGCCTTGTCGCCGCACTCTGGGCGATAGCAGGGCCGCGTCTTGCCGATGTCTTCAACTCTGCCATCGACTCGGTCACCGGCGGATGATGCGGGCAGCGCTGTTGTCGAGTTCGTGCTCGTCGGCGCGCTGCTGGTGCTTCTCGCGACGGGATTGTTTCAGCTTGTCCTGACGCTGCACGTGCGCAACATCATGTTGTCGGCCGCGTCCGAGGGTGCGCATGTGGGAGCCCTCGCCGACCTGACGCCCAACGATGGTGCGGCGCGTGCCTCCGAGCTGGCCACGGCAGCGCTGGGAGGCATGACCGTGGAGTCAACGGCCCGAACCGTGGCGGTGGGCGACGGTGAGGTGGTCGAGGTCACCCTCACGGCTCCCGTTCCCGTCATTGGCCTGTGGGGTGTTGGAAGCATGAGCGTCACGGCACATGCGATCGCTGAGGCCGACGATGGTTAGGGGTGCGGTGCTCCACGGCCGGCGCGGCAGCGCAGATGAGGGCAGTGCGGTGGTCGAGTTCGTGTTCCTCGCGGTCCTGCTCATGGTGCCCGTGGTGTATCTGGTGCTGACACTTGCCGCCGTGCAGTCGGGAGCCTTTGCGGCCGAGGCAGTGGCACGGGATGCCAGCAGAGCGGCGGTGGTTGCGGGGGTTGATTCCCTGCGCAATGGAGAGTCGTACGCCACGGCGGAACGGGCGGCCTCGCACCGTGCCAACGAGGTGGCCGCCATGACGCTCGAGGACTTCCATCTCACGGCGGACGACGCTGACATGCTCCTCACGTGTTCTGCACAGCCATGCCTCACCCCTGGTTCGGATGTCACCGTTGCCGTCACCGTGAGCGTGGCACTGCCCGGGATTGGGTCGCTTGTGCCCGGGGCCAAGGTGCAGCTCACCTCGCAGGGGTCATCGCCCGTGGATGGATACCTGCCGTGATGATGCGTAGGCGGCGGCAGGCGCTGCACGACGACGAGGGCACCATCATGCTGCTGACCTTGGGGTTCACGGTGCTCGCGCTGCTGCTGGTGCTCGTGGTTGCCGCCGCCACCCAGGTGCATTTGCAGCGCATGCGGCTTACCCACGTGGCCGATGAGATAGCGCTTGACGCCGCCGACGCCATGGACCTCGATGACTACTACGCGGGACGTGTGGGGGCGCCCACGGACAACGCCGTGGTACCCCTGTCCCCGCAACTCCTCGCCGACATAGCCGAGCAACGCGTGCCCTCGGCCGCCGCCCGCGCAGGGCTGCCGCCAACGGCACTCGTCTCCGCCATCACCCACGACGGCCGCAGCGCCACGGTGACCGTGCGGACCGTGGTGCACCCGCTGTTTGGCATCGACGCGCTGCTGCCCTTCGCCAACGGGGTGACGCTCACGGCAACGTCGAGTGCTAGGGCGTACTGAGCGTCGGGCCGCAGCGCGAGCGAGCTGCCACGCGAGCGGGCCGCCGCGCCCGCGCACCGCGAGCGAGCCGCCGCGCGAGCGGGCCTGAAATGGTGGCGTAGTCCGGCGAAACCGCCGTTTCGCCGGACTCAGCCACCATTTCGCGGTGGGGGGCGGGGCCCGCACACTACAGACAGGGCGGGAGCAGCCCACACACAACAGAAGGGGCGGCCCGCGCCAAGCGCGAGCCGCCCCTTCCGCGACAGTGACTACGCCTTGACGGCGCCGTCCATGATGCCTCGCACAATCTGACGTCCGGCCACGAAGAGCAGCAGGATGAGCGGGATCGTCGCAATGAACGAGCCCGTCAGAATGATGGAGTACTTGGGGGTCGAGCCCGCACGGAGGTTGTGCAGGGCCGGACCAATGGTCTGCCAGGACGAGCCACCCACGGCCACCAGGGCCCAGATGTACTCGTTCCAGGCACCCACCGCGGCGATGAGTCCCAGCACGCCCATGGCGGGACGCAGCGTGGGCACCACGATGGACGTGTAGACACGGAACGTCGAGGCGCCGTCAACACGGGCAGACTCGATGATCTCGTCAGGAATCGCGTCCTCGATGAACTGGCGCATATAGAACACGCCGAACGCCGAGACCAAGGCAGGCACCGTCACCGCAAACAAGGTGTTGATCCAGCCGATGCTCTCCATGATCTGGTACGAGCCCACGATGCCCAGCTGAGCGGGGATAGTCAGGGTCAGCACCACAAAGTAGAACAGCGCGTCCCGGCCCTTGAAGCGCAGCTTGGCAAACGCGAAGCCGGCCAGCGAGCAGAAGAACAGCGTTCCGGCCACCACAATCGCCACCACGATGAGCGAGTTGATGAAGGACCTGAGGAACTGCACCGAGTCATACGACGGGTACGAGGGCGCAACGCCGCCGTTGATGATGTCCCAGTTGAAGGAGAAGTACGGTCCCGGGTACCACGTGGGCACACCATCCACGTAGACCTTGTCTTCCTTCCACGTGGAGATGATTCCCGCCCAGTACACCGGCCAGAACCCCACCAACAGAATGAACGACAGCAGGAGGTAGTTCACCCAACCCGCAGGGGTGTCTTGAGGCGAGCGCCCCAACAGTGCGGGCCGATTCCTCTTGGGAGGCTGGGGTGACTCGGGGGCCTCGGCAGGCTTTTCCAGCGTGTCGGCGCTCACTTGCGGCCTCCAATCTTGTTCGACAGCCAAGCGTTCATGGCCGCCACGAGAACGACGACGACGAACAGCACCCACGAGATGGCGCCCGCCCAGCCAAAGTTCTTCTGGTTCCATCCGGTATGCCAGATGAGCTGCGCGACAGTTCTCCAGAGGTGTCGGTTACCGCCGCCTAGGCCGGAGGCCGGGTTGTCGTCAAACTGCACGGGCTCCGCGAAGAGTTGCAGGGAGCCGATCGTGGACAGCACCACGGTGAAGATCACCATGGGGCGAATCATGGGAACCGTGATGGACCACAACTGGCGCCATGCGCCGGCGCCATCGAGCGAGGCGGCCTCGTACACGTCCTTGGGAATGGACTGCATCGCGGCCAAGTACAGCAGCGCGTTGTAGCCGGTCCACTTCCAGTCGATCATGATGACCAGCGCGAGCCATGCGGACCAGCGCTCTTGTCGCCAGTCAAGGCCCTCGATAGTTCGTGTGCCGTACGTTGACTCAACCCCAAACAGGCTGAGGATCCAGTTGGCCTGGCCACCGTCGCGAGCGAAGAACGTGGAGAACACGATCGAGGAGGCGACGATGGGCGTGATGTACGGCACCAGGATGCCCACGCGGAAGAACGACTGCGCGCGCAAGCGGCGGTTCAGTAGCGAGGCGAGGATCAGCGCAAAGATCAGCTGCGGCACTGCAGAGAGGATGAACAGGCCGAACGTGTTGATCAGGGCCTGCCAGAAGTCCCAGCTGGTCAGCGTCCGCTCAAAGTTCTCCAGTCCCACCCACCGCTTGGTGAAGGTGTTGATGGAGGTGCCGTCACGGCCAACGGGGTACTCGTTGCGGTACGACTGAAAGGAGATGAGGGCGCTGTAGACGATCGGGAAGATGCCGAACGCCACAAAGAGAAGAAAGAAGGGTGAAATGAGGACGTACGGAACGACGGCGTGGTCAAATCGCGACCAGATCGAGGACTTGGGTCCGCGCGACCTGCGTTGTGCGACAGCGTCGTCCGTGCCAGCGGCTTCGGCCCCGGGGGCCTCCACGCTCTTGGCGGGCATCTGTTACCTCCGTTGGTAGTGAACGCTCGTTATCCGATGGTAGTCATTGCCACGCGAAACGGGGGCAGGTCTTGCGACCCGCCCCCGTCCGCATGATGTGACGTGGGTCGGACTACGCAGCGGCGTCCGCGTCCTGAGCGGCCTTGACGGCAGCGTCCCAAGCGTCGGCAGGAGCGATGTTGCCAGCCTGCACGTCGTTGAGCACTCCCTGAACGGCCGTGGAGACAGCGGCGTTCTTGGGCGCGTAGTAGATCGCGGAGGGGATGTCCTCAGCGGTCTTGGTGAAGATCTGGCCAACCGGAGCGTTGTTGAAGAACTCGTTCTGGAAGTCCACGATCGCGGGGTCCGTGTAGAGCGAGCTCTGCGACGGCAGGTTTCCAACCTCCTGGAAGATGTGGATCTGCTGCGGGCCCTGGATGAGCCACTCGATCAGGTTGTAGGACTCCTGAGTGGTGTGCTCGTCGTACTGGTTCGGGATAACCCAGAACGAGCCACCCCAGTTACCACCGGGGCCGGGGATGTCAGCGATGTCCCAGTTACCAGCGGTGTCGGGGGCCTGGCCCTGGATGTAACCCATCATCCACGCCGGGCAGGCGAGAACGGCGAAGGAGCCGTTCGCGAAGCCCGTGTTCCAGTCGTCAGACCACAGCGTGATGCCTGCGGACAGGCCCGCGTTGATCACGTTCATGGCAACGTCGAACGCCGGCTTGTTGGAGTCCATGTCCAACTCGTTGTTCTTGTTGTAGTAGGCGAAGCCCGTGCCGAGCTGCGTCTGAACGGGGTTCAGGATGTTGGTGGCGTTGTCCACCCAGAACTTGCCCTTGCCGGACGTCTTCTGGTACTCCTGGCCCAGCTTGATGAAGCCATCCCAGGTGTCGCCAATGGCGCTGTTGACGTCGTCGCGAGCCGACGGGATGCCCGCAGCCTCGAACAGGTCCTTGCGGTAGCACAGGGCGAGACCGCCGACGTCCGTGCCGAGACCGATGGTCACCGACTCGTCCGCGTTGGAGGCCTGGGCCCACTTCCACGGGAGGTACTGGTCCTGGTACTTACCGGCACCGAGGTCGAGCAGGTTGACGAAGCCGTCAGCCTGCGCGACGAAGCCGGTGATGTAGCCCTCGTCGATTGCGGAGACGTTCGGCGCACCGGAGCCGGCGATGAGCGCCTGCTGCAGAGCGTCGTGCTGAGCGGCGAAGTCGCCGGAGTTCAGCTTGATCGTGACCCACGGGTGGTCCGCCTCGTACGTGCCAACCAGCGACTCCAGGCCGAAGTTGCCCCAGTAGTTAACCGTCAGGGTAACGGGGGTCTTGTCGACCGACTCACTCGGCTGAGCCGAGGGCGAGTTGGTGGGGTCGTCGCTGCTAGAGCAGGCGGAGAGCAGGAGTGCCGAGGCCGTACCCACAGCGAGCACCGTCGCCGTACGGGATCGAGTCCACTTCATTGTTGAATCCCCTTTGGTGAATGCGGCGTCCCCTCGTTGGGACGCACTTGCCACTGTAGCGTTACGCAAAACGTTTCGAGAAGTCGGACGGTCACGCTTTGATTACGATCCGGACGCCTCTTGGAAACGTTTCGATGGCGGCCGCGAAACCTACCAATCGGAAGGTTTCGATGGCGCGCCCGATTCGCGCTCCGCTCAGGCGCTGGCAACCAGCGAGTTGACCGACACGAGCACGCCCTGCGCCACGAACCTCTGGGGATCCACCTCGCTGTCCGACGCTATGGTCACCACCGCGCTGTCGCCCGCCACGAGCGTCAGGAGCGATGCATCCGCCACCGCGCCCGGGTCCACCTTGTCGGCGAGCACGGTGAGGTCGCGCACAAAGCCCGTAGCCGTGATGTCCACGCGGTATCCGCCCTCCACTCGCGTGGCCGTGGCCGTGAACGGTGCCGCCTCGTAGGCCATGTCCTTGTCCTCGGCAAACGTCCACACGGCGCGCACGTGCTCGGCGTCACCCGGGTATCCGGCGTCGGCCACGAGCACCTCGGCCGCAGCGTCGGCCGCCTCCAGCACGTGCGAGGGAACGGAAATCGTCACCGTCTCGCGTGCCCCGGCACTCAGGTGCGCCGTGGCCACCGCCAGCTCCGTGCCGTCGAGTGCCATGCGCGTGAAGGTGAGTGTCTCGCTCCATCGTTCGTCGGTGTCGTTCACCGCAACAAGGTGGGTGGTGCCCGCCACGTCAAGCGCGCCGTCGGCCCCGCGCGGCTGGAACGTCAGCAGCCGCGGCGCGAACACCTTGCGCAGCGCAAAGTACAGCGGCTTGGGCCGCTCCTCGCCGTCAACGGCCGCCCACGACGTCACGGGCCAGCAGTCGTTGAGCTGCCACACGATGGCGCCGGCAGTGTGCGGCCACCAGGAGCGGTAGTGGGCAATGCCAAACTCGATGGCGCGAGCCTGGTTCAGCGAGGTGATCCAGTGCCACGTCTCAAAGTCGTCGCTATCGGGAAGGTGGGGCACGTAGCCGCGCAGCAGCTTGTCGTTGCCCTGATCCGCCTTCTGGTGCGCAAGCCACACCTCCGAGGTCTTGTCGAAGCCCTCCGCCGGCAGGTTCGCGAGCATCGTGGCCCACGTGGCCGGGCCCTGGAACCCAAACTCGGAGCAGAACCGCGGTGCGTAGTCCGCGTAGTGCGTGTAGTCGATCTGATTCCAGACCTTCCACTCGTGCACCGTTCCCACCGTGGGGTCGTTGGGATACACCGTCTCGTCATAGGGGTGCGTGGAGAACGGCGAGGAGGGCGTGTAGGGACGCGTGGGGTCCAGTTCGCCAAGGATTGCGGGAAGCACCTCTTCGTAGTACTTCTGCCCCCACCCCTCGAGCCCGGCGGCCGCCATCGCCTCTTGCCAACCCCAGTCCCACCAGCCCCACACGTTCTCGTTGGAGCCGTTGTAGATCACGAGCGACGCATGCGGGGCAAGCCGGGTGACGTTCTCGCGCACCTCGGCCTCGACCTCGGCAACGGTCACGGGGTCCTCGGCATAGGCCGCGCATGCAAAGAGGAAGTCTTGCCACACCATGACGCCGCGCTCGTCGCACACGTCGTAGAAGTCGTCCGTCTCATAGATGCCGCCGCCCCAGATGCGCAGCAGGTTCATGTTGGCCGCCGTTGCCTGGTCTACGCGCCGGGCCAGCCGCTCGCGAGTGATGCGCGTCAACAGGTGGTCGTCGGGAATCCAGTTGGCGCCCTTGACGAAGACCCTGACGCCGTTCACCACAAACGTGAAGGCGCCGCCCTCGCGGTCAATCTCCACGGTGCGGAAGCCGATGCGGCGCTCATAGTTATCAAGGTGCTCGTCCGCGCTGTGCAGCTCCACGGTGAGCCCATGCAGGGTGGGCTCGCCGTAGCCAGCCGGCCACCACAAGGCGGCGTCCGGCACCTCAACGCGCACGCTGCCCGACGCTGCGGCGGGGTCGATCGCTGCCGTCGCCTCCACCGTGGCTCCCGCGGGCGTGGTGACGCTCGCGACCACGGTGAGCGGGGCGTCGGACGCGCGCTCGATGTCCACGTGCACGGTCACCACTCCCGTGGTGCCCTCCACCGTGGCGAGGGGGCGCACGGAGGCGAGGCGGGCGATGCGCCACCGCTCGATGCGCACGGGCTTCCAGATGCCGGCCGTCTGGAGGTCGGGGCCCCAGTCCCATCCAAAGGAGCACGCCATCTTGCGCACCGCGTTGAACGGCTGCGGGTAGACGCGGCCCTTGGCGAGGATCTCGGCGGGGTCGCCCTCGATGAGGCCGTCACGCGCGGCCTGCGCCATGAGCTTCTCGCTTGGCTGGGGGCGCGGGCGGTCGCCCACCTCGTCCTCGCGCGCCAGGGCGTACTCGAGCGCCGAGGCAAAGTCCACCTCGAGGCGGTTGTCGCCGGCGTTGAGCGCCTCGCGCACGTCAAACCGGTACGAGCGGTGCATGTTGGCCGTGCTGCCCAACTCGTGGCCGTTGAGGCGCACGGTGGTCACCGTGTCCAGGCCATCGAACACCAGGTCTACGCGCTCGCCCTCGGTCGGCTCGGTGGCGGCGAAGTCCGTGGCGTAGCGCCAACCGCAGCGCCACATCCACTGCAGGTCACGCTCATTGGTGCCATAGAAGGGGTCTGGGATGAGCCCCGCGCGCAAGAGATCCACATGGGTGGAGCCAGGCACCTCGGCCTCGATGGTGGCGCCGGCGATCGATGCGGGTGCGGTGCCGGACAGGTGCGTGAGGGTCCAACCCTCGCGGAGCGGGTTCGCCAGGAGCGTGACGGCAGACATGAGGCCTTCCAAAGGTGGGTGGGTGGCACAAGTCTGCCACGGCGTGGGGCCGAATCGTTTTGGGTACTTAGGTCCCATGCGTGGCGCCCACCCCGCGCCTACCGTGGAGACATCGCCCCACAAGGGCCACACATGGGAGGCAGTAATGACTATTCAGGCCGTGAATACCGGCATCATCCAGGACGACGCTGAGGACGCTCGCGCACACGCCTGGCGCGGGTTCACCCCGGGCGAGTGGTGCGACAGCATCGACGTACGCGGCTTCATCCAGGCTAACTACACGCCATACGAGGGAGACGGCACGTTCCTCGCCGGCGCCACCGAGCGCACCAAGGGCGTGTGGGACCGGCTGTCAGCCATGTTCCCTGAGGAGCGTGAGAAGGGCGTCTACGACGTTGACTGGAAGACCCCGGCCTCCATCACCGCGCACGGCCCCGGATACATCGACAAGGACAACGAGGTCATCGTTGGCCTGCAGACGGACGCTCCGCTCAAGCGCGCGATCATGCCGTTCGGCGGCTGGCGCATGGTGGTCAAGGAGCTCGAGACGTACGGCTACCCCGTGGACCCCGAACTCGAGAAGATCTTCAGCCAGTACCGCAAGACCCACAACGACGGCGTCTTCGACGTCTACCCGCCCAACGTGCGCGCTGCCCGTTCCTCCCACATCGTCACGGGACTTCCCGACGCGTACGGCCGCGGCCGCATCATCGGCGACTACCGCCGCGTGGCCCTGTACGGCGTTGACGCACTGATCGAGGCCAAGAAGGTGGACCGGATGGAGCTCGACATGGAGCGCTCCACCGAAGACATCATTCGCGACCGCGAAGAGAACTCCGAGCAGATCAAGGCGCTCAACGAGCTCAAGCAGATGGCGGCGTCGTACGGCTACGACATCTCGCGGCCCGCAGCCACGGCCAGAGAGGCCGTGCAGTGGCTGTACTTCGCGTACCTTGCCGCGGTGAAGGAGCAAAACGGCGCGGCGATGTCGCTGGGCCGCACGTCGACCTTCATCGATGTCTTCCTCGAGCGTGACCTCGCGGCCGGCGTGCTCACCGAGTCCGAGGCCCAAGAGATCATCGACGACTTTGTCATCAAGCTGCGCATCGTGCGGTTCCTGCGCACGCCCGAGTACGACGCGCTGTTCTCCGGCGACCCCACGTGGGTCACCGAGACCATCGGTGGCATGGGCGAGGACGGGCGCCCGCTCGTCACCAAGACGTCCTTCCGCTACCTGCAGACCCTGTACAACCTGGGCCCTGCTCCTGAGCCGAACCTCACGGTGTTCTGGTCCGACCGCCTGCCAGAGGGATTCAAGGCGTTCTGCGCGCAGGTCTCCATCGACACCTCCGCCATTCAGTACGAGTCCGACGAGCTCATCCGCCCAGCGTGGGGCGACGACAGCGCCATCGCGTGCTGCGTGTCCGCGATGTGCGTGGGCAAGCAGATGCAGTTCTTTGGTGCCCGCGTCAACCTGGCCAAGGCGCTGCTGTACGCGATCAATGGCGGCCGCGACGAGGTCTCCGGCAAGCAAGTGGCGCCCGTGTCGGTGCCCGTAGGCGGGCCCGTGTTCGACGACTCCGCACCGCTGGACTACGACGAGGTCTATGCCGCCTTCGACAAGCTGATGGACTGGCTCGCCGAGACGTATGTGGACGCGCTCAACTGCATCCACTTCATGCACGACAAGTACGCCTATGAGCGGCTCGAGATGGCGCTGCACGACAAGACCATCCTGCGCACCATGGCATGTGGCATCGCGGGCCTGTCCGTTGCCACCGACTCCCTCAGCGCCATCAAGTACGCCAAGGTCACCCCCGTGCGGGACCAGTCGGGACTCGTCATCGACTACGTGGTGGAGGGCGAGTTCCCCACCTACGGCAACGACGACGACCGCGCGGACGCCATCGCCGTGGACCTCGTGAGCCGCTTCATGGAGAAGATCCGCAAGCAGCCCACCTACCGCAACGCCACCCACACGCAGTCGGTGCTGACGATCACGTCCAACGTGGTCTACGGCAAGGCCACGGGCAACACGCCCGATGGTCGCCGCGCAGGCGAGCCGTTTGCCCCAGGTGCCAACCCGATGAATGGACGCGACAACCATGGCGTCCTAGCGTCGGCCCTGTCCGTGGCGAAGCTGCCCTATGACCAAGCCCAGGACGGCATCTCGCTGACCACAACGGTGACGCCTTCGGGGCTGGGCCGCGACCGCAGCGAGCAGATCCACAACCTGGTGGGCATCCTCGATGCGTACAACGTCTCCCATGGCTTCCACGTGAACGTCAACGTGCTCAATCGCGAGACCCTTGAGGACGCCATGGAGCACCCGGAGAAGTACCCGCAGCTCACCATCCGCGTGTCCGGCTACGCAGTGAACTTTGTTCGCCTCACCCGCGAGCAGCAGCTCGACGTGCTGAGCCGCACCTTCCACGCGGGGTTGTGAATGACACCTGTAGGTTGACGCCATGGCCGCCGAGTCCCCACTCCCCACGCCGTACATGGTGGTCGCGGATCAAGAAATGGCCGCCTCCGAGCGGCTCCGCGACCACCTGACCGGCTCGGTGCATTCCTGGGACCTGTCCACGGGAGTGGACGGGCCCGGCACCCGCATGACGCTGTTCATGGCCGGCTGCGGCATGCGTTGCCAGTTCTGCCAGAACCCCGACACCTGGCGCATGAAGGACGGCGTGCGGCACACCGTTGACGAGGTCATCGACCGGGTATCGCGCTATCGCGAGATCATGAAGGTCACCGGTGGCGGGCTGACGGTCTCTGGCGGGGAGCCGCTGCTGCAGGCGAAGTTCGTCATGAACGTCTTCCGACGCTGCAAAGAGTTGGGCATCCACACGGCCTTGGATACGGCCGGGCTTCTGGGTGCGCGGCTCAGCGACGACGACCTCACCTACGTGGACCTGACGCTGCTGGACATCAAGTCTGGGCTTCCGGAGACGTATCAGCGGGTGACGGGGCGCCAGCTGCAGCCCACGCTGGACTTTGCGCGGCGACTTTCTGACCTGGGCAAGACCATGTGGATTCGCTTTGTGCTGGTGCCGGATCTCACGGACGCCGTGGACAATGTGGAGGCCATAGCGCGGTTCGTCTCCACGCTGGATGGCGTGGAGCGGCTAGAGGTGCTGCCCTTCCACCAACTGGGCCGCGAGAAGTGGCTTGCCACGGGCGAGCCGTATCTGCTGGAGAACACCCGCTCCCCGTCGCCGGATCTGGTTGCGCGGGTCAAGGCCCAGTTTGCGGCGCACGGCATCAACGTGATGTAGCTCCGGGGCGCAGCTCGCCTTCCAGAAGGAAGGTCGCGGCCCGAGTCCTTGTGGGCGGTGACCCGTCGCCGTGGAGAGGGACCTGCCGGCGTGGCGTCCTTCTGGGCGGTGAGGCTCCGCCCCGAGCGCTCCCCGCGCCAGCGTCGGACCGGGTCGCGGTGCGGCTTGCCTTCCAGAAGGAAGGTCGCGGCCCGAGTCCTTGTGGGCCGTGACCCGTAGCCGTGGAGAGGGACCTGCCGGCGTGGCGTCCTTCTGGGCGGTGAGGCTCCGCCCCGAGCGCTCCCCGCGGCAAGCAAGCCGACGCTGGGGCGAGTTCAGGTGAGAAGCCGCCCCAGCGTCGGACACGTACTAAGAGGTAAGCGCCTCGGCCAGCTCATCGAAGACGCGCACGTACTCATCAACGGCCTCAAAGGAGTGGACCACGGACAGCGTCCACTCCTCCTCGCGGCCCGGCGTCATGAAGATCCCGTGGTTCATGTTCCACAACCAGGCGAGGTCGCACAGCGGAACGTCCTGGTTCTCCTTGAACGACTCGTAGTCGCGGATGGGAGCCGTGGAGAACGTCACGCAGCCCTTGGAGCCAATGCCCACCGCGTAGCCAGGCAGGTCGTACTTGTCGATCACGGCCTGGCAGCCGCTGACGATGCGGTCGTTGAGCGCGGCGAGGTGCTCGTATGCCTCAGGGGTGAGGATTTCCAGGAGCGATGCGCGTGCGGCGACCATCGACAGCGGGTTCCCGTTGTATGTGCCCACTTGGTACACCGTGTGGTCCTCGACCACGCTCATGACCTCCTCAGAGCCGCCGATGGCACCGGAGGGCAGGCCGCCGCCCAGCACCTTCGCGAGCGTCACCATGTCCGGGAGCACCCCAAACTTCTCCGTGGCACCGCCGGCCGCGATGGCCAGGCCCGTCTTCACCTCGTCAAAGATCAGCACGATGCCGTGCTTGCGGGTGATCTCGCGCACGGCCTCGAGGTAGCCCGGCTCCGGCAGCACCACGCCAAGGTTCATCATGGCGGCCTCCATGATGACGCACGCGGGAAGCCGCCCCTCGGCCGCAAGCCGCTCAATCCTGCGCTCCATGGCCGGAGCGTCGTTGAAGGGCACGGCAATGGTCATGTCCACGGTCGCCTGCGGGATGCCGCCGCCGTAGGGGAGCGAGGCGTAGTTCTCGCGGTCGCCGATCTTGTCGTACTCCACGCCGATGGACACCATCACGGTGTCATGGTGTCCGTGGTAGGAGCCAAAGATCTTCATGACGGTGTCCCGGCCCGTGTATGCGCGGGCGATGCGGATGGCATCCATGGTGGATTCCGAGCCCGAGTTGGTGAAGCGCCACTTGGGCAGGCCCCAGCGTCGGGCAAGTTCGTCGGCAACCAGCACCGAGTCTTCGGTGGCCACGCCAAAGTGCGTGCCCAGCGGGAAGCGCTTGGCGAGGGCATCGCCGATGGCGGGGTGTGCGTGACCTTGGACCATCGAGCCAAAGCCGTTGTGGAAGTCGTAGTACTCGTTGCCGTCAACATCCGTGATGCGGTCTCCCGCGCCGGATGCGATGTAGATGGGCCACGGGTCGCGGCTCTGATAGCTCGAAGCGACACCGCCGCTGAGGTGTTGTGCCGCGTGCTCATACATCTCGCGCGACTTCTGTGTGCGTGCGTTGAGAAGATCCGTCTGCTCGTCGATGAGCCGGTTGATCCGCTCGCGGTCAAGTGTGATGGCCATGATGCTCTCCGCCCACCCGGCCTGGCAGTGGGCCTCTGTGCTGTGTAGGTGAGCCCCGCCGCCGGCCTGGCGCAGGAGGGGCAAGCACAATGCCGTCTCCACTGTAGCGGCCTGCCCGACGCTGCGGCTAGGGGAACCTGGCGTCACCGGTGATACACCGCGCGAGAGGGCGTCCACTTGCCAACTTGCCGTGCTCAGGGTTGGATTGCCCTTGGAGCCGCCCCCGTGCGGGTCCCCCGAGGGAGTGATAACCCGTGGGTGCCACGGTCTTCGAACGCCATGCACCGAACGATGAAGTTGTGCGCGCCGCGCTCGCGGACTCCCGCCTGACCCCGTTCTGGCTCGACGACATCGCTCGTCCGTCCTTTCCGCACCTCGACACCGATGCCGACGCCGACCTCGTCATCGTCGGGGGCGGCTACAGCGGGCTGTGGACGGCGCTTCTTGCCAAGGAGCGCGACCCCAACCGCACCGTGATGGTCCTGGAGGCTCGGCGCGTTGGCTGGGCAGCGTCGGGCCGCAACGGCGGCTTCTGCGAGGCGAGCCTCACGCACGGCGAGGAGAACGGCGAGCGGCGCTGGCCGGAGGAGATGGTGACCCTCACCCGCCTTGGCCTCGAGAATCTGGACGAGATCCAGGCGACCGTTGCGCGCTACGGCATGGACGTGGATTTTGAGCGCACCGGCTCGCTGACCGTGGCCACCGAGCCGCACCAAGTGGAATGGCTGGGGCCGGATGCGCTGTCCGCAGACGACACCCGCGCGCTGGTCAATTCGCCCACCTACCAGGGGGGACTCCTCGACGAGCATGGCTCTGGGCTGGTCCATCCGGCAAAGCTCGCCGTGGAGCTGGCGCGCGTGGCAACGGAGCTGGGCGTGCAGATCCACGAGTTCACCCCGGTGCGCAGCGTTGAAGACGGCCCGACGCTCGTGACAGACCGCGGCCGCGTCACCGCCCGCAAGGTGGCCTTGGGCACCAATGCGTTCCCCGCGCTGCTCAAGCGCAACAGGCTCATGACCGTGCCCGTCTATGACTACGCGCTCATGACGCAGCCGCTCACGGCCGCACAGCTGCACAGCATCGGCTGGAAGGGGCGCCAGGGTGTTGGCGACTCGAGTAACCAGTTCCACTATTACCGGCTGACCAAGGACAACCGCATCCTGTTTGGCGGCTACGACGCGATCTATCACCCAGGCCGCAAGGTGCGGCGCGCCTACGAGGACCGCCCGGAGACATACGAGCGTCTGGCCGCGCACTTCTTCACCACGTTCCCACAGCTCGAGGGACTGACGTTCACGCATCGCTGGGCGGGTGCCATCGACACGTGCACGCGCTTCTGCGCGTTCTTCGGCACCGCACGCCGCGGCACCGTTGCGTATGCGGTGGGGTTCACGGGGCTGGGTGTGGGCGCCACGCGGTTTGGCGCCAACGTGATGCTGGACCTGCTGGACGGCGAGGAGAGCGAACGGACCCGGCTGAGAATGGTCCGTGAGCGTCCCTTGCCGTTCCCGCCGGAGCCCATTGCGAGCGCGGGGATCGCAGCCACGCGCTGGTCCCTCGATAGGGCAGACCACCAGCAGGGCCGCCGCAACCTGCTGCTGAAGGGGCTGGATGCGCTGGGGATGGGATTCGACTCATGAAGCCCGGGGTGCGGTATTCGAGCGACGCCGAGGGCGCCTTTGGGGAATGGCGCGGCGCCGAAGTGGGTGTGTGGGCCTGTGAGCCCGGCGTCTACGACGACACCGAGGCCGATGAGGTGTTTGTGGTCCTCGAGGGCGATGCCACGATCGCGTTTGTGCAGCCGGAATTGCCCGCAATTGAGATTGGGCCGGGAAGTGTGGTCCGGCTAGAGCAAGGGATGCGCACGGTGTGGACAATCCGTGCGGCCCTGCGCAAGGTGTACCTCTCATAGGTCGGGCCCACACCTTGTTGGCCTTGGATGCGGTTCACGTGCCCACTGCGCTCTCTCGCGGCTCCGTTTGACCAAAAGATTGCCACCGAGTTGATACTGAAGCCCTCAGGGGCAAAGGGGCCGTTGAGAGACTCTCTTGAAGGGGGAGTCCTGTTTGACAATCATTCGTCACCGCGCCGTAGCGGTCACAGAAACGGCGAGCGCGACCGCAGTCATTCAGCATTCACAACACTACGCCAATACTAACAAGCGGTGGGCACGCTTTCGCGCAAAGCCGGAGCCCGCGTCGCACGCACAGTTCTGATCTGGGCAGGCGTGCCGCTGACGCTTGCGGCCTGAAGCGGGTCCGAGGCTGACCCCTCGGATTCGCCGCAGGCGGACTTCGTGTTCTTCGGCGGATGGTTCGAGGAAGCCCGAGTCACGGCGACAGATGAGCAGCCGGCGATCCTTGAGAATGCCCGTGATGCCGGCGTCTTGGAGGAGGCTGACGTTCACGCCGCGCTTGAGCGTATGCTCCAGTGCTTTGAGGATGCGGGCATCACCTAGACGCAGACGATCGACCAGAACATAGGCTTCCCATTGCCTGCCTACACCGTCGGAGGGGCATCAACGCCGCACCGGACGGACCGTCGATTGGTGTGGCCGATACGTGTATCAACGCCAACAGCTTCTATGTGGAGATGGCGTATCGGAACCAACCGCGCGCGATCGGCATCCAGGATGCGTGGTTCGCTCAGAATGGTCGAGACCAAGTCGTTGCCTGCCTCAAGGCGAGTAACTGGGAATTTGTCGAGGACGCTACGTGGCCGTACCTGCTCAACGCGTCGACGGAGTTGTGGAAGCAGACCGCGGGGCTCGACGAGCACCCGACCTACGAGGATCCTGGAGAGGCCGACTGCTGGACCGCCGCAGGTCTGTCGCCTCGGCAAGCACCCGCGCGCAATCTCACGATTGCCAAGGGCACAACAGCGGATAGCTGCCACCGGGCGTCGTGGTCATTTCGGGCTGTAGGGTTGTTGGCTTGGTGAGTGGCTGGAGGATGGGGCCGAGGTCCCCCAGTAGGGAAGTTCCTACACGCTCCATTCGAAGTACCTCGACTTGTCTCATGTTGCCTTCGGCCCTGCCGACCCCACTACTTTCTGCAGCCTCGACAGCCTGGGCCTGACGGTCGCGGGCCAGTACATCGATGCCCGTCGTGCTGTGCTTGAGTCCCGTGCTCAACGCAGCGATGATCGCTGTCGTTGGTGTGGTCTGCGGGGGCGGTCGTTGGTCACACACTCGCGCCGACTCGCGCACGAACCGTTCGGTGGCCGTCCTGCTGTGTTGCTCGAGCGGGTACGGCGTTACTGGTGTGATGCCTGTAGCTGCTACTGGGCTGAAATTCTGCGTGATGCAGCCCAGATGCGCGCGAAGATCTCCCATAGGGGCCTCGCATGGGCACTCAAGGCCCTCGTGGTGGATCACCTGTCGATGTCGCGTATCACTGCCGGGCTGGGGGTCGCGTGCCATACCGCCAACGACGCGGCTGACGTGTCCCCCGGATGGTTGAGTCCTAGCATCGCGTTGAGGCCCGAGGATTGGAATCCTGATGGCTAAGGTGCCGGCGTATTCGAGGGAGTTCCGGGAGCGTGGAGCGCGTGCGCGACCTCGGCGAGCGCACGGTGCGCCCCGCACTTGAGCGGTGGTTCCAGACCCATCCCTGCGTGGGTGAGGTGCGCGGTGCCGTGCTGTGCTGGGCGGTGCAACTGGTGCGCAACCGTGAGACGCGCGAGCTGCTGGTGCCGTTCAACCCGTCCGGACAGGCAAACGCCCCCATGGCCGCGTTCGCCGCTGCCGCCAATGCGTGACGTGGCATGTTGATGAGCGCTGGTGATCGTGGAATCCGAGGACAGCTTGCAGTCAGGTCACAGGCTTGGGCTCTTGACGAGTCAAGCGATCAGTGTACGCTACGGATACCACCTGTAATGGTGCAGGTGCGTCATTGATCGGGGGCATTATGTATGCCGAGAATGTGCGCAAGGTGTCTGCAATCGCCTTGGCCACGGTCCTCGCTACCATCGTTGTCGTGTCCATAGCGCCGAACAGTGCCCAGGCGGGCGACGACGCGCCTTGGGTCGGCGCTTTGGCGGACTACCTCGGCGTTTCAGACGAGCAAGCGCTAGCGATCTCGGAGCGCGAGGGACAATTCGCCGACGTTGCGACGGAAATCCAAACTGAGTACTGGGACGACTACGTCGGGGCCGAGTGGTTCGGCGACCACGGTGTCATCACGGTGACCGCCGGGGCGGTCGAAGGCGCTCGAAAGATCGCGGATGCGGCCCCCGTAAAGGTTTCAGTCGAGGGGACCGAGGGACTTGGGGCAGACGCTGCTAACGACTTGACCCTCGCTGTCATGGCGAAGCTTCGCGGCATCCTCCAGGACGGCGACCAAGTGGTGGTGGACTCGGCGACGGGCGACGTGACGATCACGACGACGACTGAGTCCCCGAGCGACAACGAGGCGTTGCGCCACGCTACCGTAGGTGCTCTCGGACCAGACGTCAATGTCACGGTCAAGGGCGGCGGCAAAGGTGCTGAGTTTTACTACGAAGGGGGGAGAACTACAACGGCGGCGGGTACCTCTGCACTGGGGGTTTCTCGTCCTACCGCAACAGTCTCGGCGGCATCTTGACGGCGGGCCACTGCACTCAGACGATCACTTACTACGATGGCCAGACCGTCGGCGCAACCAATGTAGCGTCTACCGGATACGACCTAAGGTTTCGGCGGGTTAACGGCACGCCCGACAACGCGATTCGTATCAACACAATCGGTCCGACCTACTACACGGACATAACATCGACTGCGGCATTGCCTGTCGGGATCAGCGTGTGCAAATGGGGCCAGTCAACGAAGAGCACCTGTGGAACGACCTCTTCTGCGGTCTCCGGTTGCATCTTGCTCAGTGGAGAGTCGACGTGCGGACTCATAGCGGTCACGCCCGGATCGTTCGCAACCGGGGGTGACTCCGGCGGGCCTGTGTACGCGGGCCACCGCGCGTATGCGGTCATCACGGGAGGCAACTCCAGCGTCACATTCGTTACTCCTGTTGCGTGGCGCACCAAGATATCTGGCACAGTAACGATCAAGGTCAGTTGATGTCCAGCTGCAATTGGCGGAGAGCAACCAGCGAATACGCGGTGGCAAGCCGATCGGGCATGACACTGCCAGTTGCCGCAATCGGAACGTGATCGAGTGCCGCTCGTGCCACGTCAGACCATGGCTCGGCCCTGCCAACCGGTACGACAAGCACGACATCGTCTACTTGGCATCCGGGGTCTCCGATACCGTGGACTGCTGGACCGAGGCCGGTCTCTAGCCTCGGCAAGCACTCGCGCGCGATGTGCCCCACAATAGGAGTCACGGCCAACCCCCCAACCAGCGCCGTGACGAAGGGACCCACTGATATCTCGTGCTCAGGCACCACGTTGCAGGGGAGCCGTACGGCTCCGCGGATCACACGGGAAAGATCTTCAACCCCGCCACCGGCGCCGTCACGGGAGAGGTGACCTTCGCATCGGCCGATGACGTGGACCACACCATCGCCGTGGCCGCGCAGGCTCAGAAGCGCTGGGCCGCCACCGGGCTCGTCAAGCGTGCGGACGTGTTCTTCCGCATGCGCCAGCTCCTTGTTGAGCGCCAGGATGAGCTTGCCGCCATCGTCACGCGAGAGCATGGCAAGGTGCTCAGCGACGCCAAGGGCGAGGTCAGCCGCGGCATCGAGAATGTGGAGTTTGCCGCCGGGCTTGTACACCTGCTCAAGGGAGAGCACTCCACGGGCGTTGCCGGGGGCGTGGACGTGCACACCATCAAGGCTCCCGTTGGCGTGGTCGCCTGCATCACGCCGTTCAACTTTCCCGTGATGGTGCCGCTGTGGATGAGCGCCTCCGCGCTGGCGTGCGGCAACGCGGTGATCCTCAAGCCCAGCGAAAAGGACCCGAGCGCGGCCAACTTCATCGCCGCGCTGTGGGAGGAGGCGGGCCTTCCCGCGGGCGTGTTCAACGTGGTTCACGGCGACAAGGTGGCGGTGGACTCGCTGCTGAGCGCCCCTGGCATCGGAGCGGTGAGCTTTGTTGGCTCCACGCCCATCGCCCGCTACATCTACGAGACGGCCGCCAAGAACGGCAAGCGCGTGCAGGCGCTCGGCGGTGCCAAGAACCACATGATCGTCATGCCCGACGCCGATCTGGATTCCGCGGCCGACGCCGCCGTTGGCGCGGCGTACGGGGCGGCAGGGGAGCGCTGCATGGCGATTTCGGTGCTCGTCGCCGTGGGTGACGAGACGGCCGACGCCGTGATCGCCAAGATCGCCGAACGCGCCGAGCGCTTGGCAATAGGCAACGGCGCGGACGCCGGCACAGACATGGGGCCGCTGATCACGAGGGAGCACCGCGACCGCGTGGCCGGCTATGTGACGGGCGCCGCGGGTGAGGGTGCGTCCGTGGTCATGGACGGCACCGCACGGCAGTTCGATGGCGAGGGCTTCTTCCTTGGCGCGAGCCTCGTTGACCACGTCAAGCCCGGCATGAAGGTCTATGACGATGAGATCTTTGGCCCCGTCTTGGGCGTGGTCCGTGCCGCGTCCTATGACGAGGCAGTTGCGCTCATCAACGCCAACCCCTTTGCCAACGGCACCGCCATCTTCACGCGCGACGGCGGTACGGCGCGCCGGTTCGAGAACGACATCGAGGTGGGCATGGTGGGCATCAACGTTCCCATCCCCGTGCCCATTGGGGCGTACTCGTTTGGCGGCTGGAAGAACTCGCTGTTTGGAGACAGCCACATCTACGGACCAGAGTCCATCCACTTCTACACCCGCTCCAAGGTGATCACCTCGCGCTGGCCAGAGCCATCCGAGTCCCAGATCGAACTTGGCTTTCCGAGCAACCACTGAGACATGTCCACTACTGAGGCCACCATGACCCACAACGACCCCACATACGTCTTCCACTCGTGGAGCGCTCAAGGCTCCCTGAACCCCATCACCGTGGTGCGCGGTGAGGGCAGCACCTTCTGGGATGACCAGGGCAAGGACTACCTTGACTTCTCCTCCCAACTCGTCAACCTCAACCTCGGCCACCAGCATCCAGACCTGGTCGCGGCAATCCAGGCCCAAGCGGGAGTGCTGGCAACGATCCAGCCAGCCATAGCGTCGGACGTGCGAGGCGACCTGGCACGCCGAGTGGTGGAGGTGGCCGGCGGCCACTTCGCCAAGGTGTTCTTCACCAACGGCGGCGCGGACGCCAACGAGAATGCGATCCGCATGGCCAGGCTCGTGACGGGAAAGCGCAAGGTGCTGACGATGTACCGCAGCTACCACGGCAACACCACCACCGCCATCACCGCAACGGGAGACCCGCGCCGGTGGGCGAACGAGCCCGCGGACCCCAGTGTGGTGCACTTCTTTGGGCCGTATCTGTACCGCTCGGCGTTCTACGCGAGCACCCAAGAGGAGGAGAGCCAGCGCGCACTCGAGCACCTGGAGCAGACGATCATCCTTGAGGGTGCGTCCACCATTGGGGCCATCCTCATCGAGACCATCGTGGGCACCAACGGCGTGTTGATCCCGCCGCCCGGATATCTCGCGGGAGTGCGCGAGCTGTGCGACAAGTACGGCATCGTGTGGATCGCCGACGAGGTCATGGTGGGCTTTGGGCGCGTGGGCGAGTGGTTTGCCTGGCAGGCAGATGGTGCGGTCCCAGACCTCATCACGTTCGCCAAGGGCATCAACAGCGGCTACGTGCCACTGGGCGGCGTGGTGCTGTCCGAGGAGATTTCGCGGGCCTTCGATGACCGCGTGTTCCCCGGCGGGCTCACATACAGCGGCCATCCGCTTGCGTGTGCGGCGGGCGTTGCCACCTTTGACGTCTTTGAGCGCGACGGCATCCTTGACCGGGTGCGCGACCTCGGCGACCGCGTGGTGCGCCCCACGCTTGAGGGCTGGCTCCAGTCCCATCCCAGCGTGGGCGAGGTGCGCGGCGCCGGGCTGTTCTGGGCCGTGGAGCTGGTGCGCAATCGCGAGACGCGTGAGCCGTTGGTGCCCTTCAACGCGTCGGGCGCGGCGAACGCACCCATGGCCGCGTTCGCCGCGGCGGCCAAGGCCGGCGGGGTGTGGCCGTTCACCCACTTCAACCGCATGCACGTGGCCCCACCGCTCGTGATCACCGAAGACGAGCTGGTGCGCGGCCTCGCGGTGCTCGACGACGCCCTCGCGACAGCCGACGCGGAGGTCGCCGCGTGACTAGCATCGCTGGTATGGACAGTGTTGTCGGCGGCCCCACGCTGCCTCAAGAGCGCAGGATCGTCACCGAGATCCCTGGCCCGGTTTCGCGCGAGCTGCTCGAGCGCAAGGCGGCGGCCGTGGCCGCGGGTGTTGCCCACACTGTCCCTATTGCCGCGGTAGCGGCCGGTGGCGGAGTGATTGTGGACGCCGACGGCAACTCGCTCATCGACCTTGGCGCGGGCATCGCCGTGACTTCCGTTGGCAACTCGCATCCCAAGGTGGTGGAGGCGGTACAGCGTCAGGCCGCTGCCTTTACGCACACGTGCTTCATGATCTCCCCGTACGAGGGCTACGTGGCCGTGGCGGAGGCGCTCAACCGCCTCACTCCTGGGGATCACGCCAAGAAGAGCGCCCTGTTCAACAGCGGTGCCGAGGCGGTGGAGAACGCCATCAAGATCGCCCGCAAGTTCACGGGCCGCCAAGCCGTGGTGGCGTTCGATCACGCGTATCACGGCCGCACCAACCTCACCATGGCGCTCACCGCCAAGTCCATGCCGTACAAGTCCGGCTTTGGGCCGTTCGCGTCCGAGATCTACCGCGCGCCCATGTCGTATCCGTTCCGCGATGGGCTCAGCGGCGAGGCGGCGGCAGCCAAGGCGATCTCGGTGATCGACAAGCAGGTGGGCGCCGGCAACCTGGCGGCCGTCATCATCGAGCCCATCCAGGGTGAGGGCGGGTTCATCGTGCCCGCGGAGGGCTTCCTGAACGCGATCGCACAGTGGTGCCGGGACAACGGCGTGGTGTTCATCGCCGATGAAGTCCAGACCGGCTTCACCCGCACCGGAGCGATGTTCGCGTCCGAACTCTTTGGGGTGGTCCCCGACCTCATCACCACCGCCAAGGGCATCGCCGGCGGGCTGCCGCTCGCGGCCGTCACGGGGCGCGCGGAGATCATGGACGCCACGCACGCGGGCGGGCTCGGTGGCACCTATGGTGGCAACCCCATCGCGTGCGCCGCCGCGCTCGCGGCCATCGAGGCCTTCGAGACGGAGGGCTTCATCGAGCACGCCAAGTCCATTGGTGAGGCGCTGTTTACGCGCCTCACCGCCTTGCAGGAGGCAGACCCTCGCATCGGCGACGTTCGCGGCCGCGGCGCCATGGTCGCCGTGGAGTTCGTGAAGCCCGGAACCGCTTCGTCCACAGGCCCCGAGCCCGACCCAGCCCTAGCGTCGGCCGTGGCCAAGGGGTGCATTGCCCAAGGCGTGGTGGTGCTCACCTGCGGCACGTACGGCAACATCATTCGATTCCTGCCGCCGCTGACGATGCCCGACGCTTTGCTCGCCGAGGGCCTGGACGTGGTGGCTTCGGTGTTGGGAGACCTGCGGTGATCACCGAATACGACCTGCTTGAGGCGGTTCCCAACCAGCTGTTCATTGGCGGCGAGTGGGTGGACGCCGCCGCGGGCGAGACCCTTGACGTGCGCGATCCCGCCACCAACAAGGTCATTCGCACCATCGCCGCCGCCCGCGCGGGTGACGGGATGCGCGCATTGGACGCCGCGGTGGCCGCGGCCGATGAGTGGGCGGCAACCGCGCCGCGCGTGCGAGCAGAACTGCTGCGTGCGGCCTTTGAGAAGGTGCGCGAGCGCGCGGACGAGTTTGCGCTGCTCATGACGCTGGAGATGGGCAAGCCGCTCGCCGAGGCGCGCGGCGAGGTCGCCTACGGCAACGAGTTCCTGCGCTGGTTCTCCGAGGAGGCGGTGCGCGTCACGGGGCGCTACGGGCTCAACCCAGAGGGCACGGGCCGCATGGTGGTCTCACAGCGCCCGGTGGGGCCATGCTTCCTCATCACGCCGTGGAACTTCCCGCTGGCGATGGCCACCCGCAAGATCGCGCCCGCGCTCGCGGCCGGCTGCACCGTGGTGGTCAAGCCCGCGGAGCTCACGCCGCTCACCACGCTGTACTTCGCCAAGGTGCTGCAGGAGGTGGGCGTGCCTGCGGGGGTGGTGAACGTGATCACCACGCACCACTCGCGCGAGATCTCCGAGCCGATCATCGCCGACCCTCGCCTGCGCAAGCTGTCCTTCACCGGTTCCACGCCGGTGGGTCAAGCGCTCATCAAGCAGGCGGCCGAGCGCGTGCTGCGCGTGTCCATGGAGCTTGGTGGCAATGCGCCGTTCGTGGTCTTTGAGGATGCCGACCTCGACGCCGCGGTTGACGGAGCCATGGCCGCGAAGTTCCGCAACATTGGCCAGGCGTGCACGGCGGCCAACCGGTTCATCGTGCACTCGTCGGTTGCCGACGAGTTTGCGCGCCGCGTCACCGAGCGGGTGTCTGCGATGACGGTGGGCCGTGGCACAGAAGAGGGAGTGACGATTGGCCCGCTGATTAATGCGGCGGCCGTGGAGACGTCCGCCTCTCTCGTGGCCGACGCCGTGGCCAAGGGCGCGCGCGTGCTTACGGGCGGCCGGGCCGTGGAGGGCGAAGGCACATTCTTTGAGCCCACCGTGATTGCCGACGTGCAGCCCGGCAGCGAGATCCTCGTGGAGGAAATCTTTGGGCCGGTGCTTGCCATCGCCACGTTCGAGACAGAGGACGAGGCGGTGGCGCTCGCCAACGACACCGACTACGGGCTCGTCTCCTACGTCTATACCAGGGACCTTGCCCGCGGTCACCGCATGATCGATCGTCTCGCCACGGGCATGATGGGCCTCAACGTTGGCGTGGTGTCCAATGCCGCGGCGCCCTTCGGCGGCGTGAAGCTGTCTGGCCTTGGCCGCGAGGGCGGTCTCGAAGGCATCCACGAATACCTGTCCACCAAGTACACGCTCATCCCCACCGCCTGATCAATCCGAGGAGCCAGCCATGACCGACTACGCCGTCGTCAACCCCTCCACTGGGGAGACCCTCAAGACGTACCCCACCGCAACGGATGCCGAGATAGCGGCGGCGGTAGCCGCCGCGGACGGTGCGTATCGCGACTGGGCGCGCACAACGTCGGCCAGTGAGCGCGCCGCGCTGGTGCGTCGCGTTGCGCAGCTGCACCGCGAGCGGCGTGACGAGCTTGCGGCGATCATCGTGCGCGAGATGGGCAAGCCGCTCTCGCACGCCGAGGGTGAGGTGGACTTTGCCGCGGACATCACCGAGTACTACGCGGACAACTGGGAGGTCATCACGGCCGACCAGCCGCTCACGATCCTGGGGGAGGGAACGGCGGTGATCCGGCGTGCTCCCCTTGGCCCTCTGCTGGGCGTGATGCCGTGGAACTTCCCGTATTACCAGGTGGCTCGCTTTGCGGCGCCCAACCTTGTTGTGGGCAACACCATCATCCTCAAGCACGCGCCGCAATGCCCCGAATCGTCGGCGGCGATCGAGGCCATGTATCGCGATGCGGGCTTCCCAGAGGGTGCCTACGTGAACGTGTATGCCACGAACGACCAGGCGGCAACGATCATCGCGGACCCGCGAGTGGCTGGCGTTTCCGTGACCGGCTCCGAGCGGGCGGGTGCCGCGGTGGCGGCCGTGGCCGGCGCGAACCTCAAGAAGGTGGCACTCGAGATGGGCGGCTCGGACCCGTTCATCCTGCTGTCCACGGACGACCTCGACGCGGTGGTGGATGCGGCCGCGGAGGCGCGGCTGGACAACTCTGGGCAGAGCTGCAATGCGCCCAAGCGGTTCATCGTCATCGACTCCCTGTATGACGCGTTCGTGGAGAAGTTCACCGAGCGCATGACGTCGCAAGTGGTGGGCGACGGGTTCGCCGCCGACACCACCGTGGGGCCGTTGTCCTCGCTGGCCGCCGCCGACCGGCTCGAGGACCAGGTCAAGCGTGCGGTGGCGCAGGGAGCCACGCTCGTCACGGGAGGCACGCGCTCTGGCGCCTTCTTCCAGCCCACCGTGCTCACGGGGGTGACCCGCGACAACGACATCTACCGCGAAGAGCTCTTTGGGCCTGCGTCGTCGATCTACCGCGTCTCCTCGGAGGAGGAGGCGGTGGCGCTGGCCAACGACACGGGCTTTGGGCTTGGCTCCTACGTCTACACGACGGACCCCGAGCAGGCCGACCGCGTGGCCAACGGGATCGACGCGGGCATGGTCTACGTCAACATCGTGCTTGCTGACAGCCCTGAGCTGCCTTTTGGTGGGGTGAAGCGCTCCGGCACGTCGCGCGAGATGGGGCTGCTTGCCGCGGACGAGTTCGTCAACAAGAAGCTCGTGCGCGTAGGGGTGTAGGACTAGTAGCCGTCGGTCAACCCGCCAGCGTCGGTTGCGCACGTCAGCCGTGCACGCGCATCCGCCTCGGCTGGTGTGCCGATCTCGTCTGCCTGCATTGCGATCATGTCCTTTAGCTCGGCTGGCGTAACGTCGTCATCGACCTCGTAGCCCATGTCCCGGAGGCAAGCGATGATCTTGGGCATCGCAGACGCAAAGCGGGCATCGTTCGCTTCAACTGCTGCGGGCTGAATCGCGTACAGAGTCTCGACGTAATACGAGTGCTCCCTGATGCATTCTTCAGCAACGGCAGTCTTGTCGCCGCCCTCATATGCATATTGTGGGGTGAGCATGTCTCCACGCATCTCAGGTGCGAGCTCATCGTGCCTGATGCCTGCCCTATCGAAGCACGCAAAGGTTTGCGACTCCGCATCCTGCAACATTTCCAGGGTGACCTGGCCTGTTAACCGTGCAGACTCAAGAAGTGAAACTTGCGAATCACTTACGCCGTCGCTTTCCGCGTCCTCGAGCATCGCATCCACGGTGGCGATAAAGCTAGCGGGCGCCCCTCCGTCGTGGCCATTGGGCGGTGAGTCCCCACACCCGGCCAGGAGGAGCATCACGGGCAGGGAGGCGACTGCCCACAGGTGAGTTAGTGCCAACTATCGACTCCATGCTGCCCGTACTGAATCGAGGTGGTCGTCGACAGCGTCAGAATGGCGATAGTTGGAGAAGTCTTCCAA
>Ga0222423_1000295_pt1 | contig 41317 bp, 32 predicted proteins | sample 3A0metagenome_FD_182472 | JGI IMG/M metagenome (GOLD analysis project Ga0222423, IMG submission 182472) | Enriched microbial communities from leaf-cutter ant dump, University of Wisconsin, Madison, United States - 3A0 (version 2) | ecosystem: Environmental > Terrestrial > Nest > Insects nest >...
CGGGCACCGGCATGACATCGTGAACCCCCAGCGTATTCTGCACCGTAAGCGCTGTGATCGCCGTCATGGCATAGCCGCCCAGACAGGTCACGGTCTTGATGTCCGCCTGTATTCCGGCCCCGCCGGACGGATCGGAACCGGCAATAATCAGCACGCGTTGCATATCTTATCCTTCACCTCAGGCCTGATGCGAGCTAGTGTCCTGACTCTGAAATTCGCATGACCCTGATATCGCCCTCCGGCGAATTTCAGAGTCAACAGGACACTAGAAACCTATTCTCTCTAGCATCGTTTCTGAATTTGAAGTTCGCACGGCGCCCAATATCAAAACGAGGCGAACTTCAAAATTCACGATGCTAGATGGAGCCTTTCATCACAAAAGACAATGCCCCAAAACGCCATGCCCCCCTATACCGACCTCCCGACCGAGCTGCCGCGCGGCCTGTATCGCCATTACAAAGGCAAGGACTACCGCGTTCTCGGCACGGTGCGCCATTCCGAAACCGAAGAAGTGCTGGTGCTGTACGCTCCCCTGTATCAGACCCGTCCCGACCTGTGGGTACGCCCCCTGTCCATGTTCAGCGAATCCGTCCAGACAGACACCGGCCCCGTGCCCCGCTTCCGGTTCCTCTCTGCCGACTGACCTTCCCTTGCCCCCAGCGCCCTACTGGAATGAACTGGCTCCTGACGCCTTCGCCAATGACGAAGACGCCCTGACCCGCGCCTTTCTTGGCAAGGTGATCATTTTCCGCCTCAACCGCATCAATGGCCTGGATGAGCTGATCGACTTTGAAATCCATGCCGGTCGCGTCCTGCGCGCCAACCGCGCCGAAGGTCTGGTGATCGAACAGTCCGGTCAGAAGGCCGGTGAGATCACCCACCTGCCTCTGGTGCCCGAAGCCTATACGCTGGTGGCCGGCGGCATCTATACCCTGACCGGCAACCACCGCGTCGAAGACCCCGATTTTCAGGCGGCGTTCGACATCTATCTGCCGAATTAAAATTTAAGGGCTGCCCTGAGCCGCAATGCCTGTTTCATCGCCGCCACATCATGCACGCGCACCATCTTCGCCCCGTGGTCGGCGGCATACAGATGCACGGCAATCGTTCCCCCCAGACGCGCCTCTGCCCCAGAGGCCACCGCCCCCTCGCGTTCTTCAAGCGCGGCGATAAAGCGCTTGCGCGACGCCGCCATCAGCAGCGGAAAACCATGCCCCGCCAGCCGCTCGCTTGCCCGTATCAGCGCCAGATTATGCGTCAGGTTTTTGCCGAACCCGATCCCCGGATCGAGCCATATCTGTTCCCGCCGCACCCCCGCCGCCTGCGCCGCCTCGGCGCGCCCCAGCAGATAGGCCTCGACCTCTGAAACCACATCCTGATAATGCGGGGCCGCCTGCATGGTGCGCGGCTCGCCCTTCATGTGCATCAGGATCACCTGCCCCCCCAGCGCCGCCGCCGTCTCAAGACTGTCGGGGCTATGGCTCAGGGCGGTGACATCGTTCCAGATCGTTGCCCCCGCCTGAAACGCCGCCCGCGCCACTTCGGGTTTCAAGGTGTCGATACTGATCGGCCCGTCCCACCCGGCCCGTATCGCCGCAATCAGCGGCACGACGCGGGCGATTTCTGCCGGCACACTGACCGGCTCGGCCCCCGGCCGCGTCGATTCCCCGCCAATATCCAGCACATCCGCCCCGTCGCGGATCAGCTTCTGCGCCTGCTCAAGCGGGTCATAGGCCCCGCCATCGGAAAACGAATCCGGCGTGGCATTGACGATGCCCATGATCAGGGGTGAGGTTTGCGTCATGGAAAGAACCCTCTGCCTCGGGGCTAACGGGTGCAGGGCCTACAGGCCCTCCCCCAACCGCTTCACTTCCCACTGAAGCGTGATGCCGAATTTTTCCTTTACATCGGCGCGCACCGCCTCGCCCAGATTTTCCAGATCAGCCGCTGTGGCATTGTCAAAATTGATCAGGAAATTGGCATGAAGATCGGAAAATTTCGCCCCACCCATCAGCTTACCGCGCCAGCCCGCCTTATCAACCAGTTGCCAAGCCGAATGGCCCTCAGGATTCCTGAAGGTCGAGCCGCCGGTCTTGTCACGGATCGGCTGAGACTTTTCGCGCCGCTCGGTAATGGCTTCCATGCGTTTGGTGACCTCGAACGGGTCATCGTCCGTGCCCTGAAACAGCGCCCCGACAAAGATCAGATCGCCTTGCTCGGCACGGTCGGAATGGCGGTAGCCATAGCCCATCTCACGGTTCGACAGCACGACGCGCTCGCCCTGACGATTAAGCGCATAGGCTTCAAACAGCACATCCCTGGTTTCCGAAGCATAGCAACCGGCATTCATGACCATCGCCCCGCCGATGGACCCCGGCACCCCGCGATAGAACTCAAGCCCGCCGATACCGTTCTGCGCTGCCATTTTGGCGACATTGGCATCGAGTGCTGCCGCACCGGCATAGAGCCGCGCCTGCCCCTTAGCCTCAATGCGGGCGAAATTCTTGCCCAGACGGATGACCACCCCCTTAATGCCGCCATCACGCACCAGAAGGTTAGAGCCGACCCCGATCACCGTCACCGGCACGGACGGCTCAAGCCCCTTGAGGAAGTCGCTTAAATCCGCCTCGTCTTCGGGCAGGAACAGAACCTCCGCAGGCCCCCCGACCCTTAACCAGGTAAAGGGTGCCAGTTCCGCCTCACGGACGATCTTGCCACGCACGGCGGGCAGGCTGTCTTGCCAACTCATGCCTTCAGCCCCTCAAGCTGTTCCGGCAGGGCATAGGCCCATTGGGTAATGTCACCGGCCCCCAGACACACAACAATATCACCGGCGCGGGCTTCGGCGGCCACCAGACCGGCCAGAGCCGTCGGATGATCCAGCGCCATAGCATGACGATGGCCATAGCGGTGCAGGGCCTCCACCAGATCGGTCTTGCTGACGCCCTCGATCGGCGCCTCACCGGCACTATAGACATCGGCGACGATCACCGTATCCGCATCATTAAAACAGGTGGCAAACTCGCTCATCAGGTCGCGCAGGCGCGTATAACGGTGCGGCTGAACCACGGCGATGACGCGGCCCTGACTGACCTGACGCGCCGCCTTCAGCACGGCGGCAATCTCCACCGGATGGTGGCCATAGTCGTCGATGATACGCACCCCATCGACCACGCCGGTCGTCGTAAAGCGCCGCTTGACGCCGCCAAAGCCCGACAGGCCCTGACGCACCTGCGCCTCACTGACCCCCAGTTCGCGGGCAATGGCAATGGCCGCTGTGGCATTGGAGACATTGTGGTTGCCGGTCATCGGCAGTTTCAGCCCGACCCAGCTGAAGGGTTCGGCCCCGCCCGGAGAAAACACGACATCGAAGCTCGCCCCTTCGGGGCCGAAATCAATATTGGTGCAGCGCACCTCGGCCTGAGGCGATACGCCATAGGGGATCAGGCGGCGGTTCTCGACCCGCGCCGTCAGGGCCTGCACTTCGGGATGGTCGATGCACACCGCCGCAAAGCCGTAAAAGGGAATATTCTCGACGAAATCGGCAAAGCCCTTTTTCACCGCCTCGAAATCACCCCAGTGATCCAGATGCTCGGCATCGATATTGGTGACAATCGCCAAGGTCGATTTCAGCCGTAAAAAAGACCCGTCCGATTCATCGGCCTCGACGACGATCCATTCGCCGTCACCGACCTTGGCATTGGTGCCATAGGCGTTGATGATGCCGCCATTGACCACGGTGGGATCAAGCCCGCCCGCATCGAGAAGCGCCGCCACCATAGAGGTCGTCGTCGTCTTGCCATGCGTCCCGCCCACCGCGATGGAAAATTGCAGCCGCATCAGTTCGGCCAGCATTTCCGCCCGCCGCACCAGCGGAATCCGCCGCTGCCGTGCCTCGACCATTTCGGGATTGTCGGCCTTCACGGCGGTCGAATAGACCAGCGCCGACACATCCGCCGTCACATGCTCAGGCGCATGACCGATGAAGATCCGCGCCCCCAGCTTTTCCAGCCGCTCGGTATTGCTTGAGGCCCTGGCATCCGAACCCTGCACCGCATAGCCGATCTTGAGCATGATCTCGGCAATACCGCTCATGCCGATACCGCCAATGCCGACAAAATGCACAGGCCCCAGATCGAACGGGGTCGGACGAAGTTTGGAAGACGAAATCATGGAACTCTAGCCGCTTAGCCATATAATGCGCTAACGCTTTAGCCCATGAATGGAAAAGGGGAAACAGATTTCATCAGTCCCTAATTTTCATCCCCATATCAGCCATTATAATCTCAGTTAGCCTGTTTAGGATTGGTCGGTCGCGCGTCGATTCGTTCAGGCAAGACCCGCACCCTCATAGGGTTAAAAAATATTCAATCTTATCAAATGAATATAAAGTTGACAGCTACAGAAACAAAACCTAGCCTACCTAAAACAGCTCTCTATTTCATCAGGTTTTTTAATGGCGACGTTCATATCCCTCGGAAGCAACTGCTATGTTAGCTGGACTCTGAGGAAAGCCGGACTGCAAAATCAATCCTATGCGTTCGACTGGATAAATTCTTTCAAATTTAATGATCTTATTCGCTATATAGATAACTTCTCCGAAGACATCTTCCTTAATATGGAAAAGTCACCTGTAAATGTAGATAAGGATAAAAACGACTCTTATTTTATAAAAGAATATAATTTCAGACTGCCGCATGAGCATGACATAAAAAAAGATATCACCTTTCCTGAAATAGCGGAAAAATACAAAAGGCGTTACAACAGATTAAAAGATGTATGCCAAAATTCTGATGATATAATATTCCTCAGGGTTGTTGCCCATAGATGCTATGATCTTGCGCCGGAAACAGAAAATGATTTTTCAGATTATTTGGAATATGTTCGCGTCCTGAATAATTTCTGCGGACACTCCAATTATAAACTCTGCCTTCTGTCAGAAAAAGGCTGGCCGCCCCCCCCCGCAACAGAAATCCAAAACATTATTAAGTTGAATCTGGAAGTTCCTTTTGAAAATGGCTTTTTCAATTTGGTAAACGCAAAAGAACAAGGTGCTGAAGCCATCACACTTTTCTCAAATGGCCTTGAAAATCTAAAAAATTATCTTTCAGACAATAACCAAAAACTGAAATATCCGTTTAGCCTGGGGTAACCCAACCAAACGCCTATCGCTTTTCCTTTTCGGCGGCCTGAGGATCATGCAGCACCTCGCCGACATAGAGCTTCATCACCAGCGTATGCGCCACCACCGCCAGAGGCGTGGCGAACAGCACCCCCAAAGGCCCGAACAGACTGCCGAACCCCAGAACGGCAAACAGCACCACCACCGGCGAAATCGAGGTCACCTGCCGCTGCACCATCGGCGTAATCAGATTGGCCTCAAGCTGCGACACCCCCGTATAGACCAGCAGGGTCCATAACATCATGTCCCAGCCCTGCGCCCCCGCCAGCAACAGCCCCGGCACGGTCGATACTACCGGCCCGACCATCGGCACGAACTGCGCCAGCCCCGTAATCAGCCCCAGCGCCAGCGCCGACGGCACCCCGATGATCGTCAGGCCAATCGCCGTCAGCGTACCGACCAGCACCATCGAAAAACATTGCGCCACCAGCCATTGCCTCAGGGCGCGCCCCGTGGCGTTCAGCGTATCGCGCGTGCGTTCCTTATATTTCACAGGAAACAGCCGGACGATGCCGTCACGATAGCTGCGCGGATTGATGGCGATGAAGATACCGGCGACCACCACCACCAGCAGATTACCGAGACTTTCGGCTATGCCACCGGCCACACGCGGAATAATCGACAAGGCCCCTGACGCCTGACGCCGGATATCATCGACCTGATCAAGCAGAAACCCGCCGACTTCGGTCGTGGCCAACTGCCCCTGCAACCGTTCCCAGGCCACAGGGATCTGCGCCCGCAAATCCGTGGTCTGTTCGACGATTTCGCGCCCGAACATATAGCTGATGCCGATCAGCACCAGCGCGACCATCAAAAGGGCCAGCAATACCGAAATACTTTCCGGCAAGCGCGTCAGGCGACTGAGCGGCTCGGCAATGGCCCTCAGCACCACGGCCACCACCACCGCCCCGAACACCAGAAGCCACAGGCTCAGGAGCTTGAGCACCAGCGCGCTGACGGCAATGAGGAACAGGATAAACAGAACCTTCTGGACAAAAACCGCATCCAGCGCGTCATCACGTTTGAAAATCATAATATCCTACCGTCTGAGGATCGCCTTTCGATCGTATCAGAAAGGCCCACACGTCATAAAGAAGAAATGAGGAACTGCCGCCCCCGTCTCCTGCTTTCTCCGTCCTCTACTTTCCCCGTGCCGCTTTTTTCTGTGCCGCCTTTTTCTTCACCGCGCGCTCCACCAGATCGGCCAGCAACACCGCCGCATCGGGCCGCGCCACAGACCGCGCCGCTTCCGCCCGCTGTTTCATCGCCTCAGGATCATCGAGAAACGCGCGAATGACCGCCGCCAGCGTCTGTGCCGTCAAAGCCTTCTCCTGAATGACCTCGGCGGCACCGGCGGCGTGCAGCACCTCGGCATTATGGGTCTGATGGTCATCGGCAGCGATCCTCAGCGGAATGAGGATCGACGGCTTGCCCGCCACCGCCAGCTCACAGCAGGTCGAGGCACCGGCGCGTCCGATCACCAGATGCGCCCGCCCCAGCCGCTCGGCCATATTGCTGAAAAACGGCGCAACCTCGGCCTCGATATCCGCCGCCTGATAGATGGCCTTCGCCGCCTCAAGCTGTTCGGGGCGGCTTTGCTGCTCGACCTTCAGACGGATGCGCAGGCTGACCGGCAACAGGGCCAGCGCCTGCGGCACGGTTTCGGACAACAGCTTCGCCCCCTGCGACCCGCCGGTGACCAGAATACGGATGTCCCTGTCCATATCGGGATAGGGCAGATCATAGAGGGCGCGAATATCGGGCCTGACCGGATTACCGGTAACCTGCACCTGTCCCTCAAGGCTTGACGGGGCCAGACGCAGCACCGGAAAGGCACAGGCCACCGCATCGACCCTGGCGCAGACCTGCCGGTTGGACCGCCCCAGCACCGAATTCTGTTCATGCAGCAAGGTGACATCCCTGCGCCCCAGCGCCGCCATCAGCGCCGGATAGGACGGATAGCCGCCAAAGCCGATCACCGCCGCAGGCTTCAGCCGCCTGAAGGCCTTGCGCGCCTGCAAGATACCCTGTGCGACCTTGAAACCGGCCCGCGCCATACCGAAAATATCGCCGCGTCTGAAGGTCGCCGCCTCAAGCGACAGGCGTTCGGCCGCCGGAAAGCGGTCGGCATAGGCAGCCCCGCGGGCATCGGAGGCCAGCACCACCTGCCAGCCGCGCGCGCTCAGTTCCCGCGCCAGAGCCTCGGCCGGAAACATATGCCCGCCGGTACCGCCCGCGGCCACCACAGCCACCGGTGCGGCGGTCTGTTCATCAGGAACTGCTCGTGCCACGTCTTACCCTCATACAAATATGCCAGATCCGTCGAAATCCTATTGCGGCAAAGCCTCAAACTTTTTCGTGATTTTACCACTTCGTCGGATCATCCGGCTGCACCTCGGCCGGCCGCTTGCGCGTCAGGGCCAGAATAAGCCCCATGGTCAGCCCCATCGCCAGAAGCGACGACCCGCCATAGGAAATGAACGGCAGGGTCATGCCCTTGGGCGGGATGACGCTCAGATTGACCGCAATATTGATGATCACCTGCAACCCGACAATGATATACAGGCCCGATGTGGCGATCTGGCGAAAGGGGTCAGGCATGTTCATCGCCCGCCACAGCCCGCGAATGACGACAAAGGCAAACAGCGCAATCAGCAGCAGCGACACCCAAAGCCCGTATTCCTCCGCCGCCACCGAATAGATGAAGTCGGTGTGCATGTCGGGAATAAGCCGCTTCATCGTGCCTTCATTGGTGCCGGTGCCGAAAATACCGCCATTGGCGATGGCGGCCGCCGCGCGCTCGACCTGATAGCGGTCGCCTTCGGGCGAGATGAATTCCTGAATCCGGCTTCTGAAGTGCGACAATGAAAAATACAGGCCGATGACCCCGACCACCGCCGCCCCCGACAGGCCGATGATCCAGCGCACCGGCACGCCCGAAATAAAGAAACAGGCCCCGAACACCGCCGTAATCAGGATGGTCTGTCCGGCATCCGGCTGAATGAGCAGCAAGCCGATACACAACACATACAGCACGAAGGCAATGGTCACCCCCGGTACGCCGCGCCCTTTCTGGCTTTCGGCGAACATCCAGGCAATCAGCACGATCAGGGCCGGTTTGATGAATTCCGACGGCTGGAGGCTGAAAAACTCCAGATCGAGCCAGCGCCGTCCGCCCTTGGCCTTGTGACCGATAAACGGCAGCAGGAACATGATCGTCAGGGCACCGGCATAGATCAGGGTACTGATGCGCCGCACGCCCTTCAGCGACAGCATGGAAATGCTGATCATCAGACCGGCTGAGGTCAGGGCAAAGATCAGATGCCGCTGGGTATAATAGAAATCATTGGCCGAACCGATCTTGGGCGCGGCCACGGGCGATGAGGAAAAGGAAAACACCAGACCGGCAAACAGCAGCAGCAAGACCGACGCCAGCGTGACGCGATCCACCGTCCACCACCAGATAGCCAGAGGCGAGCGATCGGTGCGCGTAAAGGGATGGGCATAGCCTTGGGGCATGACGAAAACCGGAAATTGTCAAAACACCGATGCGGCAATTCCCGTCAGGGCCTGCCCACATTTCACACCGGTCATACAGGCTCCATGACTCATACGGACGTGGTTAAAAAGCCGTTAAATTAACCGGTGATCAACATATTTTACCGCCTTGACAAGGCCCGGCTGCGCCGCTCACACTCACGCATCAACGCACACAAACGCTCAGGACCCCTCCATGACCGATTCCGTCAATGCCGCCTTCGCCGCCATGGCCTCGGCCCATATCACCCAGGCCAACACCGACGCCGAAGCCCACGGCCATGAACTGTCAGGCATTGCCCTGACCCACGCGGCCGCCCGCTATAACGCCTTTTTGCTGTCCATCGAAGACTCCAGCAAGGGCAAACTCAATGCCTCACGCGATGAGTTTATCGCTCAGGCCGTGGCCCAGTACCGCGAATTTCTCAATCACCACTATGACGAATACGCCAGGGCCGAAGCCTGACCGCCCCGTCCCCTACGGAACTGGCCTGAGGAACTGGCCGGAGGGGGCAAACCAACGCCTCCCTACGGCACCGGCTGCAACCATACCGGCAGGTTAGAGACAAACCGCTTGTCCGTCGCCTCAAGCGTCCCGTCATCGCGAATATGGAACACCGTCAGCACATGGTCGTTCTGATGCGCCACCACCAGCCGTTTTTCCGCCTCCAGCAGCAGGAAGAAGCGCGGCCAGTCGCCACCGGTCGCCAGAGTCTGCAAATGGCTCAGGCGACCATCTTCGCCAATCTGATAGACGCCGATGGAATTATGCCCGCGATTGGTGACATAGACCCGATCCCCGGCGGCATTGAGCGCGATATGAGCGGCAAAGGATTTTCCCTCAAACCCTTCCGGCAGGGTCGAAACCGTCTGAATGGCCGTCAGTTTCCCTTCCGCCTCACGCCGCAGCGCTACCAGCGTATTGGCATATTCGGTGACCACATAGGCATATTGCCCGTTCGGACTGAAGGCCATATGGCGCGGCCCCGTCTTTTCCGGCAGGCTCAGCGCCGTTACCGGTGCCCCTGCCTGACCGGTGTGCGCATCGTAATCATAGGCGCGCACCTCGTCATGGCCCAGATCGACGACATAGAGCCGGTCGCCTTCCGGTGACCACTGCACCCAGTGAGCATGGCCCTCGCCTGCGCTGGCGGCCCTGAGGATTTGCGGTTCGTCCTGAATGGCGCCGGTCACCGGATCGAGACCAAAGACAGCGACGACATCGCCCTGATAATTGGCCACCGCCAGACGGCTGCGGTCGGGACTGAGGGCCAGATAGCAGGGCGACCCCGCCCCCGAGGGCAGGGCATTGATTGACGCGAGACTGCGCCCGCCTTCCCCGACTGTATAGGCTGCCACGCGCCCGTCATCACGTTCTTCGGTGACATAAAGCCTGCGGCTTTGGGCGTCATAGATACCGAAAGAAGCGTTTTCGATGTCGGCAAAGGTACGCACCGGCGTAAACTGATCCGTCACCGGATCATAATGCAGCAAGGCCATGCCTTTCGCCGTCTCATTGCTATAGGTACCGGTCAGCACCAGAGTGTCCTTCGCCGGTTCGGCCTGACAGCCGCCAAACCACAGACCCGCCGTCAGGGCCAGAGCCGTTCCCAATCTCCTGTTCATTGCATCCCCACGATTATATGTTTTTTTACTGCCGCCGATCCTGTCTGTCGCACGGCCTTTTGTCCACCCTCTTTACCGGTCATACCGTCTTTTAACAGCGCCAATTAGGAACCAATAGCGCTTTAAAAAATCGGACAAATACCCCGCTCCTGCGGTAAAATTTTAAAAAATCCTTTTACACCTAAGGGTCTCTGCGCCCCCTCACCCCGACCGCAAGGCGCATCAGCAACGATTGACGAACCAATACCAATATAATAGGTCTTTTATATTACAGATGCGTACCTCTTTTTGACGATTCTCACCCATATGATCGCGTGGACGCCCATAGTCTGTCCGGTTTAGCGGAGCCTTGAAATCATGTCGTTTATCGAATCTGTCGGCCGCCTTGAAAAGGACGATCCCGCACCGCTTTACCTGCAATTACAAAAGGTTCTGCGCGACGCTATCCGTACGCGCGTCTTTGTTGCCGACGACGCCATCCCGCCCGAACGCGATCTGGCCGAAGAATTTGACGTGTCCCGCATCACCGTGCGCAAGGCCATTGACGGTCTGGTCAATGAGGGGCTTCTGACGCGGCGGCGCGGCGCGGGCACCTTTGTCGCCGCACGGGTGGAAAAAAGTTTCTCGAAACTGTCTTCCTTTTCCGAGGACATGATTTCACGCGGGCGCAAGCCGCACAGCGTCTGGGTCAACCGCGCCTCAGGCGGCGTCACCCCCGAAGAAGCCCTGTCGCTCGGCCTGTCGCCCGGCTCGCTGGTCTATCGCTTTCACCGCATCCGCTATGCCGACGAAGCCACCATGGCCATCGAATATTCGACCGTGCCGGGCTATTGCCTGCCCGCCATCGAAGCGGTCGGCAATTCCCTTTACGAAGCGCTGGAAAAATCGGGCCACCGCCCCGTCCGCGCCCTTCAGCGCCTGCGGGCCGTCTCCTTCACCGCCGAACAGGCCGAAGCCCTGGGGGTCAAGGCCGGTGATCCGGGCCTGTTCATCGAACGGCGCGGCTTCCTGACCGACGGGCGCGCCGCCGAATTTACCCAGTCCTATTATCGCGGCGATGCCTATGATGTGGTTGCCGAGCTAAACGACATCTAAGAGACGGTTCCAAAAGGCCACTTTCTGACGCCTTGCCTATCCCCACCCCTCGGCCTGTTCCGGCCTGAGCCAGCCGTCGCGGCGCCCTCCCTCAGGGGCTGTCCTCCCGCCAATGCCCCTGTCAGCAACACCTCTGTCAGCAAAGCCTTGGCCGCTGGCCATCTGCGCCAGGGTCTGCTCATGCGTCGGCAGGCTCATGGCCCGCGCCCTGACAGCCCCCAGCAGGTTCTGAAAGCCCTGCATCGCCCGTTGCGGATCAGGGAAAATCGCCTCGGCGCGATAATCGTATGTGCGCGGTATCAGCCCGTGGCCCAGCAGCAGCATATGCCAGCTCTCCTCGGTAAAACTTTCATGGTCCATGTGCGCCAGAAGCCCGCGATCACCGAACAGCCTCAGCTTATAGGCCAGTTCCTCCGGCACCTCCGCCTGCCGCACCCTGTCCCACAGGGCTTCGCCATGCCTCTGGTTCAGGGCATAGTGCAGGATCGAGACATTGCGCAGCCGCTGATAATGTGAGGCGACATCGGCATTGAACAGGTCGCGCTCAGGCATAAGGTCACGCGCGACCGGAAACAGCGACAGCAGATGCGTCAGGCCGATCTGGATGATATGCAATCCGCTGGCATCGATCGGATCAAGCGCACAGGCGCTTTCGCCGATGGCGACACAGTTGCCGACCCATGACCGCCGCCTCTGGCCCGACCGCAAGGCGCTGACTGTCGCCCCTGAAACCGGCGTCAGTCCCGTCAGCGCCACCAGTTGTTTCAGCGCATCCTCATCGCTCAGGCCCGACCCGTCACAGGCCATCCCGTCATAGGCCATCCCGTCATAGGCCATGACCATGCCGGTCTGCCCCTGATGCGGATACAGCCCGACCCAGCCCTGCGCATGGGCCGTTACCTGCGCATGGAGCGGCAGCGGCGACAGCCCCTTGCCCGCCGCCACCATCAGACGATTAAGCGGCAACCACGCGGCCCAGTCCTCAAAATCCTCCCCCCCCAGCGCCGTGATCAACTGTGCCGCTGCACCGGTGGCATCGACAAACAGATCGGCCTCGACCCTGTGCCCGTCCGGCAGGATCAGCGCCTTAATCTGCCCGTCCTGCACCTCAGGCGTCAACTCAGGCACCGAACGGAAGGTCACACCGCGATGCACCGCATGAGCCTTCAGCCAACCGGCATAGGCCGCCGCGTGCAGATGATAGCCATAGTCATAGGCCTCGGCTGCCTGCGCATCCTGCGGCGGGGCAAAGCGCCCGCTCCTGACCAGACCGGCCCCGGCGGCAAAGTCCTCATAGGCCACCGTCAGCCCCTCGGCCCGCGCCTTCAGCCAGGCCTGCAAAAACGGCAAACCGCCGATACTGGCCCCCGCAGAGGCATAGACATGCAAAAACGGCTGCGGCCCGAAGCCGACAAACCTTTGCCCCACGGCAAAGGACGCCCCGCAGTGGCGCACCAGTTCCGCCGGATCAAGCCCCAGCAGGCGATGAAAATTGCGGATATGCGGCAGGGTCGGGCGCACATCGGATGGCTGCAACAGGGTCGGCAGTTCGATGACCTCGACCGCCACCCCCGCACGGGCAAAGCCCTTATGCAGGGCCAGCGCACTGAGCCATACCCCTTCATCCGAACCGGCGATAACGACACGATCTATAGCCTGTTCCGACATCAGTTCCCCCCCATGGCCACAGCCATGTCCGCCGTACTGTCCTGCGACGGACAATAGCCGCGCACAAAGTCATAATGGCCGGACATGCCAGCCGTCTGACGGTGGATATCGTCATGCAGATCGGCCATCCGCTTCAGGATCACCTCTGTCTCCAGCGTATCGGCCAGCGGATCATAGGCCTGCGGCACGATACCCTGCCCGTAAAAGACCGCCAGCCAGCTCGGCAGGGCAAACAGCCCGTCCTTATAGAAGGGCACATAGCCCCTGTGGCGGAAGGCATCGATTTTGGCCTTCAAGCTGTCGGGCACCTCCATATGCCGCACATAGCGCCACAATTCGCCGTCCTCGCGTTCATTGGCATAGTAGTGCAGGATGAGGAAATCGCGGATGCGCTCATATTCCAGCGCCATGGCGCGCTTATATTCCTCGATGGCCACCGGCTCCATCTGCGGCCCGCGCGGCAACAGGCGGATGAGGTGCATGATGCCCATCTGGATCAGATAGATCGAGGTCGATTCCAACGGCTCAAGGAACCCGCTGGCCAGCCCCAGCGCCACACAGTTCCTGACCCAGCAGGCCTTGCGCTGCCCGGTGGCAAAGCGGATCTGGCGCGGCTCCCCCAGCGGCGCCCCGTCAAGATTATCGAGCAGGGTCTGGCGCGCCGCTTCATCGCTGATGAACGACGAGCTATAGGCATGGCCGTTGCCCGTGCGGTGCTGCAAGGGGATGCGCCATTGCCAGCCCGCTTCGCGCGCCGTCGATCGGGTATAGGGGGTGAAATGGTCGGTATTGCGTTCGCAGGCCACGGCAAAGGCGCGGTCATTCGGCAGCCATTTCGACCAGTCCTCGAAACCGGCCCCCATCACCTTATCGATCAGCAGGGCGCGAAAGCCTGAACAATCGACAAACAGGTCGCCCTCAATGACCTGCCCCGACGCCAGAACCACCGAACGGATACAGCCCGTATCGGGATCGAGATGTGTATCGACGATGCGCCCTTCCTGCCGCCGGACACCGCGCGCCTCGGCAAAGCGCCGCAGAAACCGCGCATAGAGAAAGGCGTCGAAATGATAGGCATAGGCATAGGCCGAGGCCACCGATCGCTTGTCCTCTGAGGGAAACTGAAAGCGGTTTGTCCGCATGGCCACCGCCGGATAGGCATAGGCCTCCAGCGGATGCCCAAGCCCCGCCTGACGCGCCTTCAGCCACAGATGATGAAAGGCCACCCCGCCCATAGGCTGCCCGAAGACGCCGAACGGATGCGTATAGCGGTTGCCCTTGCGGCCCCAGTCGATGAAATCGATACCAAGTTTAAACGTCGCGTGCGTGCTGCGCATGAAGTCAGCTTCGTCGATCCCGACGAAATCGTTGAAATCCTTGAGCTGCGGCAGGGTCGCCTCCCCCACCCCGACCGTAGCGATCTCATCGGACTCGATCAGGGTGACATCACACAGACCGGGCCTGACCGCGCCGGCCAGACCGGTCGCGCACATCCATCCCGCCGTGCCGCCCCCGACGATGACCACTCTCAGCATGACACTCCCCGATCTGTTTCTTATATCGTCTTTATTTAGAGCGTGTTCCGTTCAAAATGAATCGGAACAGCGCTCTAATTTTTTGTTTCAACGCGCTTTTGAATCCGAAAAGTGCGTCACACTTTTCGGAAAGCGCTCTAAACTCTTGCAGACAGGCCGTGAAATCAAGCGCAATCTGCCAACAAAAACGCGCCGCCCTGCCTTGGCCGGACGACGCGCTTTCAGCTATGCGAACACAGGCCGGTGCATCAGTATTTCAGACGGATGCCCACCTGAACCCGACGGTCGTTCTTGAACCAGGCATTGGGTTTCAGCAGCCCCTTATTATCGACCTGCTGATACAGCACCGTGTCCTCACCCAGCAGATTCGACCCTTCAAGGCTCAGTTCGACCTTGTCATTGACCTTGTAGCGTACAGAGCCATCCAGATAACCGGCGCTCTCTTGCCAGACGGGCAGACCGACGCAGCAATCGATAGAGGTCACCAGGAACTTCTCGCGCCAGTTATAGGCCAGACGCGCCGACACCTTGCTCTTTTCATACATCAGCACAAGGTTGTAGCTGGTCTTGGAAATCCCTTCGAGGGCATCGGCCTTGACGGCTGTAGCATCATAGGAAACCCCGCCGCCTGCCGTACCACCGGCAGTTTCGCTAACCAGTTGCGTCGTCTCGATACCGTCATTCTTGACATAGGTATAGTTGGCCTGAAGCCCCAGACCATCGAACGGCGCCGGCAGGAAGTCAAAGAACTGCTGATAGGCCAGCTCAAAACCCGAAATCTTGGCCCCGTCCCCGTTCATCGGTCCTGTCACCAAAACCTCACGGCTAACGCCATTATTCGTGACATTGAGATTATAGGTACCCGCCTGAATATAGTCGTTGAACGTCTTGGAGAAGGCCGTAGCCGTAAACGATCCGGCATCGGCAAAATAATATTCAAGCGTTACATCGAACTGATCGGCCGTGATTGGCTTGAGGTAGGGGTTGCCAGCCTGCGCGCGATATTGCCAGTTGTAGCCGGTAATCTCACCATTGGTAAAGATGATATTCGGATCGCTGGTATTGCTCAGGTTCGGGCTGATACGCCCCACGGTCACATAATTCCGCAGCAGGCCGACATCAGGTCGCGACATGGCGCGTGACGCCGCAAAGCGCACCACCCAATCCTCGGCCACATCCAGTTTCAGGTTAAAGCTCGGCAGGGTATGCGTGTGCGAGGCCCTGGCCTTGCCCAGCACATAGGCATCATTGTTGAAGGCAATTTCATTCGGCGTAATCACACAGCCCACCGAAGGTGGCAGGTTGGGCGGACGATCACAGATCAGATTGCCGTCCTCGTCGAAGAAGGAGCCTGAGAATGAGCCAGGATAGGTAATCGATCCGGCGGTGTCATCGGTGGTTTTCACATATCGCACCCCGATATTACCGGACACCCCGATCCCGCCGATACGCGCATCAACCCCGCCGAATTTCAGCATCAGGTAAGCCGCTTCGGTCTTTTCCTGAAACTTGAGGACTTCGCTCGGCAGGTAACAGCCATAGTCAGACTTGATCGTTTCCCCGCTGCGATAGCCCATGTTCGAGCAGACCGGCGAGAAATCATCCGCCGTCAGATTGGCCGGATCAATGCCCTTCACACGGTCGGCACGCAAGGCATGACCAAAGGCGTCCCGATCCATCAGCGTATCCATGTCAAAGAAGACAAACGACCGCTGATCCATCTGATTGCCGTCAAAGAAGTCGGAATCGAAGGTAAAGGTCTCATAGGTGTCGCCATAGACCGGCTTGTCGATGTTGAACACATCCGCATTGGCCGCCCAGGTATTGGCAATATTGGCCCAGTTATAGGCCCCCCAGCGCACCGTCTGTTTCCGATCGGCAACCCGGACACCGGCCTTGATGGAGTCGAACCATACCGAGTCGAAATCATATTCTCCGTCCGCCCTGAGCGCCAGCTCATGACCATCGGAATCCTCGGTATGTTCGGTAATCGAATAGTAGTGATAGTTATTGGCGCGGGTCAGGCCACCGGACGACAGATTGATATTTTCCGCCTCTCCGTCAACAATATGCAGGGTCGGATATTTGCCCGATGCGTCCACATAGGTATCGGCAAAGGTACGCCCCGTCACCGACGCATTATAGTTCTTCACCTCGGATTCGACATATTGCAGGTCGAAGTTCAGGCGCAGCTTTTCGGTCGGATTCCACTTGAAGTTCAAGGTGGCATCCTGCGTGTACTGGTTGTTCTTCAGACGGTTGGCCGCCGTATCCAGTTGCGGGGCGCGACGCCCGAAACAGCCTTCCCAGGTGTGGCAGAGATTAAAGAAGTTCTGGCCGCTGTCATTGGCCGCCACAAGGGCCGCATCTTCGGGGAAGTCGGCAATCCACGCCGTCGGGGCCGACCACCAGCCGGACAGGAAATTCCCCTGCGAATCGAACTTCAGCGGCGCCGTATCCGTCATCGGCCCGACCAGCGTACCATCGGTCACAATGGCATCGGTCGGCGTCCCGTAGATGGAGAAGGCCGAGGAATAGAGCGCGCGCTCTTTCCAGGAATTGTCATATTGTGAACGGTTGAACTGTCCGGTGACGATCATGCTGCCGTCATTGGAACGCCACTGCGCCGCCAGAGACACCCCCTTGCGCCGCCGGTCATAGATATTATCGCGCATATAGATGCCCGACGGAATATAGGCCAGACCGTCATACATATCCGGCACATCGAAAATGGCCATCCGGTCGTACTGGACGCCTTGCGAAGCGGTCATCACCTTGGAATAGGCCAGATTGGCCATCAGGCCGAATTCACCTATTTCCGTATCCCAGCGATCCGACCAGATGCCGGACACTGACGGTGCCCATTGCTTTGCACGGTCGCCATAGGAATAGTCGAGCGTCAGGGCCTTGAGGCTGCCGCGCTGATCGAAGGGCAGACGGGTGCGCAGGTCGATAGACCCGGCAATCCCGCCTTCGATCAGTTCCGCCGTCTGGTTCTTATAGACATCGACACGTCCCATCAGTTCCGGCGAAATATCACCCCAGCTCAGGCCGCGCGAGGAATTGGCGCTGAAGGTGTCGCGCCCGTTGAATTCCGAACGCACCTGCGGCAGACCGCGCACGATCACGCCGGACGGCTCCGCCGAAAAGTGCGAGGTATCATCCGTACCGGCAAAGCGGGTCACTGTAATACCGGCAACGCGCTGAAGCGCCTCGGCCACGGACTTGTCAGGGAAGGAACCATATCGTCGGCGGTGATGGAATCGACCACCGTATCGGCGCTGCGCTTGATCTGCTGCGCTGATTTCAGGTTTTGCCGCGCCCCGACAATCACCACCTCGGTCACTTCCGAAGCGGAGGTATCCTGCGCCACAGCCTGCGTCCCCAAAACCGCAAAGGCCGCGATCGTCGCCAGCCCCGTCCCGCGCATCAGGCGATACCGCGCCTCAGGCATTCGTCTGTTGTTACTCATAACCCTAAACCTCCTGTTATATTCCCCGGCCCGGCCTTTTATGACCTCTTGCCTATTGGTCTTATCTTTCGTCGCCCCAGGCCCAACACCCGAAAAGAGACATAAGTTCTTGTCTTTCAATATGATGCCGGAAACCCTTGTCTCTTTGATCTTCCTACCTGACCACGCATCAGGATCTGAAGGCCAAAGATATCGCCAGATTTCCCGTCCGGTCACACCTCTGAATTGTTATTTCCCGCTCCGTCCCTGATACCGGATATCTGACCTCAGACCTTCAACGTCTGACAGGGTATTACCATTTTTCAGCCAACGCTCAAAAAGAACCCTGAATAAACTCAAAACCTAAGCCGGATTTTAAAAAACCGGTGTTACGGGACGATTCACACAGAAGCATTACCAATTTTCATATTGACATGACAACTAGACTATAAAATCCCCATATTGTCTATAAAAATTTGCCACATTTTACAATCGCAGGTAAAACGAAAATAATTTACTGATTTATTTGCATTAAAATAAATATTTTTGATTTAATGTCATATTTTGTGCGGTTTCATTATACCAACAAAGCCAAAACTGTTGCAAAAAAGCATTGACAGAGGTTCGCAAACAAACCCCTCTTAGCCAAGGAACAGGGCGCATAAATACCATTTGGTATTCAATTGGATTCATAAACGGCGCCGACTCAGGAAAACAGGGGCAGACACCATGCGTACCCGCTCAAAATCCGGCCTCTTGCGCCACGGCCTGTGGCTGGCCATCCTTAGCCTCAGTCCGGCCCTCGCTCCCGCCCTTGCCGCCTCCGCCGCGCCGGACATTACCCCTGCCCCCGCCGAATGGCGGGCCGAGGCCGGTCACTTCACCCTGACCACCGACACGGTGATTTACCTCAGGACGCCAACCCCTGAAACCGAGGCCGCCGCCCGTTACCTGTCCGATCAGATCCATGCCGCCACCGGCCTGCGCCTGCCCCTGTCCGACCGCCCCGCCGCGCACAGCATCATCCTGTCGCTCAGCACCCAAAGCGCCCTGCCGCCCGAAGGCTACAGCCTGCACATCGCCCCCGACAGCCTGCACATAGAGGCCCGCGATTCTGCCGGTCTGTTTTACGGCGCGGTCAGCCTGTGGCAGTTGACGACCGCCGAAGGCACAGCGCTGCCCGCCCTGACCGTGACCGATTTCCCGCGCTATAGCTGGCGCGGGCTGATGGTCGATTCGGCGCGCCATTTTCAGACGCCCGCCGACCTCAAACGCCTGATCGATGCCATGGCGGCCCATAAGCTGAATGTGCTGCACTGGCATCTGGTCGATGATCAGGGCTGGCGGCTTGAGATCAAAAAATACCCGCGCCTGACCGATGTTTCCGCCTATCGTCAGCCCGCAGGGGCACAGGGCTTTGATGCCACAGGTCAGAAGGTCAGCTATGGCGGCTTTTATACGCAGGATCAGGTGCGTGATCTGGTGGCCTATGCCGCTGCCCGCCATATTACCATCGTGCCGGAAATCGAAATGCCGGGTCATGCCCTGTCGGCCATCCGCGCCTATCCGCGCTATGGCGTAACGGGCGAAACCCCCGACGAAGATATGAACGACTGGGGCATCTATCCCTATCTGTATAATGTCGATGACGCGACCTTCGGCTTCCTGACCGACATTCTCGATGAGGTCATCGACCTGTTCCCCTCACCCTATATCCATATCGGCGGCGATGAGGCCATCAAGAACCAGTGGGAACAAAGCCCCTACATCCAGAGCCGCCTGCGCGAACTGGGCCTGAAGGACGAACACGAACTGCAAAGCTGGTTCATCACCCGCATCGGAGACCATCTAACACAGCGCGGGCGGCGTCTGGTCGGCTGGGACGAAATCCTCGAAGGCGGACTGGCCCCTGACGCCACGGTCATGAGCTGGCGCGGCCTTGAGGGGGCAAAGGCGGCCGCCAGAGCCGGTCATGACACGGTTCTTTCGCCCTGGCCCGCGCTTTATCTCGACAGCCGCCAGAGCCTGCCCCCCGAAGGCCTGCCCGGACGCGGCGCTGTAAGCACCCTGCGCATGGTCTATGATTTCGACTCGACGCCCGAGGACATGACGCCGGAGGAACAGCGCCATATTATCGGCGTACAGGCCAATGCCTTTACCGAGCATATGCGCAGCGCCGAACGCCTTGAAGAAATGGCCTTTCCGCGCCTTCTGGCACTGGCCGAAGTCGGCTGGACGCCCGAAGACCACCGTGACTGGGCCAGCTTCAGCGCCCGTCTGCCCGCAAGCCTTCAGCGCCTCGACAGGCTGGGCGTGCGCTATAATGCCCTGCCCTTTACACCGGCCCTGACCCTGACCCCGCTGACCCTGACCCCGCAAGGAGCCGACAGGGCCACCATAGACCTGAGCCTGCCCCTGAGCCTCGGGGACATATATTACCGGCTGAATGACGGGCCGGACAGGCGGTATGACGGGGCCTTTACCACCGCCCTGCCCGCCACCCTGACCACCCGCACCGTACTGAACGGCGCACCTCTGGGACCGGAACGCCACTACGACCTGACGACAGAAGCCGCCCACACGCGCGTCAGCGCCCGGCTTCAGCCCTGCACCAGCGATCCGTTTCCGCACCTGCTCGAAGACGATGCCCCCGCCACCGGCCCGCGCGCCGTCTTTGCCATCAATGTCTATAAGTCCTGCTGGGTCTGGCCGCAGCTTGACCTCAGCCAGCCTTATGACATTACGGTGCGCATCGGACAGGTGCCGTTCAATTTCCAGCTGGCGGGCGGACGACGCGAAGTGATCGTCACCCCGCCACAAGCGCCCCTGGGCGAACTGATCATCCGCCGCCGCGACCTCAGCGCCGACACCTGCGAAGGCGAGGTGCTGGCCACCCTGCCCCTCACGCCCGACAACACAGAAACACCGGCCCTGTCCACCCTGACCGGCCACCTGCCCGCCCGCAGCGGCACGCATGACCTGTGCCTCAGCTTCAGCCGCCCGTCCATCGATCCGGTCTGGGCTATTGATCAGATCACATTTTTGCCCTCACCTATGACCCGCACCACAGGGGGAAACTGATATGACCATAATGGCCCGACGCCTGATCTCGCTCGATGTCCTGCGCGGACTGACCGTCATCGGCATGATACTGGTCAATGCCACCGCAGGCATGTATTACGGCCTGGAGGCAAAGGTCTTCCCCCTGCTGCTGCACGCCCACTGGGACGGGCTGAAAATCGCCGATATCGTGTTTCCCGCCTTTCTGCTGATGGTCGGACTGTCGATCCCTCTGGCCCTGAACACAGCCAGGACCACCACCGGCCTCGATGCCACACAGGCCCACCGCATCTTCTGGCGCACCTTCCGGCTGTTTCTGATCGGCTTTCTGCTGTCGAACCTCAACTGGCTGGCCACCTTTAATGAACCCTGGCGCTTCTGGGGCGTGCTGCAACGCATTGCGCTGGTCTATGGGGCCTGTGCGCTGCTGTTCTTCTGGCTGTCGCCCAGACTCAGACTGTGGCTGATCGCCGCCCTCCTGATCCTGTACTGGCCGCTGGCGCTGCTGCCGTCGCCCGATGGCCTGACCACCGACCTGTGGGTGCGCGGCCATAACTTCATCGCCTCGGTCGATCGGCTGATGTTCGGCGCAGGCGGCCATAACTACGTCAAAGGCCCCGAAGGCTATGACCCCGAAGGCCTGTTGGGCACGCTTCCGGCCATTGCGCAGGGCCTGATCGGCATGGCCATCGGCGAATATCTGCTGCGCGCGAAAGGCGGCAAAACCGCCCTGACCCTGCTTATGGCAGGGGTGATCCTGTTACTGACCGGCATGGCGTGGGGCCTTGTCTTTCCGGTCATCAAGGACATCTGGTCCTCAAGTTTCGTGCTGGTGACCTCAGGCATAACGGTAATTGTGCTTGCCGGACTGCATGCCCTGCTCGACAAGGGCCACCCCGTCAGCGGTATGGCCGCCCTGCCCGTCACCTTTGCCCTGGCCTTTGGCGTCAATGCCATTGCCGCCTATGTGCTGCATTTTCTGATGAACGACCTTCTGGGGTGGAAACTGCTGACCCAGACCTATTTCCTGACCCGCGGCACGGTCGGCGAAGCCGTCGCCGCCCTGTTTCCGGTCGGCCTGTTCATACTGGCGGTCTGGCTGCCGGTGGACTATCTGCGGCGCAAAAAATGGATCATCAGGGTTTAGAGCGCTTTCCGATTGGCGACCCCCGAATCTTTTAACATATCCAATATAAATCCAATTTGAGATTCCAGAACCTCGGCCTCAGGGCAAAAATCGCACACCCGACCGCACCTGCCGCGCCCCCAAGGCCTCACCCTTGATGCACAACACAAAAATTAAATATTTAATTGTTTTAATTGTAAAAAATAATAAATCCAAATCTTCAATACCCCTTACTGACCCTGTATATTACTCCGTAAAAAACCCCTTCCCCGTTTATTATTTTTCCTGCGCCCTGTGAATCTTCTGGACAAAATTCCCGATTGCCGTCTTATTAGGACAATACCAAAAATAATAAGAGGTCATAACGCCATGTCGGAAAATCCCCCGCAACCGGCCCGTTCGCCGCTGATGATCATGGGCCTGATCGGGCTTTTGTTCTTCATCTTCGGCTTTGTCACATGGCTGAACGGCCCGCTGATCACCTTTTTCAAGCTGGCCTTCACGCTGGATGACGTCAGCGCCTTCATGGTGCTGATGGTCTTTTATATGTCCTATCTGTTTCTTTCCCTGCCCTCGGCCTTCATCCTCAAGGCCACGGGCATGAAAAAGGGCATGGCGCTCGGGCTTCTGGTCATGGCCGCAGGGGCCGTGCTGTTCGGTCAGGCGGCGACCCACCGCCTGTTTGAGGGCGCACTGGCGGGCCTGTTCGTCATCGGCGGCGGTCTGGCCCTGCTGCAAACGGCGGTCAACCCGTATATTTCCATTGTCGGCCCGATCGAAAGCGCCGCCCAGCGCATCGCCGTCATGGGCATCTGCAATAAACTCGCCGGTATCATCGCTCCGATTATCTTCGGTATTCTGGTGATGCAGGGCGTGGACAGCTTCGGTGCCCAGGTCGAAGCCACCGCCGATCCGGCGGCAAAGGCCGCCCTGCTCGATACCTTCGCACAAAAGGTTCTGTGGCCCTATATGGCCATGGCGGCCCTGCTGGCGGTACTGGCGGTACTGGTGATCAAATCCCCCCTGCCGGAAATCAGGGGCCGCGATCAGGAACAGCCTTCCGACGCCGGCAAGCGCAAGAGCCTGTTTGCCTTTCCGCATCTGTGGCTGGGGGTCTTGTGCCTGTTCCTCTATGTCGGGGTCGAGGTCATGGCCGGTGACGCCATCGGCACCTATGGCGCGCAGTTCGGCCTGCCCCTGCAACAGACCAGCATGTTCACCTCACTGACGCTGGGCGGGATGCTGATCGGTTATCTGGTCGGTCTGGTGGTCATTCCGAAATTCATCTCTCAGGAACGCTACCTCGCCTTTTCCGCCGTTCTGGCCATAGCCCTCAGCCTCGGGGCCTTCATGACCCACGGCTATGTCTCGGTCGGCTTCGTCGCGGCGCTGGGCTTTGCCAATGCGATGATGTGGCCCGCCATCTTCCCGCTCGGCATCCGTGGCCTTGGCCGCCTGACCGAGATCGGCTCGGCCCTGATGGTCATGGGCATCTGTGGCGGGGCGCTCCTGCCCCAGCTCTATGTGATTCTGAAACAGAGCATGGGCTTTCAGCTCGCCTTCCTCGTGGTCATGGCGCCAGCCTATGCCTATATCCTGTTCTTCGCCCTGTGGGGCAGCCGCACCAAGATTGAAACAGCCGCCTGATGTCTGACTATCCCTATTATCTCGGAATCGACGGGGGCGGCACCAAATGCCGCGCCCGCCTGCAATCGGCGGACGGTCAGCTCCTCGGCGAAGCGCTTGGCGGGCCGGCCAATATCCGCCTTGGCCTTGAGGTCGTCTGGCCGAACATGCTCGACGCCATGGACGTCGCCCTGTCTCAGGCAGGCCTCGACCGCCGCGTCTTTCCGCGTCTGGCGGTCGGGCTGGGGCTGGCGGGCATCACCACCGCCGAAGACGTGACCCTGACCCTGAGGGCCGGGCCGGACTTCGGCTTCATCACCGCCGCAACCGACGCCCATATTGCCTGTCTGGGGGCCTTTTCAGGGCGCAACGGGGCGATTATGATCAGCGGCACCGGCAGCGCAGGCTATGCCTGGGTCGATGGTCAGGGCCACGCCATCGGCGGCTGGGGCTTTGAAGTCAATGATGACGGCTCGGCCGCCGTACTGGGGCGCGAAGCCGTGGCCGCCGCCCTGCACGGACATGACGGTCTTGGCCCGCATACGGACTTTACGCGGGCGCTGATGGCCCATTTCGGCGGCCTGCCGTCAGATGTCGTCCACTGGGCGACACAGGCCCGCCCGCGCGACTATGGCGCTCTGGCCCCGCTGATTGCCGAATACGCCCACAAAGGCGATCCGGTCGCCAGCGACCTGCTGCGTAAGGCGGCCAACGATCTCGGCCTTTACCTGCGCCGGCTGCATGACCTGTCCGGCACGCCGGTCTGTCTGGTCGGCGGCATGGCCGACGTCCTGACGCCCTGGCTGACGCCGGATGCGCGCGCACTTTTACAGGCCCCCGAACAGGATGCGCTTTCCGGCGCGCTCCTGCTGGCACACGGGGCCGCCAACGGATTACAGCCCCCGCAGGGGGTACAGGTGATATGATGAACTTCGCATTTTCCAACGGACACATTGTGACGGCCCACGGCCCTGTCTCCGGCGGGCTGAGGGTCGAACAGGGCCTTGTCAGCCACATTGGCGACCTTGCGGGCGAGGATTTCGACCTCGAAGGCGGCTATCTGCTGCCCGGCTTCATCGACACGCAGGTCAATGGCGGCGGCGGCGTCCTGTTCAATGCCGACACCTCCGTCAGCGCCATCGCCACCATAGGGGCCGCCCATCGCCCCTATGGCACGACAGGCTTCCTGCCGACCCTGATCTCCGATGAGCTTGAGGTGATCGACGCCGCCATGCGCGCCACCGAAGAGGCGATTGCGCAGGGCGTACCGGGGGTGCTGGGCCTGCATATCGAAGGCCCCTTCATCTCCGAACAGCGCAAGGGTATCCACGACCCCGATAAGTTCCGCCGCCTGACCCGCGACAGCGTGGCGCTCCTGTCGTCCCTGAAACGCGGAAAGACGCTGGTGACCCTGGCGCCCGAACATGCCGAGCCTGAATTTATCCGCGCCCTGAAAGCCGCCGGTGTGGTCATTGCCGCCGGTCACACGGACGCCACCTATGCGCAGGCCCGCACCGGCATCGAGGCCGGTATTACCGGCGTCACCCACCTGTTCAACGCCATGTCGCCTTTGAACCACCGCGCCCCCGGCGTGGTCGGCGCCGCCCTTGAGGATCAGTCGATCTATTGCGGCATTATCGTCGATGGCCATCATGTCAATGCCGCCGCCCTGCGCATAGCCCTGCGCACCAAGCCGCATGACCGCTTCATGCTGGTGACCGACGCCATGCCGACGGTCGGCTCCGACACCAAGCAATTCGACCTGATGGGGACACACATTATCGCAGAAAACGGCGTCTGCGTCGGGCCGGACGGCACATTGGCCGGTTCAGACCTCAACATGACCGCCGCCGTACGCAATACGGTCAATATGCTCGGCGTCTCCCTGACCGATGCCGCCCTGATGGCCGCCAGCGCCCCCGCCCGCTTCATGGGCCTGCCGGACAGCTATGGTCAGTTGCGCGTCGGGGCGCGCGCCGATCTGGTGTGGCTCGATAAGGAGCTTCAGATTCGCGGCGTGTGGATCGGTGGTGAAGGCGGGCCTTTATAACTCAAGCCATACCCACGACGCATCATCATGCAGCTTGACGCGGGCAAAGCGTTCTCCCCGTTCGTCCGCCCGCTCAATGGCCCTGAGGCGCGCCACCACCGCCTCGCCGCGTCCGGCCTTCAGTTCGGCCAGCACCTGCGCGAAACTGCCCGGTTCATAGCGTTCCCACAGGTCATAGAACCCGTCCGTCGCCAGCAACACAGTATCAATCTCCGACCTTTGGAAGCGCCTGACCTCAAGCCCGGTCAGACACACGGCCTCAAGGCTCAGCACCCAATAGCCGTCAGGCCGGTTCATGCGTTCCCGATTGGCGCGGATCAGCGGCTCGAACTGCGTCCGCAGCGCCTTGAGGTCCATAAACCCCTGCGCCGCCTGCGCCGCCTTCAGGGCCTCGATCAGGGCCGCATCAAGCGCCTCCAGCGGCCCGCCCCCCAGCACCACCTGCCGCCCGTCCCTGAATTGCACATAGGCCTTGACATCGGCCAGCGTGGCAATCTCGATTGCCTCGCCGTGATCGCGCACCAGAGCCAGCCCTGCCGACGGCATGGCATAGGGTTGCGCCGGCAGGGGGCCGGTAGCGACATAGGCCGCGCGCACCGCCGCAATCGCCGACCGCAGCACAGCTTGCGTTTCGCCCTCAGCATGGCGGAAATAATCGGAAAAGGCCCGCACCAGCCACTGCGCATCGCTTGAACCGTCAAAGCGTGACGGCGCCAGCCCCGTCGCCCCGTCCAGCAGCCACACCCCCGCCGCACCGGCTCCGATCATGTCCTCATTATACGGGCTGCCGCGATCGGAGCCTTGCGAAACGATCTTCAGGCTCATGATTTTTCCCATGCGTCGAAATAGGCCCCGCGCGTCAGCTTGCCATTGATCTTACAAACAATATCCACCCGCGCCGTCAGGCATAAGACCTGATCGGAAACCCGCACGATCTGCTGATCGAACACCGCCCTGGGGCCTTTGCGGCCAAAGCGCGAATGTACCTCAAACCGCTCGCCGCCGCGCAGGGACTGACGGAAATCCAGTTCCATATGCGACACCATCAGAAAAATCTGCCGCGTCACCAGATCGGCGAAATCCTGCCCCATCGCCTCCAGAAACTCATGCCGCGCCTGTTCGAGATAGACCAGATAATTGGCATTATTGACGACACCTTGCGCGTCACATTCGGAATCGCGCACCCTTATCGAGGTAATGTGAGGATAATCAGACATGGCTTACCGATACCCCGAAACGCCCGCCATATAAAGCCCGACTGCGCTTATTGAGATTTAGGCGAAAACGGATTAGGGAGAAAGGAGACAGACTTTCACAGGCAGGATCATGTTATCTCAGCGCGCCCGTTATACCATACGGGCCATGCAGGAATTAGCCAGGCTCCCTCAGGGCGAAACCATGCAGGCGACCGAACTGGCCAGCCGCACGCAATCGCCGCTGCATTTCCTTGAGGGCATATTGCTGCAATTGCGCCGCGAAGGCCTGCTGATTTCCAAACGTGGCCGCTCCGGCGGCTATGGCCTGTCCAAACCCGCCGACCTGATTTCGATTGCCGACCTGATCCGCATCGTCGATGGCCCTCTGGCGCTTTCGACCTGCGCCAGCCGCACCGCCTATGCCGAATGTGAGGACTGCCCCACCCCTGAAGACTGTCAGCTGCGCGCCATTCTGGTGGCGGCGCGTGACGCCGTGGCCCGCGTCCTCGAAGGCTCGACCCTGGCCAATCCCTTGCCTAATCCCAACGCCTGATGCACCCGCTGTATCAGGACGCGCAGTTGCTGGTTTTCGATAAGCCCGCAGGCCTGCTCAGCGTGCCGGGCCGCCTGCCGGAAAACAAGGAGTCTCTGGCCCTGAGGGTGCAGGCCGTCTTTCCTGACGCCCTGATCGTGCATCGTCTGGACATGGCCACGTCCGGCCTGATCGTCATGGCGCGCGGGGCCGAAGCCCATCGCGCCCTGTCCATTGCCTTTGCCGAGCGGCGCGTCGCCAAGGCCTATGTCGCCGTCGTCGCCGGTCAGGCAGAGGCCGATACGGGCGAGGTCGATCTGCCCCTGATTGCCGACTGGCCCAACCGCCCGCGTCAGAAGGTCGATCATCAGATCGGCAAACCGTCCCTGACCCGCTACCGCGTCCTGTCACGCGAAAGCGACCGCACCCGTGTGCAGCTTGAGCCGGTCACCGGCCGCTCCCATCAGTTGCGGGTGCATATGATGGCGATTGGACACCCGATCCTCGGCGATGAGTTTTATGCTCCCGAAGCCGCCCGCCGTCTCAGCCCGCGCCTCCTGCTCCATGCTGAACATCTGAGCCTGCCCCACCCCCTGAGCGGCGACCGCCTGAGCTTCCACGCCCCCGCCCCCTTTTAATCCCCCTTTCCCCGACTTGAAGCAGGGGATTAATCACGGACGATGCCCCATACCTCTGGGCTAACGGGTGCAGGGCCTGAGGCCCTGCTAGCCGCGTTCCTTGGTGCGCAGGAACTGCACCTCAGGGAAACGCTCGGCAACATAGTTGATTTCCCAGGCCGACTTGCCGAGGAACACCGGATCCTCGTCAATATCCGCCCCCATGGCGCTGCGGTACTTACCGGCAAAGTCCTCGATCTTCGCCGCCTCGCCTTTCAGCCAGCGCGCCTCGGCAAAGGGGGCCGGTTCAAACAGACATTCCAGCCCATATTCATTGAGCAGACGGTCGGCCATGACCTCGATCTGAAGCTGCCCCACGGCCCCGACGATAAAGTCCGCCCCGATGGCCGGACGGAACAGCTGTGTCACCCCTTCTTCAGCCAGACCCTCCAGCGCCTTCTTCAGATGCTTGGCCTTGAGCGGGTCTTTGACGCGCACCCGTTGCAGGATTTCCGGCGCGAAATTGGGCAGACCGGCAAAACGCACCAAGCCACTTTCGGACAGGCTGTCCCCAACCCGCAGCACCCCGTGGTTAGGGATACCGATCACGTCACCGGCATAGGCTTCTTCGGCCAGTTCCCGATCCGAGGCAAAGAACATGATCGGCGCATTGACCGACAGGGACTTGCCGGTGTTCTGCACCTTGAGCTTCATGCCGCGCCTGAACCGCCCCGAAGCCATGCGGAACATGGCGATACGGTCGCGGTGGTTCGGGTCCATATTGGCCTGCACCTTGAACACGAAGCCCGTCACCTCTTCCTGACCGGGCAGCACCTCAATATCCTCAGGGGCGGGCGCATTGCGGGTTTCGGGCGGCGCTTCCCTGCGTGCCGTCATCACCTTGGGGGCCGGTGCCCATTCACCGATGGCGCGCAGCAGGTCTTCGATACCGAAATGGCGCAGGGCCGACCCCCACAGCACCGGCGTCATATGGCCTTCGCGAAAGGCTTGCAGATCAAAGGCCGGATAGCCTGCCTCAACCAGCTCCAGCGCCTCCTGCAACTCCGCCTGCTCCCCGCCGCTGAAATATTGCGCGGCATCGGACAGCGGCAAGGCCGCCGGATGGTCGGGGTCTTCATCGGAACCGGCGACCTTGCGCGCATAGGGCTGGAAACGGCCGGTGCCGACCTCGACCACGCCGCGCAGATGGTTGCCGCTGCCCGCCGGCCACCAGATCGGGGCCGGATCGAGTTGCAGGCGCGAGGCGATCTCGTCCAGCAGCGCCATCGGGTCCTGCGCTTCGCGATCGAGCTTGTTGATGAAGGTGATGATCGGAATATCGCGCAGACGGCAGACCTCGAACAGCTTGAGCGTCTGCGGCTCGATACCCTTGGCGGCATCCAGCACCATGATCGCGCAGTCTGCCGCCGTCAGGGTGCGGTAGGTGTCTTCCGAGAAATCCTCGTGGCCCGGCGTATCGAGCAGGTTGAACATCTTGTCATCATGCTCAAAGGTCATGACCGAGGCGGTGACCGAAATCCCGCGTTCCTTTTCGATCTTCATCCAGTCCGACCGTGCGCGCCGGTTTTCGCCGCGTGCCCGCACCGCCCCTGCGGCCCGAATGGCCCCACCGGCCAGCAATATATGCTCGGTCAGGGTGGTTTTACCGGCGTCAGGGTGCGCGATGATCGCAAAGGTACGGCGGCGCGGGGCTTCGATAGCGGGGGACTGGCTCATGCCTGCGCGATACGCAAAGACAGGGCAAAAGTAAAGACTCTAAGAGACGGTTGCAAAAGGTTGGAGTCTGAGCCGAAAAGCCAAAATTCAAGAATTGGTCTTCGAGAACCGAAGCGCAGCCTATTTAATACAGGTGAGCATCGGAAGCGCAGAAGAGGCGTCTTTGCAGGCCAGAAAACGACCTTTTGCAGCCGCCTCTAACCGTGTCCGACCAGCACCACCCCGACCAGCACCGCCACATAGTGCAGGGCCGCGCCCGCCACCACATGCCCGTGCCAGATGGCGCGACGGAACTTGAGGCGCTTCATCATATAAAAGACCGTGCCGAGCGAATAGACCACCCCGCCGATCCCCAGAAGTATGCTGGCGGCCAAAGGCACTTCGCGCACCATCGGCCCGATGGCGATCAGGATCAGCCAGCCTAAAATCAGATACAGCGCCACCCAGAACCCCTTGCCGATCTGCGGCAGGCACAGCTTTCCCGCCACCCCGATCGCCGCCAGAGTCCAGACGGCAACGCTCATGCCTATGGCCCAGCCGCCCTCAAGCACCTGCGTGGTAAAGGGCGTATAGCTGGCGGCGATCATCAGAAAGATGCCCGCATGATCCAGACGGCGCAAAAACGGCTGCCAGACCGGACGGGCGAAATTATAGGCGGTGGAAAAGGCCAGCATGGCAATGACCCCCAGCACATAGACGATCACCGCCGCCACCATGCCCAGAAGGCCGTAACTGACCGCCAGCCCCAGCGCCACGCCACCACCGAACAGGGCAAACACCAGCCCTATGCCATGCACGATCAGGTCGGCATGACGGGCCCAGGGCGTCGGATAATGTTGCGTTGGCAGGGGCATGAGCCGCACCATGCTTGACGCATGCGTAAAGGTCAAATCAAATTCCGGTGCCTCAACCGGAAAAAACCAGCCCCCTACCCCCCGCAGGATTCGCGGATCACCAGCTCTGTGGACAGGCGTTCAGACAGGATTTCGGCATTGTCGAACGCCCCCAGAAGTTTCGACACCATCAACCGGCCGGCGCGCGCCAGTTCCTGCGAAATGGTCGTCAGCATGGGATAGCTGTAGGAGGCGAGCTGGATATTGTCATAGCCGACCACCGACACATCTTCGGGCACGCGAATCCCTGAGCGGTTCATCCCCTTGATGGCCCCCAGCGCAATAATATCGGAGGCAGCGAAAATACCGTCAAACCCCACGCCCTTGGTGCGCAGATTGGCCACGGCGGCCTCTGCCGATTCCATCTCGAAATGACACGGCGCCACCAATGCCGGATCGAACGGCAGACCGGCCTCATCCAGCGCCCTGAGATAGCCCTGATAGCGCTGCTTCATTTCCGGTGCCTCGGCATTGTCGCCCATATAGACGATCCGCCGCCGCCCCAGCCGCGCCAGATGCGACGTCGCCCGCGCCCCGCCCTGCTGATTGTTCGAGCCGACGCTGCAATAGGTCTGCCCCGGCAGTTCCGCCCCCCAGACGATGAAGTTCTTATGGCTTTTCATCAGATGGTTGAACCGCTCATGCAGATAGGACTGACCGAGAAAGATCACCCCGTCGGCGCGGATATTGTGCATCAGGCTCGACAGGTCATGCTGGTTCTTCGGCGTCAGGTGCGACAGCAACAGGTCGCAGCCCATATCACGCGCCGCCTCCCCGACATCGGAAATCATTTCCAGATAGAAGGGATCAGAAAAGCGCCCTTCGCGGCCATGCGGCGGCGGAATGACGATGGCGATGGTGGCATTGGCCCCGCTCATCGACACCGGCTCGTCGGAATTGAGGAAATAGTTGTTTTCCCGCGCAATCGACCAGATGCGCCGCTTGGTCAGGCGATTGACCGCCGGAGAATCCGATAAGGCCCGCGACACGGTGGCCACCGAAACGCCGGCCAGCTTCGCCAGATCCTCCAGACGGGTCTTATGTTTCGCTTCAGCCATGTCCCTGAGGTTTCCCTGCCATTTTCGGCGATTATGGGCCATGCGGGCGGTTTGTCACCTGTTATCGGCCCGATTATCGACTATGAAACCGCCTGACAATAACAATACCGCCGCGATAGGCCATTTCGCCATGTTTGCGCCGTTCGATCAGCGGGCTGTCGGCGACATCGCCCAAAGCCCGTTCGGCATTGATAAAGGTGCCGATCCCGTATTTGTCACCGATCGGCGTCATCATGACAAAGGCCACACCGACGCTCTGAAGCCCGCCGCCGACCTCATGGGCCTCAAGACCGGTAGCCGCAGCCTCACCGGCATCGACACCGTAAAAGGCCTGATTGGTGTTCTTGTCGCCGCCATGCACATAGACCATGCTCTGCAACAGGCCGACGCGCGTAATATCCTGCCGCGCCACCGAGGCAAAGACATCCATGCCGCGGCTTTCGTTGCTGATGTCGCTGCCGATGCGTCCGCCGATCACGGTATTGTCACCGAGGCGCTTATAGGCATAGGTCGCCAGATCGACCCCGCGTCCGGGCAGTTCCAACCCCTCCAGATCGGACTGACCGGAATAGCGCGGCCGCAGCTGAAAACCGGCATTGAAGCCGTCCTGCTTCACCGTATTGACCCCCAGCCCGTCCAGCCCGTTGGCATAGACCCGCCCCTTCCAGCTCAGGCTGCCCCACGGCGTAAAGCGGGTCTTGTCAGGGCTTTTACCCGACGGGCTGAAGCCATGCACCAGACCGCCCCCGACCTCAAGCGACCAGTCATGCGGCGCTTCGACCGCCCTGAACGGCTGGGCCTGCGCCAGCGCTCCGGTCGCAGGCACCAGCACCATAAGCGAGGTCATCAACAGGGCGGATTTCAACATGGGTAAGCCTTACAAAAGAAAGTGAACGTTCATTCATTTTCCGGCTCCATACGCCCGCGCTTGTAAAAAACCAATAAGACCCCGTAAAAAAAACACGATTATCAGAAGGACTGTGGCGAAAACCGAACAGCCTGCCCCCCGCCTGCCGCCAGTTTCAGCCGCATCACCTCGCCCTTATGCACCGTCCGCGTCTCCTGCACATAGTGATGACGGGTTTCGCCGACATAGTGGGTATCGTCGGCATCGCGGAAAATCTGCGCCTGATACGCACGCCCGTCCTCAAGGAAATCGAGCCTGATCTCCAGCACACGGGCGTCTTCATCCGTCGCCGCCCCCAGATACCAGTCATCGCTGCGGCGATCCTTGCGGGCAATAGTCACATAGTCACCGACCTCGCCGTTCAGCACATGGCTTTCGGCCCAGTCGCTCGGCACAGCCGCAATGAATTTCAGCGGCTCAGGAAACTGCGCCAGATGTTCCATCGTGTCTGCCGCCATCTGTATCGGCGAATACAGCACCACATACAGCGCCAGTTGCCGCGCCAGCGTCGATTGCAGCGGCTGCCCGTTGCCCTCAAGGCTCAACACCCCCGGCGTATAGTCCATCGGCCCCGACAACAGGCGCGTAAAGACCAGATTGATCTCATGCTCCGGCGGATTGGGCGGATGGCCCCAGCCGTTATATTCCATGCCCCGCGCCCCTTCACGCGCCACCCAGTTGGGATAGGTGCGCCTCAGGCCCGTGTCCTTGATCGGCTCATGGCTGTTGATGGCGATCTTCCGCCTTGCCGCCTCGGTGACGACCTTCAGATGGTGACGGGCCATGATCTGACTGTCATGCCAGGCATAGACGATATGCCCATTGGCGTCACGGGCGCGCACCCCGCCGACATCGGCGACATAGCCGGTCTTGATCGAATCGACCCCCAGCCGCGCATAGAGATCGAGCGCTTCCTCAAGCTGGTCTTCATAAAGCGCGATATTGCCCGCCGTTTCATGATGGCCAATGATCCGCACGCCTTTTTCGCGCGCATAGGCCGCCACGGCCTCAAGGTCGAAATCGGGATAGGCCTTGCGGAAATCGAATTCGAAGCCGCGCGCGAACCAGTCCCCGTCCCAGCCGACATTCCAGCCTTCGATCAGCACGCCCCTGAAACCGTGTTCGGCGGCAAAGTCGATATAGGCCCTTGCCCGTTCCGTCGTCGCCCCGTGCCTGTCACCGGCGCCCCAGGTTGCCGTACCGATATGCATGTCCCACCAGATGCCGATATATTTGTGCGGCACGACCCATGACACATCCCCCAATGCGTTCGGTTCATTGAGGTTGAGGATCAGGTCATTTTCCACCAGTCCCCCCGCCGTATCGGCGATTTGCAGCGTACGCCACGGGGTATTGAACGGGGCCTGACGCACGACCTTAGGCCCCGTGGCCGAAGGCGACAGGCTGGCTTTGAACTTTTGTCCGCCGACATGACGCAGCCACATGGCCGAATAGTCCACCAGCGCCGCCTCATGAAAGGCAATATGCAGACCCGACTGCGTGCGGATGGTCATCGGCGTATGCGCCTGCCCCACCTCGGACAGGAGCGTTTTCTGATACAGATATTCATAGCGGTTCCACTCGCCCGCCGGTATCCACCAGGCCGTCGCCGGTTCGGCAATATCGAACTCCGTCAGTTCCTCGGCAATATTGACCGTCTCAAGCCCCGCCTGTTCGGGAAACCCATAGCGGAACCCCAGCCCGTCATCATAGACGCGAAAGGTCAGATCAAGCGCCCGTCCCTCACGCGCCGTTTCCTTCAGCCGCACCTGCAACTGCGTATAGTGATTGCGCGTAAACCGCCGCTCGCCCCACGGCTGTTCCCATGTGTCATCGAAGGCTGTCGTCTCTGCCGAGACCAGTGCGAAATTACGCTCAAGCTGATGCTGATCGGCAAGGATGAACCCCAGACGCGACGGATGGATCACCGCCTGCCCCTTGCGCGACACGGCATAATGCGCCCGCCCGTCGCCATCGAGCAATACCTGAACCGTCAGGCTCTTATCCGGAGACGCCGCTTCGGCCACCACCGTCTGGCCATAGGACGGCGGCACCCAGCCAATGAAACTCGTCAGGCTCATGATCAACCCCGCTACCAACAGTGTCAAAAACCTAACCGGCTTTGCCGAAGCTGTCATCGCCAATCTCCCCTGTATGTTTTTTGTCCTTAGAGACCTACCATATATGACCGGCAGGTGGGGCCGTGCATACGTATTCAGGACAGGGAGAAGCGGCTGAATACGTATTCAGATTGCTGCAATGACAGCGCTGTCTTATGCTTCAGACAGTTGAGGATCGTGACCTCGGAAACGTCTTGAACCCTGACCCAGGCCTTCGCGGCCCACGGTCAGAACCGCCATTTCTACCCTTTTCGCATAGGAATGGTTTCCTTCTCAAAACACCTTTTACGACCTCTTGTCCCGTCCCGTGGCAAGAGGTTTTTTTTAGAGACTGTTTCAAAAGGATCGGAGTCTGAGTCGAAAAGGCGTGTCTGCGAGAACCGAAGCGCAGCGTACTTGAGTACATGAGCATCGGAAGCGCAGAAGATACGTCTTTGCAGGCCAGAAAACGATCCTTTAGAATCTTCTCTTACCCGCCGCACGATTCGCGGATTACCAGTCGCGTCGGTACGCGCGTCAGGCTGACCGGCTGGCGGGCAATGAGTTGATCGAGCGCATCGACCAGCACCTGCGCCGCCATCGTCGTATCCTGCCGCACGGTCGAAAGAGCGGGCGTGGTGCAACTGGCGGCCCACAGATCGTCAAAGCCCATCACCGATATATCTTCCGGCACCCGCCGCCCGGCCTTCACCAGCGCCTGCATGGCCCCGATCGCCGTCAGATCCGCCGTAGCAAACAGGCCGTCGAACCCCACCCCGTCCGCCATGAGACGGCCAATCGCCGCCGCCCCATCCTCACGCGAAATAAAACAGTCCACCATCAGGGCCGGATCGACCGCAATACCGGCCTCAGACAGCGCCCGTACATAACCCTGATAGCGGTCGCGGAACTCAGGGTGACGGCCGGACGTCTCCCCCAGAAAGGCAATGCGCCGCCGCCCCAGCCGGATGAGATGCGACACCGCCTCATAGGCTCCGGCCTCATTGTCCGAGCCGATAAACAGGTTGGGATTGTCCGCCTGCACCGGCCCCCAGACGACCCACGGTTCCCCGATCTCGCTCAGGGCACCGACCTTGCGCGAATAGGCCTCATAGTCGTTATAGCCCAGAAAAATGATCCCGTCGGCGCGGCGCGCAAAGCCGTAATCCCCGCCCCAGTCATCGCTTTGCTGTTGCAAGGACACCAGCACGTCATAGCCCTTGCCCGCGGCATATTTCAATATTGACCCGATCAGCGGCACAAAGAACGGATTGATCGGATTATCCTGATCGAGGTCCTCGGAAATCAGCACCGCCAGCGTATTGATCTTCTTTGAGCGCAGCTTGCGCGCATTGACATCGACCGTATAGTTCAGCGCCTGCGCCGCCTCGAACACCCGCTGCCGCACAGCCTGAGACACGGACGGCGACTGGCTCAGGGCACGCGACACGGTCGCCTGAGATACCCCGGCAAGGGCCGCAATATCGAACGAAGTCGGCCGTCTGACGCTCACTTTTTCAGTTCCCCGTCTGTAGTCCCGATCAACCATACCCCAAAGCCTCCCTGCCACAAGCCCCTTCCCCCTCTCCTTTTCAGGGAGTGGGGAAGAAGAAGGTTCCGTTTATCCGGCACAAGGCTCACCTTTACAAAAAAACAAACCCCCGCCGGTAAAGACCGGCGGGGGTTCGGCATCCGTCATCACGCCCGCATCAGAAGCGGTAATTGACTCCGAACATCAGGGTGCGGCCATATTCCTGATAATATTTGACCTGTGCCTTGTCGCCGTTCTGATAGGTCGAGAACGGCTCATTGGTCAGGTTATTGCCTTGCAACAGGAAGGACAGCCCCTCAAGCGGGCCATTCTGGAAGGTATAGCCCAGTTGCGCGTCAATGATGGATTCTGCCTTGACCATGATCTGCTCAAGACCGGCCCCAAAGCCCGGCACCTCCCCAAGGAAGTCGCTGCGCTTGCGCTGTGACACCCGTGCGGAGAAGCCGTATTTCTCATAATAGAGCGTGGTGTTGATCACGCGCTTCGACAGACCGGGCAGGGCCGTGGCCTCGGCAAAGCCTTCCGGCTGGATTTTCGAGTTGTTGGTGGCCACCGAGAACAGCGCCCCGAACCCGTCCAGCGGCGCCCAGAGGATTTCCCCCGGCACCGACACGGCAAATTCCGACCCCTTGATCCAGCCGCCTGAGCCGTTGGCCTTGGAGTAGTTGAAGCCCATCGTCCCCGCAGGTGCCCCCGTCATACCGGTCGGGAAGCCCGAAAAGTCCGACAGAACCGCCTTGTCATAGATATAGGATTTCAGGTCTTTGTAGAACAGCGAGAACGAGACGTAGCCCTTGCCGCCGAAATATTTTTCGACCGACATATCCAGCGCATCGGCCTTCCACGGCTTGAGCAGCGGATTCCCCCCGCTCGATTCCCAGTGATAACCGTTAAAGGACGGCGCGGTCGGATTGTAATTATAGGTTCGCGCCGCCGACATATCGCCCATACGCGGACGCGCCAGTGTCGTCGCTGCCGCCAGACGCAGTTTCAGGTCATCCTGAATGTGGAAAATCAGGTTCACGCTCGGCAGGACATCGGTATATGTCGTGCCGCCGGAATTGGACAGGGACAGATAGGTCGCACCGGCATTATCAACCGAATTGGCGGTCGATCGCTGATCGGCCTGCTGCACCTGCACCCCGACATTCCCCGTCAGGGGCGTCCCGAAAAATGAGGTATCCAGACCGAAGCGCACATACCAGGTATCGACGGTTTCCTCGACCTTCCAGTCCTTGATAACCACATCGCCGTTGACATTGGCGATACGCTCATAGAAGCCGGAATTGAGCAGGCCCAGCGGATCGTAAGAGATCATCTCCGTGCCGATAAAGCTCAGATTGGTCGTCCCCTTGCGGAATTCTTCGGGTACAGAGACCTCAAGCAAACCGCCCTTCAGCCCAAGGAAGGCCTCATCGACGACCTTTTCCTTGGTGCGCTCGGTACGATTGAAACCGACCTCGATATGGCTGAACAGGTCGCTGCTGTCGAAATCGCGCCGCGCCAGCAGTTTGAACGCGGTCAGGTCATCGACCACGCCCGGATTGTTGTAATAGCCGACCTGGCCGCCGGCGACATTATCCCCGCCCCAGCCCTGCGGACTGGTCAGCCGGATCAGGTCGAAATCGGCATAGTCCAGCGTCGGCGAAAAGATAATGCCGGTCTGATCGTTCTGGGTAAAGCCCAGTTTGTCATAGGGGCCTGAACCGTTCGGGCCGGTGCCGGAATTGGTTTCAAGAATGAGATCATCGCGCTCGACCCTGGAATAGCTGAGGTCACCGGCCAGCGTCCAGTTATCCGTCAGCCTGTATTCCATGTTCCAGCCAAAAGCCGAGACTTTTGAATGACGCTGTTGCAGGTGGTTGTTGACGATGGCCTTCACCCCGTCAAATGTCCCTGAGGTGACCATACCGTGATCCACTGTGTAGTCGGTGACCGCCAGACCGCCCCAGGCCAGCGGGAATTCCACGCCCGAGAAATACTGCGTCTCATCGAAATCGGACACATAGGCATCGAGGATGGTATGGAACCGGTCATTGGGCCGGTATTCCAGAACCCCCATGACGCCTTCGCGCACCAGTTCCGACGACATGACATTGGGCTTGGCCCCGCCGATCAGCGCCGCTGTCTCCGTGCCGGGCGTCACCGCTCCGCCGTTATTGGCGCCGATTTCAGGATAGCCCCAGGCTTCCCAGCGCGTCGCCTGCGTAGGCGAGGACATATAGGAATAGCCCAGCGCTACCCCGACCGTATTGTCGGCAAACTGATCGATATAGATGGCCGTATAGCGCTTGCCGGAATTGGTCGAACCGCCAACCAGCGCGTCGGTCGAGTTCTTCTCGTACCGCGCCCCCAGCGCCACCTGACGCTTGTTGAAGGTCAAGGGCCTGACGGTTTGCAGGTCAGCCGTACCGGCCAGCCCCTGCGCCACCATATTGGCCTGAGGCGTCTTATAGACGGTGACGCCGCTGATCAGGTCGGACGGATACTGATCGAATTCCACCGACCGGTTGTCATTGGTCGAAACCTGCTCACGCCCGTTGAGGGTCGTTACCGTATAGTCCGGCCCCAGCCCGCGCACCGACAGGGCCTGCGCCCGACCGTTGGACCGCTGCGCCGCCACACCGGGCAGGCGGGCGATGGATTCGGCAATCGACTGATCCGGCAGCTTGCCGATATCTTCGGACGAAACGGCCTCGACGATCGAATCCGAGCGGCGTTTGACGTTGATCGCGTTCTGGATACCCCGACGAATACCGGTAACCACGACCTCGGTGACGTCACTGTCCGCCGCCGCTGCATCCGCGTCCTGCGCACAGGCAGGGACCGCCATGGCCATGGCCGCCGTCAACGCCAGACCGGCACTGGCCGCCATAAGACCGGCACGATTGGCCCGACCGCAAAACCGGCGTCCAAATCCCCCGCCGATCATACCCTCTCCAGTTTTCATGATGTTATAGCCTTCCTGATAGTTTTTTATTTTTCGCAGCACGACGGGCCGACAGGCGCTAAACCGTACTCCCTGTGATCGTCTCAAAACATCCTGAGCGGGTTCTCTGACGGAACCATTGCGCCCTGTATCTCACGGGCAGAATAATTTTGCAATATTATGAAAATTTAAAAAGCCCCTTCCGGCCAAATTTGACCTTAAATGTGTCTTAATTGATACGACAACCCAAGGCAGCACCAAAATTACCTGTTATTTTCTGGATTCTATTGGTATTTTTCAACACCCCCTTCCCCCAAGAGGGGCAAAACCTAAAAATATCTTTGTTATTTTACTTTCATTAATTTGCAATTTTTTGCAAAAGGATGCAAACAACCCAACCCCCTCACCCAGAAAGCCCGCCTCCGCCATTTGAATACGTATTCACATTTTTGGGGGATGTGCGCCGCCCCGCTTCACCGTTACTTAGGGGCTACAAACCAAAACAGGACCGGATGCCCGTGTGCGCATCCCCACAGGGAGATACTGATGTTAAAGCGTTCCGCCTCTCATTTTCTGGCCTCTCATTTTCTGGCTTCCGTCAGCCTGAGCGCCCTTTTGGCCACCGGCATCGCCCTGCCCGCCTCGGCACAGGAAGGCAATGCCAGCCACACCCCCAATCAGGCCGAAAGCCCCGAAGCCACCGACGGCCCCGCGCAACCCTCCACCTGGTCTTACGCCGCCAAACAGGGGATCGGCGCCAGCTACGAAGCCTATAAAGACCTGCACTATGCCGACGACGCCTCTACCGGCACCGTCTCGAAAGTATGGTTTTCGCTGGCCGATGGCATAATCACCGAAACCATGTATGGCCTGATCCACGAAGCCCAGATCAAAGAGCTTCAGATCGTCATTGTCGGCGACGGCTATACGGCGTTTGAAAAGGACGACACCACCGCGCGCATCGAATATCTGCATACCGATGCCGAAGGCCGCCCCCTGTCACCGGCCTACAAACTCGTCACCACCGACAAGCAAAACCGCTTCGAGATCGAAAAGCACGTCTTTACCAATCCCGACAACCAGAGCCTGATGGTGCGCGTGGTCATCAAGGCCCTCAAAGGCCCCGTCACCCCCTATGTCCTGCTTGATCCGTCCGTCGCCAATACCGGCGGCAGCGACGAAGCCCGTGCCTCGGCCCACGCTCTTCAGGCCTTTGAAGGCCACACCGCCCTGTCCCTGACCGCCTCGGTGCCCTTCGTTCAGGTCAATGCCGGTTTTGCCGGTGTCAGCGATGGCCTTGAGGCCCTGAAAACCCGCCAGCGCCTGACAGGGCCCCAGACCTCCACCGTCGGCACACCGGCCAATGTCGTGCTGCTCGGCCAGTTGCCTCAGGTCAGCGACAAGGCCACCTTCGATCTGGCGCTCGGCTTCGGCGCCACCCCCGACGCCGCCCAGACCGAAGCCACCACCACCCTTGCCACCGGCTATACCGAGGTGCTGGCCCGTTATAATGGCGAAGGCGCGCATATCGGCTGGGAAGACTATCTCGCCTCCCTCGATCAGTTGCCGCGCCTGTCCGCCGTCAGCACCGACAACGGCAGGCTGCTGTACGCCAGCGCCCTGATGCTCAAGGTACAGGAAGACCGCACCTATGCCGGTGCCCTTATCGCCTCCCTGTCCAATCCGTGGGGCGAAACCGTCGTCACCAATGTCCCCGCCACCGGCTATAAGGCCGTCTGGCCGCGCGACTTCTATCAGGTGGCGATGGCTCTGGCCGCTCTCGGTGACAAGGAAACCCCGCTGGCCGCCTATCATTACCTGCCAAAGGTACAGGTCGGGCC